>ENA-OWOZ01000006-OWOZ01000006.1-bioreactor-metagenome-genome-assembly--contig:-NODE-6-length-330141-cov-15.360245_pt1 | contig 330141 bp, 308 predicted proteins | sample MGYA00238140_ERZ651804 | MGnify/ENA primary metagenome ERZ651804 (study PRJEB26910, sample SAMN07631232) | bioreactor metagenome | isolation source: Switchgrass digestor | place: USA: Dartmouth...
GAGTTGATTACTCCGATTGCTATGGAAGAAGGCTTGCGTTTCGCTATCCGCGAAGGTGGCCATACAGTTGGCGCCGGCGTTGTCACCAAAATCTTGAAATAGTTGACAGCTTCTCTAAAATATGATAAAGTCTAAAGGTATTTCAAGAATTTGGAGGTGGCGGCTGTGCGAGTTGGCATAACCCTTGAATGCACTCAATGCAAGAATCGCAACTATCGGACTAACAAGAATAAGCGTAATGATCCTGATCGCATTGAGCTGAAAAAATACTGTAAGACTTGTAAAACACATACGATTCACAGAGAAACCCGCTAATAGGGTTGGATAAAGGATGTGACGTACCTTGTCAGCTGTAACTGGAAAAGCCAAACCTAGCGTTTGGTTTCGTTTGACTAAATATTTTCGTGAAGTCAGATCGGAGTTACGCAAAGTAGCATGGCCAAACCGCAAAGAATTGGTGAATAACACTTTGCTAGTGTTGTTTGTGGTGTTTATCGTTGCTGTTTTCATCGGAGTTGTTGACTTAGGAGTATCCAGTATCTTAAATCTATTAAGCCGCATAGGGGGGTGAAGGGCCTATTCAGGTCCCTTCAGAAATGAGTGAGAAGTTGACACCGGAAAGACAATGGTATGTGATCCACACTTATTCAGGTTATGAAAATAAAGTAAAAACCAATCTTGAAAAACGAATTCAATCCATGGGGATGGAGGACAAGATCTTTCGCATTGTAGTACCCATGGAGGAGGTTGTCGGCTACAAAGACGGCAAGAAAAAGGTTACGCAAAAAAAGGTGTTTCCTGGCTATGTCTTGGTAGAAATGATCGTTACTGACGATTCCTGGTATGTAGTTCGCAACACACCTGGCGTTACAGGTTTTGTCGGTTCTGGTGTGAAACCAGTCCCTTTGACAGAGGCAGAAGTTGCGGATATTTTGCATACTATGGGCATCGAAGAACCGAAACAACGGATGAAGTTTGAGATTGGTGAAACAGTGAAGATCATTTCCGGTCCATTTGTCAATTTCTCCGGCGAAGTAGAAAGTGTCAATCTGGATAAAGGCAAATTGACTGTTAAAGTCTCAATGTTTGGGCGTGAAACTCCTGTTGAGTTAGACTTCAATCAGATTGCCAAGCTTTAGGGAGTTTGTTTACAGTGGGAGGACGTTAAGTCCGCCAAGACCACAATAGATAAGGGGGTGTATGCGCCATGGCAAAAAAGGTCAGTGCAGTTGTCAAAATACAGCTTAATGCAGGAAAAGCTACTCCAGCTCCTCCGGTAGGCCCGGCGCTTGGTCAACATGGTATCGCGCTGATGGAGTTCTGCAAGCAGTTTAATGAAAGGACCGCCAATCAGGTGGGAATGGTTATTCCTGTTGTGGTGACCATTTATGAAGACCGGTCCTTTACCTTTGTGACTAAGACTCCACCGGCAGCTGTTCTGTTGAAGAAGGCACTGAATGTAGAAAAGGGTTCTGGTGTGCCTAACCGTGAAAAAGTAGGTACAATCAAACGTTCGAAGATCCGCGAGATTGCCGAAATAAAAATGGTTGATTTGAATGCTGCAGATATTGAAGCAGCAATGCGGATGATCGAAGGTACCGCTCGGAGTATGGGTATTGTCGTTGAAGATTAATTACCAAGGATTATTGTGGGAGGCATAGTCCGCTTGTACCACAAAGGAGGATATTGTTATGGCTAAACATGGCAAGCGTTATACAGAAGTTGCCAAGTTGGTAGATCCAAAAAAGTTTTATTCAGTTGATGAAGCACTTGCACTGGTGAAGAAATGTGCTACTGCTAAATTTGATGAGACCGTTGAAGTCGCATTGAAACTAGGTGTTGATCCACGTCATGCGGATCAGCAAGTCAGAGGCACAGTCGTGTTACCCCATGGTACCGGAAAGAGTGTAACCGTGTTAGTGTTTGCCAAGGGTGAAAAAGCTAAGGAAGCCGAGGCAGCTGGTGCAGATTACGTAGGCGCGGAAGAGTTGGCAGAAAAAATCCAAAATGGATGGCTTGATTTTGATGTAGCTATTGCCACCCCCGATATGATGGGTGTTGTTGGTAAGCTAGGTCGCATCTTAGGACCAAGAGGGTTAATGCCAAATCCAAAGACCGGCACCGTGACTTTTGAAGTTGCTGATGCTATCAGAGATTCAAAAGCCGGTAAAGTTGAGTTCCGTGTCAATAAAGAAGCTGGAGTTCATGTGCCAATTGGTAAAGTGTCATTTGAGCAAGAAAAGCTCGTAGATAATTTCTACGCATTGCTCGGTGCGATTATCAAAGCAAAGCCACAAGCTTCTAAAGGAACCTATTTACGTAAAGTAGCAGTTTCCTCGTCAATGGGTCCTGGAATTAAAGTAAATCCTCAGGATGTTATTGCAAACGTCCGGTAAGATCACGTTGACGAATTGGTGATCAAGTGCTACAATTAGCTAGAATAAATTCATAGTTAACCAGAGACAGTTGGTGCCCAAAGGCCTAAGAAGCGTAGTCTTGCCAACCGAGGTTACAGCAGGTAAAATGATAGAGTCTTATTATGCCTGTTTGGGATCTCCGACTGTCGCTGGAGGTCCTTTTTTGATGCGGAAAACCATGGGAGGTGAAAATGTGGCAAGACCGGAAAAAGTTGCTGCCGTTGCTGAGATAAAAGACAAGCTGAGCACAGCGAAAAGCTTGGTTATCACTGACTTCCGCGGTTTGAATGTTGCTCAGGCTACTGAGTTAAGGAAAAAGTTAAGGGAAGCTGGCGTGGAATACAAGGTTGTCAAGAATACTCTGACGACCATCGCTGCGAAAGAATGCGGTTTAGATGATATGATTTCTTTACTGAACGGGCCAACTGCTATAGCTTTTGGATATAATGACCCTGTGGCCCCTGCAAAGGTAATCAGTGAATTTGCAAAGACCAATCAGGCTTTGGAAATCAAGGGCGGCCTGCTGGAAGGCAAAGTGCTGGATGTTGAAGGAGTTAAAGCACTCGCTAACCTGCCTTCACGGGAAGAACTCCTCAGTCAGGTGCTCCGGGGTATGCAAGCACCAATCGCTGGTTTGGTCAATGTATTACAAGGTACTATCCGCAACTTTGTTTACGCATTGGATGCAGTGCGTAGAAAGAAAGAAGAAGCTGGTGCTTAATAATTTATCTTCAATTTTGTTACTTAATCTAAGGAGGTTAATTTACTCATGACAAGAGAAGAAATCTTACAAGCGATTGAGAATATGACTGTATTGGAATTAGCTGAACTTGTTAAAGCTATGGAAGAAAAATTCGGTGTGAGCGCTGCTGCTCCTGTTGCTATGGCTATGCCTGTTGCTGGCGGTGCTGCTGCAGCTCCTGCTGAAGAAAAAACAGAGTTCGATGTTATCCTGGTTAACGCAGGCGACAAGAAAGTAAACGTCATTAAAGTTGTCCGCGAAATTACTGCTTTAGGACTCAAAGAAGCTAAAGACTTAGTAGATAGCGCTCCAAAGCCGGTTAAAGAAGGAATCAGCAAGAAAGAAGCTGAAGAGATCAAAGCTAAACTCGAAGAAGCTGGTGCTACTGTCGAGCTGAAGTAAGCGAGATAAAAATCAAGGACGTCTTCTGAAGAAGACGTCCTTTTTTATGAAATGATTTTAAATAAATCCAAGCATGGGAATACTTGCTTGACAACATACAAGCACTGTGCTACAATTACTTAGTATCCACCGAAATTTAAACACTAAATCTCCTACTACTTCTTAATACAACATACATCCATGTTATTCCTGCTTATCAAGGAATATTTTTGGAGGAAAATAATGAATATTTTTCAAGCCGTTAGCGAAGACTATCTTAGTATCTATAACTGTATAACAAGCGAGGGACTCCCCCTTGCTTTTCGTCATGCACTCATGTATTGCATTAATTAAAGGAGAGGTGAAGACCATTGACAGTAGCCGTTCAAGGGAAAAGGGAACGTGTTAGTTTCGGGAAAATCAAAGAAGTCATGGAAATGCCTAACCTGATCGAAATTCAAAGAAAGTCGTTTGAGTGGTTCTTAAATGAAGGCCTACTTGAAACCTTTCGGGACATATCGCCTATCCAGGACTTTACAGGAAATTTAGTGCTTGAGTTCGTCGACTATACCCTTGGTGAACCAAAGTGGGATGTTGACGAATGTAAAGAGCGTGACGTCACTTACGCCGCTCCCTTAAAAGTTAAAGTCAGACTTATTAATAAAGAAACTGGTGAAGTCAAAGAGCAAGAAGTTTTTATGGGTGATTTCCCGTTAATGACTGAAGACGGAACGTTCATTATCAATGGAGCTGAGCGTGTTGTCGTCAGTCAGTTAGTTCGTTCTCCTGGTGTTTATTTTGATTTCACTGTCGATGCTTCAGGTAAACCATTATATACAGCGAGCATTATACCAAATCGCGGTGCTTGGCTGGAATTTGAAATGGATACCAATAATGTGATATCAGTTAGAGTTGATCGTACACGCAAAGTTCCGGCTACTGTTTTAATTCGTGCTCTAGGTATAGGCACGAATGCGAAGATTCTAGATTTGTTCCACGATGCTCCAGCCATTAAAGCTACCCTCGAACGCGATAATACTGAATCAGAAGCAGAGGCATTAATTGAAATCTATAAACGGCTACGTCCAGGTGAACCTCCCACAGAAGAGAGTGCGAGGAGCTTGTTTAAAACACTCTTTTACGAACCCAAACGCTATGATTTGGGTGGTGTTGGGCGGTACAAGATCAATAAGAAGCTGAGAATCACTGAACGTTTAATTGCACGTATAACTGCTGAACCAGTCTTTGATCCGGAGACCGGTGAAGTCATTGTTGAGCAAAATCAGAAGATCGATCGAAAAATAGCTGAAGCTATTCAAAAAGCAGGAATTAACAGTGTAGTGATCAAGACAAAAGAAGGCGATGAATGTAAAATTGTCAGTAATGGACAACCAGATGAGGATGTTAAAACCATTACTCGGGAAGATATCATCGCCACCATCAACTATTTAATTTACTTACCGAATGGTATAGGCTTTACTGATGACATAGACCATTTAGGCAACCGGCGTTTAAAATCCGTAGGCGAGCTTTTACAGAACCAGTTTAGAATTGGTTTAAGCCGTATGGAACGAGTAGTGCGGGAGCGGATGACCATTCAAGATGTCGATATTATTACCCCGCAGGCATTAATTAATATCCGTCCGGTAGTTGCCGCTATTAAGGAATTTTTTGGTTCCAGCCAGTTATCCCAGTTCATGGATCAAACCAATCCATTAGCTGAACTAACTCATAAACGGCGTCTTAGTGCACTTGGTCCTGGTGGATTGTCACGGGATCGTGCTGGATTTGAAGTGCGCGACGTTCACCATTCTCACTACGGGAGAATGTGCCCAATTGAAACACCAGAAGGTCCAAACATCGGTCTGATTGGATCTTTGTGTACCTATGCCCGCATTAATGAATATGGTTTTATCGAAACTCCCTACCGCAAAGTGGAAAACGGCAGGGTGCTTGATGAGATCGTCTACTTAACAGCCGATGAGGAAGATAATTATATCATTGCGCAGGCTAATGAACCGACTGATGAAAACGGTAACTTCATCAATGATCGGGTAACTGTGCGCGATCGTGATGAAATTCGGATTGTGCCGCCTTCGATGGTGGATTATGTTGATGTGTCGCCAAAGCAAATCGTCAGTATTGCGACAGCCTTAATTCCATTTTTGGAAAATGACGACGCTGCTCGTGCTTTGATGGGTGCCAACATGCAGCGGCAAGCTGTGCCATTACTTCGACCTGAAGCTCCACTAGTAGGTACAGGTATGGAATACAAAGCAGCAGTCGATTCTGGCGCCTGCATCCTGGCTAAAGAATCAGGTGTCGTCGAGTATGTTTCCGCTAACCGCATTGTTGTCCGTTCTGATAATGGCAACAGGCGCACATATAAAGTGCATAAGTTCCAGCGTTCCAACCAAGGAACTTGTATGAATCAAAAACCAATCGTCACTGTAGGTCAAAGAGTGGAACCAGGGACAGTTTTGGCTGATGGGCCTTCCACTGATCGTGGTGAACTAGCTTTAGGGCGTAACGTATTGGTAGCCTTCATGCCCTGGGAAGGATACAACTATGAAGACGCGATTCTACTTAGTGAAGAATTAGTGCGTGAAGATGTCTTTACCTCTATTCACATTGAAGAGTACGAAGCTCAAGCCCGGGATACTAAACTTGGCCCAGAAGAAATTACCAGAGATATTCCTAATGTTGGCGAGGAAAGCCTTAGAGATTTAGATGAAAACGGAATTATCCGTATTGGTGCCGAAGTGAAGCCAGGTGACATTTTAGTAGGCAAAGTTACACCTAAAGGGGAAACTGAACTCACCGCAGAGGAGCGTTTGCTGCGGGCGATATTTGGCGAGAAAGCGCGTGAAGTCCGTGATACATCGCTACGGGTACCTCACGGTGAAGGCGGCATCGTTGTTGATGTTAAAATCTTTTCTCGTGAGAATGGCGATGAATTAGCCCCAGGTGTTAACCGTTTGGTACGAGTTTATGTAGCACAAAAACGCAAGATCTCTGTTGGTGACAAAATGGCTGGTCGCCATGGAAATAAAGGTGTTATTTCCCGGATTATGCCAAAAGAAGATATGCCATTTTTGCCTGATGGAACACCAGTGCAGATTGTCTTAAATCCATTAGGAGTTCCGTCACGGATGAACATTGGTCAAGTCCTGGAAACCCACTTAGGCATGGCAGCTCGGTTATTAGGTATACATGTGGCTACACCTGTCTTTGATGGTGCTACCGAAATTGAGGTTATGGACACAATGGAAAAGGCAGGAATGTCACGCGATGGCAAAACCATTCTCTATGATGGACGCACAGGCGAGCCTTTCGACAATCCAGTAACTGTCGGTGTTATTTATATGATTAAGCTGGCCCACCTGGTTGATGATAAGATTCATGCTCGTTCCACAGGCCCCTATTCACTTGTGACTCAACAGCCACTAGGCGGTAAAGCCCAGTTTGGTGGGCAACGGTTTGGTGAAATGGAAGTATGGGCTTTGGAAGCATATGGTGCGGCTTATACATTACAAGAGATCCTAACTGTAAAATCCGACGATGTAGTAGGACGTGTAAAAACTTACGAGGCCATTGTCAAAGGCGAGAATATACCCGAACCTGGAGTGCCAGAATCCTTCAAAGTGTTGATCAAAGAACTCCAGAGCTTGTGCCTGGATGTGCGCGTGCTCAATGAGGATGAAACAGAAATCGAGATTAAAGATGAAGATGATGATGTCGGTGAAATGGCTAAAGAACTCGGTCTCGATGTACAAACACCAGATCAGGGTAAGAAACGTTCACAACCAGATGAACCAGATCAAGACATTGAGCCATTAGCTGATGAAGAAGATATTGACGAAGCCAGCGAACCAGACGTATATGATGATGCTGACTCAGGTGAGGACGTGGATACTGATATCGAACCTGTATTTGTTGACGATGATGATAGTCTAGATATTGATCTCGATGAGGATTTGGGATTCGATGACTTTGCGGATTTTGATGATGACTTGGACGATGATGATAACTTTTAGCGCTGTGTAAGTGGTTGCAGGACCAAAAGGAGGGACTGTCCTTGCTGGATGTCAATAATTTTGATCGAATTCGTATAGGCTTAGCGTCACCTGAACAAATTCGTGCTTGGTCTAGTGGCGAGGTTAAGAAGCCGGAGACGATTAATTACCGTACCCTCAAACCAGAGCGGGAAGGTTTGTTCTGTGAAAAGATCTTTGGACCAACGCGTGATTGGGAGTGTCATTGCGGTAAGTATAAACGCGTGCGGTATAAAGGTATTGTCTGTGATCGCTGTGGTGTGGAAGTCACACGTGCCAAAGTGCGCAGGGAGCGGATGGGTCACATTGAGTTAGCCGCCCCCGTGTCTCACATTTGGTTCTTTAAAGGAATTCCCAGCCGTATGGGCTTAATGCTCGACATGTCGCCACGGAATTTGGAAAAAATCATTTATTTTGCTTCATATGTCGTTATTGATCCTGGTGAGACTCCTTTAGCGAAGTATCAACTGCTCAGTGATACTGAGTATCGTGAATATCGCGAGAAGTATGGCAACCAATTTGTGGCAGGCATGGGTGCGGAAGCTATTAAGCGGCTGCTAGAGGAAATCGACCTTGACGAATTAGCAGAGGAACTGCGTAATGAAATCCGCAATACCACTGGTCAACGGCGTATCCGTGCCGTCAGGCGTTTAGAGGTTGTTGAATCATTCCGCTTGTCAGGCAATCGTCCAGAGTGGATGATTTTGGATGTCATTCCGGTCATTCCACCGGAGCTGCGGCCTATGGTTCAGCTGGATGGCGGCCGTTTTGCCACTTCTGATCTTAACGATTTGTACCGCCGGGTAATTAACCGCAATAATCGGCTGAAACGGTTGTTGGAACTTGGTGCGCCGGACATTATTGTCCGCAATGAAAAACGCATGCTTCAGGAAGCTGTAGATGCTCTTATCGATAATGGTCGCCGTGGACGGCCAGTAACAGGTCCAGGTAACCGTCCGCTAAAATCCCTCAGCGACATGTTGAAGGGTAAACAAGGGCGTTTCCGTCAGAACTTGTTGGGTAAGCGTGTCGATTACTCTGGCCGTTCGGTAATTGTGGTCGGGCCAACTTTGAAGATGCACCAATGTGGTCTGCCTAAGGAAATGGCTTTGGAACTGTTTAAGCCCTTTGTTATGAAAGAGTTGGTAGCCAGAGGTCTTGCTCATAATATCAAGAGCGCCAAGCGGATGGTAGAGAGAGCCAGACCAGAAGTATGGGACGTAGTGGAAGATGTCATTAAAGAACATCCTGTACTGCTCAACCGGGCACCAACACTGCACCGGCTTGGTATTCAAGCTTTTGAACCGATTCTGGTTGAAGGTAGAGCCATTCAGATCCATCCATTGGTATGTACTGCGTACAATGCCGACTTTGACGGTGACCAAATGGCGGTACACGTACCTCTTTCTGCCGAAGCTCAAGCTGAAGCACGCTTGCTGATGCTTTCAACCAATAATATTCTGGTGCCTTCGAGTGGTAATCCAATCGTAACTCCAACTCAAGATATGGTTATTGGTATTTACTATTTAACGATTGATAAAGAAGGCGCCAAAGGTGAAAACCGTTATTTTGGCTCAATGGATGAAGCTTATCTGGCTTACTTCAATGGTGAAATTGATCTGCACGCTAAGATCCACGTGCGGTATAAGGGCCAGCGGTTAGTCACCACTTTGGGACGGCTGATCTTTAACTCTGTCCTCCCTGAGGGAATGGAATATTATAATACTGAATTGGATAAGACAAAATTAGGTGACTTGGTCAAACAGTTATATAATATGGTGGGTGCTGAGCATACTGCTGAGGTGCTCGACAAGATCAAATCACTTGGTTATCAATATGGTACTCGCTCGGGTACCACTGTTTCGGTAGCTGATATCGTAGTACCAGAAGCTAAGAAGAGATTGGTGGCGCAGGCCGAAAAAGAAGTAGATCTTATCGAGATGCAGCACCGCCGCGGCTTATTAACCTCTGAGGAGCGGTATCAACGGATCTGCGATATCTGGACTCGGACCAAAGAAGAAGTTACCCGGGAAATGCTGAACAACTTCAGCAAGTTCAACCCAGTGTATATGATGGCCATTTCCGGAGCTCGTGGTAATACCTCGCAGATCAGTCAGCTAGCAGGTATGCGTGGATTGGTAGCAGATCCAACCGGAAAGACAATTGAGATTCCTATTAAGGCAAACTTCCGGGAAGGTTTGACAGTGTTGGAATACTTCATCTCCAGCCACGGAACTAGAAAGGGTCTTGCAGATACTGCGCTGCGGACAGCTGACTCTGGATATTTAACTCGCCGTCTGGTAGACGTTAGCCAGGATGTGATCGTTCGTGAGTATGACTGTGGTACACAAGAGGGTATTACCGTCGGCGCGATTAAAGAGATTTCTGGTGAGATGGAACATGTGATTGAATCGCTCAGTGAACGGATTGCTGGACGGATCTCGCTTGAAGATATCTATCATCCCGTGACCCATGAATTGATTGTGAAAAAGGACGAAATGATCAGCAATCAGCAGGCTGCAGCGATTGAAAAAGCTGGTATTGAGAAAGTGAAGATCCGTTCGGTGCTTACCTGTCACAGCCGGTATGGCGTCTGCGTGAAATGTTATGGCCGAAGCCTGGCCAATAATGAGATTGTGGATGTGGGTGAAGCAGTAGGTATCATTGCTGCGCAATCCATTGGTGAACCTGGTACTCAGTTGACCATGAGAACATTCCACACTGGTGGTGTAGCTGGCGATGACATCACCGCCGGTTTGCCTCGGGTAGAGGAACTGTTTGAAGCACGCAAACCCAAAGGGCAAGCGGTAATCACAGAGATTGACGGCGTAGTAGAAGTAATGGAAAACAAAGGTAGTCGGAAAGTCATTGTGACTAATGATGAAGATAGCCGCACCTATGCTATACCCTATGGTGCGCGTTTACGGGTTAAAGATGGTTCGCATGTTGAAGCTGGCGATCGCTTGACCGAAGGCTCAGTGAATCCCCATGACATACTGGCTGTTAAAGGCATTGCTGGTGTACAGCAGTACTTGGTACAAGAGGTTCAGGAAGTGTACCGTTCACAAGGTGTATTCATTAATGACAAACACATTGAAGTGATTGTCAGACAGATGATGCGTAAAGTGAAGGTTGAGGATCCAGGCGATACAACCATGCTACCAGGCAGCTTAGTAGATGCATTCGATTTCGCTGATGAGAATGGCAAAGTAACTGCCAAAGGAGGAAAACCAGCTGAAGGTAAACCTGCATTGCTTGGTATCACAAAAGCTGCTTTGGCAACGGAGAGTTTCTTGTCCGCTGCATCGTTCCAAGAAACCACTCGCGTATTGACCGATGCATCGATCAAGGGCAAAACAGATCGGTTGCTGGGATTGAAAGAAAATGTGATTATCGGTAAACTGATCCCAGCAGGTACTGGTATGTCGCGTTACCGTAACTTAGAGGTGAGTGCTGACGATCAAAATAGTGTGGTCGAAACAGAGACTCCAGATAACGAGACAGTTGCAGACAATGCAGAAGTAGCCAGCAATTCCTTGACGAATTAATCGGTAAATCGCATGGAAATATTGACACAAAAGGTACTTGATGATACAATAAATTAGTGTGTTGGCCCGCAGGATATTATATCCTGCGGGATGTTTCAGTAAAGGGTCAGGGGAGAAGGGGAGACGAAAATGCCTACGAAATTGCTGCGAACTGACAGGATTGTCGGGACTAAGCAAACATTGAAGGCATTGGAGGCTGGCGAGGTCAAGTTAGTGTATCTAGCGAAAGACGCAGATACAAGAATAACAGAACCGGTTATCGAACGCTGCAAACAGATGGGTATAGAGATCGAATATGTCGAGACTATGGCAGAACTAGGCCGTGCCTGCGGTATTGATGTAGGTGCTGCTGTAGCCTGTTTGCTCAAAAAATGAGTATTTAGCGAAGGGAGGTTATACTTGTGCCAACAATTAGTCAGCTTGTGAGAAAAGGTCGCGTAAGTCAAAAATCCAAGAGTGTAGCACCAGCTTTACGCTATACACAAAACACACTAAAAGGTACAGTCGAATATGGTGCCAATGCTCCGCAAAAGCGCGGTGTATGTACCAAAGTAAGCACTACTTCACCAAAGAAACCAAATTCGGCTCTGCGGAAGATTGCTCGTGTGAGATTGACCAATGGAATGGAAGTAACATGCTATATCCCTGGTGAAGGTCATAACTTACAAGAGCACAGTGTAGTTTTAATTCGTGGAGGCAGAGTGAAGGACTTGCCTGGTGTACGTTATCATATTATCCGTGGTACATTAGATGCCTCGGGTGTGCAGGATAGACGTCAAGGCCGTTCCAAGTATGGCGCAAAACGTCCCAAGAAATAATTGGTGATAGGTGATTGCTAGAGCAAAGGGGTGAAAAGGATAAATGCCTAGAAGAGGTTCAGTACCTAAGAGAGATGTACTACCGGATCCGGTTTACAACAGTAAATTGGTTTCGCAATTTATTAATGCTCTAATGCTTGATGGCAAAAGAGGTATTGCTGAGTCGATCATGTATGGAGCATTTGATATAATTGCTGAAAAAACAGGTAAGGATCCGTTGGAAGTATTAAATCAAGCTATGGAAAATGTCATGCCTGTTTTGGAAGTTAAGCCGCGTCGTGTAGGTGGAGCTACTTATCAGGTACCTGTTGAGGTTCGTTCTGAACGCCGGGTTGCGTTGGCTATTCGGTGGATTGTAGCTTATGCACGCGAACGTGGTGAACATACCATGGTTGAAAGATTGGCTGCAGAAATTTTGGATGCTGTCAACAATCAAGGTGGAGCAGTAAAGAAGAAGGAAGATACACATCGGATGGCAGAAGCAAACAAAGCCTTTGCTCATTACCGGTGGTAGGTTTGGGGTTGGTATTTTTATACTCGGCTAGGGGGAGTAATTAGTGGGAAGAGAGTATGCAATTGATAAAACACGTAACATTGGCATCATGGCACATATCGACGCAGGAAAAACTACAACCACTGAAAGAATCCTCTTTTACACCGGGAAGGTTCACAAGATTGGTGAAGTGCACGACGGAGCCGCTACAATGGACTGGATGGTCCAGGAGCGTGAGCGTGGAATTACGATTACATCAGCATCAACTACAGCTTTTTGGCGTGGTCATCGTATAAACGTAATTGATACGCCCGGACACGTGGACTTCACTGTAGAAGTAGAACGTTCTTTGAGAGTTCTTGACGGAGCGGTTGCGGTATTCTGTTCGGTTGGTGGCGTTGAACCCCAATCAGAAACAGTTTGGCGTCAAGCGGATAAATATCAGGTTCCACGCATTGCATATGTCAACAAAATGGATCGTGTCGGTGCCGATTTTTCTCGAGTAGTTAGAATGATCAAAGAAAGATTAGGAGCGAATGCCGTTCCAATTCAGTGGCCTATTGGTGTAGAAGATTCATTCCGTGGAATGGTAGACTTAATTACGATGAGAGCTCACATCTTTAAAGACGACTTAGGCACCATCGATGAGGAAGCAGACATTCCTGAAGACATAGCAGATGAAGTTAAAGCTGCACGGGAAGCAATGATCGAGGCCATTGCTGATGTAGATGAAGTAATTATGATGAAGTACTTAGAAGGGGAAGACATATCTGCGCAGGAACTGAAAAAAGCCATTCGCAGAGGTGTGTTAGCAGTTAAACTGACTCCCGTTTTATGTGGTTCATCATTTAAGAATAAGGGTGTGCAGCTGCTATTGGATGCCATTGTGGATTATTTGCCATCGCCAATCGATTTACCTCCAGTGCGTGGGATTAATCCTGAGACAGACGCTGAAGAATATCGTCAATTAGACGATGATAATCCGTTTTCCGCTTTAGCTTTTAAGGTTATGAGTGATCCATATGTCGGTAAGTTAATATATGTGCGGATCTACTCAGGAGTTTTACAGGCAGGAAGCTACGTTTACAACGCGACTAAAGGCAGAAAAGAGCGTATCGGACGGATTCTGCGTATGCACGCTAATCATCGTGAAGAAGTAAAAGAAGCGTACTCAGGAGATATCATCGCAGTAGTAGGTTTACGTGATACAACCACAGGCGATACATTGTGCGCAGAAGATGCACCGATTGTGCTTGAACAGTTAGAGTTCCCAGAACCGGTTATTAATCAAGCAGTTGAACCAAAGACCAAGAATGATCAGGATAAACTAGGCATCGCTTTGCAGCGGTTAGCTGAAGAAGATCCGACATTCCGGGTATATACCGATGAAGAGACAGGACAAACCATTATTTCAGGTATGGGCGAATTGCACTTGGAGATCATTGTTGACCGGTTGCTGCGGGAGTTTAAAGTTGAAGCAAACATAGGTAAACCACAAGTTGCTTACCGTGAAACAATTACCAAAGCAGTACGTAGCGAAGGTAAGTTTATCAGACAAAGCGGTGGGCGCGGTCAATATGGCCATGTAGTCCTGGAAATTGAACCATTAGAGCGAGGTCAAGGATTTGAATTTGTCAATAAGATTGTCGGCGGAGTAGTACCGAAAGAGTATATTCCTGCTGTTGAAGCCGGTGTAAAAGAAGCAATGCTCGGTGGCGTAATTGCGGGATATCCAATGGTGGATGTGCGCGTGACACTAGTTGATGGTTCCTATCATGAAGTTGACTCATCAGAAATGGCATTCAAGGTTGCCGGTTCAATCGGTTTTAAAGAAGGAGCACAAAAAGCAGCCCCAATTATTTTGGAACCAATTATGAAAGTAGAAGTGACAACACCAGAAGAGTATGTAGGTGATGTTATAGGTGACTTGAATTCACGCCGCGGCCGCATTGAAGGTTTGGAACAACGTGGCAATACCCAAATAGTCCGTGCCTATGTACCGTTAGCTGAAATGTTTGGTTATGCGACTGACCTGCGTAGTGCTACACAGGGAAGAGCTAATTATACAATGGTGTTTGGTCATTACGAACCAGTACCTGCAAGTATTGGCGAAGCAATTATGAACAAAAACGCTTAATGATTAAGGGGGAGAACAATGGCAAAGCAAAAGTTTGAAAGAACTAAGCCACACGTGAATGTGGGAACTATCGGTCACGTAGACCATGGTAAGACAACTACTACTGCAGCTATCACTGCATTATTAGCTCGGGAAAACAAAGCCCAAATTAAGAAATTTGAAGAAATCGACAATGCTCCAGAAGAAAGAGAACGCGGTATTACCATTAATACTTCGCACGTTGAGTACGAAACTGATAAACGCCACTATGCTCACGTCGACTGCCCCGGACACGCTGACTACGTTAAGAACATGATTACCGGTGCAGCTCAAATGGACGGTGCAATCCTGGTTGTATCCGCAGCAGACGGTCCAATGCCCCAAACTCGTGAGCACATTCTGTTGGCTCGCCAGGTAGGCGTACCATACATTGTTGTATGGATGAACAAGTGCGATATGGTTGATGATGAAGAACTGTTAGAATTAGTTGAAATGGAAATCAGAGATCTACTCAGCGAATATGATTTCCCAGGCGACGAGATTCCAGTTATCCGCGGTAGTGCTCTCAAGGCATTGGAAGAGCTGGAAGCTGGTGCACCTGGCGAATGGTGCGGTAAGTTGAAAGAACTGCTCAATGCTGTTGACGAGTATGTTCCAACTCCGCAACGTGAAGTGGACAAACCTTTCTTGATGCCAATTGAAGACGTATTCACCATTACTGGACGCGGTACAGTAGTTACAGGTAGAGTAGAGCGCGGTACTATTAAAGTAAACGACCCAGTTGAAATCGTAGGTTTGAGAGAAGAAACTCTCAAGTCAGTAGCAACTGGTGTAGAAATGTTCCGCAAGCTGCTTGACCAGGCAGAAGCTGGTGACAACATTGGTGTACTGCTCCGCGGTATTGACCGTGAAGATGTTGAAAGAGGTCAGGTTGTGGCTAAACCTGGTTCAATCACACCTCATACCAAGTTTGAGTGTGAAGTATACGTTCTGACCAAAGATGAAGGCGGCAGACATAAACCGTTCTTCACCAATTACCGTCCACAATTCTACTTCAGAACAACCGACGTAACTGGTGTAATTACTCTGCCGGAAGGCACCGAAATGGTTATGCCAGGCGACAATGTGCGCTTGACTGTCGAGTTGATTACTCCGATTGCTATGGAAGAAGGCTTGCGTTTCGCTATCCGCGAAGGTGGCCATACAGTTGGCGCCGGGGTTGTTTCGAAGATTTTGAAGTAGTATTTCAAGAGGTGACCCGGTCGCCGGGTCACTCTTTCACGTCAAATTGGGTGATGATGTAGGAGGTTGCCAAATCATGGGCTTCACCCTAATTTGGGAAATTTCTACGGAGCATGTCCGCTAATCGGGCGAAAGGGAGGAAAAATAATGGCAAAACAAAGAGTTCGTATTCGTTTAAAAGCATTTGACCATAAACTACTTGATAGTTCGGCTGCCAAAATTGTTGAGACAGCAAAAAGAACTGGGGCAACAGTTTCCGGGCCAATCCCCTTACCAACAGATAGGAGTGTATTCACCGTTTTGCGTTCGCCTCACGTAAACAAAGACTCACGTGAGCAGTTTGAAATGCGCACTCACAAACGTTTAATTGATATTTTGGAACCCAACCCCAAAACGGTTGATGCACTGATGCGCTTGGATTTACCTGCTGGAGTCGATATTGAAATTAAACTGCAAAATTAGCCTAGCTGAGGCATAAATCAGGGGGTGTAGACATGGCCAAAGGAATTTTGGGTAAGAAATTAGGAATGACTCAGATTTTTAATGAACAAGGTGCACTAATTCCTGTCACCGTCATTGAGGCTGGGCCTTGCACAGTGGTTCAGAAAAAAACGGTGGAAAATGACGGCTATGAGGCTGTTCAGCTTGGATTTGGCGAAAAACGTGAGACATTATTCAATAAACCGCTCAAAGGTCATTTTACCAAAGCCAATGTTAAGCCACTGCGCTATTTAAAAGAGTTTCGCCTGGATAAACTGGATGAAATGGCAAACTACAATGTCGGTGATCAGGTTACAGTAGATATATTTAAAGAAGGCGAAATAGTAGACGTAACAGGGATTACTAAGGGTAAAGGATATCAAGGCGTAATCAAGCGCCACGGGTTCCATAGAGGACCAATGGCACATGGTTCTAAGTATCATCGTGGTGTAGGATCTTTGGGATCAATCGCTCCAGCTAGAATCTTTAAAGGAAGACAACTCCCAGGTAGAATGGGCGGAGTTCAAAGAACTGTTCAAAACCTGGAGATTGTCAAGGTTGATCCAGATCGGAATATTTTGTTGGTTAAAGGAGCTGTACCCGGAGCAAAGGGTAGCTTAGTCACCGTTCGGAGTGCAGTGAAACAGTAGTCAAAAGTATGCAAGAGAGGAGGCTGCAATCATGCCGAAAGTGGCCCTATACAATATGGAAGGCAGAGTTATTGGTGATATAGAGCTAAATGATGCTATTTTTGGTGTAGAAGTAAACAATGCGTTGATGCATCAGGCTGTTGTGAACCACTTGGCCAATCTCAGACAGGGCACAGTAGCCACAAAGAATCGTTCATTAGTAAGAGGCGGCGGCCGCAAACCTTGGAGACAAAAAGGAACCGGGCGCGCTCGTCATGGAAGTATCCGTTCTCCGATTTGGAGGGGCGGCGGTGTGGTATTTGGACCAATGCCACGGAGCTATAAGTATAGCATGCCGAAAAAAGCACGCCGGGCTGCGTTGAAATCAGCTTTGTCTGCAAAAGTACGTGATGGAGAGATCATTGTAGTTGATCAACTGGCCCTCACTGAAGTTAAAACAAAGAACATGTTCAAGGTCTTGAAGGCTTTGAATGCTGAGCAAAAGCCCTTGATTGTTCTGGATGAATGGGATCGCAATATTGAATTATCCACACGCAACATTCCAAACACAACATTAACCAAGAGCACTGGATTGAACGTTTATGATGTGCTCAATCACAAAAATGTGATTTTAACCAAAGCTGCCGTAGCTAAATTAGAGGAGGTGCTTGCCTAATGGATGCTCGTGATGTTTTAATCAGGCCGTTAATCACTGAGAAAAGCACCGAATTGATCTCCTCACAGAATAAATATACATTCATTGTTGATTTAAGAGCGAACAAGACTCAAATCAAGCAGGCAGTAGAAGAGATTTTCAAAGTCAAAGTAGTGAAAGTTAATACTGTGCGCATGCGTGGTAAATTACGGCGCCAAGGCCTAACTGAAGGTAGAACATCGGATTACAAGAAAGCGATTGTTACCTTAGCCGCCGGCCATAGTATTGAAGTTTTTGAAGGACTATAAGGAGGGACGGAGTTATGGCCATTAAAAAATACAAACCGACCACTCCAGGCCGCCGTGGGATGACAGTATCGACTTTTGAAGAGATTACTAAAACCGAACCGGAAAAATCGTTAGTAGTTTCTCTGAGTAAAACCGGTGGACGTAATGCACAAGGTCGCATCACAATGCGCCATCGGGGCGGCGGACACAAACGGAAATATCGGATCATTGATTTCAAGAGAGATAAAGATGGTATTCCAGCTAAGGTTGCTGCTATCGAATACGATCCAAACCGTTCAGCAAGAATAGCCCTACTGCATTACCTTGATGGAGAAAAACGCTATATTATCGCTCCTCTGGGCTTGGCTGTCGGTCAGTATGTCGAGTCAGGACCAAATGCTGACATCAAGGTGGGTAATGCTCTACCGTTGGCTAATATTCCTGCTGGTACTATCGTTCACAATATTGAATTGCAGCCTGGTAAAGGCGGACAATTAGTACGCTCCGCAGGTGCGGGCGCACAGATCATGGCTAAGGAAGGCAGCTATGTAACACTGCGTTTGCCATCGGGCGAGTTTAGAATGGTACACCAAAATTGCCGTGCTACTATTGGTCAGGTCGGTAACGTTGAACATGAAAACATTGTGATTGGTAAAGCAGGAAGAAGCCGTTATTTGAATAGACGTCCACATGTACGTGGTGTGGTAATGAACCCAGTTGATCACCCACATGGTGGTGGAGAAGGCAAATCGCCAATTGGTAGATCAACTCCGGTTACTCCTTGGGGTAAACCGACATTGGGTACCAAGACACGGAAGAAGAAAGCAAGCGACCGGTTAATCGTCAGACGTCGTGCATAATAACGACATTCTCCATGAGGAGGTGTAAGGATGAGCAGATCTTTAAAGAAAGGACCTTTTGCTGATGAACATCTTTTAGCAAAGATCCGCAAAATGAATGAAAGTGGCGAGAAAAAAGTAATCAAGACATGGTCTCGTCGTTCGACAATATTCCCGGAAATGGTAGGCCATACCATAGCCGTTCATGATGGCAGAAAACATGTACCTGTATATATCACCGAAGAAATGGTGGGTCACAAATTAGGAGAGTTTGCTCCCACCCGGACATTCCGTGGACACGCGGCAAGCGAGAAGTCATCGGGCAGATAGGATAGATGGGAGGATAGTACGATGGAAGCAAAAGCAAGTGCAAGAGCTAGCGCGCGTTATGTGCGTATGTCGCCACGAAAAGTACGCCAAGTTGTCGACTTGATTCGTAACAAGGATATCGGTGAAGCTTTGGCTATCCTGGAGCTAACACCGCGGGCGGCATCCTCCGTAGTCACTAAAGTGTTAAAGAGCGCTATTGCGAATGCTGAAAACAACTATAATATGAATCCGGATTTACTGTATGTAGCTGAGTGCTATGTAGATCAAGGGCCAACCTTAAAACGGATCAGACCTAGATCTCGTGGTATGTTTGATCGGATTTTAAAGCGCACTAGTCATATTACTGTAGTGCTGCGTGAAAAGGAGGAATAGGCGCGTGGGTCAAAAGGTACACCCGTATGGGTTTAGACTAGGGGTTATTAAAGACTGGAATAGCAAATGGTACGCAAACAAGCGGAATTATGCTGAACTTCTGCACGAAGATCTGTATTTTCGGCGTGTAATTAAAGAACGCTTCTATCAAGCAGGAGTATCCAAGATTGAGATCGAGCGAGCCGCTAACCGCGCCAAGATTACCATTCACACCAGCCGTCCTGGCATGATCATTGGTAAAGGTGGCAATGAAGTCGACAAACTGCGCAAAGACTTGGAAAAATATAGCGGTAAGCAGATTCAGATCAATATTTTAGAAATTAAGGTTCCCGAATTGGATGCTCAGTTAGTAGCCGAAAACATTGCCCAACAACTGGAAAAGCGGATTTCTTTCCGGAGAGCAATGCGTCAGGCACAACAAAGAGCTATGCGTTTAGGTGCTAAAGGTATCAAGGTTGCGATTTCTGGTCGTATCGGCGGTGCTGAAATTGCACGTACCGAATGGAATCCAGAAGGAAACGTTCCTCTGCATACCTTGAGAGCAGATATTGACTACGGTTTTGCAGAAGCAGCCACCACTTTTGGTCAATTGGGCGTAAAAGTATGGATTTATAAAGGTGAAGTTTTGCCTGAGAAGAAAGCTAAGAAACAGGCTGAAGGGAGCGAATAAGATGCTAGTACCAAAGCGAGTAAAGCATCGCCGGGTCCATCGGGGACGGATGACTGGTAAAGCAATGCGCGGAGCTAATGTAGACTTTGGCGAATTTGGCTTACAGGCTCTGGAACCAGGCTGGATTACCAATACTCAAATCGAAGCAGCTCGGGTAGCAATGACTCGTTCAATCAAGCGCGGCGGAAAAGTTTGGATTCGGATTTTCCCCGATAAACCTGTGACAAAGAAGCCTGCTGAAACACGTATGGGTTCCGGAAAAGGTGCACCCGAGATGTGGGTAGCAGTTGTGAAACCAGGAAGAATCATGTTTGAAATAGGCGGTGTGTCTGAGGAAGAAGCTCGCGAAGCTATGCGGCTTGCAGCACACAAACTGCCAATTAAGTGTAAATTTGTGAGTAGGACTATGGTGGGTGGTGATGCGAATGAAGGCTAAGGAATTACGAGAATTATCCACCGAAGAATTGGAACAAAAGCTTGCCGAATTAAAGGAGGAACTCTTTAACCTTCGGTTCCAGCTGGCGACAGGCCAGTTAGAGAATCCAATGCGCGTGAGGGCGGTGCGGAAGGATATCGCCCGGGTAAAAACATTGATTACCGAGAGAGTTCGCCAGATTAAGCGAGCTTAGCCTTAGTGATAAGGAATGGAGGAGCACGCATGGCTGAAACTGAAAGAAATGCGAGAAGAACTCGCGTAGGAGTAGTAGTCAGCGACAAGATGGACAAAACTGTCGTAGTCGCTGTGGAAAGAGATGTACATCATCCCTTATATGGTCGAGTCATGACAAGAACTGCAAAAGTGAAGGCTCATGATGAAAACAATGAATGCAAGATTGGCGACCGAGTACGGATTATGGAAACTCGCCCATTGAGTAAGGAAAAGCGCTGGCGAGTGGTAGAAATAGTCGAAAAGGCTCGCTAGAACCCTAAATAGCAAGGGAAGGAGGGCTTATCATGATCCAACAAGAGTCTCGCTTGAATGTTGCCGACAACACTGGTGCTAAAGAGCTCCTTTGCATCAGAGTTCTTGGCGGTTCCCGCCGGCGTTACGCTAGCGTTGGCGATATTATAATCGCTAGTGTCAAGGATGCTAGCCCTGGTGGTATGGTAAAGAAAGGCGATGTCGTGAAGGCTGTCGTTGTGCGGACAAGAAAAGAGATTCGCCGCCCCGATGGTTCAATGATTCGTTTCGATGATAACGCAGCAGTTATTTTAAGTGATATGCAAAACCCAAAAGGTACCCGGATTTTTGGTCCGGTTGCTAGAGAACTACGGGAAAAAGACTTTATGAAAATCGTGTCTCTAGCCCCTGAGGTATTATAATTACGAAAGGAGGATGAGCCATGGCAAAGGTCCATGTCAAGAGCGGTGATCAAGTATTGGTGCTTACCGGTGACGATCGTGGCAAAAAAGGAAAAGTACTACAAGTTTATCCCAAGACCGGTAAGGTAATCGTTGAAGGTGTTAACATCCAAAAGAAACACACTCGTCCGACTCAATCTAATCCTCAGGGTGGAATAATTGAGCGTCCAGGTGCGATTGACGCTTCTAATGTGCAATTAGTATGCCCTAGTTGCCACGAAGCATCGCGCCCAATCAGAGAACGTGATGCCCAAGGTAAATTGACTAGAAAATGCCGCAAATGCGGTAAAGCGATAGATTAGGTTGAGGTTAGAGGGAAAGGGGGAGTAAGTGATGGCACGACTGAAGGATAAATATACAAACGAAGTGGTGCCTGCCCTCAAAGAGCGGTTTAAGTACGCTAATGTGATGCAGGTTCCGAAAATCGAAAAAGTAGTGGTAAATGTTGGCGTTGGCGAAGCAGTTCAAGATCCTAAAGCTCTAGATGCAGCAGTGAGAGATTTGGAAGCAATCACTGGTCAACATGCGATTATCACTAAAGCAAAGAAATCCATCGCAGCTTTCAAGATTCGTCAAGGTATGAACATTGGCTGCAAAGTTACTTTACGTGGTGAGCGGATGTATGAGTTCCTCGACCGTTTGGTTAATGTTGCATTACCTCGGATCAGAGATTTTAATGGGATTTCACCCAAGTCTTTTGACGGTCGTGGAAATTACAGTTTAGGTATTCGCGAACAGATAGTTTTCCCAGAAATTGATTATGATAAAGTAGATAAGATCCGTGGTTTGGAGATCGTTATTACAACTACTGCCAAGACTGATGAGGAAGCATATGAACTGCTCAAGCTAATGGGATTCCCCTTCAGAGCATGAAAGGAGAGATATCGTGGCTAAAAAGTCCATGATTATAAAAGCTCAACGGACTCCCAAATTTTCAACCCGGCAAGTAAACCGGTGCAAGATTTGTGGACGTCCACGCGGCTATATGCGGCGCTTTGAAATGTGCCGTGTATGTTTCCGGAAGTTAGCCAATCAAGGTGAAATTCCCGGCGTGAAAAAAGCGAGTTGGTAATTGGTGTAAACCTGAGGTTGAAAGGAGGTTCCCGCATGGTTTTAACAGACCCGATTGCGGATATGCTCACCCGTATTAGAAATGCAAGTTCGGTGAAACACGAGTCCGTTGATATACCTGCCTCCAAGATGAAGATTGAGGTGGCGCGAATCTTAAAAGAAGAAGGATTTATACGGGAATATAAGATTATTGAAGATAACAAGCAAGGCGTTTTACGGATCTATTTGAAGTACGGTCCGAATAGAGAAAGCGTAATTTCCGGGATTAAGCGCATCAGTAAGCCAGGATTGCGCGTTTATGCCGGAAAAGATGAAATACCACGTGTTCTTGGTGGATTAGGGATCGCTATTCTATCCACATCACAAGGGATTATGACAGATAAGGCAGCCCGTAAGAACAATATTGGCGGAGAAGTAATCTGTTACGTTTGGTAAGGGGGGAAAGAGATGTCACGCATCGGCAAATTACCCGTAAAGATTCCAGCAGGTGTTGAAGTATTACAATCAGGTAATCAGTTGACTGTGAAAGGTCCAAAAGGCCAGCTCGTAAAAGAGTTTCACCCAGATATGAAAATCGAAATTAAGGATGGAGCTATTTACGTAACACGGCCTTCTGATGAGAAAGAACACCGTTCCCTTCATGGTTTAACACGTACTTTGATCGCCAATATGATTGAGGGTGTTACCAAAGGATTTCAACGCGGTTTGGAAATTACGGGTGTAGGTTATAGAGCGGCAAAACAGGGTAATAAACTTGTTCTTTCCATGGGTTATTCCCATCCGGTAGAAATTATACCTGAAGCGGGTTTGGAAGTTGAAGTTCCAACTCCAAACAAGATTATCGTAAAAGGAATCGATAAGGAATTAGTTGGTCAGTTAGCAGCTAATATCCGCAAAGTGCGGCCACCTGAGCCATACTTAGGCAAAGGTATTCGGTACGAAGGCGAGAAGATCATCCGTAAAGCAGGTAAGACTGGTAAATAGTTTTAGAGGGTGGTGAGTCTGATGGCTAAATTGACTAAGCGTGAAGCCCGCGAACGTCGTCATAAAAGAGTAAGAAATAGAGTGAAGGGCACGCCCGAACGGCCGCGTTTGAGTGTATACCGCAGTTTGAATCATATGTATGCCCAAATTATTGATGATACAGTCGGGAAGACTTTAGTAGCAGCTTCCAGTATTGAGCCAGAACTGAGAAACACTTTGCCGAGCACCAAGGATGTTAATGCAGCAAAGCAAGTGGGGCTGCTGATCGCGAAAAGAGCAAAGGAAAAAGGTATTACTAAAGTAGTGTATGATCGTGGAGGCAACCTCTATCATGGTAGAATTAAGGCCTTGGCAGAAGGTGCCCGCGAAGGTGGATTAGAATTCTAATCGTGTAAGGGGGGAAGTGGTTTGGCATATCGAATTGATCCCAGTGGATTGGAACTAGAAGAACGACTCGTGAGTCTTAATGCAGTATCAAAGACAGTTAAAGGTGGTCGCAACCGTTCATTCAGTGCATTAGTTGTAGTGGGAGATGGCAACGGTAAAGTCGGTGCAGGCCTTGGCAAAGCTAAAGAAGTATCGGACGCAATCCGCAAAGCAGTTGAAGATGCCAAGAAGAACTTGATCGAAGTACCCATAGTTGGTGCAACATTACCACACGGTGTGACCGCAAAATTTGGCGGAGCCAGGGTAATGTTAAAACCAGCTTCTGAAGGTACTGGAGTTATCGCTGGCGGCCCAGTTCGTGCGGTATTGGAATTAGCTGGTGTAAGAGATGTCCTGAGCAAGACTTTCGGCTCTGGAAATCCAATCAATGTTGTTCGCGCAACTATCGAAGGCCTAAAATCTCTCAAAACCGTGGAAGAAGTTGCCCGTCTCCGCGGACTAGATCCATCGGAAATTATTGGTTAGGAGGCGGTAGTTGTGGCTAAGCTGAAAATTACTTGGAAGAAAAGCACAATCGGCTATGCAAAAGATCAAAGAGATACTATAGCCGCACTCGGTTTGCGTAAATTAAACTCTTCCGTTATTAAGGAAGACAACCCCTGTATCCGAGGAATGATCTTTAAAGTTAAGCATTTAGTCGAAGTTGAAGAACTTGACTAGGGCAAGGAGGTGTAGTTGTGCGGATCCATGATTTAAGACCAGCACCTGGTAGCAATACCAGTCCGAAGCGTGTCGGTAGGGGAATTGGTTCTGGTTTGGGTAAGACCTCAGGTAAAGGACACAAAGGTCAAAAGGCCCGTTCAGGCGGTGGCAAAGGCCCTCATTTTGAAGGTGGTCAAACTCCATTGCAAAGACGCTTACCCAAACGCGGATTTAATAATGCCGTGTTTAAAACAGTGTATGCAGAAGTGAACATTGAAGAGTTGAACCGGTTTGCACCTGGCAGTGTTGTTACTCCTGAGTCACTCAAAGAGTCTGGCTTAGTAAAGAAGATGTACGACGGAGTTAAGATCCTTGGCAACGGAGAGTTAAAACATGCTTTAACTGTAAGAGCACATAGTTTTTCAAAATCAGCTGCTGCCAAGATTGAAGAGGCTGGCGGTAAGGTCGAGGTGATCTAATTGCTTGAAGGATTGAAGAATGCACTGCGAATTCCGGATTTAAGGCGCAAGATCGTGTATACTGCCCTGTTGCTGGTAGTTGCACGTATCGGATCTTATGTACCCGTACCTGGAGTAGATGCCACTGGGCTTGCTGCTCAATTAGGCTTGGAAAGTGGAAACATCTTCGGATTGTTGGATTTGTTTTCCGGCGGTGCTTTAGGCAGATTTACCTTGTTTGCTCTAGGTGTAGGCCCCTATATTACTTCTTCAATCATCATCCAATTATTAGGTTTGGTGATTCCTAAGTTGGAGCAGCTGGCAAAAGATGATCCGAAGACTTTGGGTCAATACACTCGCTATGGAACTGTGGTAATTGCTCTATTACAAGCATTTGCTACAACCATGATGGCAAGGAACTGGGGAGTAATCACCAATCCAAGCTTCTTCAACTATGTGCTCATCCTCGTGAGCCTGGTAGCTGGTACCAGCTTCCTAATGTGGCTTGGTGAGCAGATTTCTGAGAAAGGTATTGGTAATGGGGTTTCGATGTTGATCTTCATTGGTATCGTTGCTGAAATCCCGTCTAATGTCCGCAATGTAGTTTGGGCACTGCAGAATGATGCGATCAGTGTGATCGGTTTAATAGTTTACCTGATCGTTTTGGTTCTGATTATGGCAGGTGTTGTTCTGGTACAAGAAGGACAACGCCGGATTCCAGTACAGTATGCGAAGCGGGTTGTTGGCCGCAGAATGTACGGAGGACAATCAACACACATTCCATTACGGGTTAATCAAGCAGGAGTAATCCCAGTAATCTTTGCATCATCAATCTTAACCTTTCCGCTGACCTTAGCTCAGTTTATTCCAGCAGTTAGTGTTGTTAATCGTTGGATTGGATATGGCACATTTGGGTATAATTTCCTGTATGTTGTGCTGATCATCTTCTTTACCTACTTCTACACTGCTGTGACTTTTAATCCTCAAGAAGTAGCGGAAAATATGAAGAAGAATGGCGGCTTTATACCCGGACTCCGTCCTGGCCGTCCAACAAGTGAATATTTGGAACGCGTGCTAACACGGATTACCTTGCCAGGTGCTATTTTCTTGGCTATAATTGCAGTGATGCCTTTCTTATTATCGTTGGTAACACGTATTCCAGAAAACATTCTCCATTTTGGTGGAACGAGTATAATTATTATGGTAGGTGTGGCTTTGGATACCATGAAACAGCTCGAGTCGCATCTGCTGTTGAGACATTATGAAGGTTTCTTAAGTTAAGTTGGGAGGCAGGGGCATTGCGCGTAGTTTTACTTGGCTTACCTGGCGCAGGTAAGGGTACTCAAGGAGAACGATTATCCGCAAAGTACGGAATCCCCCATATTTCAACAGGCAGCCTTATTCGTTCGGTAATCAATTCTGGTTTACCGTTGGGTGAAATAGTTAATGGATACATCTCCCAAGGCAATTTGGTTCCTGATCACTATATGGTGGAAATACTGCGCCAAAGAATATTAGCCGACGATTGTAACAATGGATGGATTTTAGACGGATTCCCACGTACTGTAAAGCAAGCAATGCACCTCGATGCCACATTAGAACAAGAGTCCTTAACGTTGGATCAAGCCTTTGATATTCGTATATCCGATGCAGAAGCGGTTACCCGTATTACACAGCGGTTAATTTGCCGCCAGTGTGGTCAGACCTATAGTGTTATGCAAAGCAATCGGGATATAGCTGCAGGAATTTGTCAAAAATGTGGAGGACCTTTGTATCAGCGTTCTGATGATAATGTTGAGGTTGCTAAACACCGTTTACAAGTGTATATGGAGCAAACACATCCGGTTGTGCATTATTATGCGCAAACCGGTCGTTTAACGAGTATAAACGGTGAGCAAGACATTGACAAAGTCTTTGCCGATCTAGATTGTGCTGTCGCAGAATTGCTGCGGAGAAAGAAAGTCGGTGACAAGTGGTGATTATCCTCAAATCAGATACTGAGATTGCTGCGATGCGGAAAGCTGGACGAGTGGTGGCTCAAGCCCACCAACTCGTATCAGAACATGTACGCCCTGGAATCACTACTAAGCAGCTTGATACATTAGTTGAAGAGTTTTTCATTTCCCAGAATGCGATTCCTGCTTTCAAAGGCTATCAAGGATATCCAGCTACGATTTGTGCATCAATTAATGAAGTGGTTGTCCATGGGATCCCCAATGATATTCCCTTGGAAGAAGGCTGGATATTAAGTGTCGACATTGGTGCTTTTGTTGACGGGTTTTGTGGTGACTCTGCTTGGACTTATCCGGTTGGTAAAATCGATGCGGAGACCCAGAGACTGCTGGATGTTACGAAACGGTCGTTGTTTCTAGGAATCGAAAAAGCTGTGGTAGGTAATCGGCTATCGGATATTTCCCATCAAATCCAAACTGTGGTGGAGAGTAACGGTTTTTCCGTAGTACGTGATTTTGTGGGTCACGGAATTGGGCGTAAGATGCACGAGCCACCACAAATTCCGAACTTTGGCATTCCTGGACGCGGTCCTCGCTTAAAAGCCGGAATGACCTTGGCAATTGAGCCGATGGTAAATGCTGGTAACTATCATGTGAGAATTTTGGAAGACAATTGGACCACAGTTACGGTAGACGGGAGTTGGTCAGCTCACTTTGAGCATACCATTGCGATAACCAATGATGGTCCAATTATTCTCACTGAACTGTAGGGGGGATATAGTGGGTCTGGAGATTGGCCAGATAGTTTCTTCCAAAGCAGGGCGAGATGCAGGAAGAAAATATATTGTCGTTGGCATGCTAGACGATAGGACTGTATTGGTAGCTGATGGGGTGACACGGAAAATTTCTCAACCGAAGAAAAAAAATATCAGGCATTTAGTGGCACATCGTCAAATAGCCACTGAGATTGCGCAGGCGTTGAAGCAGGACCGGAAGGTAACCAATCAGCAGCTTAAGTCGATAATAGCATCATTTAGTGATGATATGCCGGAGGAGCGAGAGGAGGTTTCGCCTGGTAATGGCTAAGGATGATGTGATTGAGGTTGAAGGAACAGTCGTGGAACCGCTGCCGAATGCGATGTTTCGCGTAGAATTAGAAAATGGCCATAAAGTTCTAGCACACATCTCAGGTAAAATGCGTATGCACTTTATCCGCATACTGCCTGGAGATAAAGTAACTGTTGAACTTTCACCTTATGATTTGACTCGAGGCAGAATTGTCTATCGAAAAAAATAAGACGGCTAAAGGGGGATTATGATGAAGGTTAGACCTTCTGTAAAGCCGATTTGCGAAAAGTGTAAAGTAATTCGCCGTAAAGGTAAGGTTATGGTGATTTGTGAAAACCCAAAGCATAAGCAGAAACAAGGGTAGACTAGGGGGTGTTTAACTAGTGGCAAGAATTGCTGGGGTAGACTTACCTCGTGAAAAGCGAGTTGAAATTGGGTTAACTTATATTTTTGGTATAGGTAGATCCACCTCCCAAAAGATTCTGGCAATCTGCGGCATCAATCCTGATACACGCGTTGGTGATCTGACTGAAGATGAAGTTAATAAACTGCGTGAGGTAATTGAGCATCAGTTTGTCGTTGAAGGTGATCTACGGCGTGAAATTAACATGAACATTAAGAGACTGCGCGATATCGGTTGCTATCGCGGTATCAGACACCGTAGAGGATTGCCTGTACGTGGTCAAAGAACAAAGACAAACGCTCGGACTCGTAAAGGGCCAAAACGCGTAGCAGGAAAGAAGAAATAGGGAAAGGGGGATTTGATTAATGGCAACAGCCCGCAAGGGACAACGTCCCAAGAAGCGTGAGCGTAAAAATATTCAAAGTGGAATTGCTCACATTCGTTCCACATTTAACAATACAATCGTCAGCATTACTGATAATCAAGGAAATGTAATTTCCTGGGCTAGTGCGGGGAATATGGGCTTTAAAGGTTCGCGTAAAGGTACTCCATTTGCTGCTGGTATGGCTGCTGAAGCTGCTGCTAAAGCCGCAATGGAACATGGCTTGCGTGAAGTTAAAGTCTATGTGAAGGGACCTGGTGCTGGCAGAGAAGCTGCCATTAGATCCCTGCAGAGTGCAGGCATAGATGTGAATGTTATTAAAGATGTTACTCCGATTCCGCATAATGGTTGTCGTCCACCTAAACGGAGAAGAGTCTGATCATATTTATTGGAGGTGAAACACAGAAATGTCAAGATATACCGGACCAGTTTGTCGCCTGTGCAGACGTGAAGGTGAAAAGCTGTTTTTAAAGGGTGACAAGTGCTATACCGATAAATGTCCAGTTCAACGCCGGGCATATGCTCCAGGGCAGCATGGACAAAACCGCAAGAAACTCTCAGAATATGGAATGCAGTTAAGAATGAAACAACGGCTGCGCCGGATTTATGGTCTTTCTGAAAGACAATTGGAGAATTACTACGCTGATGCCTCCCGTAAGCGCGGAATCACCGGCGAAATTCTCTTGCAGACCATCGAAATGCGCCTAGATAACGTTGTCTACCGTTTAGGTATTGGTGCATCAAGACCCCAGGCACGGCAATTAGTAATGCATGGGCATATCACTGTCAATGGTAAGAAGGTTGATATACCATCTTATCTGGTCAAAGTAGGGGATGTCATTGCGGTGATGGAATCTTCCAGAAGTCTAGATGTAATTAAAGAAAATGTTGAAGCTTCCTCTGGAAGAGCACTGCCTGAGTGGTTGGAATTTGATGCTGATAAATTAGAGGGGCAGGTTAAGGCTGTTCCGAAGCGGGATCAGATCGATATACCTGTACAAGAGCATTTAATCGTAGAGTACTACTCGAGATAATAACCAACCCCATACCCTCAAAAGGTTCGAGTCCTTGGCTATAGATGTAGTCTGTAGCTTGAGCAAACGTGCATTCGAGAAGGAGGGTGTTTTTGGTAATGATAGAAATCGAAAAACCAAAAATCGAGAAGATTGAGTTAACAGAGGACTATGGTCGATTTGTAATAGAACCTCTGGAGAGAGGATATGGAATTACCCTGGGCAATAGTTTAAGACGGATTCTTCTGTCTTCGTTGCCAGGGGCGGCAGTGACTTCAGTAAAGATTGACGGTGTGTTGCATGAGTTTTCAACAATTCCAGGAGTAGTTGAAGACACCGTCGATATTGTTTTAAACCTGAAGAAACTGTTGGTCAAGCTGTATACTGATGAGCCTGTAGTTGTTCGTATCGAGGCCCATGGAGCTGGCCCAGTTTATGCGCGCGATATCATTGCAGATTCCAATGTGGAGATTTTGAATCCGGATCTGTATATCGCCACCTTGCAGGAAGATGGTAAACTGGAGATGGAAATAACAGTGGCAAGGGGAAGAGGCTACGTCCCTGCGGAACGCAACAAGCTTCCCGACCACCCGATCGGCATCATCCCAGTCGATTCCATTTTTACTCCTGTGCAAAAGGTAAACTTCCAGATCGATAATACACGTGTTGGTCAGGTTACAGATTACGACAAATTAACTTTAGAGATATGGACTGATAAAACCATTGCGCCCGATGAAGCATTGAGTTTGGCTGCCAAGATTCTCATAGAGCATCTAAAGTTATTTACTGATCTAACCGACACCAGCGATTCCGTTGAGATCATGGTGGAAAAAGAAGAAGAAACCATGGATCGATTAATGGAGATGACTATCGAGGAACTCGACTTATCAGTGCGTTCGTATAACTGCTTAAAACGAGCCGGAATCAATACTGTCGAAGAGCTGACCAGAAAGACAGAGGAAGATATGATGAAGGTTCGCAATTTAGGCAAGAAATCCCTCCAAGAAGTGAAAGAGAAGCTCGCCGCTTTAGGACTCTCGTTACGAGAATCTGATGAATAAGGTAGGTGAATGATGTGAGACAAAGAAAACTAGGCCGCACTGCCAGCCATAGACGCGCATTATTCCGCAGTTTAGTCACTTCCTTAGTGCTTCAAGGGCGTATTGAGACGACTGAAGCCAAAGCCAAAGCCATTCGGCCCTTGGCAGAAAAAATGGTTACTTTGGGTAAACGTGGTGATTTACATGCTCGGCGACAGGCAGCTGCTTTCCTTTTGAAACCAGAGGCAGTGAAAAAGTTGTTTGATGAGATAGCTCCTAAGTACCAAGGCCGGGAAGGCGGATATACACGGATTATGAAAACTGCTCCACGTCGCGGTGATGCTGCACCCATGGCCATTATCGAGTGGGTTTAATTTCGATAGGGTACTTGCGAGCAGAGTTTAGGATAGTTGCAGGTCGCAGAGGTAGTAACCTCTGCGTTCTCTGTATTTGACGGATAGTTATGTGGAGTGATTACCTTGGCAGAGACTTTAATCAAGTTCGCGAATGTGAGCTTTGCTTATAACCCAGATGCTCAAAGCGAATTAGAAGTATTGAAAGACATTTCCCTGGAGATTAAAAAAGGTGAGTTTGTAGCGGTGCTCGGGCATAATGGTTCTGGAAAATCGACATTGGCAAAGCATATCAATGCGCTGCTAGTGCCAACTTCCGGTAAAGTATATGTCGATGGGATAGATACCCAAGATGCTGCGCGCTTGTGGGAGATCCGTCAAAAAGTGGGAATGGTCTTCCAAAATCCAGACAATCAATTAGTGGCAACTACAGTGGAAGAGGATGTTGCCTTTGGTCCGGAGAATTTAGGAATACCAACGGAAGAAATACATGTCCGCGTGAACGAAGCGCTGGCAGCAGTGGGGATGTCCCAGTATCGTCTTCATTCCCCACATCAATTATCTGGCGGACAAAAACAGCGTGTAGCTATTGCTGGGATGATTGCTATGCGTCCTCAATGCCTAGTCCTCGATGAACCTACAGCCATGTTGGACCCTGTAGGAAGGCGAGAAGTGATTCAAACTATTACCAAGATGAATCAAGAAGAGAATATGACTATTGTTCTGATTACGCATGCAATGGAAGAAGCCATTCTTGCCGATCGGATAATTGTCATGGAAGCTGGAAAGATAGTCCTTTCCGGTAAGCCAAGAGAAGTGTTTACGCAGGTCGATACGTTGATGAACTTGCGGTTGGATGTACCGCAGGTAACCGCTCTGGTAAATCGGCTGCGCCAGCGGGGATTTACCAATGTTCCAAGAGATATTTTGACCATTGAAGAGATGGTGAGTTTCTTATGTCAATTACAGTAGAGCAGCTGACATACATTTATAATGCTGGGCAGCCAATGGAAAGACTGGCTTTAGATAATGTTTCATTAACAATAAATGATGGAGAGTTTATAGGGTTGATTGGCCATACCGGTTCAGGTAAGTCCACTTTGGTGCAGCATCTCAATGGTTTGTTGAAACCGACCAAAGGACGTGTCTTGCTCGATGGTGTAGATATTCACAGTAAAACGATCAGTTTACGAAGTGTACGGCAGAGAGTTGGGATCGTCTTTCAATACCCAGAATATCAATTGTTTGGCGAAACTGTATTTGAGGATGTGGCCTTCGGCCCCAAAAATATGGGCGTACCTGAAGCGGAACTCGAGGATCGTGTAGTTCAAGCGCTAACTATGGTTGGTTTGGATCCAAATATCAAGGAACGTTCACCATTTGAGTTATCGGGAGGACAAAAGCGCAAAGTGGCGATCGCTGGTGTGATAGCCATGCAGCCGCATGTGCTGATCCTCGATGAACCTACTGCAGGTTTAGATCCCAAAGGCAGAGATGAAATTCTCTCTTTGATTACCCGATTGCATCAAGAAAGGAACACCACCATTGTATTGGTCAGTCATAGTATGGATGATGTGGCACGATTAGCAAATCGCTTAATCGTAATGGCTCAAGGTAAAGTGGTGTTTGATGACACTCCGAGTTCAGTCTTTGCACATGCAGATTACCTAGAGGAGATTGGACTGGGAGTGCCGCAGGTGACTCGATTGCTGCAAGAACTTAGCAAACATGGTTTTGCTATCAGAACGGATCTCTACACAATCGAGGATGCTGAGGGTGAAATTGTAAAAATATTGGAGACGAAGTAAGATGGCGATGCTCAAGAATATTACAATCGGACAATTCATTCCTGGTGATTCGGTGATGCACCGGCTGGATCCAAGAACAAAAATTCTCACCACTTTTATGTTCATTATCTTGCTGTTCTTGGTGGATTCATTCATTGGTTATGGCTTGGCTGCACTATTAATCCTGACAGCTGTTTACCTATCCAAACTACCCCTGAAATATGTTTTAAGAGGTATACGTCCATTGCTGGTGATCATCATTCTAACACTAGCGCTCCATTTCTTTATGACTGAAGGTCGAGTGATCTGGCAGTTGGGGTTTTTGAAATTAACCTATGAAGGGTTAATTCGGGGTTTAATGATGGTCTCCCGTCTTATTTTGCTGGTGGTGGGCACTTCTACCCTTACTTTGACAACTTCACCAATCATGCTAACTGATGGTATTGAAAGCTTATTAAGGCCATTTAAGCGCTTAGGTGTTCCTGCACATGAGCTAGCAATGATGATGACTATTGCTTTACGTTTTATTCCTACTTTGGTTGAGGAAACTGATAAAATAATGAAAGCGCAGATGGCTCGCGGTGCTGATTTTGAAAGTGGTAATGTTTTTGAACGAGCCAAAAGCTTAATTCCAATCCTAATCCCATTATTTATCAATGCGTTCCGCCGCGCTGACGATTTGGCAACTGCAATGGAAGCACGCGGATACCATGGCGGAGAAGGCCGGACTAAGTTCCGTGTCCTTCAATTTGGGTTACGAGACGCTATCGTCTTTGCTATGGTCACGATTTTTGTAGTTGTTGTGAGTATCTATTTCTAAGGATGATCCGAGTTGGCAAATTACAAGCTGGTGCTGGAATATGATGGAACCAATTATCATGGCTTTCAAATACAGCCCAACGGAATAACCATTCAAGGTTGTCTAGAAAGTGCCTTAAGCCAAATTGCTAAAGAACCAGTCAGAGTTATTGCCGCTGGCAGGACTGATGCTGGTGTGCATGCTCTGTATCAAGTGGTGAATTTTCACAGTAATTTATCTGTACCATTGGCAAAACTACCGATAGCGATTAATAGTCTGCTGCCAGAAGATATTAGAGTCAAACAGGCTGCTATAGTCTCAGACCAGTTTCACGCACGCTATGATGCTATTGCCAAAACTTACTGCTACTATATCCAACAAGGGCCAGTGGCATCGGTATTCCACAGGCATTATTGTTGGCACATCAAAGCGGAACTTAATTGGGACAATATACTGCAGGCAGGTAAGAAGTTTGAGGGAGTCCATGATTTTCGCGCTTTCGCCGCTAGTGGTAGTAATGTTAAATCTACAGTGCGTAACCTAATAGAGTTTCACCTGCAGGTTCAAGATAATTGGGCTGAGCTAAGATTCACAGCCAATGGTTTTTTGTATAACATGGTGCGCAATATGGTAGGAACATTAGTAGAAGTGGGCTTAGGTAAACGAGTGCCTGAATCAATACCAGCTATCCTGGCATCCAAGGAACGCGCTTACGCGGGAGTAACGGCACCAGCCGCTGGTCTGTTTTTAACGATGGTCTACTATCCAGATAACGCTTGACAGAAAGTTCTTTGTTCAGTAAAATAGAATGTGGTTAAATTTGGGTTACCTCCTTATTTGGATTGTTGTCCAAGCCCCGTGCAACTTGTCCAATGAGGTGAGTATACATTCCAATGTTAGTACACAAGGGGGGGAACGTCACATGAAAACCTATATGGCAACTAAAGATACTGTTGAAAGAAAATGGTATGTGATTGATGCTTCCAATAAAACACTGGGCCGTTTGGCTTCACAAATCGCCAGTATTTTACGTGGCAAGCATAAACCTATATATACTCCGCATGTTGATACTGGAGATCATGTCATTGTCATTAACGCTGATAAAATTAAATTGACCGGTAAAAAACTATATAACAAGAAGTACTATAGCTACAGTGGTTATCCAGGTGGATTAAAAGTAAAAACCGCTGCTGATATTCTGAATGGCGCACATCCAGAGAGACTGTTGAAGATGGCTGTGTGGGGAATGCTGCCACACAACAGTCTAGGACGGAAAATGTTCAAGAAATTGAAAGTATATGCTGGAAACGAGCACCCTCACAGTGCTCAACAGCCTGAGATATTAGACATATAGGAGAGGGGGCTAATCATGAGCGCAGTAGCAAGTACTGAAACCTATTACGGTACAGGGCGAAGAAAGACATCAGTTGCCCGGGTGCGGTTGTTGCCAGGTAATGGCAAGGTGATTATTAACGGGCGTGATATAGAAGAATATTTTGGCCGTGCAGTGCTGCGGACTATTGCACTGCAGCCGCTGGTTCTGACCAATACCGAAGGAAAGTTTGATGTTTTTGTTAATGTTCATGGTGGTGGTACCAGTGGTCAGGCGGGTGCAATCCGTCATGGTATAGCACGGGCGTTATTGCAAGTAGATCCAGAACTGCGGACTCCATTAAAACGTGCTGGCTTCCTAACTCGCGATCCGCGGATGAAGGAAAGAAGAAAGTACGGATTGAAGAAGGCACGCAAAGCACCACAATTCTCCAAACGTTAATTTGGCGAATTATTACCCCGGAGGTTTTCCGGGGTTTTTTCTTGTTTATGGTTGTTTGTTTCAGGAAGTGGTGGAGGTGTTGGTCTCTCCATTGGTTGCTGGGGTAGGATTGGCTCTTCCTCTGGTTCGTCTGGTTGTGGTACTGGACTTTCGGGTTCTGATGGTTCCACTGGTTCTTGTGGTTTCTCAGATGGCTCTTCCGCTTTTGGTGGTTCTTCCTCTGGCGGTTTTTCAGGTTTTTCCTGTTCCACAGGTGGGGTTGGTTCGGGCTGCTGTTCTATTCTATCTTCCACAGCAGGTGTTTGTTCGGGAACCTGTTGAGGTATTGGCACACGCGGATACTGTTCTTGTGCACAAGCAGCACGTTGAGTGGGTACTGTACCTTCAATAAACGCATCCCTTTCGGTCCATTCGCAGTTTTCTGTGGCTAGAAGCCCTGTAAACACATCGATAAGAACATCGTCTACGATCTGAGATGGAATAGGGAACGGACGCGGTGGCTTGTCTGCTAAAGCTTGATTGATAAATTCAGCCCATAAAGGACCAGCAATTGAACCACCTGCTCCGCCAACTGGAGAATTGTCATCATTGCCGATGAACACACCAACCACTATGTCTGGAGTGAACCCAACAAACCACAGATCTCGCTGATCATTGGTGGTGCCAGTTTTGCCTGCTGCTGGCCTGTCGATAGGAACTTCGACACCAGTGCCATATTCCATCACCGCCTGCAGCATATCACTCATGAGATAAGCTTGCTGTGGAGTCAGAACTTGGCGCTTCTCGGTTTCATGGTCATATAAAATCTGGCCTTCAGAGTTGACGACGCGAATGATTGGTTGAGGTACAAAATAGGTTCCGCCATTGGCAAAAGGAACAAACGCAGCTGTCAACTGAAGCGGAGTGACACCGTGAGTTAAACCACCCAAAGCCAGGGCGAGATTATAGTCTTCTGGATCAAGGTCAATTCCTACCTGCCTGGCGAAGGCTACTGCTGGTGCGATACCAATCTGGTTCAGCGTCCAGACGGCAGCATTATTCAGCGAGAGCGCAATTGCATGTTTCATTGTAACAGGACCCCAATACGCTTCACTGTGATTGTCTGGTTTGTATCCATTATATTCGCGAGGAATGTCTTCCACGATGGTGTTAACTTGCCACCCCTGTTTAATAGCAGCAGCATAGATGATGGGTTTGAAAGCCGAACCTGGCTGCCTTTTGGCTTTGACAGCACGGTTAAACTGACTTTCTATATAGTTTTTACCACCAACTAAAGCAAGTACGGTGCCATTTTGCGGATCCAAAGCGACTAATGCTCCTTGATGTTGTTGAGCGCTGAATAGCTGCTCAGCTATGCGCTGCATTTCCAGATCTAACGAAGTGTGTACGCGCAGTCCGCCACTAAAAACTAATGCTTCACCGAACTGTTCAATCAGCAATTCACTGATCCAGTCCAAAAAATAGCGTGCAGTTCCTCCAGTAAGTGTTGCCAGATTAATAGCCGAGTCTTTAGCCTGTTCTGCTGTTTTTTGATCAATGTAGCCAACCTTCACCATCCGATCTAAGACAACGCTGCGGCGGTTGAGGGCGCGTTCTAAATGGTTGTATGGAGAATAGGCTGAGGGAGCTTGTAGTAAACCTGCAAGTAAACTACTCTCACCTAGATTTAATTCAGATATGGATTTGTCAAAGTATGTGCGTGCAGCACTTTCAACTCCATAAGCGCCTTCGCCAAAATATGAGAAGTTGAGGTATAGTTCGAGAATTTGTTCTTTGGAATAACGGGCTTCTAGCAGAAGTGCCAATGCCATTTCTTCGAACTTGCGCGCCAGTGTACGACGAGGATGGAGGAATAGGTTCTTAGCAACCTGCTGAGTTATTGTGCTGCCGCCCTGGACAGTTTCACCAGCGCGCAAGTTAGCAATGAAAGCGCGGATAATGCCAATTAAATCGACACCTGAATGTTCATAGAAACGGCTATCTTCAACTGCGACCACAGCTTGAGCCAAATGGTCAGGAATGGTATCGATAGTTACATATCTGCCCTTGGCGCCTAAATGGCTGATAAGTTTTCCGTTGCGATCGAGGATAGCTGCGGCTTCCATTGGCCGGTTGATATCAAAATTACGGATGGTGATGATACCTTTAATAAAGACTACCACAAAGGGCAGAATTAACAGCAGGATAACTGCTAGAATAGTATATTTATAGCGTATAAACCATGTACGCATTGATTTTATCACCTCACAGTCTTAGTATGAACGACAAAAAGTTTTTAACTCATTTGATTTCAGCAGGAATTATTACGAAGGTTCACTAAATTATCTAGCGAGGACATATGTGGGAGGTATGGCGATGAAGGGCAGCTTTAGAAGGGCGTTCATCTTTGTTGATGTGGCACCAGGCAAAGATGAATATGTTATAGAACGCTTATTGGAACTAGAGAATGTTCTGGAGGTGCATATTGTCACTGGTGAACATGATCTACTGGTTGTTTTTGAAGTAAAAAGAGGTATGCTGTCTGACAGCACCGGTGATATCGTGGAGTTTGTCCGTACACGCATTCGCAAGATCAAGGGCGTAGTTGATACCGAAACCGTAATCTCTCAGGATATGTTCGTCAAAGATAAATAAGCGGCTATTTACTGAATACAACCCCAGCAATCATTGCTGGGGTTTTTTTTGGTTAAGCTATGAGTAACAGTTGTTAAAGGGGGATTGATGATGTTGCAACAATGGAAGCCATGGTACAACCGTTTATTAGTAATCTTTGCAGCTGTGCTGGCAGTGGCTGTTTTATATAGTGTTAATCATCGGCCTCAGCGCCAAAATGAATCTGACTCACCGCAGCAGGCACAGCAAACTCCGCGGATCACTCTTAAAGACAATGAGATTGAACTTTTAGCACGAGCGGTCTATGCTGAAGCCAAGGGTGAACCTTATGAGGGAAAAGTAGCTATAGCTGCAGTTATTTTAAACCGGGTTGATCATCCTGAATTTCCGAATACCATAGCTGGTGTGATCTATGAGCCACTAGCTTTTCAAGTTGTGGCCAATGGGCAGATCAATCAAAAGCCAGATCAATCAGCACTGCAAGCAGCATATGACGCCATCAATGGCGTTGACCCTACCAATGGAGCTCTCTACTTTTATAATCCTGCTAAAACGCAAAACCAGTGGATTCGTTCGCGTAAAGTGCTGAAGACAATCGGGAAACACGTCTTTGCAAGTTAGGGGGCTCATTATGCAAAGAATGCGCAGCATAATTACATTAGCTGTTATTCTCGGCTTGACTGTGTTTGGCGTGAGCCAGTTCTACATAAAGACAGGTTACCAGAAGCAGTTAGAAGCCAGTTACCAGCGGGCGTTTCGAGAATTGTCAGTACATATCAATCATCTGGAGACAGAGTTAGCTAAGCTGCAAGTAGCCAACTCAGCAACACAGAGGGCAGATATTCTAGCTAATATCCTCCGTTTGGTTTATGCTGCCCAAGCTAACCTTGGGCAGCTGCCAATTACCGGTGTCAGTCTGAGCAGAATTGAAAATCTCTTAGCTCAGGCACAAAGTATGGCGGTAAACACATTACGGGAGAATACAGTATCTTCCCCTGACTTGCAGATGCGAACCACCAAGCTGTATCAACAGTTGCAATACCTGAACAGTGGTTTGCAGTCAGAATTGCAGAAACATGAACAAAGTACCAGCTGGGTTAGTTGGAAAAACTACTTACAGACATCCATAACCCGTTCCAGTAATATCGAACCTGGGGAACGCTATCCGCTAATGCAGGCCTTAGTTATGCTTGAAGATGGTATGGAACGCTTCAGTGATTCAGACTTTGCTAGTGAACTAAGCCGGCTCAAAGGTCCATTACCTCAAGGTGATCCAATTACTCAACAGCAAGCTGTGGAAATAGCACAATCATTTCTGCCAATGGAAGTTAAAGACAATCAGTTGACTGTCACTGCCAATACTACAGGGGAGCTCCCTACTTACACAGTTTCCACAACAGTAAATCAGGCCGCTGTCACTCTGGAAATAGCACAAAATGGCGGACATGTACTATGGATGACGAACAGTCGTTCAGTAAACCAGAGCTTGCTCTCTATGGCTGAGATGCTTGAACATGCGCAAAGATTTCTAACTGAACGAGGTTTTCCTGAATTAGCCTTAGTGGGGACCGATACGCGCTTTAATCGTATGGTATGCAGTTTTGTAGTTGTCGATAAGGATGTGCTGATTTATCCCAGGCAGCTGAAAGTCCAAGTCGCCGCGGATAACGGTGAGATTGTGGGTTTTCAAGGCTTGACCTATCACAGTTATACAGAGTTAAGCCCACATCAACCAACTTTGACAGTGGCAGAAGCGCAGGCTAAATTGGCCGCTAACACTGCAGTCGTAGAACAGCATTTAGCACTGATTCTCAATGACAATTTTACCGAAGTGCTAACTTATCAGTTTCGGGTTAATTATGGAGACGATCAATTCCTAATCTATATTAATGCTGATACTGGTGTTGAAGAAAAAATAATTAGGGTTGAACCACAAGAAAGCATTAGCTGGTAAGTGGTGCAACACGCTGGGCGATAATAGTCAGCTCATTGCCTGAGCGATTGGCAATCAAACCCTCAATAGCTAACAGTGGATAGTGGAAAATTTTTTCTCCATAGCGTTGATATATATTTTCAAAAATGGTCACATCGATTAGCCCATATTCATCTTCAAGAGTAAGGAAGACAACTATTTTGCCGCTGCGGGTGGGCGGCCGGTGTGGCCGGATTACATATCCAGCAATCTTGACTTTGGTATCGACAGCTAATTGCCGCAGGTCCTTACTTGTAAGGTAGCCGCGCTGTCTTAGGCGGGCGCGGTAGAAATCCATAATGTGGGTAGTAGCTGATAAGCCTAATACTTGAAACTCATGAAGCCAGCGCTGCCAAGGATCAAAATCAGGTACTGGGTCTTGCGTTTCAGCAGGCAGGAAGAACAAACTACCTTGGCGGTTTTTCAAACAGTTAGGCAGCTGCCATAACAAGGCGCGCCTGTTACTGTTAAGCTGATCAAATGCACCACCAAGGATCAAATTTTCAATGATGTCCTTGTTCAGGTTGGTACGAAAAACGAAATCAGCGAGAGAAGTAAAAGGCTGTTGTTCCCTGGCTCGTAGAATAGCCTCAATAAATTTCTCTTCCATACCTTTAGTTTGGCGAAGACCGATGCGAATTGTATTATCATCAGCGGTAAACATGGCAGCGCTGTGATTGATATCTAATGGTAGAATCTTAATACCGCGCTGGCGTGCCTGGACACAAAGCGTGTTTGGGGGATAGAAGCCAAGCGGTTGGTGATTCAGCAGTGCGGCATAAAACTGAGCTGGGTAATGTTTAAGCAGATAAGCAGTTTTATACGCTGTGTCGGCGAAAGCAGCTGCATGGGCTTCACAAAATCCATACCCAGCGTAACTGACGATGTAAGAAAAAATTGTCTCTGCTACTTCGTGACTAACACCATTGGCCACAGCTTTGGTAATGAACAATTCACCAATCTGATCCATCTCTTTTTGTGAACGAAATTTGGACATTACCCGGCGCAGCTGATCTGCTTCGCCAGGGGTGAAGCCGGCAATTTCTGTGGCGATCTCGATCACCTGCTCCTGATAGAGAACTACACCGTAGGTATCTTTCAAGATCGGTTCGAGCTTGGGATGAATATAGCTAGGCTGTTCCAGGCCATGACGTCTGGCAATAAAAGGTTCAACCATATTGCCTTTAATAGGACCTGGGCGGATTAAGGCCACACTCGCTACAATATCTTCGATATTATCTGCGAGCAAGCGTGATTGGAGATTGCGTTGGGCTGGGCTTTCTAACTGAAACACTCCTACAGTTTCACCACTGTTGAGCATGGCATAGGTGTCAGAATCATTTAACGGAATCTGATCATAACTAAACTGGTGATTCATCTGTAGAGCGGTGTCCACTTCATGCACTGCTGATAGAGTGCGTAGTGATAATAAATCTAATTTGATTAATCCTAGATCCTCAATGGTATTTTTATCAAATTGAGTGATCCACACCCCTTTGGCAGAGGGCTGCAGCGGAGAAATGGAAGTAATCGGCGGCCCGCTGACCACCATACCTCCTAAATGGGTGCCCATATGACGGGGGACATCAGTTAACTGTTCACAGAAGTCGAGAAACTTACTGAACTTTTCTTGCTTAAGCGGATGGTTTTTAAGTTCTGGCAGAACGGACAGGACTCTGCGGATGCCGTCAGCAGGGATATAGCCGGGAATATGGCTTGTCAATTGTTTGATCTGCTGTTCTGTAAAACCGAATGCTTTACCTAAATCACGAATACTGGAACGGGCATGGTAGGTGACAAAAGTGCAGACTGACGCCACATGCCCTTCACCATATTTCCGGTAAACATAATCAGCAATCTGATCGCGCTTAGCTGCATCAAAATCAATATCAATATCAGGCTTGCGCGCTTGTTCTAAACTTAGGAACCGTTCAAATAATAGATTGCGTTCAATGGCATCCACGTTGGTAATCCTCAAACAATAAGCTACAGCTGAATCAGCCGCCGATCCGCGTCCAGCAAAGCGAATATTGTGGGATCGAGCATACTGAACAATGTCCCAGACCACAAGGAAATAATCATTGACGTCCAAACGATCAATAATCTCTAGCTCATGCTCTAAACGTGCGGCTATTTCCGACGTAATGCGCACGTATCGCTGCTGCGCCCCCTGCCAGACAAGGTGTCGTAGAAACTGTTGGGCCGAGCGGAATCCTTCTGGAAGCGGGTACTTTGGGAACAGGTTACCGTGCAGAGTTAACGATACTTCACAACGGTCACATATCTCTGCGGTAGCTGCCAGTGCTTGTGGGTAGCTGCGAAACCTTTGAGCCATTTCCTCAGGCGAAGCAAAATAGTTTTCCGCATTTAGGGGTCGTTCCGGGTGAATATCATTGAGTGTAGTTAAGGTGCGTGTGCATGTCAGCAAATCATACAAAGGAAAATCATTTTTATCCAGATAATGGACATTATTGGTTGCTACCAGCGGTACGTGGGTATGGTCGCTGAGTTCCGCAATTGCCGCTAAAACGGCAGAGGTTTTTGGTAAGTAGGTGTTTGTCATCTCCAGATAGATATTTTCTTTGCCGAAGATCTTGATTAGTCTATTTAAGTATTCTAAGGCATGGTGGTACTGTTTACGCAGGAGTGCCTGCCAAATAGCTGAGCGTCGGCAGCCTGTTAATACCAAGAGGCCTTGATGATGTTGAGCCAGTTTTTTCCATGGAATCTGTGGCTGGGTACGGCTGGCTTGGAAACCAGCAGTGATCAATTGGCAGAGATTTTGATAGCCCACCTTATTGCAGGCTAATAGAGTTAGATGATATCCATCTTCAGTAGTGATCTCCGCACCTTGAATCGGCTTGATACCCAGTTCGCACGCAGTTCTGTGGAACTCGACTGCACCGCTAAGGCAATGGTGATCAGTCAGCGCCAGTGCCGGCATTCCATATTCAGCCGCTTTGCGGACATAGGCCGATACTGGGGTGGGGCTGCGGAGAAAAGAATAGTACGAATGGACATGCAGATGCACAAACATCAAATCACCCGCTGTTAGTCAAAGATTTTATGGAGTACCCAGCGGCATTCCTGTGGATAGTAGTGTAGTTCAAACAACGTATTTTCAGCAATTACCTGATAAACATGGAGTTCTTGTTCCCCTAGCCACCACTGTCCGGATTCCCGCCAGTGATCGCGGACAGTCTCGATAGTGTAATGGCGGTGGCAGATAAAGCTCTGGGGCAAGTGATTCTTAGTTATAACAGTAATGCCGCTGTCGATGATCTTAGAGATAGGCTTGCTCCCACATAAGGAGAATCTTCTCCCGGCGGGAAAGCTGCAGATTGACTAGAACAGAACTCAACTGCGTCTTTAGAGCATCAATTTTTTGATTAGTAGGATTTTGCCCAAAGATGTCTAACTGTTTAGGTAGAAGCGGCGAAAATTCGTGTCCTGCGATTTTCAGCTGGTAAATCGGATTAGCAGGTAGTACAGTGAGCAAGGACCGAAAGAATACATCTTTGCAGGAAGTGGGAGGGTTAAACTTTCTGACCGCTGAGTGCCTACCGCCATTATCATACCAGTCTAAGCGTATTGTTTTGATAGTGAGCTTGGCGGCAAGCAGTTGCTGCTCAATTTCTGCCAATCCCTGTTGTAAGAATAAATCCAATTGCGGGCGGCCGATGGGAATACCAATTTGTCCATCGGTTAAAAAATCTTTTTCCCAGCCAATGGTGATGCGTGCATCAGGCTGAAAAGGCTGGGGATCTTCTCCTTGTACCAGTTTTAATAATTCTGCCGCTTTCTTGCCGAATTGGAGTGTGAGAGCCTGCGTTGATAATTTAGCTAATTGGCCTAATGTGTTAATGCCTAACTTGTACAATTGGCAGATTTCCGGTTCCGATAACGGCAGCCGATCAATTGGCAGGTTGGCAGCAAAAGTAGGGCTTTGATCAAGTGTTACACAGCTGTTGGGGCGCAGTTGGACAACTGCCTTGGCAATGAACTTGCTGATGCCGGCTCCCCATACACCAGACAATTGGTGGGTTTTAAGGTGAGCCAAATAGGCGCTGCCAAATTCAACGACTGGCAAATGATCGGGAATTTGGCAATACCAGGCATTTAGTGTTTCTGTTTCCACATGTTCTGTCCAGGTATAGCAGAACTGGAGGAGCGTTTCTCGTACTGAATGAGCGAGTTCGGTTTGATTGATGTAACAATACACTATCATAGAGAACAACCACCTCCCCGAACATATGATCGTTTGTTCGTATAAGTAATTGTAATACAGAACGTTTGTTCGGTCAAGTGGAGAATTCTGGCAGGAGGATAATCGTGAAACTGACATTTTTAGGAACTGGGACATCACATGGCGTACCGGTGATTGGCTGCGATTGTGCTGTGTGTCAAAGCAATGATCCGCGCAACAAAAGGACGCGTTCTTCGCTTTTAGTGCAGGTTGATGACTTGAACATTCTGATAGATACTGCCACAGAGTTCCGTCTGCAGGCGTTGCGGTGTGGAGTTAAACGTATTGATGCGGTTTTATATACACATTGCCATGCTGATCATGTGTTTGGCTTTGATGATTTGCGGATTTTCAGTCAGCGATTTGGGATAGAGATTCCATTCTATGGCAATGCCGCTACGATTGAGGAGATGCAGCAAGTTTTCAGTTATGTGTTCCGCAAGACACAGGAAGGGGGAGGAAAGCCGCGTGTCAAACCCATAGTTGTCGATGGGGAGTTCATGATTAATCAAGTCAAGATTGTGCCGCTGCCAATTTATCATGGAGAACTTCCCATTTACGGCTATCGCATTGGTGATATGGCTTATATCACTGATTGCAGCTTGCTGCCGGAAACAACGTTGGCACTGCTTAGGGGTGTGAAAGTGTTAATTCTGGGGGTAATCCGCTACCAACCGCATCCTACACATATGCATGTTGATGCGGCTTTGGAGTTGGTAAAACAGGTCAAACCTGACCAAACTTACTTTACCCATATCTCCCATCTTCTGGAGCATAATGCTGTGAATGCTAGTCTACCGTCGTACGTAACATTGGCTTATGATGGCTTGGTTATCGAACTCTAATTGTCATTCTCCCCAGTTGTTAACCATATATTATAATACAATTGCTTTTGAGAGTAGGGGTGGTGGTTAATGCAAGTTGTCGATGTAATTCGCAGGTTCAGCAAAACCCCGCTCAAACATCGGATGAGCAAATATTTGTTAGAATACATCATTGATAACAAAGAATTGCTCAACAGAATTCGGATCGTAACTACAAGAGCATTCCTTCCAGACACTATGTTGGTAGCGCAAGCCGGGGCGGAGGGACCGTCTTTTGAATTGGAGCTAGGAGCAATTGAGCGTGATGAGGTGTTTTATGAAAATGGGCGTTTAATTAAGCAAACACGAAAAAGCAGAGCTATTTGGGTTCACGATCCTGTACACGCAGTGGAAATACTGCGCAAATTTAGAGGAGTACTGCATGTAGAATTCAAGTTTGCTGGTGCGGTTCCGGATTGGTATCTAGCAGCTGTTAAAGAACTGCAAGTTGATGACGAAAAGCAGGAGGAGGTTGCACGGTTAATCCGGGAACAGATTGATTTATTGATTTCAGGTATTCTATTAAAGGATGAAATTGACAAAGCTTTAGCTCAAGGAGATCAGCAGCAATTTCGCGAAAAGGTACAGCAGTATAAGAAGATTTGCAGTAGTTGCTTGTGGGATTTTTAGGTGTGTTTGGAACTTGGCTGATGGCATTCCTGCTAGCATTTATGGTTAGCAGGAATTTGTTCTTGGTTGTGGAAGTTTTATAAAGATAGAGGTGATGGTCATGAAAGTCAAAAAAGCTAAATCGCCATTGCGGGAATGGATGGAATCAATTATGGGGGCGGTAATCCTTACTGCTTTTATTATTACTTTTATTGCTCAATCATTTATTGTTGAAGGTACTTCAATGATGCCAACTTTAGAAAACAATCAGCGTTTGTTGGTGGATAAGCTTACCTATCGTTTTCGTGATCCACAACATGGGGATATCGTTGTTTTCCGTTATCCCATGAATCCCAAGGAAGAATTTATTAAACGAATTATAGCGGTACCTGGTGATACAGTAGCTATCATTGATGGACGGCTGTTTGTGAATGGCCAGCTAATTGAAGAGGATTATATTGCGGATAAAACTATCAGAGGGTTTAACCCGCAAGTGGTTCCAGAAGGACATTATTTTGTCTTAGGCGATAACCGCAATAATAGTTTGGACAGCCGTGACCCGCGGGTAGGTTTTGTTCCCCGTAAAAATATTATCGGCAGGGCAATCTGGTCATACTGGCCTTTGGACAGGATCGGTATCTTCCGTGCTCCAGAAGCTTTTGCTATGCTAAATGCAGACTAGGAGTGATCGCTTTGAATCAGTTCGATGAATATCAAAGCCAGGCAAAACGTACATTAAATAGCGAAATCGCTGATCAATATATCTATGCCAATCTGGGAATGGGTTTAGCGGGTGAAGCTGGTGAAGTGTGTGACTACTTAAAAAAAGTAGTATTTCACGGCCACAAACTCGACCCGCAAAAAATTGCGGAAGAGCTTGGTGATGTCCTTTGGTATTTAGCCAATTTGGCAGATCAAGTTGGAATTTCTCTTGGTGAAATTGCTGAGCAGAATATTGCTAAGCTGCGTAAGCGCTATCCTGATGGTTTTTCTGAGGAACGTTCCCAACAGCGTCCTGAATATACAACCGAAATAAAAGCATAAGCACCCTATGCTTGGGTGCTTATTTTCATGGTCAGGCTAATGCGGTTTTGATTCAAGTCAACAGCGAGCACCTGTACTGTAACAATGTCGCCAACTTGGAGGACATCAGTAGGGTGCTTTATATATTTGTTGCTGATTTCAGAGATATGCACTAATCCAGATTGTCCAACGCCAATATCGACAAAAGCTCCGAAATCGACCACATTTTGGACAGTGCCCTGCAAGATCATACCAGGACGCAGGTCACTTATATCCATGACATCTGCGCGGAATACTGGCGGTGGCAATTCATCCCGCGGGTCGCGGCCTGGTTGAGCTAAAGCAGAGATAATATCTCGGACTGTAGGTTCACCAGCGTTCAGGGCAGTTGCGATCTCTTGGAGGTCAAGGCTAGACAGTTTGCTTGTATCGTAATCTATCAAACTGAGAATTTTCCGAGCCAAATCATATGATTCGGGGTGAACCGCTGTATTGTCCAATGGTTCGCTGCCATTTGTTATACGCAGAAAGCCTGCACATTGCTGGAAAGTCTTTTCACCAATCCCTTTGATGGCTTTCAATTGTTCGCGTGACGTGAAGCGACCAATTTCTCGGCTATATGCAACTATTCTTTCAGCTAAAGGCAGGGTTAAACCTGAGACATAGCGGAGCAGTGCTGGAGAAGCGCTGTTTAATTCTACTCCTACATGGTTGACACAGCTTTCTACTACTTCATCGAGTGCTTTACCTAAATGCTTTTGATCGACATCATGCTGATATAAACCGACACCAATAGCTTTTGGTTCAATTTTCACTAGTTCTGCCAAAGGATCAAGGACGCGGCGGGCAATAGAGACAGCACCACGCATGGAAACATCTAAATATGGGAACTCTTGGCGTGCTAGATCTGAAGCGGAGTAAACAGAAGCTCCAGCTTCATTAACTACTAAGTACTGTAGGTGCGGGTGATGACGCTTAATCAGTTCGGCAGTGAGTTTCTCTGTTTCCCGGCTAGCTGTACCATTACCGATGACCACTAAGGTTACATGGTACTCTGCAACTAGCGCAGCCAGTTTAGTTAAAGAGTCTTCCCATTGATTTTGCGGCTCGTGGGGGTAAACGGTTGTAGTGGCCAGCACATCGCCATATTGATTGATAACCACCACTTTGCAGCCGGTGCGGTAAGCAGGGTCAATTCCCAGGATTGTGTGATTGCGTACTGGTGGCTGCAGCAGCAGATTACGCAAATTAGCTGCAAAAATTTTAATGCTGTGCATTTCAGCTGTTTCCGTCAGCTGGTTGCGAATCTCTCGTTCAATACTGGGCGCCAGCAGCCGTTGATAACTATCTTCAATGACGGAATTGAGCCAGTCAGCGCAAGGTGATTGAGAAGCGGTGATGATTCGCTTGCGGAAACTGTGATAAATCATTTGAGGTTCCACTAATATTTTCACTTTTAATGCCTTTAACCTTTCTCCCCGGTTAATGGCGAGAATCCTATGAGGTGGAATTTTGTGCACAGGTTCCTGGTAGTCAAAGTACATCTTAAACTCTAAATCCTGCTGGGTTGGTTCAGGGTTGGCAGCAGTGCAGACGATTACGCCATAGTTCCAAGTGTAGTGTCTGGCAACCTGACGCAGGCTTGCATCATCAGCAAAGCGTTCCGCTAAGATGTCGCTGGCACCCTGTAGAGCAGCATCAACAGATTCAACCTCTGCAGTCAAGAAACCTGTGGCTAATTCTGATGGTGGTGTGTCAAGCTGTTGCAGTAAGAGATCAGCCAATGGCTCTAAGCCTTTTTCTTTAGCGATAGATGCGCGTGTACGCCGTTTGGGCCGGAAAGGACGATAGATATCTTCGAGTTCTTGTAATGTGACCGCAGCATCGATTTGTTTTTGAATTTCTTCTGTTAACTGCTGCTGTTCTGCAATCAGATGGGTCACTTCAGCCTTGCGTGCTTCGAGATTGCGAAGATAGGTTAAACGATCAGCTAAATTGCGAATGACTACCTCATCCAATTCTCCTGTTGCTTCTTTGCGGTAACGGGCAATGAAGGGAATTGTGTTGCCATCGTCCAATAGTTTAATGGTTTGCGCTGCTTGGCGTTCACTTATCTTCAGTTCTTGAGCAATTTGTTTCACTATATCCATAGATGAGGCTTTACGCCTGCCTCCTTCCTTTGCAATTGCAGTACCATGATTATATCTGTTGGCGCAGGATTTCGTCAAGTCAGAGCCGAAGATGTGGAGAACGGAGAAAGGGTGGACTGGTTTGTTAACTGAGTATCTGACCATTGCCAAACCAAGTGAAGTAGTACAGATCGAACGCAAATCCAAATTTATTGGTTACGCTCAACCTGTGAGTACTGTTGCTGAAGCTGAAGCATTTATTGCTGAAATCTGTAAAAAACACTGGGATGCTACCCATAATGTTTATGCTTATATTATTGGTATCAACGCAGAACAGCAGAAATGTAGCGATGATGGTGAGCCTAGCGGCACAGCCGGTCTGCCGGTTATGGAAGCGATCAAGGCCATGCATTTAGTAAATGTCGTGGTCGTGGTCACCCGTTACTTTGGTGGAATTCTGCTAGGACGCGGAGGGCTGATCCGCGCCTATGGTAGTGCCGCCAAAGCAGCTTTGGAAGCAGCTGTTCCCGTCCGTTATGTCCCGCATCAGCGGGTGCACATTGTGGTTGATTATGCTCTCGCCGGCAAAATACAGCATGAACTAGTGCGCAGTGAGATAATCATCCACAAGACCATTTATATGGCTGATGTAACCTTTACCGTAGACATTCTTCCTGAAAAGACTGAGCAGGTTTACCGCAAAATTCAAGAGCTTACTGCTGATCAGTTTTTGTGGGAGTTGGATACCCAGGTTTATCACTCACTGCCGGTGACCTAAAATTTGGATTAGCGAGTAATATAAACACATAGTATAATACAATAGTGAGGTGATTCTGATCAGCAAACCAAGTAAGCTAGTATTAATCTTGTTCCTAGTTGTAGTTATGCCGGGAATAGCAGCTGCTGTCGACATTCCTAAGCCGATTGGGTATGTCAATGATTTTGCTGATGTATTGAGTAGTGAGGGTAAAGCAGAGATTACAGCCATTGCCCAATCCCTGGCGGAGAATCAAGGAGTAGAGTTAGCGGTTGTCACTGTTAGAAATACTGAGCCCGATACAGCAAAAATGTTCGCCACAAACCTTTTTAACGAATGGGGGATTGGGGGTCCGGAGGATAGCGGGTTGTTAATTTTAATGGTGACAGAAGCACGGGAGATTGAAGTGGAAACTGGGTATGGCCTGGAAGGCACACTACCCGATGGCAAAGTGGGTGCAATTCTCGATCAGTTCGTAATTCCGCATTTAGCGCGGAACGATTATGATACTGGATTGGTTGAGGCTGCGAAAGCCTATCAAGCAGAATTACTGGGGGAATCTTTCCGTTTAGAAACGAAGGACGAAAAAGAAAGTGAATTTGATAGAACCGCCTTGATCATTTTCCTCGTTTTAATCGTGATTATCATGGCTCAATCACGTAAAAAACCTCCAAATCAACCTCGAGGTGGTTCTGGCAGTACAGGTGGAAAGAGTCCGGAAGTCATAGTATATCCAACGCGTATACCCATAAATACACCAAAAATTGGTGGTGGAAAGTTAGGCGGTGGAGGCAGCAGCGGACGCAGTGGAGGTTTTGGTGGATTCAGTGGTGGTCGCAGCGGCGGTGGCGGCGCTGGCCGCAAATTCTAGCAAAGAAATGGGAGAAGAGACATGAAAAAGGGACTTTTGATTTTAGGCATTATCGCGGTAATTATTGTGGCTTTGGGAGCGATGATTGCCTCTACCTATAATTCATTAGTCAGTCTTGAGACATCTGTAGATGCAAGTTGGGCACAAGTCCAAAATCAGCTTCAGCGGCGTGCAGACTTAATTCCTAATCTGGTTGCCACTGTAAAAGGGTACGCCAGTCATGAAGAACAAGTATTTACGGAGATTGCCAACGCCAGATCACGGTTATTAGCAGCTGGTACAGTTGAAGAGCAGTTGGAAGCCAATCGGAGTTTGGATTCTGCTTTAGGGAGATTGTTGGCTATTAGTGAGAATTATCCACAACTAAAAGCAGATGCAAGTTTTATCAGGCTTCAGGACGAACTAGCTGGGACTGAGAACCGTTTGGCTACTGAGAGAATGCGGTACAATCAAGCTGTACAGCAGTGGAATGCTAAAGTTAAAAGCTTCCCCACGGTGATTGTGGCTAGCATGTTTGGTAAGGAACCAAGACCGTTTTTTGAAGCTCAATCTGGTGCTAATCAAGTACCGCAAGTTCAGTTTTAAATAAAAATATAAGAGGAATGTGTCCATATTAACCGGACTCATTCCTCTTTTTTTGGCCTTTATCCTTTGATGCTTTTTGAACACGACACAATTGTCGGATCGGATAGTCATCAAACGCGTAGTTATAGCCATGATGGTCATATTGATGATCATAAATACTAAAAGGGTTACTCCATTTTTGCTCTGGCACAGCATTCACTCCACTATCGGGCTAATATATCCTATGCTCGTGGATGTGAATGTGTCAACTTACCTGCATGTTTTCTCTTATAACCTGGGTGTAGAGATCCAGCAGTTGCTGCGCGGTTGCTTCGATGCTGTAGCGCTGTGCAGTAGCGAGTGCATTCTCATGCATATGGTGCCATAAGTCTGGATTGGCCAGAACAGTTTCAGCATGGTTAGCAAGTGCTTCTGCGTTATTTTCTGTAAGGAATCCATTATGACCATTGATGATAATATCGCTTGAGCCGGTAGCCTCAACAGCTATTACTGGTAATCCTGCTGCCATAGCTTCTGCTAATACTAGACCTTGCGTTTCAGTGGTAGAGCCAAATAAAAAGAGCTGGGCACCACAATAACATTTTACTGCGTCTTCTGCAGGAACAGCTCCAGTAAAAGTAACATCCTCCTCAAGTTTGTAAGTCTGAATCATGTGCTGCAAATGGTTTCTATCCGGGCCATCTCCCACCAACACCAGGTGTAGATGAGGTCTCTGTGTTTTCAGCAGCCGGAAAGCCTCAACGATTAGACGAACATTCTTTTCTGTGGATAATCTACCCAAATATAAAATAATGGTTTTGTCTGCAGGTATCTGCCATCTGTTGCGCAGCCACTGGCGATCGGCATGCTGGTATGCTGTCACATCAATGCCAGAAGGGATCACACTAATGTGATGATTGATCTTGTAAAGATCTCCCACATATTTTCTAATCATTTCTGTAGGTGCAATAATGTGATCACAGCTGCGCAGATACTGCCGCAGATAGCCGGTGATGATTTGTTTAGTGAACTTCTGCGGCAGTGGTACATAATGAGAATACTCCTGGTATAGAGTATGGTGAGTGAATATCAACGGTATATCATGCCGTCGTGCCAACACTTCTCCCAGCTTACCAGTTAAAAACGGTGAATGGGTATGAATAATATCAATCTTGAGACTGCGCATAAGCTTATCTGCGCGCAGTGATATGGGTATAGGTAAGGCGTAAGCAGGACAAGTTGGTGCTGGCAGAGAATAGAAACGAAAAACTTGCGTGGCATCCTTTTCGCCATCGGATAGTACATTCTGTTTATACCGAGGGGCAAAAATATAAACATTGTGGCCAAGTGCCATCAAACCTCGTGAAAAGCGTTGAATGGAGCGGACTACACCACTAATATAGGGAATGTAGCTGTCCGTGAACATAGCAATATTCATTGCGCACTCGCGCTCCTTGTCTCTATTGTGATGTCAGACTTAGGAAAGTATCAATGTCTAACATTAGCTCAGGATCGATAATTCGATTTTGCTCTTTCAATTCTGTTAAATCCTGCCGCGGCATTTCGCTGACGAGATAGCGGAGGACGGTTAGAGCTTCCTGTGGATGTTCTGTGTAGACAAAGATGCTGAGAACACGTAACTGTGATGGATGCTGGACACCGTAGGCTGGATATTTACTATCCCCTAGAGGATACATTGCGCCCAGTTCTTGCTGCATTCTTTCAAACCTAGCATACGGTAAAGAGAAAATATCTGGAGCATCACCAGCAGCCATACGGGCTAGCAGTTGATTCTCAATAGCACTGAGTGTTGTTGTCTGCAAATCAATATAGATTTCGGTATTTGTGGCATTAAAGTCATTAATTATTTGCTGCAGTTCCATTTGTTCTGGAAATGACGCTTCTAATAAAACCTGAATTTTGATTCGGCCTGCTGCAGGGTCCGGTGATTTTGGCCAGAGAATACTTACCAAAACAATGGCCAGAACTGCTCCTACAATCATCAAAAGGTGTTTTCGCGACATTGAAGGAGGAGGTCCATCACCAGCAGGAGGTTCTCCTATAATGGTTTGTGCCACTTGAGGACAGCCTCTGCGGGCACATCCGCCATTTGCTTTCCAGCAGTCGACATGGTGCAGCTGGTGGCAACGGGGACATTCCACAACTTCATCATTGGCAGCAAACTCTTTTTCACAGTAGATACACTTTTTCCCGATATGCGGTGAGTTAGCTGCTAGAATTTCTATTTTTTCCAAATGTCACCACCCCTTTAATATTTAACATAGCACATTTTTAATTACATTGGCAAGGAGAATGCAGATGAAACCTATTGCGTTATATACTGATGGAGCTTGTACAAACAATCCTGGCCCTGGCGGCTGGGGTGCCATCATTATTTATACCGATAATTTTCGTGAACAGGTTCAAGAAATCAGCGGGTTTCATCCTCATACAACCAACCAGCGTATGGAGTTAACTGCGGCCATTGAAGGTCTGAAGCGGATCAGTCCAGGCGCGCAAGTCTGTTTATACTCCGACAGCGCATACTTAGTGAATGCTTTTGTGCAGGATTGGTTTGCTGGTTGGATTAAACGTGGATGGAAAAATGCTCACAATCAGCCGGTGAGTAACCGGGATTTGTGGGAAGAACTTCTGCTGTTATCTAAGAAATATGATATCAGCTGGATAAAGGTGAAAGGCCATAGTGACAATTATTGGAACAATCGCTGTGATGAATTAGCACGTGAAGCTATCAAGCGCGGGCTCGATTTAAAGTCTCAAAAATGACTGGGGGAGCAAATGTGACAATTATTTTTGATCAAGTGGTAATTATTGGTGTGGGTCTAATTGGTGGTTCGTTAGGGATGGCAGTGCGAAAGCGTGGATTGGCCAATCAAGTTGTGGGAATCGATATAGATGCGGACACTCTGGTTATGGCACAAGAATTAGGCGCTGTCAGTCAATATGCATTGGATTATAAACCTGTGCAGGATGCCGACCTGGTCGTATTGGCTGCACCGATCTTTACGAATTTAAAGATCTTGGAGAAAATCCGCGAGTATTTACCACCCAAAGCGATAGTGACTGATGTAGGCAGCACAAAAAGTGAGTTTGTGGCTCAAGCTGAGCAATTGTTGCCGATGGGCACATTTGTAGGTGGGCATCCCATGGCGGGAGCAGAAAAAGCAGGTGTCGGTAGTGCTGATCCGTATTTGTTTGAAAATGCGTTCTACTTATTAACGTCAACCGCACACACTAATCCAGAGGCGCTTATGCAAATGCAGAAGCTGGTTATAGGGGTGGGCGCCAAACCTATAGTAATAGATCCACAGACCCATGACCGGGTTGTAGCTGCGATTAGTCATTTACCACATATAGCTGCAGCTGCGCTGGTGCAGACAGCGGCAGCGGTAGACACAGAACATCCCATGACCCTGACATTGGCAGCAGGTGGGTTCAAAGATACTACTCGCATTGCCTCAGGAAATCCTGGTTTATGGAAGGATATTTGCTTCAGCAATAAACAACAGATCATTGCTGCAATTGATAGTTATATATCCTGCTTGAATGAAATGAAGCTGTCGTTAGCAAGGGATTCGCAGCAGCAGTTTGAGCAGCAGCTGGCAACAGCTAAAACTATTCGTGATCAGATTCCTGCTAAAATGAAAGGCTACTGGCCATTTTTGGAAGATGTCATTGTGATCATCTCTGATCAACCTGGTATGATTGGTAAAGTGGCGGCGATTTTAGGAACCGCAGACATCAATATAGATGATATTGAGATCTTGCGTATACGTGAAGGTGAGGGCGGCACTTTGCGCTTAGGATTCGCTAAGGTAGGCGCAGCGCAGCGAGCTGTACAGGTTTTAAGTCAGCATGGGTTTACCGCTTGGCTGCGCTAGTTGCGATGTAGAGCAGTATCAATTTCTCTGAGTACTTCGGGATCGGTTTCCCAATTTTTGGCAGCAATCAGTGCTTCTCTTGCTTGTAAGGTGTTGATTTTGCCAAGTGCCCAGGCTGCGGTTACACGTAAATATGGTTTAGGGTCACGCAAGCATTTAGCCAGCTCAGGTATGGCTTCCTTCAACTGTTGGTTGCCACAGACAATCGCAGCATTGCGCTGAAGAATGCCCTTACCACGCCAGCCTATCGGTGTTTTGCCAAACCGCTCAGAAAATTCGCGTTTGGAGATGTTTAATAAAGGAATAACTGGAATACAGGTTGTTGGTTGAGGGAAAAATTCAGCATGAGAGCACACAGACGCCTGTTTATTTATAGGGCAGACTTCCTGGCAAGTGTCGCACCCCCACAACTTATTGCCGATTTTGTCCCTTAGTTCAATGGGAATGATTCCTGACATCTGGGTCAGGTAAGAGATGCAAATATGGGGATTAATCTTATACGGTGCATACAGCGCATGGGTTGGGCATGCCTTAATACAGCGCCCGCAGGAGTGACAAGGATTCTGCCTGATGGGCTCACTTGTTACAGGCAGGGCAATATCCACTAGGATGCTGCCGAGAAACACCCATGATCCAAAAGGTGGCACAAAAACACAGCTGTTATAGCCTAACCAGCCAAGTCCGGCACGTAACGCAATAGCGCGATCGATGGTTGGTTTGGTATCAACAGCGATGACGTATTCTGAAAGATCTAAGTGTTCCTGCATCCACTGAGCTAGCTGTTGGAGTTTTGCCGTAAGGACACGGTGATAGTCTTCACCCCAAGCGTAACGGGACACTATTCCTGAATGGGGCTGAATCTGTGGTGCCACTGTTTTATAAGCTAAAGCTACACTGATAATAGCTTTAACACTAGGCAGTAATGCTTGGGGATTAATACGCACTGATAAATCACGTTCTGCAAATTCTGGATAGAGCCCATTCGTAATACGATCTTCAAGTACTACGCGTGCTTCAGTGAAAGGTTGGGGGTGCGTAATTGCTATCGCATCCAATCCAAGACTACGTGCATACGCAAACAGTTGTTCCAAGCCATTTCCTCCTATAACAAAAGGTAGGCATTGGTAGCCTACCTTGTTTATTAATTAGCTGCTTTAACTGCAGTTACCTCCGGCACTTGTTGTTTGAGAATACGCTCAATACCAGCTTTTAAAGTAAGCTGTGACATGGGGCAACCAACGCAGGCGCCTGTAAGGCGGACAGTAACGACATTATCTTCGTCAATGCTGACTAATTCAACATCGCCACCGTCGTTTTGCAGTTGGGGACGGATTAAATCAATAACTTTTTGGACTCTCTCTTGGACTGAGCTCAAGAAAGGCACCTCCTTAATTTATTACTATATTGATAAGTATACACCTTTTTGCTATGAATTACAACACTGTGGGCAATACTATCTAAGAAACAGAGATGAGATTTCCCACAATTGTTAGCGGCACAAGCAGGATATTGGTGCATAAACGTTAATATAAATAATAGATTTTCGCAGGGTTAAGGAGGCTGACAATTGATGTGGAATCAATGGTTGCAGCAAGCGGTTGCAACAAAACTAAGCTGTAAAGTATTGGCTGGATTTAACGCCAATGTTGATGTGGTGATTAAACTAAATGCTGATTTAATCGCTGACATCATCAAACAACAACCTCTGATACTAGACAATCCTCCTGCTGAACCGACTACAGTGTGGCCTATTAGTACACCAACTGAGTTTATGGCACTGTTGAAAGAGTGCATTAAAGTCGGTAAATCATATTATGGCGTTATGGATAGCAAACTCGGGGATTGGTTTAATCAGGTTTTCCCAGCACGGGTTGAAGCAATGGGAGGTCAAGCTGGAATTATTGCCAATCAAATGGCAGCTCTGGGAGCAACCAGCTGTGTCTACTGCCCGGTATTGTCGCAAAAGCAGGCGGCCAGTTTTGATCCCCAGGTATTATATCCTCGCATAAATGGAAAAGTTGAATGGATAAATATCAGAGAAGCGGTTAACGATGATTGGACAAAACTTAACTATATTTTTGAGTATGGCAAAGGCATCGACTTTCCATTTGGAGATGAAGTGATTACTTCTCCGCGGGCAAACCGGGTAATTTTAGGAACAAGGAATCCCAAAGCAGCAATGGGCTTTGCTGAAGAGATCGAGCCATATCTGACAGAAATTGGTGCCAGCATTGATGTGGCCTTTATGGCTGGTTATCATCACGGGAAAATTGAAGGGCGCACGAATACACTTCAAGAGTATATTGATTTGAGCAAAGCAGATCTCATGCGCTTAAAAGCTGGTAATCCTCAATTAAAATTGCACTTAGAATATGTGCCAATGCCTCAGGCCGATGATGAAGTTGTCTTACTCAGACAACTAGCGCCATTGTTTACCAGTTTTGGTATTAATGAAAACGAGATCCGGCGCTTACTCATGCAATTAGGATATGAAGAATTAGCCAATGATATTATTAATAATGAAAGAGCTTTTAGCCTCTATCAAGGGGCGTTGGCAGTTGCCCGGGAACTGAAAGTACCCCGTATTCAACTGCACAATCTTGGGTACTATGTTGTGGTATTAATGAAACCTTATGATACAGATCCAAAACTAGTACGGCAAGCGTGTCTGTTTGCTTCAGCAGTTAATGGTGTCAAAGCGAAACAAGGTGGCGCAGTTCCGTTGGCTGATGTGGCACAAATGGCTGAGTATCCACTCAGTGACATTGGTATGAAACAGCTGAAAGCCTTTGTGGATGAAGCCGAGAGCGCGGGATTGCCAGTTACTGAAGAAATGCTTGATACTGGTATCTTGGAAATGGAAGATCACTGGATACTTATCGTTCCAGCACATGTTGTGCCTAATCCAGTCAGCACAGTAGGAATGGGCGACACAATTTCTTCAAGTGCCTATGCTGCGGAGGTTTCATTAGCCAAAAATGCGGTGAAGTCGTGCAACTGCTAATCCACAATGAATAAGGAGGATTTGGTTGATTACAGAAGGCACCGTGCGAACATATCGTGGCTTTGTTCTGGATCCTTTTCAACAAGAGGCCTTAGCATATATCGACCAAAATTATTCGGTTTTGGTGGCAGCGCCAACTGGGGTGGGAAAAACCTTAATTGCTGATTACCTGATTGAAAAAGTGTATCGGGAAAATGGGCGTGTGGTATATACCGCACCAATTAAAGCGCTGAGTAACCAGAAGTTTAAAGAGTTTAAAGCTCTCATGGGTGAAAATGCTGTAGGTATTCTCACTGGTGATGTGGTAGTGAATCAGGAAGCTCCCATTCTAATTATGACTACTGAGATTTTCCGTAATTTACTACAGCAGTCTCCAGAACGCATCAGTGATGTACGGTATGTAATCTTCGATGAGATCCATTACATTGATGATCCTGAACGGGGTAGTGTGTGGGAAGAAAGCTTAATTTTCATGCCTGGTACAATGCGTTTCCTTGGATTGAGCGCAACGATACCGAATGTGGAACAATTAGCCAATTGGATTAGTCAGACCCAGAACCAGGAAATAAAGATAGTCACACACTTTGAGCGAATCGTACCTTTGCGACACTACTTTTATGAAGTGAGTATGGGAATAGTTCCCGTTGAGCAGTTCAAAAAGCGCTCCAAAAAAATTCTCAGTCGCTTGAACGACAAAAAGCAGAATTCTCGTTTTAAGGTGACGGAGACAACGCACCTAGATCTGATTAATGAAATTGCTGACGCTTATTTACCATGCTTGTTTTTCACTTTTAGCCGTAAAAAAGCAGAGTTAAACGCGATGGAGCTAGGTGCTTATCATAACTTTTTAACTCTTGATGAACGAAAACAAGCTGAAGCACTCATAAATTCCGTGATTCAACGCTATCCTCAAGTCCAAAGTGAGCGTTGGCGCGGATTGAAGGAACTTCTGCTAAAAGGTATTGGTTATCATCATGCAGGAATGCTTCCAGCTTTAAAGGATGTGGTGGAGGAACTGTTCACTCATCGGTTGATCAAAGTGCTGTACTGTACAGAAACTTTTGCTGTTGGACTAAACTTTCCATGTAAATCAGTTTGCTTTGATTCATATACCAAATGGGATGGACAGTCTTTCCGTACCATCACAAACAGAGAGTACTTCCAGATGGCTGGCAGAGCAGGTCGGCGAGGTATTGATACAGAAGGGTATGTCTTTACTTTAGTGGACCTCAATTACCTGGATCTGCAAGAATTGCCTACAATGAAGGAATCGCAGATCGAGCCGCTGCAGAGCCAGTTTTCACTGACATATAATTCGATCCTGAATTTAGTAAATAAGTATGAGGATCAGCAGATTTATCGGATTCTAGGGCAAAATTTTGCTACGTATCAAGCGTTGGATGAACGCAAAATATTACGCCAGGAGATCCGTGAGCTGAAATCCAAAATAGATCGTTTCTGCAGCCATATGGATGAGGAATCATGCCCTGTAGTCTACGACCGGTTGCTGCGTAAACGACAGCAGTATCAAATGCGTTTAGCAAAAGAGCCATCTCCTCGCATCCGGCGGCGATTAAAAGAACAGATTGCTGCCATTCAAAGAAGCTTAGCGCAGGCCCAAAAAGAAGAATGTCCACCAGAGCAGCAGCATCTCTGTATGCGTGACGGAAAACTTTATCGTAAATTGGTCCATCGGTATCAAAATTTGCTCAAACATGAAAGACAATTGGACCCACAAGAAAGGTTTTATCAAGAGTACCGTGATAAAAAGGCGTTGTTAGAGACCCTTGGGTACTTACAGAATGATGAATTGACAGCAGCAGGCGAATTTGCCAGTCAAATTCATGGGCAGGAATTGCTGGTAACAGAGTTGTTTATGGACGGATGGTTTTATCGGCATAATGTCCATGAGATTAATGCGCTGATGGTATCCATTGCTTATGAACCTAGACGCAATGAACCGAAAATCAAGCATAAACTGGATTTTGCCAAAGCATATAAAATAGTATATCAAATGAGCAGGCTGGAGACTCATTTCTTAGGGTATACAACGATTGCTTTTAATGACCATATTGCCATCCTCGCTTACCGCTGGTCAGAAGGAGAGGACTTTGCCAGTATTATGGCAGATTCGGTGATTGATGAAGGGGATTTGGTATTTGCTTTTCGCCGTGGTATTGATCTTTTACGGCAAGTACGCAACGCAGCAAGTGAGGATACATATTTACGAGCCAAGCTCAGTGAATGCATTGCCAGAATGGATCGGGATCAAGTATCAATTCTTTTGTAGTGGTTTATTGGGAGCTATGTCAGACTGCTAGTTCCGGGCTAGCAGTCTTAAGTGTTAGTTGATTATTCCATCGCCAATGAGACAACCACCGACAAATCCGCCAATGGTTATTATACCAACGATTGCCCAACCAATTGGCCCACATGCTAAGGCAGCGCCTACACTCATCGACATAATTGTTTGGCCGCCTAGAGCCATCGCTGCTGAGGTGGCGGAAGCAATGGTGCCTAGTCCTTGAGCAATTCTTTCAGGGTTCCAACCACCGTTTACTTCCATCAATTCATGTTCTTTCAATTCGGTAAAGCTGCTTAGTGCAGTCATCAACCAGCACCTCCTTGTGAGAAATTATGTATCTATAAAAGGATACCCGGAATATCCTTTCATAGTTGCATATTGCACAGGCGTTGAAGATGATTGACTCTCTGCTCTAAATCAGGATGGGTAGAAAACAGCCGCTGTATCCATGATAGTTTCGGTTTGCAGCCATTAATCGTGTTGAGTTTTGATAAAGCTTGAATGAGACTCGTTGGCTGTCCGAGGATTTGGACAACAATCTCATCAGCTTGATACTCCATTTTTCTGAACTGATATAGTGCGAAAGAAAAGAGTCCAATACTGCTAACAAACGTCAAAATAATGAGCATCATAGTAACTAGCTTAGATGATTGAATGATCATTGCTGGTGTTATCAACACTAAAGGTAGTATAAAAACCAATGCACAAAAGAAGTAACGTTTAAAAACATCGTTATTTTTTATGTGGACTATTTCATGAGCAATAATGGCTTTAAGTTCATCGGATTGCAATTGGGTGATTAAGGTAGCATCAATGAGCAAGAAATAGCGTTTTATACCTATGACTTTAGCATTAGTAACAGACTTGTAACCACTGTGAGGGTAACGGAGCAGTACTTGGACTTTGGTTGTGGGTATTTGTGCTTTGATAAGTATTTCATTTAGCGCAGCATACACTGGTCCATCATTTATAGGCTGTATCAATCCTGCTTTGACCGCAATTAGTGTTAAAATAAGGCTGAAAACTATAGAAAACCAATAAATAACTGTGATATTCATTAGCAGCCAAAGCGGATTGCTGTTCAGTGTAAGTGATAACCATGTGTATGTTGAGAGTGCGATGAGATAAATGAGTGGTGCTAAATAATAAACAATTCGGTAAAACGTCTTTTTGCCAGCCACAAACTATCACTCCTTTAGGTTAACATCTGAATTTTCTGTATATTAGCAATATATCACATAAAGTTGGAGTTTGCAAGATGGTATTTGGCTGAATTGTTCCAAAGACAAGCAGGACATTCATTATTTCTTACGAAATAGGGGTTTAATGAGATATTTCAGGAGGATGGAGATGAATATGAAGTTGACACGCGAACAAGCATGGGAACTGTTAACTGAGTATAATCAAGCAGATGCTTTATTGAAGCATGCTTTGGCTGTGGAGGCAGTAATGCGCCATTTTGCTGAAATATATAACGAAGATGTGGAGATGTGGGGTATTGTTGGGCTGTTACATGATTTAGATTATGAACGGTATCCGGAAGAGCACTGCCACAAGTCCGCAGAAATTATGCGGCAGCGAGGTATAGATGAAGCGTATATCCATGCGGTTTGCAGTCATGGATATGGAATCTGTTGCGATGTACAGCCCGAACATATAATGGAAAAGGTATTGTATACTATTGATGAGCTAACCGGATTGATTAACGCTGTCTGTCTCATGCGTCCATCTAAAAGTGTATTGGATTTAGAGGTCAGCTCGGTTAAAAAGAAGTATAAGCAGAAGAATTTTGCAGCAGGGGTGAATCGGGAGATTATTGAAAAAGGCTGTGAGATGTTAGGAATGTCCCTAGATGATGTTATACAGGAGACAATTTTGGGTATGCGGAAAGCAGCGGACGCAATTGGACTTAAAGGGAATGTTGAAGTGGTTGGTTCATAGGGTGGAGTTGATCTGCTCCACTCATTATTTTTAGGCAGGAATTTCGGAATAATTATATAAATTAGAATTGGGTTTTAATCATGCTGATTTTTAGCAGCCCACAATAAACATTATGAAAGGGGAAGAAAAAGGAGTGAGTTTTCTGCAGCAGTTCTGTTTGATGCTACTAAAACTACAGAAATTAAGAATTATTTGGGGCAGATGAATATTGAAGATGACATCGCTTTTTTGTATCCAGTTAATGATGAATGGATGGGGTTATTATTAGCTGATGAACCCTTAATTGAACGCGATTCCATTGAACTGCTTAACAATGTTTCGAATATCACACCAATGATGCACATCTACAATGCGGATGATCATGGATGGGGATTCAAGGTGTTTAATGAAGGTAAGATGATCGCAGAGTTCGACTGTATATACGGAACACTGGATGAGGAACCAATGATTAGACACAATGACTTAAAACCCGAAGTCTTTCAATTGTTTAAACTGAATGAAGAACACAGTTCGGAGCTGGTAGAATTACTAGCAAATGCTGAAGTATCTCATGAACTAGTCGAGAAATTCAAAACCAGGTTGGGTATTGAAGAGTTCAGCTGGATGAGTTATTCGTACATGATCCAAGAATATATGAATATGATTGAAGAAGACTGATAAAAGTGAACGTCTCACACCAAGAACCTTAGAACTTAGAATGATGAAGGCAAGGTTATTTCGATGTACAAGTACATAGATCTCACTCACACAATTACAAATGATATGCCTGTGTATCCAGGAGATAGTGAAGTAAAGCTTTATCAGGATAAGTATTTGATTAATGATGGTTATAACAATTCGATATTGAATATAGGGATGCACGCGGGCACGCATATAGATTTGCCTTCCCATCTGTTAGACTGGAATCTAACGGTTGACCAGTTGTCCGTTGATACATTTGTTGGTAAAGGCTGTCTATTGGATGTTCGGAATGAACCAGTTATTACTATGAAAGATGAGTATGAAAGCAAAGTTAATGTGGGCGATATTGTGCTGCTATTCACAGGCTTTGACCAGTATTTTAACGATGCAAGGTACTTTAGTGATCATCCTATTGTCGATAGGGAGCTAGCAGAGTTTTTTGTATATAAGCAGATCAAAATGCTAGGGATGGACTTGCCATCACCAGATAAAGAGCCCTTTGAGATCCACAAAACACTTTTTCAAGCTAATATAATGATTATCGAAAATATGAGGAACTTAGAATTACTTAGAGCTGCTAAGTGGTTTGAGGTAATGGCATTTCCGATCAAAGTTAAAGCTGAAGCTGCCATAACACGAGTAGTGGCAAAGGTTGAGCTGTGAAAATGAAAGAACGTTGATTTTCTGATTGACAAATAGTAGTTGCGAAGATAACATTAAAATAGGGAATGAAGTCTCCCGTGGTTAAGACCTAAACCGCTCTTTAAGCTGATGACTTCTGCGTGAAAATATCGCAGGATCATCAGCTTTTTTATTGCTTTTAAGACTTAGAAAGGAGAGCAACTCATGCTGTTATCATTGGCACTTATTTTTTTAGTAGGGCTCGTTGTAGGAGAAGTGTTTGCAAAGCTAAAACTTCCCAAGCTATTAGGTATGCTGGTGACGGGAATTGCATTAGGTCCGTATGTATTTAACTTGATCGATTCTACTATATTAGAAGCATCCACAGAGCTTAGGCAGATAGCTTTAATCATTATCCTTACTAGAGCTGGACTCAATCTAAACATGAGCGATTTAATCAAAGTTGGGCGGCCTGCAATACTGATGTGTTTCGTCCCAGCTTGTTGTGAGATTCTTGGTATGGTACTCTTAGCGCCTGCTCTTTTAGGAATCACATTATTAGATGCTGCGATCATGGGAACGGTAATTGCTGCAGTCTCACCTGCGGTGATCGTGCCGCGAATGCTTAAGCTCATGGAAGATGGGTATGGTAATAATAAAAGCATTCCACAGATGATAATGGCTGGAGCATCAGTGGATGATGTTTTTGTCATTGTTTTATTTACTGCTTTTACCGGTCTAGCCAAAAGTGGAAATATAACACTTGTCCACTTTTTTAAGATACCTTCATCAATTATCCTTGGCATTTTAGGTGGATTCTTAGTTGGACAAATACTTTTAACTCTTTTTTTGAAGCTGAGCATCCGCAATACCACTAAAGTGATAATCATTCTCTCAGTCTCGTTTTTACTGGTTACATTAGAACATGCTTTTACCAGAATCGTTGGATTCTCCGGGTTATTGGCTGTCATGGCCATGGGGATATCCATTCAGCAGAAGAAACCAGATTTGGCAAGACGGTTGGCGAGTAAGTTCTCTAAACTTTGGATTGGGGCAGAAGTGCTGCTCTTTGTGCTTGTTGGCGCTAGCGTAAACATCAGTTATGCCTTAAAAGCAGGTGTCAGCACTATTTTGCTAATCTTTGGTGTATTGCTGTTCAGATTGACAGGAGTTTATCTCTGTCTGTTGAAAACTGAGCTAAACGCAAAAGAACGGCTGTTTGCTGGCTTTGCTTATATGCCTAAAGCCACAGTACAGGCAGCCATTGGTGGATTGCCTTTGGCATTGGGGTTGGCTTCGGGAGAGATAATCCTTACTGTAGCTGTTATATCGATTATCATTACAGCACCAATCGGAGCTTTGTTGATTGATGGATCGTATAGGAAATTGCTTGCGAGCGATCGTGTTTAGCTTGATACAACTGTCGGTTCTGGTAAAGTGTTCTGAACTGATTCTAGTCCAATGCCCGATGCGGTATCAGTTACTATGACATTCTACTATTGTAACTAACTTCATGTTTTCACTCCTTTGCTTTTTCGGCTGAGCTGCAGGAGATATATTTTCCATAATGCGAAGAGGGAGTTATACGAAGAAACCAGGTTAGTTGTCAATTCTATGCAACTTTATTGAGTGTTTTCTGGTCCACAACTGCATTAAAGCACTCGCTGTTAAGAGATGCTGCCAGAGTATTTGCTAAGTTTCAACGAGCAGCACTAAAGTGCTACAAGGACCAGAAACGCCCTTTGATTTCCCTTATTGTAATATTATTGGTTGGATTTTTCTAAAACTGATCCGATTAGTGTTTTACGAAAACCATATCTTTTTTTATTTCTGCATTGATAGAATGGATTGCCTGTCGTTCACGGACATATATACTGACCGTCAAATTATTTCAAGATGTAGTAGCTACTTCTGGTGTGTCAAAAAGAGCTAAAGATAAATTGGAAAATACGGCAATACATTCTAGACTTTTCGCAACAGAAAAATGTTAAGCCTTGCCTGGTAATAGAAGCGTCTACACCGAGACAAGCTTTCTTACATAATCAAATACTATCAATTAGAGTGAAAACCACAATTGTTCTTGAAAAACTTGAACATCATCCGCAAAGACAACAAGACTACCAACTACTGGTTCATAATTATCGTTGAAAACCATACCTTGTTCAGATAGTATTTGCATTAGATCTACTTGGTACGGAATAGTGAAATTGGTAAGGATAACAGGTTTATAGGTTTTATGCTCAAAGATTACAGCAGGACCAATATTAATCTGGATGGTATATAAAACATCGGTTCTCCATTGGTCGCTCATGATTAAGGCTAAGTCGTAATCACGACCTGTACTAAGTTGGCGAGTAGGTGCTGTGACTAAAAGGACATGAGAATCTCGAACTATTCGGAAGGAATTAGTGGATTTATTTGCATCCATGATTTCTATGTTGTCTGCAATGCAATAAAACGTTACATGGACATTTTGCGATTCAGCAGCATAGATTTGTGAAGAACATAAGATTAAGATATTCAGAAGAAGCAGCAATATCCCAATTCTCTTTTTTAACATGATCATCAACTTCTTAATACCTTTCTGAGATAAGAATTGTAAACACTAACAATTCGAAAATCCTACCAATTACCCCCCCTTTTTTTATTAGTTAAAGCAATGACAGAACATTCTGTACATCACGTCAATAATTGAAGGCGTTTATAACAGCAAGGAACAACAGAATAGAATACTTGACCTTATGGTAGGTCGGCCTGAAATAGACTTTTATGTTCTCAAACTGGTTACAGAAGTGTATTTTGAATATTATAATGATTTATCAAGCGAAGACAAGGCTTTATTTTTGAACTCGGTATGTTGGGCAAATTTATATATGATGGGTAAATATCTGGAGCCTTATAAACGGGAATCAAGAATATATTGGCCTGACGAGTTCCACGATAAGCTTGTCAAGCGTCGTCGTGCTAAAATAGAGGAATTAGAGAAAAAGTTTCCCGGTTCTTCAATGTTTTATGTACCTAAGAGTATGGTTCCGCGTGGCAGTAAAGCTGTATCATTGATTCATAAATCAATTTTGGAAGCGTTTCCAGACCGAAAGATTCAATCGAAAAAGATGCAAGAAATACAGATATTACATAGGCCTATAGATGTTTATTTGTTTCCATGTAAGGAAGAAGAAAACGATGTATTATGGGTCAGTTATGATAATTATCATAAACAAATCTGTGCTGGTTTTGGCCGAACGGACTTAGAGCTGTTTTTTGATTTTGGCATGATGTTGTTTGCATACCCTTTCGCAACTCAAGTTGAAACAATGAAAGAATTGGAAACGGTCATAAAAAGCTATTGTGATTTACTAAAGTATGCTTATCCTTACTTTAAGCAACTCTTTGAGGAATATAAGTCAAAGGCTTGTTTTGAATAACTAAAAGCGTTTTAATAGCCGAAGCGCTCGGTAGGGATAGTACATTGTGGTTTATTATATGGTCAAAATTTAGATGGGAGTAATGCATTAGTTAACAGAAGTATCTATTTCAGATATCTTAGCGGTCATAAATGAGCAGGGAATTAAAGATCCAATTGAATATGAGATACCTGGAATTACGCAAACGCAAGTCAAACCAAAGATAGGATATACCTTTGCTAATGGATTAAGCATCTTGTAAGAATCTTGCTGCCAAATCTAGATCATACTTATACAGAGCAGGGGTTGTGAAAAATGTGGGTAGGAAGAACAGATGTGAGTGAGATTATGATTTGGAACAGGGAATAAAGCACTGATGGAACATGTAGGAAGACATGCTAAGGCGTATCATGAGTTTATGTATCAAGCTGTAAAAGCTATCGATACAGTAGCGCAAGGGAACATGGGAAAGTTTTTGGAGGGTTTTTGGAGTTATTTGAAGGACTTAATCAATTTGTTATTAACAATCCAGAAATTTTATCAAGTTCATTTTGGAATAATATGTAGGGGGAGATTTTCTTATGAAATATTATATGTTTTCTTACAACTATATGAATAGTGATGATACGGTGTTATTGGAAATCGATGGAGAAACTCTGAAGTTTAATAGGTATGATGTTGAGAAAAGAAAGATTGAATCGGATGAATGGACCAGTGAAATAAAAGTAGTTTTTGACAAAAGTAAAGGTAGTCGTGTTTCGGATTATTTATCAAACAATTTAGGATGGATTATTGTTACTGAAAAGCTCAAAAATATAATCGAGAGCATGGGAAATGAAGGAGTTCAGTTCTTGCCTATCAGGGCGGTCAGTCAAGATGGCATGGATATTATCGATGCATACGTGGTCAATATTTATAACTATGTAGACGCCGCACTAGATTTAGAACGATCAATATACACAATGCTGGAAGTTGATGAGCAAAGGAAATTGATGATAGTTGTTAAGCCAGTTCTCAACAGCAATGCAATTAAAGGTATAGATATATTTAAGATTCCAGAAAGTTTTCCCATGACGTTTATATCAGAGAGACTGAAAAATGCTATAGAGCTGAGTGGAGCAACTCAATGTAAATATTATGAAGTAAAAGTTGTATAGAGTGCAATAAAAATTTCTGTGAGAGCACATAATTACTGCCTGTGTAGCGGTAATTATGTGCTCTGATTAATGTGGGAACTTGAGTAGAAATGTTGGCTAGTTCATATTATCCATTTGACTACGTCAGCTCCAAAAGGATGCACAATTCTGACCAGACGCATAGATTATGACAATGTCAACCACAACATTTGTGTCTACATATATAATAAACACACCGACCATAAGCGGTTGGTGTGATATAATCATTCCTTCCATAAGGTTTCGACGAAAGAACTAGTCAATGGTTGTTTCCCAAACTTGCCAGAACTTTCGTTCTACACCAAAACAACCTTTGTCGTTTGCTTCAAATCCTAATCTCTCACAATAAGCACGATAGTATTGATCGAGTAGTGGATTAGGACATGGTTTACTACCAAATAGAAAGGAGATTGCATGATTTGTCTCTATTCCATCTTTTGTTTCGTTATTTAAGTGCGCTTTCATACTATTATTTGCATATCCTATAAATCTACTAGGATAGAAATAATATTCATTGTTGTTTCTAATAACTACAAAACAGGTTCCTTTTTTAATTAGGTTCAAAGCAAAACTATATTCGAGATCAACTTTTGAGTTTAGATACTCATTTAGCTTTTTACAGTTTGCCTTGACCTCACTAAGCGTTTCCACAGTTTTCATGATACCAATCCTCCTGAAGATTATGTGGGAGTTTTAAACTCAGCTTAATCAAGATAAACAGCAAACGCAGGATCAAAATTCGCTGGTTCTAAGTACAGGCTTCGCTTCAAATCCTGTAAGTTGCTCTGTACTTCCTTGCCATAGAAGTGATGATCACAATAATCAAGAAGATAAACTAAGTCCTCATCAGTCACCATGTGTCCTTCCTTATGCAGACGAATAGCAATATGATTATCAATATCAAGAAAATCAAATACCCTCTTGGCTGCCAAATAAGTTAGCCACATAGCAGGAGGATTAGTCCAATCTTCATACAAATATGATCCAGTAATGAATAGGTATCTTGCCGGATCAGCACATAAAGCTGCCAGAAGGTGCTGATCAAAGGGCAGATAATTTACACTTTTAAATTTCAAAAAGTTGTCATTAAACCAATGACGTTCCGCAGTAGACTGCAAACTGCCCAAAGGTTCATTAGCAGACATAGTGTATGGGCTTTCAATCCCCAGAGCAGAATAGTCATAAGTCTTACCTTCGGATACATAACGGAAGGCTGCCATTCCACCAGCACCAGAACAGGCAGGTACTGTTACTTTAATCCGTTGATCGAATGCGCCTGCCACGGCTGCGGCCTTGCCCCAGCGGGAAACACCAGTAACGATGCTGTACTCTGGATTTACATGCAGCTCATTTTTTGCACCATTTTCCAAAGCATCAATCACCTTGCTCATGCTCCAAGCCCAGGCCATGAGGGCACCAGTCTGTTCTTGCCATGTCTGGCCGTAGGGATATAACTCATAAAACACTCCTGTACGTGTTAGATTATCTGCGGCTATGTGATAACTATTAATTGTCATCACTGCATATCCTCGGTCATTAGCGTATTGAGTTTGGGTGAACCACCCAAAAGCGATTATAACAGGATATCCATGTTCAGGCATTGGTACCTTTTTCGGATCGGGTACGTGAAAAGAGACTGGAAAACTAACCTGCTTATCACCCTTGCTAATGCTTATAGTCATAACATTGCCTTCAATAGAGTAGCTGACTTTTTCGTGCGATGGATCGGGCATTACGCCATACATATAATACTGATAGAGCTTTCTAATTTCTTCTGCACGTACATACCAGTCAGATTTTGATTGCACTTTATTACCGTTAAAAAAGGTGAATGGATCAGGCAGAGTGTTGTTCTCCGGCAGTGCTTCGACTCTGACTAAGCCGCTTGCATCTAACATAAGCAAAACCTCTCTTAATGGATAAATTTTAGTTCCTTGTTAATCTTAATTAAATTATAACAAATTGCAATTAAAAAATCCAATAATTTCATACTTGCATGGATTACATTTTATGAAAGGAGAAGCCTATGCTGAGCAACAAGATTTATGTCAGTTATGGAAAAGATGCCAATACAATGATTCAGGAAATATTGTCGGTGCTGCAAATAGAACAGGATATTCCTGAGAATGCTCTCATCGGTATTAAACCAAATTTAGTGGTAGCCAAACCATCAACTTCCGGAGCAACCACTTCACCAGCATTGGTAGCAGGGATCATTGAATATCTCAAGTCCAAAGACAGAAGCAATATTGTCATTTTGGAGAGTTCTTGGATTGGTGATCGGACTGACAGAGCTTTTTCAGTGTGCGGCTATACAGAACTGGCAGATAAATACCAGATTCCCCTGATTGATTTACAAAAGGACAGTTCCACTACCTATCGCGCAGAGGATCTGGAAATAGCAGTTTGTGATACTGTGATGAAATTAGACTATCTAATCAATGTACCGGTTTTTAAAGGTCACTGCCAGACCAAAATAACCTGTGCTTTAAAAAACTTAAAGGGCTGCATTCCCAATTCAGAAAAACGGCGCTTTCACACCTTAGGCCTGCATAAACCAATTGCCTACTTAAATAAAATAATCACTACTAATTTAGTAGTAGTCGACGGAATGATGGGTGATCTCACTTTTGAGGAAGGTGGCAACCCCGTTCAGATGGATATGATTCTGGTAGGCTCTGATCCAGTTTTAATCGATTCTTATGTAGCTGAGCTTATGGGGTATGATCCTGAAGAGATCCCCTATATCAAGATTGCTGAAAATGCTGGAGTTGGTCATTGTCGCAACGCAGAGACAGGGATCATTGAACTTCATAAAGAACATCAACGCCCGCAAAACATATTGACAACAAGGAAGGTTGAACGGTTAGCAGCATATATTGAGGAACATGATGCTTGTTCTGCTTGTTATGGCAGCTTAGTGCGGGCGCTTGCCAGGTTGGACGAGCAGGGGATGCTGAATTTGGTACGCGAGAAGATCCATATTGGACAAGGGTATCGTGGTCAATGTGGTACAGGTATTGGTGTAGGATCTTGCACCAAGAACTTTGCCCGCAATATTCCTGGCTGTCCTCCCACTGCCAAAGAAATAATACGGACATTGTTGACGATTAATGAATAGACATTACAAAGGCACCAACCACTTAGTGATTGGTGCCTTATGTATGTTTAAGAAACTTTGACCTTCTCGTCTTGCAGTCTTAGCTCGATTGTTTTTGTTAGAATATCTGCATATAAGAAACATTCATTCTTAGCTGCAGCTGCTTTATCTATTTTGACAATGAAATGCTTGGCGTATGTTTCAGTTACAACTCCTCTGTTTACAGATCGCTTATTGCGACTATGGTTCACAGTTAAGATCACTTTTTTTCCCACAAACTTGTCTACATAATTACGTATTTGATCGATAGTCATTAATTGACCTTGCATCAACGTCCCTCCTCAACGTGATGAAATCATTATTAGCTTGGAGTCCAAGTTTAATTAGGTAGTGTGACGTTGACTTATAACAATAGTACGTGCAATTCTGGCTGCTCATAAAGCATCATCTCCTTTACCAAATTAAAAAGCGTGATCAACTCATCAACGTGAGTTGATTCACGCTTGGAGTACTCCTACGAGGTTAGCTGACGGGTTAGGACACCCAAGTTGCCCTTCCTGAAGGATCAGGATTCACCCCAATGAATTGGTTCCCCCGCTTCATAATCATGGAATTCGGAGATTACAGCTATTCAACTATATGATAACAAATAATATAAATAAAATCAAGTCCAATATTTAAGTTTTGAAGATTTTAGAAGCCAATAAAATATTTCAGTACCAACAGGTGGACAGCAAACTCAGCCTCAGGACGGAAAAAAATTCTAGCCATAGACCGTTGTTGGTCGGACTTTGCTGAGTATAATTCAAAGTAGATAATTCTAGATCAAGATTGGAGGTCTATCATGCAGTTTAAGGCGCGTCAATATGGATACTTAGATATGCTAAAAATTCCACTGCAATGTGCACCAATCGCAGCGATGTTGATTGGGATCCAAGGAATTTTGACAGGCATCATTCCCACCATTCATGTAGTTGTAACTGCTAATTTCATTGATACCGCAATTGGTATTCTCGAAGGCACAACCAATCAAAGTCAGATCTACAGCTCACTTTTAGCTATTGTAGCCCTTATTGCCTATACCTGGGTATCAGGTACTTTGGCCAACATGGCTAAAACAAGACTATTGCTGGGGTTACAGACAAATCTTAATACGGCATTATTGGAAAAAAGAGCGCGGTTGGAGTATCAGCACATTGAAAACCCAGATACCTGGGACTTAGTTTCCCGTACGACTAATCAAACTGAAAACCAGTTTGGCAATGCTTATAGTCTTCTCATCAATATTATTGCGGGAATTCTAAGGATTATCGGTCTGCTAGGCATCCTTTTGAAACAGGTGTGGTGGGCTGCAGTAGTGATTTTAGCTTTTTCCATTCCTCTTTTTGTTATTGCTGTTAAGAGCGGCAGAGCAAGCTATCAAGCTTACCGGGATACTGCCAAAGTGCGTCGTAAGTGTAATTATCTTTCTGAAATTCTTACCAATCGTGAAGCAGTTGATGAACGGGCGTTATTTGGATTCACCAATAAGATCAATGATCTATGGTATGACCGATTCGAGACAGCTCGTAAAATCGAACATGCCACCCAAAGAAAATGGTATATTCGTTCTAAAGCGGGGAGCGTTATTACAACTATCGTCTCTGTCTTAATTGTTGTGGTCTTATTGAATCCCGTTTTGACTGGACGTTTATCAGTTGGGTTGTTTATTTCACTGGTAGGTGCGACATTCAGTTTAGTACAGATGATGTCATGGGGACTATCAAGTTATGTTGATCAGCTAGCCAGGTACCGTGAATACTTGAAGGATCTCACCCAATTCTCAGCACTCTCTGAAACCGAATCAGCACAACTGCTGCCAGCAGCGGCAACACCTGTGTTTGAGTCCTTGGAGTTCCGTGATGTCAGCTTTAAGTATCCTGGAACAGACAAATATGTCCTGCGTAAACTGTCTTTGCGGATGGAAGCTGGTAAGCACTATGCTTTTGTAGGAGTGAACGGTTCTGGCAAAACCACCATTACCAAACTAATTGCTGGCTTGTATGATAACTACACTGGCGAAATATTGTTAAATGGCAAAGAAATCCGCACATATCATCCGTCTGAATTAAAAGCTATGCTAGCGATTGTTTATCAGGATTTTGCTAAGTACTATATCTCTGTGCGGGATAACATTGCCCTCGGGGATGTAAATCAACTGCACAGCGATGCTCTTGATAAAAAAGTAACTCGTGCGTTAGAGCAAGTCGATCTATGTGGTATGGTCGCTGAACTGCCACAAGGACTGGATACACCATTGGGCAAGATTAAGGCCAACGGTCAGGATATCTCTGGCGGTGAATGGCAGCGCTTGGCTATGGCTCGAGCAATTGTCAATCCAGCACCGCTGCAGATCCTTGATGAACCTACAGCGGCTTTAGACCCAATTAGTGAGAGTCAGTTGTATGAAGAATTTGAGCGTATCAGCCGTGGTAAGACAACGATCTTCATTAGCCACCGCTTAGGCTCAACCAAATTAGCTGATGAGATCTTTGTGATTGATCAGGGGAAAGTGATCGAACACGGCACACATCAAGAGCTCATGAATCTCAATGGTTTTTATGCTCAGATGTATGAGAGTCAAAGGAGCTGGTACAATTGAATCAAAAAATCTCTTTAAGAGTCATTTTGTGGCGGATTTTCAAAATAGTGATAACTTCCTGTCCTGTTTATGTCAGTATGGCTTGCCTGGTGGGACTCATGCATGGCTTGGCATGGGGACTTAGCACTTATGTTCAACAGTTCTTCTTTGATGCAGTAGCTACTGCAGTTACCACTCGTACGGGAATGGCAATGGTCTATTGGAGTCTGGCTGCATTGGCAGCAGTAACTATTGGCACTCAGGTGCTGAATGGTGTGCATAACTTCATGGGCAGTGCTTTATTCTTGCGCATGCCTGGTCATTTTGGTCGGTACATCCACCGCAAAGCAGCGGTGATTGATCCAGTGGCCTATGAGTCTTCGGAACTTTTGGATGATATAAACAAAGCACAACAGGGTGCCAATAATGGCCTGCAGTTGTTGTTTGTGGTTGTAGCTCTTGTCACCACCTATTTGCCATATTTCATCTTCATGGGCTGGTATCTGTACCAGTTAAAACCAATTCTGATTTTAAGTCTGCTATTTATCTTTATACCTGTAGCTATTACTCAGCTGGTACGTAGCGGGATGCATGCTAAGCTTGAAGATGAATCAGCACCCTTACGACGGGAAGTAAACTATTATGAAAACTGCATTTGTGATCGGGAATATTTCAAAGAGACCCGCCTGCTTGGAGCGTATCATTTCTTCCGTCAGCTTTACCAGACAGCGCTGAAAGCTATGCAGGAAAAGAAATGGTCAGTGGAATTAAAAACTAACCTGATAGAACTAAGTATGAGGTTACTCACTCTAATGGGATATTTTGGAGTACTATATTTGCTGTTTACAGCTTTATTGCGTGGTGAGATCAGTATTGGTAGTTTTGCAGCTGTATTCGCTTCTATTGAAATGATGTTTACTATGATGGAAGAACTCATCTGTCGCCACATTGGTGGTTTGTCTAAGGAGATTGGAACTGTACGGAATTTCCTCAGGTTCTTGGATATGCCAGAGCGTAAAGGGACAATCGAGCGTAGTTCTTTAGATGGCGGTATTGTTCTTGAAAACGTGTCTTTTCGTTATCCTGGCGCTGAAACCAATGCTTTGGAAAATATCAATTTAAGTATCGGTAAAGGTGAGACAATTGCCATTGTTGGTCAGAACGGGGCTGGTAAATCAACACTGGTTAAACTGCTGACAGGGTTGTATTTGCCAACAGAGGGAACTGTCAAAATTGGTGGAGTAGACACTCGAAATATAAGTTTACAGTCCATTTATCGGGGAATATCAGGGGTATTTCAAAAATATCAGCGATATAAAATGACACTGAAAGAAAACATCAATATAAGTGATTTAGATTACAGTGATCAGAAACAGTTGCAGGCAGCAGTGGAAAAAGCAGATTTGGAGCTTAGTCAAGAAACTTATCCTCAAGGTTACGATACAATGCTTTCCCGGGAGTTCGATGGGGTTGATCTCTCAGGTGGACAGTGGCAGAGGATTGCATTGGCTCGAGGCTTTTATCGTGTTCACGACTTAATTGTCCTGGATGAACCGACAGCAGCAATTGATCCTTTGGAAGAGACAAGGATCTATCACAAATTTGCCGAAATCTCCAAAGGTAAAACTGCTGTGATAGTCACGCATCGTTTAGGATCAGCCAAAATTGCTGATCGGATTGTTGTGCTGGATGCAGGAAGGGTTGTTGCCATTGGTACCCATGAACAGCTGATGCAAGAACATGGAATGTATGCTAAAATGTATCAAGCTCAAGCCCAGTGGTATGTTAGCTAAGGGAGGAGATCTATGCGCAAGAAAGTAGCGGTAAGTGTTTTAACTTTGGTTTTAGTTATTGCTATAGCATCGTCAGCTCTTGCTGGTGAGATTACATTGGGAATTTCACCGGAAATGGAATTGTTAGCAGGTGTGCTAGCTCAAACCACCTGGATTGTCCAGCGAGGGCCGGAAAGTGAGGGGAACGAGTTTTACCGGGCGTTAAAGGAGTTTTTTGCTTTATACAAAGATCACACTGCTGTGAAGATAGCCCAGAAGCTTACCGACCGCGGTTTTACTTATGATGCGCCACCGGCTTTTATGGCTCATTTAGGACCTTTACCAGAGTTGGAACTCGTCCATGAGTATAGCGATTATCTGGTAGAACGTGCCAAAGGCCGAGACATTTTAGAAGAATTCCGCCTGGCACTAAGGGATCTGGCAGCAGAGTCCCAATTCTTAGATTTTTTTGCTCAGTGGCAGCCTTATTTAATGGAAGTGGTTGCTGAAATCAGTGCGGATTTTGCACCTGAGCAAGCTAAGGCCTGGTTGGAAACATTTTTCGGCTGGCCTGCGGCTGAATTTCATCTGGTGCTGACTCCTTCCATGTTTCCTGGCGGTGGTTATGGTGCCACAGTTACAACCGCTGATGGTGAATTGATTGCATATCAAATTACGCGAGAATTTGGTTACAGCACAACTAAGCCTGAGTTTCCTACTGGTGCGAGCTTGGAACAGTTGACCATTCATGAACTAGGACATTCATTTGTTAATCCAAGCTTTGAGGTTTACCCTCGAGAGGTTAAAGCTTTTAAGCCTTTGTTCAATCGTGTACGGGATGTGATGCGTGAGCAGGCTTATCCATCGGTAGATATTTTTATTAATGAACAAGTTTTACGGGCTGTAGAAGTCATGGCAGCCAAAGACTTATATGGCGCTGAGATTGCTGAGATGACTGTGCTATATAATGAAGAGCGTGGCTTTTATCTGACACGGTTTGTAGTGGAACAGTTGGAGGTATATACGCAGAATCGAGATCAATATCCTACATTTCGGGACTTTGTCCCTTATTTATTGACTCAATTGACAGAATACCAGGATGAAAACTGTTCCTTGTGGGAAAAGCTGTGGGCGATGTTCTCTTTTTGAGTATGTTTATCAGATATTTACGGCGGTTGAAAGTTCAACCGCCGGTTTTCTTAAAAAGGAAAGCCTAAACATTTTACGAAAGAATCAAATGATTTCGTCGGTTTGCTTGCTAGTGTTCGATAAAGGTAGAATTGTCTCAGAAGGAACAGCTCAGTTGTACACTTAAAGCAGTGATGCTTTGGAGACAAAAAGATAATATATCAGTCGTTCCTCTTTGTATGGCTCCAGTGCGGAACTATCGAGCTGTCCAAGTTTGATCTTTTCCTTCAGCAGCTTATCGTTGTAGGTCTCAACAATCAGGTCGGACATGCCCATCTCTTTTAGATATGTAACCAGCTCATTTGTATAAGTACTACGATCTTGTACTTTCAGTTCCACCAGGTAGCTGCCAACCTGGGCTTTGGTAAGATTGCTCTGTACCATGAATTTTTTAATCTCTTCATTTAAAGCATCCCGTTCTTTTTGCAGGTTTTTGAGTTGTTCGTTTATTTCAAAATAGCGTCTGATTTTGATTTCATCCATCACTGTCACCTCGCATTAGACAATCTTACTCATCTATATGCGCAGGAAAGTGATTGATGCTAAGTAAATTAATCAACAATTAATCAACCCTGCCATCCCTAATCTGGGAGGGCAGGGTTTTGGTTCTACTTTTAAGGCATATCACAAAAGGGCTTTAGCGACAAGAGCTGCTTGAGCAAAATCTTGCTCGGTTGGATTCCAGTGGCACTTAATTTCTGGTTCTACGACGGTAAAACCTGCGTCTTGCAGCCGGGTGCGGAGGATTTGGGCAGCTTCGCCGCTCCAGCCGTAACAGCCAAAGACAGCTGCTTTTTTGTTTTTAAATTTCAGTTCCTTTAGAAACTCTAACCAACCAGCCACCGAAGAAAGGATGCTTTGTCCTACTGTTGGTGAACCCACCGCAATCGCTTTGGATTTAAACACTTCTGTCATGATGTCGTTTTTATCATGTTTAGAGATATTAAATACCTTGACTTTGGTCTGGGGCGACAGCCGCAGAATTTCTGCACCAATACGGTGTGCCAGCTGCATTGTGCCTTCCCACATTGTATCATATACCACAGTAATTTGATCTTCCTGGTAATCCTGGGACCATTGATAGTATTTGTCCACGATTTGTAGTGGATTATCGCGCCAGATTACGCCATGGCTGGTGGCAATAATATCGATGGGCAGGTTCAAGGCTTTAATTTCTTCGATCTTGCGTTTTACCAAAGGTGAGAATGGATTGAGAATATTGGCATAGTATTTCATAGCTTCTTCCCATAGTAGGCAGTGATCTGCTTGGTCGTTGAACAGTTCAGCTGAAGCATAGTGCTGGCCAAAAGCGTCATTGGAAAAAAGGATGTTGTCACCGGTCAAATATGTAGCCATACTATCTGGCCAGTGGAGCATTCTCATTTCCACAAAAATCAGCTTTTTGCCGTTGCCGATATCTACAGAGTCGCCAGTTTTGACTACATTGAAGTTCCATTCTGGATGGTGGAACTGCCCCACTAGCGATTTGACTGCATTGGCGGTGCAGTAAATCGGAGTGTTAGGAATTAGTTCCATCAAACTAGGTAAAGCACCGCTGTGATCAACTTCGCCATGATTGATGACAATAAAATCGATCTGGTGTAAGTCGATTTCGCTGGAGAGGTTAGATATGAATTCAGCTGCATGAGGGCTCCAGACAGTATCGATTAATACTGTTTTTTCTTCTTGAATCAAGTAAGCATTTTGACTTGAACCGTGGTTCACAGAGAAGTCGTCACCGTGAAATTTTTTAAGCTCCCAATCAATTTTGCCGACCCAAAAAACGTTATTCTTGATGAGCTTTTTCATGCTTGTCTCTCCTTTAGTCAGCAGATTACTAATATGTTATCACAAGTTAAGGTTTTAGTGAAGGAAATGCACCAGAGTTTACCGAAAAAACCAATGAAAGAGGTGGGCATCCCGTGAAGATCGACTTTATTGATCCCAAAGATGCAGTGGTTTTCCAACCACTGTTGATTCTTACACCAAGGCGGATGATCTTTAAACGGTTTGGCCGCATCATGGTGTTTTTATTTGTTGCTGCCATGTTTTCGTATAATGTCTTAATTTATATCAGTATTCCCCTGTATGTGATTGCCGCTTACTTGGTTTATGAATTGTCGGCGATATGGCGTGCTCATCGTTATGCGGTATCGATGCTCTATTTTTTAACTATAGTGGTACTAGTCATCTTTCTGATTTTGGGCCATGTTGTACGCACGCTGATCTTTGGATAAATTTGGGAGGTAGGCTTATGAGCACTTTGAGTTTGTTATATCCACCCCAATATACACCGGATCGTGTTAATGATTCCCCAGATTTAACATTTTACTCACAGTTGGGGCTTGAGCGTTTGGTGCAAGTTCCAGTTAAAGGGACTGTACCTTGGGAATTGGAGCATCAACAATTCTCCCGATTGTTTACCAGTGATCCCGCGGTTATTCAGTATCGTTTGGATGTGGTAGAGGACTTGGTGAATAACCCAGAAATCTGTTCAACTTTTGCTGACCTGCTGCCACAGATTGAAACCATTGCTGAACTGAGGGCAGATAAATCCCGTGTTTCTGATACTACATCGTGCCTTTACAGCATCTCAGAGATTGAGCTTTATACAGATTGTATTGATACACTGCATCAAACTTTCAGCCATAAAGCGAAAATCCAATCTGCTGGTCTGCGGAGTTTGGCACAGGTAGTGGCTGATGTATACAACAGCGATGAATATCAAAATCTAAAAAGTAATGCAGCGAAGTTGATGGAACAGACACGGAGCATCAGGAGTATTACTATTGGTGTCAATCTCGATGCTCAGCTTCACGCCGTGGAAGCTGGTGTGGTGGCGGTCAATTCTGAGTATTATCGGTCTGGAGATATCATCGATCGGATTTTGCGTTTGGACCGCAAAGATGATGGGTTCCGCTGCCTTACGCCTTTAATCCCCTATGGCAAAAATAGGTCAGATCAGCAAGCGACAGCATTCAACATGGCAATCAATACAGCTATTGATATCATTTTTGCAGCGGCAGTGCGTTCATGGCGTCCGATTATCCGCCGCTACCTAGCACTGAAAACAGATTTCATCATCGCATTGGCAAAAGAAATGCGTTTGTTGCTAGGCGCTGTTGAGTTAATCAAGAAGTTGCGGGAACTGGGCTTGCCCATGTGTAAACCGCAAGTTTGTGATCAACAAGCACGGGTTTTTGAGGTCAAAGGATTATACAACCCTCATATAGCTTTAAGTTTGGGTAAGGACCGCATCAAGGACATTGTATTTAACGATTTTGCCTTTGATGAGAATGGTATGCTGTATATCCTCACCGGGGCTAACCAGGGGGGTAAAACAGCAATTACTTATGCAGTGGGGATCACACAGGCGCTATTCCAGCTTGGAATGTTTGTTCCCGCACGTTCAGCGCAGTTAAGCCCGGTGGATCAGATCCTGGTGCATTTCCCCTCTTCTGGTGATTCAATTGGCAAAGGTCGTTTAGGAGAAGAATGTGAACATTTGCGGGACATTTTCCGCTGTGCTTCGGAACACAGCTTAGTTTTGATGGATGAGGCATTATCGAGTACTAGTGCAGTGGAAGCTAGCTATATTGCCGGTGAAGTACTGCTTAGTCTGAGTTTGATTGGTGCACGCGGCATTTTTGCTACGCACTTACACGATTTGGCACAGCGTGTTGATGAAATTAACAGCTATGGTGGGAACAAGTCCAAGCTAGATAATTTAGTGGCGGAAGTGAGTATGGACGAGGATGGTGCACGGCGTACTTATAAGATCCGGCGTACTAAACCCGATGGATTAAGTTATGCGAAAAGCATTGCTCAAAAATATGGTATTACCTTAGATCAAATTATGCGGGAAAGAAGAATCCGCAAAGATCGGACTTAAATGATATTGAGCTTATAGATGGAGTGAAGCATGTGCTCTTATATTTCCTGGGAACTGGAGCAGGTAAACCTTCTACTTATCGCAATGTAACCAGCATTCTGCTGCAGCTGCCATCACCATATAACACCCTTTGGTTGTTTGATTGTGGTGAAGGGACGCAGCAACAGTTGCTGCGTTCACCCTATACTTTCACCAAGATTTCTCATATCTTTATTAGTCATCTGCATGGTGATCATCTCTTTGGTTTGCCAGGGCTGTTGAGTACTCGGTCTTTCTATGCCAAAGCGAATGAAGAGTTGACGGTTTATGGTCCACCAGGCATCCAGCAGTTTTTAAACAATGCTTTGAATATTAGTGGGACACATTTGACTTATCCGCTGCAGGTTCATGAATTGGATGGGGAAACAATGCTATCAATCGATGGTCTGACGGTCAAAGCTCATCTTTTGGAACATGTAGTTATGAGTTATGGTTTTCGGGTTGAAGAACCAAACCGGCCTGGAAAACTAGATGCTGATAAGTTGCGCGCGATGCAGGTCCCGCCTGGCCCGGTCTATGGTCGGTTGAAACAGGGCGAAACAGTGGTACTAGACGATGGGCGGGTATTGCGCAGCGAGGATTTTGTTGGCCCAGAGCAGCCTGGCCGCAAGTTCGTATTTTGTGGTGATACACGCTATTGTACCGCAGCCATCGAATTAGCAGCTAATGCGGACGTATTGGTTCATGAAGCAACATTTGCTGGTGCGCAAACTGATAAAGCTTTTGCCTATTACCATTCGACTACAACACAAGCAGCAGCAGTTGCTAAAGCAGCGAATGTACGGCAGTTGGTCCTTACGCATATCAGTTCGAGGTTTCGGCCAGAAGACTGCGAGGAGCTTTTGAAAGAAGCACAAGAAATATTTCCTAACACGCTGATTGCTATGGATCACTTCAGTTTACCGATTGATTATCGCTAGATCTCACGACCTCTCAGTGGTGCACTGAGAGGTTTTATGGTATATTGAGTTACAATTGATATAAGGTTGGACATTGGAGGAATTTTAGTGCAGTATAAGCTTGTCGTACTGGATTTAGATGGCACGCTGCTGACCCCACAGGGCGTGGTAGAAAAGAATGCGTGTGAATGTATTGCTGCAGTACAAGACCGTGGTATACATGTTACTTTGGCTACAGGAAGGAGAACCTGCCGGGCATTGCCCATTGCGCAGTCTCTCCAGTTGACTATTCCAATTGTAGTGCATAATGGTGCTGTACTTGTCGATCCTCAATCAGGACAGATTGTTGCTAAGCAAGGAATTCCTCAGCTGGCGGCTAATCAATTAATTACTGAATTGTGTGCTTTAAATTTGCCCTTTATGCTCTATACTGGTGAGAACGATGGTGACAATGGTTTTTTATTACAGCAGTTCGCAGAGCATCAAGCTGAGTTTCTCACATATATTGACGATCAAGTACAACTCGTTGAACGGTTCATCATGGGGTCAGACCCCATCAAGATTGCGGTCTTAGCCAGGGAATCCTTGCTGGAATCAAGGCTGCAGGACTGGCATTTGAGGTATGGGAATGCCATGAATTTAATCGTGTACCGTTCACAGGGTTATATTGGTGTTGATTTCATTGCTAAAGGTTGTTCAAAACATGAAGGGGTCAATTATATCCTGAACAAGTTGAACCTGTCTTTTGCTCAGGTATTAGCTATTGGTGATGATTACAATGATTTAGGAATGATTAAGGCTGCTGGTATGGGGGTAGCGATGGCGCATGCGCCTGAAGCTGTCAAACAAGCCGCAGCATATATTGCCCCTGCCAACATTGGTGTAGTCCATGTTTTGCAGTGTTTTTGCCTGCAGAAAGAAATGGAGTGATAACAATGGCCACTTTAGTTCTCGTTCCCCATCAAGAATTAGCCAGAAAATGGCGGCTAGAAGCACTATGTTCAAATCAGGATGTACTGCCATTTTCATTGAAGGGCTTGGTATCACAGTTGCTTAAAGAGAAGGGTCAACCCTATAGAGATAACCTGCTTTTGGAACAGGTGGCTTTGCGGGAAACGGTTTGGGAGCTCGAAACACAGCTGCAGTATTATGCTCATATGGTTAAGTTTGCTGGTTTTATAGAGGAGCTGCATAGCTTGTTTCTCCGCTTAGGCGCGCACCAGACTGATCTACAGGCACTATCCAGCCAGGAACAGCAGGAGCTGACATTGATATATGAGGTATATCAGCAGAAGTTAGCTGATCTACTGGTGTGGGATCAACCAAAGCAAATCGCTGAAGCCATTGACTTTTGGCCGCATTCTAAGCTTAATGCTCAGGTTGATCATGTCCAACTCTATTATTTGGGACAGTTAACACCCTTGGAACAGCAGTTAGTGGATACAGTCTGTCAGGGTCGCCGTGTTGAGCGCTGTGAATTTAACTGTTGCGCTGAGCAAATAACAGGATTAATAGCTGCAAAACCGGAGGAAGAACTGGAATATACGGCTGAGCAAATAGCTAAACTGCTGGCAGCGGGTATTGATCCGGAACAGATTGCTGTCGTTTCTCCTGCCTTGGAGCAATACTTACCACTACTCATCCCGATCTTTAACAAATGGCAGCTTCCATGGCAACAACCACCAGTAACTTTAGCCGACACTCCCATTGGCAAAGTAGTTTTGTCTGTCGCCAGGCTTTTATCCCCTCCTGTGTTTAAGGAAGATCTCGAACAATTGGTAGCTGTGGGTTGGGGTTTGCCATCAGCATTGACACCAACTGAGCGCAAAGCATTGAAGTTGGCTCCCCCTACTTTTACTAAAATGAGTCAATGGTGTGACCTGCTTCATGGTTATCCTGGGTGGCAAACAGTCTTACAGTTTTTAACAGATCTATCTGTACCAGCTGGAAATAATCCAGTTAACCTATATATATCCCGTTTGCAGCAAATCTTCATCCAGTTTCCATTAACTAAGTGGCCTGTGGAGGATCACCAGCAGTGGGCTGTCTTGATGCAGGCTTACGATGCAGTTCAACAGATATTTTCCAGCTTGTCTGCCTGCCGGTGGTTAATAAGCCATGATCAATTCTGTCAGATGCTCCGCAGTGCCATTGCTAGCTGCACCTTACCGCAGCCGCATACATTTCATCAGACAATTATGGTGGGCTCACTCAGTCAGGCCATTGGTATGAATTACCATTCTTTGTTTTTGATCGGTATGACAGAGGAAAGCTTTCCCCGCCCTGCTCAGAGGGATTGGTTAAGTAAGCAGATATTACCGAGTACGGATCACCAAGTATACAAGCAGCTGCTGCGCTCTAGTAAAAACATTTACTTATCTTTTGCAGAAACAGATGCCAGCGGTCGGCCTAACCTGGCGTCAACAGTGTTTCCGGAGCAACATACACGGTTGTCCAGCCGTCGTTTGCCACAGGCTAAACATACCTTTGTGATAGAAAATCAAGTGGCCTTTGTCGATCCTGCGCTTACTGCAGATATTATAAATCGTTATCAGCAGCAACAGTTATCTGTGAGCCGTTTAAATTTATATGCCAGCTGCCCGTTTCGTTTTCTCTGCAGTGAGCTCTATCAGCTGCAAACAGAAGAAATTATGAGTGAAGACATCACTGCTCAAGAGGAAGGGACGTTGATCCATGCTGCTTTGAAGCAGTATTGGGAGAAGAAAGGAACCGTTCCGATAGAACAGATTCTTGATGAACGGTTCACAGAGAGCGGACAGAAGCTGACCCCGCGAGTTATCAAGATGGTAGCCAATTTCAATGCCAAAGATGTGCAATTGGTTACCTCAAGCGGCTATTATCCGAAATACTTAGAGCACATTTTTGCTGAACTGCCTATTCGCACCTCGCAGGGTATAGTAAAGCTGCGGGGAGTCATTGACCGCATTGATCTTGATGCTGATGGCAATTATGTTATTTATGATTACAAGTCAGGAGGAAATCCCAGTGTGCGTGAGATCTTGGACAGAAAAAATTTACAGCTGCAGGTTTATGCGCTCGCTGCTCGCACTTTTCTTCCAGGAACCGTTCATGGTCTAGCATTTTATAATATTAAGAATGCGCAGCGTACAGGACTATGGCGAGAATCCGTCCACAAACGCCTGAGCCTAACTAAACGCAATTCTGGCATTATTGCTGATGAGCAGTGGGACGAGCTCATTGAAGAATTTTATTCAGTAATCCAAAGTTACCTTGAGCAGATTTTCAGTGGGTATTTTCCTGTTGCACCCTCTGATGAACGTGTCTGCACATATTGCTCCTATCTAGCGATTTGCCGAAAGGAGTAGTCACTATGGCTGAACTTACAAAACAACAGCGCGAAGCAGTGATGACTATTGATCGGGATCTGGTGGTATCTGCAGGAGCCGGTTCCGGTAAAACCAGAGTATTAGTCGAACGCTATCTCTACCTATTATCTCAAGGTGTTAAGATCAGCGATATTCTAGCCATCACTTTCACACGCAAAGCAGCGCTGGAAATGAAACAGCGTATCCGCAATGCATTGATTGAGCGTGGTGCTCCTCAGAGTGTGCTGAACGATTTTACACAAGCCCACATTTCCACTATTCATGGTTTCTGCCAGCGGATAGTAGCAGATCATCCTTGTCAGGCAGGGATTGATCCACGCTTTCGGGTGGCAGAAGAGTGGGAAAGCAGAAGCATCTTGTCCCAGGTAGTGCAAGACTTGTTGGCCGATTATTTGGCTCAGGGAAATCCAGAAATTACTGCTCTAAGAGAATCATTTCGCCAGAGCGCTATGCTCGTCGATTATCTCATTGAAATCTATCAACGCATGATCGCTCAGGGCGCGAGAGACTTTCGGGTTCCGGACCAATCGGCGGAGTTGTTGCCGCAGATGATTCTGTGCCGAAATGAGTTTATCACTCAGCTAGGTTCTTGGCTGAACAGTTTGGATTTACAAGCCCTTTCAGCAGCGAAACAGGAAACCGTTGAATCGCTGTCTAGCTTATTACGTGTTTATCAGGCAGATCAACAGAATCAAGATGAGGAAGAATTGCTGCAAGAGTTTTATAGCCTATTAGGGGGCAATTGGGCCAAGACTCTCAAAGATGATGTGCAGCGGCTCCGAGATCTGTGCGGCGAATTGCGCCAGTTGATTATCGATCAACAGGGTAACCAGATCTTGCAGCAGGTTGGAGACCTGCTTACACAAATAGATCAAGAGTACACACGACGGAAAACTGCTGCTGGTATTGTAGACTTTAACGATCTTGAACTTTTAGCTAAACAGCTGTTAGCTGCTCACGCTATTGATCATACGTATCATTTCCAACATGTGATGGTTGATGAAGCGCAGGATGTCAATCCTATCCAAACGCAGATTATTGAGTTGTTGACCGCTAAGCCTGGTGCCAAATTGTTTATAGTGGGTGACCCAAAACAGTCTATTTATCGGTTCCGTGGAGCTCAGGTGGAAGTATTTATGCAGCTGCAGGAAAAGATCAAGGTTCAAGGTCAACATATTCATCTTCAGGACAATTTCCGTTCACGGCGCCATCTGATTGAGTTTAGCAATCAGTTTTTCCCTAACTTGTTTAGTAACGAAAAGATTATTTATGAAACAGTAACACCCCAGCGCGCAGACGCAGAACAATGTACTGTTGAGCTGCTTATTAGCCCCAAACAAGATAATCTAGTACAGAGCCGCGCAGGCGAGGCTCAGCAGATTGCCGCATATATTAGTAAACTTGTTTCTCAAGGTTATCGATATCGGGACATAACTATTTTACTGCGTTCAATGACAAATGTGTCAGTGTACGAGCGGGCATTGCATGAGCATGGCATTCCCTTCGTTAACTTAAGTGGACGTGGGTTTTATCAAAGACCAGAAATTCAAGATGTCCTCAACTTTGTGAAGTGGCTTCAGGACGCATCTGATGCCATCAGCAAAGTGGCAGTACTGCGGTCACCTTTCTTTGCAGTTTCGGACGCAGGCTTATACTGGTATCAGGTAGGAAAATGGGATCAAATCAGTATGGAGGATCAAGCTAAACTTGAGTTAGCCCATAATTTGTACCCAGAGCTGCAAAAGGCCTTAGTCACGCTGCCGGCTCCTTACTTGTTAGAAAAACTGCTTACAGCGACCGATTTTTGTACCAACACTTTGGGATTGCCTATGGGTCAGCAGCGTTTGGCTAATATTAATAAGCTGCAGGATATCAGTTGGCAGTTGTGGGCTAAAGGCTATACTTCTTTTAATGAACAGTTAAACTATATTGCAGAAGTGATGGAACAGCAAGCGAGGGAAGGTGAAGCCAGGCTTGACACCGAGGTCAGTGATGTGGTGACCATCATGACTATACACGGTTCTAAAGGTTTGGAGTTTCCTGTGGTGATCCTGCCAGATCTGTGCACCTCATTTTTAAAGAACGAGGGCAGCTTGCTGCACTATCATTCCCAGTATGGCTTAACTATTAAGGATACATCTACTTACCAGAAAATAAAAGCGCTTTTGCGGGAAGAAGCAGCATCTGAAGCGAAAAGGCTATTGTATGTTGCTATTACGAGAGCCCAGGAACAATTAGTTTTATCTGGTATTGGCAATGCGGAAGATTACGACCTTGAAAGACCTTTGGCTGAAATGACCACTTGGTGGGAATGGATTCTAGCCCTCTGTCGCCAGGTAGATCCAGCTTTGCTCCACATCATCGATACTGAAGAACACAAGCAAGCAGCAGTACAAGCTAACGAAGTGGCCGCTGCAGACGAGCAAAATGATGTGGGCACATTGCCGCTGACTCAACCTAAGTACGCCTTGGCTAGTTTTTCGGTAACGTCGTTAATGGTATATGGTTTGTGTCCGCGCCGTTATTTCTACCGCTATATTCTGCGCGTTCCAGAAATCATCATAGACGGAAAAGTACAGAACACAGGTGAGGGCCTAAATCCTTTGGCCCGGGGTAATATTGTCCACCGGGTCTGTGAACATCTCAACGCTGGGACCGATCCCGAACAGCTGCTGGATTGGGCGATAGCTATGGAAGGTGTGAAGGTCAATGCGCAGCAAAGGAGCGAGTTGCAGGACACTATCCAGCGTTACCTTGCCAGCAGGTATTATCAGCTGGGGCTTAGTTATTCAGTGAGCCGCGAAGTAGAGTTTACAGTGCCTTTGGAAAACTATTTAATCACCGGAACTGTGGATCAGGTCATTGACACCGGTAGTGATCTGATCATCGTAGATTTAAAAACCAACCATATTACTCCAGAACAAGTGGAGTCAACCGCGGTCAGTTATAGCTGGCAGCTGCGTATCTACGCCTGGGCGCTGCAGAAACTGCTCGGTAAACCAGTCAAAGAAGTTAGCTTGTACTTCCTTTTCCCCAATCAAGTCTACAAGGCACCTGAATCTTACTTGGACATCGCTGCGACAGAAAAATGGTTATTATCAGCGTGTCGGACTATTCAAAGCAGCGAAGTGAAGGGTGCTGCTGGTTTTCCCATGGCTGAGCATTGTTACTTCTGTCCATATGATTGCCAGCATCTCGTCCAGGCGCAGGAAAGCTTTGGAGAAATAGTAGCGGGTTTGGGTAAACTAGAATGGAAGCAGGAATAAGAATCATGGAGGGATATATGTGGATTTTATCCATCATCCGCTTGGCGATGGAATCAATCTCTATATGTATGAAACAGATAAGTTTACCACGATTACAGTCAAGGTCTTTGTGCACAACAGTTTAGCTTCTGACACTGTGGCTGCCAATGCCTTAATTCCTATGATCCTGGTTCGTGGTACCCAGTCGTATCCGACCAGCATGGCTTTGGCCCAAAAAATGGAGCATCTTTATGGCTCAGCTTTAGGTGCCGACGTGGTAAAAATTGGTGAAAGACAAGTTCTGGAATTCTATTTTGATATGGTCGCTCCAGATTTGCTCCCCGATGGAAACCAAGTACTTCTTGAAGGCTTGCGTACTTTTGGACAGTTGATCACTCAGCCTGTGTTGGAAAACGGAATGTTTAAGCAAGATTATTTCCAGCAAGAAAAAACCAATTTGGGCAAATGGGTTGATGGTTTGATTAACGATAAACGTTCGTATGCGATCTGGCGGGCAACCAAAATCATGTGTGCAGATGAACCATTTGGTCTCTATAAATACGGCGAGCGGGAGCAGATTGATCAATTGAGCTTAGAACAGGTCTATCAGCACTATCGTCATATCATGCGAACCAGCCCCATCGATATCTTTGCAGTTGGTCCATCTCTTGGAGCGCTGCCTGAGCTGTTGCGGTCCTGGCCAATAGAACGGGCTCAAATTGCCACCCTTCCTGAAGTTACAATCAAACAGCATGTTACACCTCGTGAAGTGCAGGAAACTCGGGATATTCAACAGGCAGTGCTGGTGATGGGTTATCGAACCGCACAGCGCTATACTTCGCCTGATTATTATGCATTGATGGTGGCCAATGGTATTTTAGGGGGATACCCTCATTCCAAACTTTTCTTGAATGTAAGAGAGAAAGCTAGTTTAGCGTACTATGTTGGATCGAGCTTGGAAGGTACTAAGGGTATTATCACCGTTACCGCTGGGATTGCCCCGAAGAGCTATCACAAGACTGTGGACATTATTCAAGAGCAGGTCAGCTTGCTGCAGCAGGGGCAGATCAGTGATGATGAATTAGAACGTACAAAAATCGCTCTAATCAGCGGGATTCAGTCGATGATTGACAATCCAGGTTCTTTGATTGACCGTAATTTGATAGGTTTGGTGCATAATGAGCTGCGTTCGCCAAAGACAGTCATTGCTAGTATTAATGCTGTGACTAAGCAGCAAGTACAAGCTGCAGCTGAGGGTATACAGCTTGATACCATCTACTGTTTATCTGGACCAAGGGGGGAAAACTAATGCAGCCTTTCACTACACTAACACAAAAACACTTTGAGCATCGGCTGATGGATAATGGGTTACCAGTATATGTACTACGTAAACCAGGGTTCAATAAAAAATATGCGGTTTTTGCCACACGGTATGGATCGTTGGATTCAGAATTTGCTGTTGCTGGCAAGGGCGTTATTAAGGTTCCTGATGGAATTGCGCATTTTCTTGAACATAAACTCTTTGAGGAAGAAGATGAACATGTTTTTGAACGTTTTGCTAAGTATGGAGCCAGTGTCAATGCCTTTACAAGCTACAACATGACTGCCTATTTGTTTTCGACCATTGATCATTTTCCTGAAGCTCTGACAGAACTGATGCATTTTGTACAAAATCCGTATTTAACTGAAGCTAATGTGACTAAAGAACGTGGTATAATTGAACAGGAACTGCGCATGTATGACGACAACCCTGACCGGCGGATATATCGCAACCTGCTGCAAGCTTTATATCACCACCACCCAATTCGTCTGGATGTTGGCGGCACAGTTGAGTCGATCCAGGAGATTACTGTGGATTTACTGATGGAATGCTATCGATTATTCTACCAGCCACGCAACATGGTGCTTTTTGTGGTTGGTGATGTCGATGCTGCACAGGTTTTTGACTTGGTTGAACATCAAAATAAGTTGTGGCGATACCAAGAGCAAGAGATCCAGCGGATTGAACCTGATGAACCAGAAACTGTTGCTCAGGAGAGAATTGAAGACCAGTTAAGCATTTCACGGCCTCGGTATTATCTTGGTTTTAAGGATCGTCCGCGAGGTGAAGGAAAAGAGCTGCTCAAGCAGTACTTTATCATGAATATGATTTGGAGTAGTATTGCAGCTAAGAGTTCGCCTATTTTTGAGAAGCTGTATAATGTTGGATTAATCGACGATTCTTTTGGTGCAAGCTTCCAAAGCAGTCCACGTTACGCATTTTCTGTTGTAGGCGGCGAAACTGATGATCCAAACAAGCTGGATGCAGCTTTAAGGGAGGAAATCAGCAAACTACAGCAAACCAAAATCCAAAGTATAGATATAGAACGGATGAAGCGGCGCACATTAGGAAACTACTATGCGGCCTTCAACTCACTTGACTACTTGGCTAACAGTTTTATTGGGCACTTGTTCAACGGCACCAATTTCTTTGATATACCCGAAGTAGTACAAAGCATCACCGTAGCAGATGTTAATCAGTATTTAACTGATGGGCTTCAGTTCTCGTACAGCGCTGTATCTATTTTAATGCCAGAAGAGTGATTGGGAGAAAAAGGGAGAAAATGGAGAAATCAATTTTGCGTGAGAAAATAAAGAAACAGAGGGATCAACTTACACCAGAAGAGCGTCAAGCATGGGATGCTGAAATCTGGCAATTTTTGTGGGCTTTACCACAATACCAGAAAGCTCAGACTCTAATGACCTACCTGTCATTCGGCAGTGAGGTAAATACCTGGCCAATTGTAGAGCGGGCTTGGGTTGAGGGCAAGACAGTTTTAGTACCTAAAATACGCAGATATCCAAAAGAAATCATAGCAGTAGCCATCACCAGCTGTAACGATTTAGAACCAGGTTTATGGGGTATCTATGAGCCAATCAGTGATGTGGCAGTTTCCCCACAAGAAATTGACTTAATCATTGTCCCTGGCTTAGCCTTTGACTCCATTGGCTATCGTTTAGGCTATGGTGGTGGTTATTATGATCGTTTTCTACCTCAAGTAACTGGCTATAAAGTGGGATTGTGTTATCCACCTTTTTTCATGGAGGTTCCCATCGAGCCCTGGGATCAGTGTGTAGATCTGGTAATCTACCCAGGGATGGATAAAAAAGGATAATCAGAGGTTAATAGCGAAGGAAATGATCTGGCCGAGCAAGTTATACTCAGGGGGAATGGTAAATGAATCTTCAGTGGTTTACCGCTCAAGTACAGGAGCTTAACGGAGCTTTAAAAGCACAGCACGCTGAGGTTGAGATACCAGATGTGGAATTGGTGGAATATCAACCACAAATTGGCGCAGATCTTGCTCGGTATATTGATCATACTCTGTTAAAACCGGAAGCTACCTATAAGCAGATCTGTGAAGAGATCACCGCTGCTAAAGCTTATGCCTTTGCATCCATTTGTGTCCAACCATGCTATGTGGCTATGGCAGTGGAATTATTGCAAGGTGTTGTTCCTGTGTGTACCGTGGTAGGTTTTCCTCATGGTGCAACTACCACAATCTGCAAAGTGATGGAAACCCGTGATGCCATTGCCAATGGTGCTGCTGAAGTAGATATGGTATTGCAGATTGGTGCGCTGAAAAGTGGGGATTATTTGTCTGTCTATCGGGACATTGCTCGTGTAAAAGAGGCAGCAGGCCAGCATACAGTCAAAGTAATCCTGGAAACGAGCCTTCTGGATGATGCGGCGATTGTCAAAGCATGTTTATTGGCAAAAGCTGCAGGGGCAGACTTTGTCAAAACATCTACTGGGTTTGCAGGGGGAGGAGCTACTATCCATGCAGTCCGATTGATGCGCCTTAGCGTTGGACCAGAGGTGGGGGTTAAGGCAGCAGGTGGAATTCGTGATCGAAAAACTGCCCTGGCAATGTTACATGCAGGCGCTAACCGGCTGGGTACCAGTGCTGGGATTGCTATTGTTAATGGGATTGCAGGTGAGACACATGCGTATTAAAATCAACTGGTGGTTGATTTTACTTTGTCTAGTTTTGATTGGTGGCACAGTATCCAGCAAAACGCTGGTCGAGACATTTGTCGATTACCAAACAGCGCAAGCTGACGTGATTTGGAGTTATAGCAATCCCTCAGGTGAGCAGATTGTTTCGGGAGTATTCACTGTCTCTTTGCCGGAGCATTATAGCTTGGTAGTTACCGATGCATATACTCCGTGGCAGAAAATCAATGGCTATCGCAACTTAATTGCAGTATATACCGCTACTGGCAGGGTGGAGTACAAGTATGAGTCCATCCAGCTGTTTAATGTCTATAAATCTTTATTTGGTTACCTCATGGATGTCGCCCAGCACTTAACAATTTATTTGGGCGATGAAATGGTGGGTGGCCGTAGTGTTGCTCGCTATGAATGTGAGGATGGAAATACTTATTGGTTAGACCGGGAAACACGGATTCCTCTTCGGATTACAGATGCTGCAGGACGAAACATTCTCTCACTTAAGCAATACCAGGTTGATGCCGATCATAAACAAGGGGTGGAATTGTTTACCCTAACCATTAAACAAGACGGTTGGGAAGGGCAAGTGCGTTTAAACAAATCCAATGGACACTGGTTTCCCACCGAATTGCAAATAAGTGATAACCAATCCCTGATTTCTCTTACCTTCAGCAATTGGAGGATTATGAATCAACAGTTGGTGTTTAGGGATCTAATGCAGCTAGAATATCTGCTTACTGTTGGTGCTGAGGCCAGCCGTAAGGGTGAACATGAACAGGTCATCAATTATTATCGACAGTTATTGAACATTGACCCATTTTATGTACAAGGGTATAAACAATTGGCACGCAGCTATACTCTGTTAGGCAATTATCTGGGAGCTATTGAAAATTATCAGCAGTGGCTGATGTTGGAACCAGACAATGCGGCTGCCATGAATAATCTAGCGTATACATACATGCTTGAAGGTATTAATTTGTCTGAAGCAATTGATTTGGCTTATCGGGCTGTATCTTTGGATCCAAAACCAGCATATTTAGACACATTAGGTTACGGGTATTTTTTAATCGGTGATTATCAGAAGGCGTTGTATTATTTGCATCAAGCAGATAAGGTCGGATCGCCAAGCGAATTATGGGACATTTATGATCACCTGCATCAGGTTTATGCAGCCTTAGGAGATTATTCTAATGCTGAATACTATTTGCAGCTGCAAAAATCACTAGATATGGTCGATGGTGAAGAGACATGACGGATCACTACTATACAAGCAGACCCCAATCTTCTCATGAGGAAAGACAATTTACGGTGGAAATGCTTCATCGGCGCTTTGTCTTTAAAACTGACGCTGGAGTGTTTTCAAAAACAGAAATTGATGCTGGAACTAAGCTGCTGATTGCTTCCTTACCAGTACAACCCGGCGATATCGTGCTGGATGTGGGCTGCGGTTATGGCCCTTTAGGTCTAGCTGCTGCTCATTTGGTAGGGCCAGCTGGACGCGTGGACATGATTGATATTAATGAGCGAGCTGTAGAGCTTGCTAAAATCAATGCTAAACTGAATCAGATCTCCAATGTCCGCATTTGGCAAAGCGATGGATTTGAGGCCGTACAGGATACATATGATTGGATCATCACTAATCCGCCAATCCGTGCTGGTAAAAAGGTAATCTACCCAATGGTTGAAGCAGCATATGAACATCTGCGCCCAGAAGGTGGTTTAGTGTTGGTGATTCGTACAAGCCAAGGTGCCAAAAGTATGGAACAGAAAATGCAGCAGGTATTTGGGAATGTGAGCACAATTAATATCAAAGGTGGTTATCGGGTACTGCAGAGTATAAGGAATTAACCTTTCATTGTGGAAGGTTATTTCTTATGTGGGAGAGTTGACAGTGTGGCCAGTTTTGGAAATCAATTTAGCCAAGTTGAAGCAGAATACAACAGTCATCAACCAGCAGATCCAAAGTTTAGGCGGTAGTATGTTTGCTGTCACCAAGGTTGTTGGCGGCAATGTTCAAGTTGCTCAAGCACTATTGAGTGCAGGGGCGGCAGGATTAGCAGATTCACGGTTGCAGAATATCCGCAAACTGCGCCAGGGAGGAATTACAGCTCCCATTATGCTGCTGCGTTCGCCAGCGTTATCAGAAATTGAACAGGTTATTCAGCTGGTTGACATTAGTCTGAACAGCGAACCTGAGGTTTTAACAGCATTGAACAGAGAGGCAGAACGCCAAGGTAAAAAACATCAAGTGCTGCTGATGGTTGATCTAGGCGACGGCAGAGAAGGGGTAGCTCCAGCAAGTTTGCCGGATTTAGTGCGTTATACCAAACAATTAAGCTATTTGTCCATATATGGGATTGGTACAAATCTTGCCTGCTTATCGGGTGCTAAACCCACTAGTGAAAATATGCAGCAGCTGGTAGATCTTTACCAGCCCTATAAGGAGGAGGTTCCCTATCTTTCTGGCTGTAACAGTAGTGGTTTACACTTGGTTTTCACGCAACAATGGCCTGACACATTAAGACTGATCAATCACTGGCGTATCGGTGAGAGCCTGTTTTTTGGCTGGGATATCTTGACTAAAGAGCCCCTGCCCCAGTGTTTTCAAGATGTGTGTTTGCTGCATGCAGAAGTGATTGAAGCACACCAGTCCAGGGCAGTGGTTGCGTTGGGGTTAGAAGAAACAGGTTGTGGTCAGGTAAGACCTGTAGATCCGCGGTTCAGTATTTATGGGGTGAGCAGTGACCATTTAGTTGTTAAGGTTAAAGCTGGAGTGGAGACCCGAGTAGGACAGATTATCAGTTTTGCATTAGATTATCAAAGTTTGTTGGCAGCAGCTGGTTCAGCTTATGTCGAAGTTCAACTAGTACTATGATGCACTCGGAGGGTATACTATGGAATCATTGTGGCAACAGAGAGTGGATCGGGCAGTAGCGAGACCGATTCATGGAAGCATTTTTGCAGGATTCAACACAAATGTTGATGCAGTAGTTCATTGCAACCCAGATAATATTGCTAAATTGCTAGCAGATCCTGACATCACATTGGATCAGGTAAAGCAATTGGATGTAAGCCAGATTCACTCAGTTAATAATAAGAATGAATTTGTAGCAGTATTAAAAGACTGTCTAGGTAAGGGTAAATCATTTTACATAGTATTGGAAAATGTGGCTCTGCTTAGCTGGCTTGAACAGGTTTTTGCCGATCATAAAGAATTTATGGGCGGGCAAGCAGGTATCATTGCTAATCAGATGGCTGCTCTAGGTGCACAGTCATCTGTTTATACTTCGTTGTTATCACACAAACAAGCTCAGTTGTTCTTTCCAGAAGTGATGTTTCCAGTTTGCGATGGAGAGCTGCGCTTGGTTCCAGTGCATAATGCGTATCGCGAGCATGATCCAATAAAAATCAATTGGATTTTTGAATATGCTAAAGATTTGGTATTCGATTTTAACGGAGAAAAAGTGGTAACACCACGGGCTAATCGGGTAATTTTGGCAACACGGCCACAAGGAGTGGAGATGAGTTTCCCAACTGGGATGCGGGATTTCTTACCTCAATTAGGTAGTCAAATTAACGTTGCTTTCATGGCGGGTTACCACTATGCGCCATCAGAGCAATCAGCATTGGTCCAATATTTGGCAGAGGTTGAAGAAAGTATTCGGCTGCTCAAAATGGGCAACCCTGAACTGCGGCTGCATTACGAATACGTGCCGATGAAGGATGAAGATGCTGAACGTCAGGTTCTTACAACTATTGGCAAACATGTTCAATCCTTTGGCATTAATGAAAATGAGATCCGTAAAGTGCTGCGTGAGTTTGGCTATGCCGAACAAGCAACACAGATTGAAATCAATGAACGGGCTTACTCACTTTATCAAGGAGCTCTAGCCTTAATGGAGCAATTGTCTTTTGACCGTATTCAAGTACACAATTTAGGTTACTATGTGCTGGTATTGCGCAAACCTTACCCAATCGATTGTGAGTTAGTACGGGAGAGCTGTTTATATGGATCAGCAGTCAACGCTATTAAGGCCAAGTATGGCGGATATGTGTATCAGTCACAAGTGCCAGAAGCAGCAGGATATGGCTTATCGGAAATCGGTTTTAAACAGCTGAAAATGTTTTACACTGAAGCCAAAGCGTTGGGATTGCCTATTCCTGATAACTTCTGTGAAGAGGGTATTTGGGAGCGCGCTGATCACTATGTACTAGTTGTTCCTGCGCATGTTGTACCGAATCCAGTTAGTACTGTTGGTATGGGGGACACTATTTCTTCATCCTGCTATGCAAGCGAAAACTCAATAGCATATGTACAGAAATAGTCAGGGCGATGGGCCTTATGTCGGTGAGACATTGGGCCTATCGCCTTGCTTGCGAAAATGTCTTAATAATAGAGGAAATATACATGTAGTAACGAATGTTTTTAATGAACAATTGACAAAGGATGATCAATTATGATGGATGAGTTAAAAATATTTACAGGTAGAGCTCACCCAGAACTAGCGGAGGAGATCTGCCGGGAACTAAACGTCCCCTTAGGCCGTTCAGAGATCTTAAAGTTTACTAATGATAACTCATTTGTCAGAATTAATGAAAGTGTCCGGGAAGCAGATGTTTTTGTGATTCAGCCATCATGTCAGCCTGTCAATGATGGATTAATGGAACTGCTGATTATGATTGATGCTTTAAAACGGGCGTCGGTGCGTCGTTTGACAGCTGTAACTCCTTACTTCCCTTATGGTCGTTCAGACAAAAAAGACCAGCCGCGTATTTCCATAACGGCTCGTCTGGTGGCTGATTTGCTTCAAGTTGCTGGGGTAGATCGAGTTTTGGCTTTAGATCTACATTCACCGCAAATCCAAGGCTTCTTCTCTGTTCCAGTAGATCATATCACTGCCGTGCCAATTTTGGCTGGTTATTTTGCCGCGAAAAGACTAGAAAACCTGGTCGTGGTGGCTCCTGATGCTGGCAGAGCTAAAATGGCCCGCGAATATGCTAGACTTTTACAAGCGTCAATGGCAATCATTGATAAACGGCGTATTGACAATCAAGACAATGTGGTTATGGATAATGTGATTGGGGATGTTGCTGGAAAGTCATGTTTAATCGTGGATGATGAAATAAGTTCGGGAGGATCATTAGTAGCTGCTGCTGAAACCTTGGCGCGATTTGGTGCTGAAAAAATATATGCAGCTGTCACTCACCCGATATTGTCAGGTATGGCTCCGCAGAGAATTCTATCATCCAAAATTGATGAGTTAGTGGTGACTAACAGCGTACCGGTTCCAGAAGAGAAACGCAATCATAAAATCAAAGTATTGAGTATTGCACCACTAATTGGCGCAGCCATTCGCTGCATTCATCTTGGTCAATCTGTCAGTACAGTATTTGAAAAAGAGTAAGGGGGATGTCAACGTGCGCGTAATGATTATGCATTTAGCTGATCCGAAAATGACCCAATGGGCTCAAAGTCTGCAGAGCGCTTTGCAAAAGCATAACTGCCAGGTTAATTTGGTGGATACCAATTATGAAAGCGGTGTGAGCATCAGTGCAGCTCCATATGATTTAGTCATTGTCATGACTACATATAGAGGTTTGTGGCGACCGATTATTCCCATCGCTTTGGATACGCTGCTGAAGCGGTGTACACGTTTAGAAGGCAAAAAGAGTGTAGCCATCGTAGCTAACCGGATTAATTCAGGTAGAGCGATCCGGTTTCTTATGCATCTGATGGAAGCTCAAGGAATGATGGTGGAAGATTTCGCTGTTGTCCGTTCACCCAATGAATTTTCTAAACTTGCTGAGCGGTTCGTCAGGATACAGCCGCACCTATAAGCAAAAACAGGAGTGCTACAGCACTCCTGTTTAATTGTTTTGCCGGTGATATATGGGTGGCAGCTGACGCTTGTGTTCGGAAATGGCGTGTAGGCGTTCAATAATTGCTCGATCCTTATCAGGTACTGGTTCTCCCCGCAGATAAGCATCGATACAAGCATAGCTTGTTCCCATTTCTCCTTCATCTGTTTGACCTTCCCACAAGCCAGCTGATGGTGCTTTAGTAATTACTTGTTCAGGAATGTTCAACAAACGTGCCATATCCCGAACTTCACTCTTTGTAAATTCTGCCAAAGGCAGCAAATCGCATGCACCATCCCCATATTTCGTAAAGTAACCAGTATAGTATTCAGCGCGGTTATCTGTACCAACTACTAAATAATTCAAAGCGTTAGCTGCAGTGTAAATAGCACTCATCCGCAGCCGTGCGCGTAAGTTGGCATCAGCTAGACGCTGTTGCAGATTAGCGGTATTATACACATTGCTCAGTTGTTGTAAGGATTTGCCGATTATATGTTGGTGTTCCAAGGTTAGGTCAATCTCATAATGAGCAATTTGAACTGTTTGAGCTACTAGACGTGCATCAATAATGTCCTGTGGATGTGATGAGATTGGAATAATGATGCCTAGTGAATTATCTGGAAAAGCTTGCTTGATTAGAGCGGCTACGACAGCTGAGTCAACTCCGCCGCTGATCCCTACAACTAATCCCTGCGCGTGGGCATTTGCCACTTGTTCTCTAAGCCAACTGACAACTCCTTGAATTTCACTTTGCAGCATGGTTAAACCCCCAAATACTTTTCAATTTCCCAGGTATGGACTTGACTGGTATACTCATACCAATCATGCATTTTTGCCCTGATAAAGTGGGTGAGGATGTGCTCGCCTAAAGCGGATTTCACTACTTCGTCCTGCTGCAGTGCAGCCACAGCTTCTGCTAGTGAGGCAGGCAGACAGGTGATAGAGGCATTAGCACGTTCCAGTTCATTCATATGGTAAATGTTTTGACTGAGTGATGGGGGTGGAAGAATCTGCCGCTTGATGCCGTCTAACCCAGCTTTGATAATCACAGCAAAAGCAAGATACGGGTTGCAAGACGGATCCGGTGAACGTAATTCAATGCGTGTACCATGTTTACGGCTTGCTGGTACCCTCACCAAGGCCGAACGATTATGGGCTGACCAAGAAATATACATGGGTGCTTCGTAACCAGAAATCAACCGTTTGTATGAGTTCACCAATGGATTGGTTACAGCCGTGAACCCTGGTGCATGGTGGAGGATACCACCAATAAAATATAAAGCTGTCTTACTCAACTGGTACTGTTCATTTGGATCATAAAAAACATTAGTGCCTGTTTGATCAAAGAGCGATAGATGTGTATGCATGCCAGAGCCAGCCCGGCCGTAGATAGGTTTAGGCATAAAACTGGCTAGTAAGCCGTGTTTCCGGGCAATCGTTTTTGCAACAAATTTGGCTGTGGCGACACGATCAGCACTGTATAATGCATAATCATATTTGAAGCCAATTTCATGCTGTCCATAAGCTGATTCATGATGTGAAGCTTCAACCTCAAAGCCCATTTCAGCTAGAGCAACGACAATATCTCTCCGGGCTGTTTCACCACAGTCAACCGGCCCCATATCAAAATAACTAGCTTCATCTACTGTAATTGTTGTACCACGCCCATTTTCATCAAGGCGGAACAAAAAGAACTCACATTCAGGGCCAGCCATAACGGTATATCCTAGTGCAGCAGCTTCCGCGAGCACTTTCTTTAGAACGTAGCGAGGATCACCCACAAATGGTTGCCCGTTGGGGTAGTAGACATCGCAGATCAGGCGTGCTTCCATCAAATCTGGATCGCTCCATGGAAAGACAGCAAAAGTATCCAGATCTGGCCTTAGGTTCATGTCTGATTCTTCGATACGCACATAACCTTCGATTGAAGAACCATCAAACATGATCTCGTTATCTAAGGCTTTGGGCAGCTGTTTGACAGGGATGGCCACATTCTTCACCACCCCAAGGATATCGGTGAACTGTAAGCGGATAAATTTTATGTTTAATTCTTTAGCTAAAGCTAAAATGTCCTCTTTGGTTTTGCCCATAAATCGACCTTCTTTTGATGAAATTACAAACTCTAAGAAATAATATCACTTAGATTCATTTCTTGTCAATTGCGAATAGAGGATTTATAAAGGTTTCCGGCGAAAAATGCTGAGAAGATAAGCTGGGAGGTGTTGGCATTATGTACCCAGATCAAAGGCAGTTGCGGATACCCGGTCCTACTCCGGTACCGCATCAAGTATTGAGAGCCAGTGCCCAACCAATGATTAATCACCGCGGCAGTGAATTTAAGGAATTGATGTTCTCAGTGTTGGAGCGGCTTAAAAGGGTGTTTCAAACCCAGAATACTATTTTAGCGATTACTGGTTCTGGTACTGCTGCTATGGAAGCAGCGGTTGCCAATCTGGTTAATCCTCATGATCCGGTTTTAGCGTTGGTTGGGGGTACTTTTGGTGAAAGATGGGCAAAGATCTGCAAAGCATATCAGGCAGAAGTGCATATTTTGGAATATCCCTGGGGAGAAGGGATAGACCCGCAGGCTATAGCTGATTATCTCCAGCGACACCCCCAAATCAAAGCGGTCTTTGCTACGCATAATGAATCATCCACTTCGGTTCTTAATGATCTGGCAGCGATTGGCAAGGTTGTCCGCGAATATGGGCCTTTATTGATTGTCGATGCAGTTAGTTCTCTTGGTGGAGCAGATTTGCAAACTGACGCATGGGGTATTGATGTAGTTTGTACCGCATCACAAAAATGTCTGCTTTCTCCACCTGGTCTAGCATTTATTAGTCTTTCCCAACGGGCAATTGAGTTTATAGCTAACGTACAGACTCCGCGTTTTTATTTAGATTTACAGCAGTATATCTCGATGTTAGCTAAGGGTGAGCCGCCATTCACTCCCAACATTGCTAACTTTTTTGCCCTTGATGAAGCGTTGAGAATCATTGAATCAGAAGGCTTATCGGCGATTTTCCAGCGCCACTATTTAATGCGCGATATGATCAGAGCAGGTATCCGTGCACTTGGGCTTAAGCTATTGGTCGATGACCGTTGGGCATCGCCGACAATTACTGCTGTGATGCCAGAAACTATGGATGTTCCGCGTTTTATTGCTGATTTGAAACAGCATTACGGTGTAGAATTAGCGGGCGGACAGGGTAAGCTGGCTGGGAAAATTTTTCGTATTGGCCACATGGGATACTCTACCCCACTAGATATGTTAACCACTTTGGCAGCTATTGAAACCAAGCTCGGACAATATGGCGCTGCTGTAGCAGCTGCAGAGCAGGTGTGGAAAAGGAGCAATTCTCAGTGAACTTTACAGTGCTAGATGCCATAGACATCCTGATTGTCGCCTTTGTCATTTATAAATTAATGAATGTGATTCGTGGCACACGCGCAATTACACTTATTAAGGGTCTAGCTGTAGTGGTAGTGGCTGGTGTAGTAGCACGGGCGTTTGAGCTGAGAACTGTGAGTTGGTTGATTGAACAGGCTACAACTACGATTTTTGTAGCCTTACCTATTGTTTTCTATCCAGAGTTGCGTCGTGCTTTAGAGCAGCTTGGTCAAGGACGGTTGTTCACTAGCAAGATTAGCGGCACCGTTCAGGAAGAAATCGAACAGGTTATTGATATCGTAGTTAAGGTTGCAGTGCGCTTGAGTTCACGGAAGGTCGGCGCACTGATAGTAATCGAACGGGAAACTGGTTTGCAAGAATATGTTGAATCCGGCATTATGTTAGACGCAGTATTATCTGAAGCACTACTGGCTAATATTTTTGAGCCAAACTCTCCTCTGCATGATGGAGCGGCTATAATTCGCCATAAACGCATCCGCGCCGCAGCGTGTTTTTTGCCTTTGACCGATCGAAGGCTTGATGCCCAGCTCGGGACCAGGCATCGTTCAGCTGTAGGTTTATCTGAACAATCAGATGCCCTAGTGGTAGTGGTTTCTGAAGAAACGGGTGCTATTTCGCTTGCTGTTGGTGGGCGGTTGCGGCGTTATCTAACTGAAAGCAGGCTGCGTGAGCAGTTAAAGGCTTATATGCTCGATGGTGAACAGCCAGCGGTGCCAAGGAGGATCTGGCGATGAGTGAGCAGAAATGGCGGATTTGGCTGCAGACACTAATTAGACGAGTACGTGAAATTATACGCGATGAAGATCTGCATTATCGATTAATCGCCCTCATTGCCGCTGTATTCTTGTGGTTTTTTGCTGGCGGCCAAGGGCGTTTGGCTATAAAAGAGCAGGTTTTTTCTGTTCCTGTGAAAGTAATAAATTTACCGAGTGATTTGACCTTAATTAATGAACCTGGAGAGATCCGAGTGGTAGTACGCGGTTTAACCACCGCTTTAGCACGGGCAGAGCGGGACCTTAGCGCTCAAGTGGACTTAGCGTATGCACAAGAGGGAGAAGCCAATTATCCTGTTGATCTCAAAACTCCTCGCGGAGTTGATGTAGTTAGTGTGACTCCGCGTACAGTAAATCTAATTACCGAAAGGATTCTTGAGAAGAAATTCAATGTTAATCTGGGTATTGTTGGTTTACCGGAAAACTTTGGTTTTCGCAATCTCACTCCAAAACCAAATCAAGTGACCATTCGCGGCCCACGAAGTCAAGTAGAACGCGTAACATCAGCTGTTGCCTATGTTACTCTTAGCGGGGGCACGCAGGGTCTGGGCGGCAGTTATCCCGTACGGGCATTAGATCAGGAAGGACGTGGGGTTGAGGGGATTGAAATCGATCCGGCATATGTCCAGGTTGAGTTTCAACAGTTTGAGGAAACTTCGGTGCAGATAAGCCTGCCTGTCGTACCACAGTTTACCGGAGAGCTCCCTGCTGGTCAGCAGTTGTGGCGGACTGTGATCACTCCATACAGTTTGTTGGTCACAGCCACAGAGACAGCTGCGCAAGAAGTCAAGCAGCTGCTGACAGCGCCAATTTCCTTGACGGGACTGACTGAAGGCGAGCATGTTCGCAATGTAGCTATTATCATTCCTGATGGGGTGCAGGCTGTTGATCAACCAACGGCTGTAGTTACATTAACAATAGTTAAGGTTTCACAATTTCAAGAACAACCGTTGGAAGAACAGCAGTCAGAAACGGAGGAAGAAGAACTGCCTGAACCTGAAACGCAATCACCAGATTCAGAAATAGAATCACCTGGATCTGAGGATTCTGAAACTTACTTTTGGGGGGATTAAGTTAATGGAAAGAATGTTTGGTACTGATGGTGTACGAGGGATAGCGAATCAGGATTTAACTTGTGAGTTAGCAATGCAGTTAGGGAGAGCTGCAGCAACTGTTTTAGCAGCAGAAAAGGAGAGACCAAAGATACTTATTGGCAAAGATACACGCATCTCTGGTGCTATGTTGGAGGCAGCTTTAGTAGCCGGGATTACTTCTGTTGGTGCTGATGTGTACTTGTTAGGTGTTTTGCCTACTCCAGCTGTTGCATACTTAACCCGACTTTTAAAAGCAGATGCTGGTATTATGATTTCTGCTTCACATAATCCGGTAGAAGACAATGGTATCAAGATTTTTGCGACTAATGGCTTTAAATTGTCTGACCAGGTTGAAGATGAAATTGAAAACTTGATTCATCAAGGTATATTTAAAAAGCCAATTGGTGCTGAACTTGGACGTGTTTATCGGCAGGAAAATGCCATGGAATTATATATTGATTTCTTGCTAAACACTGTGGACTATGATTTACAAGGCTTACACATCGCCATTGACTGTGCTAATGGTGCTGCCAGCCAGGTGGCGCCTGCAGTTCTATCAGCATTGGGTGCGAAGGTTTCAGTTATTAACAATGAGCCCAATGGTGTGAATATCAATGTAAACTGCGGTTCAACCCATGCGGATGTGATTACGGCTTATTGTAAAAATGTGGGGGCTGATTTGGGATTTACTTACGATGGCGATGCTGACCGTGTGTTAGCTGTTGATGAAGAGGGTAACCTAGTAGATGGGGACAAAATTTTGGCTGTTTGTGGTTTACACTTAATGGCCAGAAATCGGTTGCCCCACAATAAAATTGCTGCGACTGTCTACAGTAATGGTGGTTTAGCACAGACTTTGGAGCAGCATGGCGGCCAGGTGGTTACAACTAAGGCTGGCGACCGGTATGTGCTCGAAGCAATGTTGGAACAAGGCCTAAGTCTTGGTGGAGAACAGTCAGGACATTTAATTTTCCTGGATTACACCACTACTGGCGATGGTGTTTTATCCACTCTGCAGCTCTTGAAAGTTATTAAAGAAAGCGGTAAAAAACTGTGCGAGTTGGCTAAAGTAATGCCCGCCTTACCTCAAGTACTGAAGAACGTCCGAGTACAGACCAAAGCAGGCTGGGATCAAAATCCTAATATCCAGGCAGTGATTCAGCGTGCTCAAGAGCGTTTAGGACGGTATGGCCGAATTTTTGTCAGAGCTTCAGGGACTGAGCCAGTGATCCGGGTGATGGGCGAGCACGAAAATGAGCAACTGTTAAAGGAAGTAGTTGATGAAGTAGTGGCAGTCGTAGCAGCAGAACAGGGAGGAACGGCCATTTAATGTGCGGAATCGTGGGTTATATTGGTTATCACCAGGCATATCCCCTTTTGTTTAAAGGTCTGGAACGGCTTGAGTATCGCGGTTATGATTCGGCAGGAATCGCAGTTTATGATCAAGAAAGAATTCAAGTGAATAAAGCGAAAGGGCAGTTGCACGAGTTAGCTCAGCTGCCTGCCTTGACTGGAAAAATAGGTATTGGCCATACACGCTGGGCTACACATGGGACACCAAGTGATACCAATGCACACCCACACGGGAGTTGTGATGGTAAAGTCTATATTGTGCATAACGGTATTATCGATAATTACCTGGAGCTTCGCGACTGGTTATGTCAGCGGGGCCACACTTTTGTGAGTGAAACTGACAGTGAAGTTATTTCACACCTGATAGAAGAGTATTTAAAGTTAGATCGAGAGCGGAATCTGCTTCAGGCAGTTATTCACAGCTTAAAAAAGTTGCAGGGCGCCTATGCCATCGCTGTACTGAGTGCAGACCATCCTGACCAGTTAGTAGTGGCACGTCAGGACAGTCCCTTAGTGGTAGCACATGATGGAACCCAAGGGTGGGTGGCTAGTGATATTCCTGCTCTCTTAGATTATAGTCGTGAGATCTATGTGCTGGAAGATGGGGAAGTTGGTGTGGTTAGCTGTCAGGGGCTGCAGTTTTATAGTCAACAAGGCCATGTATTAACAAAGCGCCCTCTGCAGATATCCTGGACCGTTGCTGCTGCTGAAAAAGGCGGTTATCCCCACTACATGCTTAAAGAGATCATGGAACAACCAGATGCTGTGCGCAATACTTTAAAAAACCATTTGGTTGTTAATGGAACACCGGCAATCAATTTAGGTTTACAATTGGATGTCGAACGCATTCAGCGCATCTATCTTGTGGGGATGGGTACAGCACGTCATGCTGGATTAGTAGGCAGCCAGCTGATAGAGCAGCTGGCGCAGATTCCCACTCATGTAGAGATTGCCGCTGAATTTCGCTATCGCAGTCCTCTAATTGACCAGCAGTGCTTGACCATTGCCATCAGCCAGTCAGGTGAAACCGCTGATACATTAGTTGCTTTGCAGGAAGCGAAAAGCCGCGGATCTCAAACATTGGCTATAACTAACGTCCAAGGTAGTTCCATTGAGCGTGTTGCAGATCAAGTATTATATACAGCTGCTGGCCCTGAGATTGCAGTAGCGTCAACTAAAGCGTATACTACACAGTTGGTTTGTTTGGCGCTGTTAGCTTGTTATTTAGCCCAAAACAAGGGCTATACTGTACAGCACCAGCTTTTGACTGAGTTGTGGCGCATACCCTTCGTCTTAACTGAGCTTTTGGTGGACGTTCAGGAATCTGTGCAGAATTTAGCAGAGCAGCTGCACACGAAGCAGAATATGTTCTTCATTGGGCGAGGTTTGGATTATCCTGTAGTACAAGAGGGAGCTTTAAAACTAAAAGAAATATCGTACATCCATGCAGAAGCATATGCCGCAGGAGAATTGAAGCACGGTACATTAGCTTTGGTAGAAGAAAATGTTGTGGTGCTTGCCCTCGCCTGTACCTCTCATGTCTTTGATAAAATGATCGGTAATATAAAGGAAGTAAAGGCACGCGGCGCGACAGTGGTAGCCTTTGCAAATCAACGGCATCAAGAGTTGGCAGCTGTAGCTGATGCAGTCATTCCGTTGCCAAAGGTGCATGATTTGCTGACACCATTGATCAGTGTAGTGCCTTTACAGTTATTGGCGTATTATACAGCAGTAGCACGAGGCTGTAACGTCGATAAACCACGTAATTTGGCGAAAAGTGTAACTGTGGAGTGAAATAGGTGTGGGTGAAACAATTAAGGGGTGTGGTGTAGATATCATTGAAATTGAGCGAATTGCTAAAGCGCTGGCGCGTCCCCAATTTCAACAGCGTATCTATACCACTCGAGAACAGGAGATCCTCCGTTCCCGTCATGTTCAATCCTGGGCAGCACGCTTTGCTGCCAAAGAAGCAGTGATGAAGGCTATTGGTTGTGGATGGCAGTATGGGGTGCGCTTTACTGATATCGAGATTTTGCCGGAACCAAGTGGCAAACCTGCGGTTATTTTGTCTGGACAAGCGCAAATTATTGCAGCGCAAATGCACATCAGCAAAGTCCTGGTGAGTATGTCTCATAACCGCAGTGTGGCGATCGCTTATGCTGTTTGTGTGGGGGAGGATTAGCAGATGGTTGTCGTAACTGCGAAAGAAATGCAGTTGTTGGATCAACGGGCAATTACAGAATTAGGGATTCCCAGCCTGGTATTGATGGAGAACGCAGGGGTAGCTGTTGTTAATGCCATGGAGCAAGAGTTTGGGGATCTTTCTGGTAAGCGATGTCTGATATTGGTAGGTAAAGGGAATAATGGCGGCGATGGCTTGGTAGTCGCACGTCACTTGTTGAACCGTAATGCGAAAGTTAAGGTGTACTTAGTTGCTGAAGAAGGCGAACTTAGTGATGATTGTCGCTACAATCTCAATATCTTCCGCAAGCTTCAAGGCGAAATTCATCAAATTACTAAAGCATCTTTGCCCAAGTTGAAAATCAGCCTGAGTTTAACTGACTTAGTAGTGGATGCCATATTAGGGACTGGATTTACAGGTGAGTTGAAAGGTTTACTGGTGGAAATCATCCGTTTAGTCAATAATTGCCGCAAACCGGTAGTGGCTGTGGATGTTCCTTCAGGAGTGGATGGCACCACCGGTACCGCTGGCAGCAGCGCGATCCGTGCTGATTTAACAGTAACACTTGGTTTCTGTAAAACGGGATTATTATTGTACCCGGGCAGAGACTATTGTGGTAAAATCAAAGTAGTGGATATTGGCATTCCCAAAAGCCTTGTTGTTTCCATCAAACGCTACACAACCGAGGCAAATATCTGCGAATTGCTGCCACCGCGTCCCAGGTGGGCGCATAAGGGCACATTTGGCCACTGTTTGGTGATTGCTGGTTCAAAATCAATGACTGGTGCTGCTTACTTAACTGCACATGCTATGTTGCGCGCGGGTGCAGGAGTAGTAACTTTGGCTGTTCCAGAATCAATCCGTCAATATTTCCCACCAAGTGAGGTTATTGTAAGACCGATACCCGAAACTGGAACAGGAAGCTTTGGTTTATCCAGTGTGGAAGCACTGTTAGCATTGATGACTGATAAATCTGTTGTAGTAATTGGTCCGGGTTTGGGACAAGATCCTGAGCTGGAGTTAGTCATCAAAGAGCTACTGCAGCACTGGCAAGGACCACTGGTAGTGGATGCGGATGGACTGAATAATATCAGAGATTTGAGCTGGTTGGTGCAGATACCAGCAGCTGTTCGCCGCGATTGGGTGTTTACACCTCATCCAGGTGAAATGGCTCGTTTGCTCAACACCACCGCAGAACAGATCAATAGGAAACGCTTGGAAACTGCCTGGGAAGCGTACCAACAGATAGGTGTGAATGTAGTGCTAAAAGGTGCGCCTACTATTATCGCTGGCGATAACCAAGTATATATCAATAGTACTGGCAATCCAGGGATGAGTACTGCAGGGATGGGTGATGTGCTCACTGGGATTATCGGAGGATTAATGAGTCAGGGAATGAATTCGTTTCTGGCAGCGGTTGCTGGCGTCTATATCCATGGCAGGGCAGGGGATTGGTTACAGATGCAATATGGACTGCGCGGCATAGTCGCGTCAGATATGCTTTCTGTCATACCGCGTGTAATGCACAATGAGGAGGGGTAAGATGAAAGCCCGCGATCTAATGTCAACTAATTTGATTACAGTCACCAAGGATACACCCTTAAAGGAAGTCGCTGATTTAATGGTTAAACATCGCATCAGCGGTATACCTGTGGTAGACGGTGATCGTTTGTTGGGAATCGTCACCGAGAGTGATATGTTAGTCAGAGCCAAAAAACTCGAACTACCAACCTTTTTACCCTTTATTGGCGGCATCATCTACCTAGAGGGCCCCTCGCGCTTGAACGAAGAGGTAAAAAAAATGACAGCGATTAAAGCAGAGGAAATTATGACTACGAAGCTGCATACCATTACACCAGATGAGACTTTGGAGACAATCGCCACTTTAATGGTGGAAAAAAAGGTTAATCGGTTACCAGTAGTGGAGGATGGTAGATTAGTCGGGATCATTACAAGATCCGATGTAGTGAGAGCGGTGGCTTCTGAATTGGAGTGAGGTTAAATGAAAGAGCCATCTAGACCGGTTTGGGCAGAAATCAATTTGGAAAATTTGGCTCATAATGTAACAGAATTTAAAAAGTTTATTGGCCCTGATTGTCAGCTTATGGCTGTGGTTAAAGCAAATGCTTATGGCCATGGTGATCTGCCAATAGCGCGTACTGCCTTGGCTCATGGCGCTACATGGTTAGCTGTGGCATTGCCGGAAGAAGGGGTAAAACTGCGGCGTTCAGGCATTGCGGCACCTATCCTTGTCTTAGGCGCGCTTTCCGCGCATCAATTGGAGACATGTGTTGCAAAAGACTTGGTAGTGACGGTTTTTCAATGGGAACATGCTCAAGCCTTGTCGAACATTGCTCGACGTTTGCAAAAAAACGTGAGAGTGCATGTGAAAGTTGATACCGGAATGAGCCGGATTGGTATTCGTCCAGAGGAGACGGTAGAATTTGTTAAACGCTTACAAGGGTTACCTGGTTTAGAAGTGCAGGGCATCTTTACCCACTTCGCAACGGCTGACCAAGTTGGTGATCCTTATGCACAGTGGCAGTGGCAGCGTTTTTCCTGGGTTCTTAGGGAGTTAAAACAAGCAGGAATTCATATCCCGATAAAACACTGTGCTAATACAGCAGCAGCTTTGCTCATGCCAGAGACACACCTTGATATGGTGCGGATTGGTTTGGGCATATATGGGTTGTATCCTTGTTTTCACTCAATAGAATTAAAACCAGTATTCTCTTTGCATACCCAGGTAGTGGCAGTAAAACGTGTTCCTCCAGGGACAGCTATTAGTTATGGCAGGACCTATGTTACCTGGAAAGAATCTACCATTGTTACATTGCCGATCGGTTATGCCGATGGCTTGTCCAGACACTTGGGTGAAAAAGGACTGGTGATAATCAATGGTGTTAAGTACCCATTTGCTGGAAGAATAACGATGGATCATTGTATGGTGGATGTCGGGGACGCAGATGTACAGATTGGTGATCAAGTTACTTTGATCGGCAAGCAGGGTGATCAGGAGATTACTGTCGACGATTGGGCACGTTGGCTGGACACAATCAATTATGAAATACCTTGTATGATCAGCGATCGTGTAATCCGTGTCTATGGTTAGACAAGGAGGAATCGGGGCGGATCACGGTAGGTTCGGCACTAATTGATTTCTTCAGCAGTGGTTTAGCAAACAGCTGATGTAATTCGCGGCGGATCTTCTCAGCTTCAGCCTCATTTTCTAAATACTTATCGCTAAAGGGCAATCGCACATATACGCGAGTATGGAATTGGTCTGGCTGCTGCATCATCATCGACTCCTCCTTAGTAATAACATATTCATGCCGATTAAAGCCAGCAACAGGAATGATCACCTATTTTAGGAGGTTGAAGTCTTATGGAGCATCCTGATATGCATGATGTGATTCAGCTTTATCAAAAGCACATCGGGTTGCTATCCAGCAGTCAGCGGGACAAGCTGTATCAAGCTTATGAAGAAGGCATGTCCCCATTTGTAATTGGCTGTGCGATACTACGTGCTTGTCAGGAGCAGCGACGTCGCACTTTACAAGGGCAGCCAAAGCGTATATCTTTCAATTATTTATGGGCTATTATTCAGGATTGGCTGGTGCACGGGATAACTGATGAAGCTGCGTTTCGCGCCTATTGGCAAGGACAACAGACCAGCCGCGGGCAGAATGGAGGAGAAAATGTTCAAACCAAGACAAAACGGCAAGTTTTTGACCGCGATTATCAATACCAACAAAGACCGGTGGCAAAAGGTTTCTTCGCGTTCCTGGATGAGTAAATATGGTTTGCGGCGCTATTTCAGCGCTCGACTGGCGCAATGCTGCCCCCAATGTGGACAGCCATTAAGACGCCTTTACCGGTTGCATCCATTTGTGCTCCAAGGTGATGCAGGCCGAGGTATTTGGCTGACTCTCGACTGCCGCTGTGTTGTCAAAAAACAGCAGGCGCAGCGTCAGTATTTGCAGCAGCTGTTGGCCAAACCCCGCCCAGAATTTACCTTGCCACCCGCACTGCGAAATCATACGTTTGCGAATTTTACCGTGGACAATTTCAATCGTGATGCCTATACACGTTGTTTGCAATTTGCCCAGAACTTTCACAAGATCACTGACGGTCGTGGTTTAATCTTATGTGGAAAAGCTGGCCGGGGCAAGACTCACCTGGCGTGCGCTATCATAAATTACCTGCAAGGACGCTATACTACTGCTTTTGTTCATGTACCGACACTGCTTGAACAGCTGCGGCAAGGCAAGGTAGACCTTGAGCAACTGATTAGTGTGAATTTGCTTGTGTTGGATGATTTAGGAAGTGAACGGGAATCAGACTGGGCGCTGGAAAAGCTGCTTGTGATCGTTGATGGGCGGTTGAATTACAATCGGCCATCAATTTATACAACCAACTATAATCTTGCTGAGTTTGAACTAACAGTAGGCTCACGGTTAGCATCGCGGATTCTCTATAATTCTTTAGATTTGATCGTGCAAGGCCCTGACTGGCGTGAAGTCAAATATCGTCAAGCCCAATTGCATGTAAAATAAGAGTCTATGCTCTAGAGCATAGACTCTTAACTTATTAGAGGATTTTACTGAGGAAACTTTGAGTACGTGGATGTTGCGGATTGTTAAACAGTTGTTCAGGAGTGTTCTCTTCGATTAATTGACCCTCATCCATGAAAACCACTCGGTCGCTGACTTCGCGGGCAAACCCCATCTCGTGGGTAACTACGATCATAGTCATACCTTCCGCAGCTAGGCTCTTCATAACATCAAGCACTTCGCCAATCATTTCTGGGTCGAGGGCGGATGTAGGTTCATCGAATAGCATTACTTTTGGGCGCATGGCCAACGCCCTGGCTATAGCTACCCGTTGCTGCTGTCCGCCTGATAACTGATCGGGGTAACTGTTAGCTTTATCTACTAAGCCTACCTTTTCCAGTAAAGCATAGGCTTGTTCTTCAGCTATTTGCCGATCCATCTTGCGAACCAACCGTGGTGCCAGGGTGATATTATCAATCACTTTCATGTGAGGGAAGAGATTGAAGCGCTGGAACACCATCCCCATTTCCCGACGTACCAGATCTAGGTTATGATTTGGTGTTACTACACTGCCTTCAAACACGATTTCTCCGCTAGTTGGGGTTTCCAAGAAATTAAGGCACCTGAGAAATGTACTTTTGCCACTGCCTGATGGCCCGATGATTACCACAACTTCACCTTGTTCCACCGAAGTGCTGATGCCTTTCAAAACATGCAGATTTTTAAACTTCTTATGCAGATCCTTTACTTCGAGGATGGCCATCTTATTCACCTACCCTTAAGCGACGTTCAAGTATATTGACAATTTGAGAAATAGTCACAGTCATGATTAAGTACATAATTGCTACCACAAACCACACTTCAAATGGCCGGAAAGTACGACCAGCCACGATCTGCGCTTTACGCACCAACTCTTCCAGGGCAATCGCTGAGACCAGCGAAGAATCTTTCAACAGTGCGATAAACTCATTGCCTAAAGGCGGTATGATACGTTTAAATGCTTGTGGAAGGATGATATGCATCATAGTAGCAGTTTTTGATAAACCTAAGGAAAGGGCAGCTTCGGTTTGTCCCTTTTCAATTGATTGGATACCTGCTCGGACAATTTCCGCGACATAAGCGCCACTGTTAATGCTGAGGGCGATGAGCGCTGCTAGCAGTGGTTCCATTGAACTCTGCATCTTAATAATGTTAGGAATACCGTAGTAGATGATAAAAATCTGGACCAGCAGGGGTGTTCCCCGAATAAAATCAATGTAGGCGATAGCAAGATAACGAAAAGGTGTATTACTTAACCGCATGATTCCAAAAATTGTACCTAGAATAATGCCAAAGAAAACAGCGATAGACGTAAGCTTAACTGTTAAGATAGCACCTTCAAATAATGTCGGTACCGATTTCCAGACAAGACTCCATTGAAAATCCATTGTTTTCCTCCTTTGTCACACAGAAAAAAAGGTGCGTAGTATGAGATCACGCACCTTTTTTGCGTATTACTCTCCCATAAACCATTTCGCGAAGATTTGATCGTAAGTGCCATTCGCTTTGATTTCTGCCAGGGCTGCGTTGACTTTGGCCAACAGTTCAGTATCTTCTTTACGAATTGCTAAACCAAAGAAATCATCTTCTGACACTTTGCCAACATGCTTCAGCGGAGCGTTGGGGTTTGCAGCAAAGTAAGCCTCAGCAACTGGCAGGTCAATGACTGCTGCGTCACAAACGCCCAAGGCTACATTTTGCAGTGCTTCAGGTGCGGTATTATAGCGGTACACTTTTACTCCAGGAATGTCATCACAAGCAAAGTCACCGGTAGTATTAATCTGCACTGCTACTTTCTTATTAGCAAGGTCATCCAAAGTTTTGATCGAATTATTGTTTTTGTGTACAACAATAGTCAAAACAGAAGTGAAATATGGATCAGAAAAGTTGACTTGCTCTTGGCGTGCAGGTGTAATGGACATTCCTGATGCGATGATGTCAATGTTTTTGTTGATTAAGCTAGGAATAAGCCCATCCCAAGCCATATTCAGATACTGTACTTCATAACCAATGATTTCTCCGATGGCTTTAACCAAGTCGATGTCAAACCCTACTACTTGATTTTTTTCGTCGACGAACTCAAATGGAGCGAATGCAGCGTCACCACCAACTTTTAAAACAGGTTTCTGAGCCATTACTGGAGTAACACTGAAAACAAGCATTCCTAACAACACGACAACACTAAAGAATTTCTTCATAAATATCCACCTTTCCTTTTTTAATTTAGATGCATCCGTTCGTTTCCCTGGTCTTGTGTATATATATACAACAAACCGGTAAATTGATACATTGATTATAACAAGGGATGCTTAAATATGCAAGGGGGTTGTTTGTAAAATAAATGTAAGGTTAACGAGTTTATGCAGTGTTGTGTTGATGGGTGAAGAGCTCTGGCGGATATAATATAAAGGGTGAGACAAATTGAAAATCTATGCAGATTATCATACCCATACAATTCACAGCCATGGCAAAGGGACTGTGCTAGAGAACGTAGCCAAAGCTAACGCTTTAGGCTTGGAAGAGATTGCAATCAGTGATCATGGCCCTGCTCACCTTTTTGGAGTGGGAATTAGAAACATTCAAGTATTAGATCAAATTCGCAAGGAAATCTCCGCCAGTATGCAGGTATATCCTTCGGTAAAGGTGAAATTGGGAATAGAAGCGAATGTGACGAGCATTACTGGTGATATAGATGTGACTCCAGAGTATATTGATAAACTGGATATTCTTCAGGTCGGCTTGCATCTCATGGTACGTCCCGAGAGATGGTTGGATGGGATTAACCGAACAGTGGCTCATTTTCTTCGTGGTTTGAGTCCCAATTTGAAACGTCGTTCTCGGCTGCTGAATACAGAAGCGATCATCAATGCTGTGTATAAATATAACATTGACATAATTACGCATCCAGGCCATCGTTTGGTAATTGATACACGGGAGTTGTCGCGTGCATGCGCTGCACGGGGCACAGCTATGGAAATCAATACCAGCCATCAGAATATGACTCTGGAACTAATAGAGATTGCTGCTAATGAAGGGGTGAAATTTGTTATCGGCAGTGATGCCCATCACCCTGATCGGGTAGGAAACTTTGCACGAGGAATTGCATTAGCCAAAGCCGCTGGGTTGACTGCCAATCAAATCCTCAATGCCAGACCTGAATCATAGGAGGCAAACCAATGATGAACGGTGGATTCAAATGGTTGCTGCCTGGTATGCGGGTTAAACGCTGGGTGGCTCTAATCCTCTTGGGCTTGCTGCTTGTTTTGATGGCTATCTTATTGTGGGATCCATGGAGTCTGGTTACAGTGGAAAATGCAATGCATGACTGGATCCTAAGGCACTCCCTGGATAAACGCTGGATAGCTTTATTTGCAGGTGTTGTGGGCGTTGGAGCAAGTATCATTGGTGTACAGAAAATGATTCATTCAATTGTCGAAGCTGTGTCACCAAACGAGGTTGAGCATTTGGCTGAACGGGTTTATCGAAAGCGCAGTTTGGAGCGGGGCCCGCACATTGTCGTGATAGGCGGTGGTACAGGTTTGTCCACTTTGCTACGGGGCTTGAAGGCTTATTCCAGCAACATCACGGCTATTGTTACAGTTGCCGATGATGGAGGCAGTTCTGGGAGGATTAGGGAAGAACTCGGCATTTTACCCCCAGGTGACATTCGCAATACATTAGTAGCTTTGGCAGACACAGAACCATTGATGGAGCGGTTATTTCAGTACCGGTTCTCTTGGGGCGAAGGTTTGGTTGGACATAGTTTTGGTAACTTGTTCATAGCAGCAATGACTGATATCACTGGTAATTTTGAAACAGCTATCAAGGCTTCTAGCCGGGTTTTGGCAGTTGGAGGGGTTGTATTGCCCTCAACCTTGTCAAAGGTGCGTCTGAAAGCTACGTATACTGACGGGAGTGAAGTGATTGGCGAAAGTCAAATCCCGTTAGCTGGTAAAAAGATTGAACGGATCAGTCTAATACCAGCGGAAGTAAAACCCTTGCCAGAAGCATTGTCAGCTATCGAGAAAGCTGACTTGATCGTTCTTGGGCCTGGTTCGTTATACACCAGTGTAATACCCAACCTTTTGGTTCAGGACATTTGCGACGCTTTAGTTGCCAGCCGTGCACTTAAAGTATATGTTTGTAACGTTATGACTCAACCAGGAGAAACAGATGGCATGTCCGCTAGCGATCATATCAAGGCCTTGTTCCAGCATGCACAAAACAAAACGATTTTTAGCTACACTTTGCTGAATAACCAGCGTTTGACACCTGGGCAGGCGCGTAAATACACTTCACATCATGCTTATCCGATCAAAAATGATCTGGAAGAGATCCGCAAATTACAAGTAATTCCTATTTGCGCTCCATTATTGGATCGTAGTGAGCTTGTACGTCACGATTCTGAGCTTTTAGCTCGTGCACTCATGAAGTTGTTGGCGGACGTGCATGCGCAGGCAAAATCCTAGTTTGTCGTAAAATTGCATCCCTCTTCATATGATTCTAAAGGGGGCGATGCAGTTGAAGCGCTGGATAGCTATGCTGTTGATTATGAGCTTGGCTGGTGTGTTAACACCTTTCATCCGGCAGATCAGTCGGCGGATGATTGGTGTCGAGCCTGGCGTTTATCTAGATTATCGAAACATGGAATACTACTTTGAGGATGAAGTGCGTTCTATTGTCCGAGAAATGGCTCGGGAAATCGATCAGCCCGAAGTGAATGCCAGCATCGATAAAGAAACGGGTGGGATTATTCCGGAGCAAAATGGAGTTTTTGTTGATGTTGAGGCAACGGTGGAATTAGTGATGAATGCGGCGGCAGGAGAGCATTTACAGCTGGTAATCATAGAAAGTGTACCACAACTGCGCGCAGAGCATCTTGAACCCTTAACTGAAATTCTCGGTGATTTCAGCACACCTGTCATGGGATCTCCGGGACGGGTGACTAACTTGCGTTTAGCGTTAGCAGCGATCAATAACACGCTAGTCCTTCCGGGACAGGTTTTTTCCTTTAATGAAGTAGTAGGCGAGCGGACTCCAGAAAAAGGGTATAAACCTGCACCTATTATTTACGGTGAAGCAGTGGCTGATGGAGTAGGTGGAGGAATCTGCCAGGTATCGACCACATTATATAATGCGGTGCGCTTAGCAGGCTTGGAAGTAGTGGAACGGCGCATGCATTCCATTGCTCCCAGTTACATTCGTCATGGATTAGATGCAACAGTAGCTTGGCCGCATACGGACTTTAAATTTCGGAACAACAGCGAATACCCTATTATTGTCAAAGGAGAAATCCAAGGCTGGCGAGTGCGAGTATGGATAGTTGGGAGGAAATAATGGTGGGATTTTCTGAGAATACCAAACGCGAATTAGCACACATTATGCCTGAATCCAGATGCTGCCGTATTGCGGAATTGAGTGCGTATTATGATTTTGGAGGTTATCTTCTTGGTGGGGGCAGGTATCTGGACATCAATCATTACTCACCAGTAATTGCCCGAAAAATACTTACTCTGATTAAAGAGTTGTTTCCTTCCGCCCATACCCAAGTCTTGGTTCAGCGTTCCCGCGCCCGCAAAAACCAGCTTTGTACAGTCAGGGTACTGACTGAACATGATGCAGCACTGGTTTATCAGGCAATCAGTAATCAAGAATACGCAGCAACTGATCCGAAAATCCTTATGCGTCAATGCTGCAAACGTGCTTATGTGCGGGGAGCGTTTCTCAGCCATGGTTCGATTGCTAATCCCGAAAAGACTTACCATTTGGAGATCTTCACAGACAAGTACGAGGTAGCGCGGCGGGTGACAGCGACAATCAATGCTTTGGGCTTGAGCGCGAAAATGACTACTCGCAAGGGAGACATGCTCGTTTATCTGAAAGATGCAGAAGAGATTGTGACCTTGCTCAACTTAATGGGCGCCCATAGCGCATTGTTGCGGTTGGAGAATATTCGGGTTGTGAAAGATATGCGCAATCAGATTAATCGCCTAGTCAACTGCGAAACCGCTAACGTTGATAAAATTATTCAAGCTTCAATTGATCAAATTGAAGCAGTGAAACACATTCAAAAACACATGAACTTATCTGATTTGCCACCCAAATTGGCGCAAATTGCTCGCTTACGCATAGACAACCCTTACGCCAGTCTGAAGGAATTGGGGGAAATGTGTGATCCTCCACTGAGCAAATCCGGGGTGAATTATCGGATGAAGCAGCTGATCGAGCTGAGCAAACAGTTTAGGTGATATTACCATTATTTAACAAATCTAGGCAGGAAATATTTAGCCGATAACGAATAAGATGTATTGAATCAATGAATAAATAACCTACGGCTATGGATCACGCGGGACAAAAATGACATCGTAGGGACAAAAATGATCCCGATAGGGAGTTTTGCCTGTGGATTTTGTAGAAATCTTACGTCAGCTAGCACCAGAAGCAATCGGACTAATTGAGCAGCGCTACACCATTTTGCGCACCATTTACTACAAAGCCCCTATTGGCCGGCGGGCTTTGGCAGCAGAGCTGGGTGAACCAGAACGTCTAGTGCGGAATGAGCTTGAAATGCTGCATGATGCTGGATTTCTGCATAAAACGAGCGCTGGTATGTCGCTCAGCTCTCAAGGGGAATATATGCTGGGAGCAATGGGGCAATACATCAAGCAGCTGCGCGGGCTGGTCGAGCTAGAGCAGGAGTTGGTCTGTAAGCTCAAGCTCAAGGAAGTGATTATTGTTCCTGGTAACTCTGATGAGGATGTTTTCGTCAAGCAAGACTTAGCCAAAGCTGCTGCGAAGTATCTGCGCAATTGTCTGCATGATGGAGATATTCTAGCAGTCACGGGAGGTACAACCTTAGCCCAAGTGGCAACTAGTTTTGCCTCTGATGGCATCAAACGCAATGTGATTGTTGTCCCTGCCAGGGGCGGCTTGGGAGAAAATGTTGAGTTGCAGGCTAACACAATTGCGGCCAAGCTGGCTAAAGGTTTAGGAGGAGTTTACCGTCTTTTACATGCCCCGGATAATGTTGATCCAAATCTGATGGATACTATTTTACAAGAACCAAGTATCCGTACTGTTCTCTCACTCTGCCGTAGAGCCCAGGTATTGCTGCATGGAATTGGCACCGCTGAAGAGATGGCCAGACGCCGCGGTTTAGATGATCAGGATGTTATGCAACTGATTGCCAATGGCGCTGTTGGCGAAGCTTTTGGTTATTATTGTGATGAGAATGGGAAGATTGTTTACTCCACTGCTTCGGTAGGGATACGTTTAGAGGATTTGGCTAAAATACCAATAGTCGTAGGAGTAGGTGGAGGTAAAAGTAAGGCCTGGGCCGTTTTATCGGTCATCCGGCTTGGTTATTGCAACGTCTGTATCACCGATGAAGGGGCAGCCCGGAAGGTGATTCAAATATTAAAAAATAAGGAGGAAGTATAATGGCAATAAAAGTAGGTATCAATGGTTTTGGTCGTATTGGTAGATTAGTGTTCAGAGGTGCGATTAACAATCCTAATATTGAAATCGTGGCCATCAACGACTTAACTGATGCAGCAATGTTGGCTCATCTGTTAAAGTATGACTCAGTACATGGCAAATTTGATGGTGAAGTATATGCTGAAGGCGATTGCATTGTCGTCAATGGCAAAAAGATCAAAGTGTTTGCTGAAAAGGATCCCAAAAACCTGCCTTGGGGCGAGCTCGGCGTTGAGTACGTTGTTGAATCGACTGGTATTTTCCGGAAACGGGAGCAAGCTCAATGGCACATTGACGCAGGTGCTAAGAAGGTAATCATCACTGCTCCTGCTAAGAATGAAGACATTACTATCGTTATGGGTGTTAACGAAGACAAATACGATCCAGAGAAGCACCATGTTGTTTCCAACGCTTCTTGTACAACCAACTGCTTAGCACCTTTTGCTAAAGTACTGCATCAGAAGTTTGGTATAAAGAGAGGTTTAATGACCACTGTTCACTCTTACACCAACGACCAAAGAATTTTGGACTTACCTCACAGCGACTATCGTCGTGCACGTGCAGCAGCACTGTCCATCATTCCTACAACCACCGGTGCAGCTGCCGCTGTTGGTTTAGTACTGCCTGAGCTGAAGGGCAAGCTTGATGGTTATGCACTCAGAGTTCCTACACCTACAGTTTCAGTTGTTGACTTGGTAGCTGAGCTGGAGAAACCAGTAACTGTTGAAGAAGTCAACGCTGCGCTGAAGGAAGCCGCTGAAGGCGAGCTCAAGGGTATCCTCGGCTATGAGGAAGCAGAATTGGTGTCCATGGACTTCCGTGGTGACAGCCGTTCCTCGATCGTTGATGCTTCATTGACCAGCGTGATGGAGGGCAACATGGTCAAAGTTGTTTCCTGGTATGACAATGAATGGGGTTACTCCATGCGCGTAGTCGACTTAATCCTGTATATGGCATCGAAAAACTAAGTGAATGGCAATGAGGGGGTTCTCCCCCTCATTCCATGAATATAAGGAGGTATAGCAGCATGAACAAAAAGATGATTACTGATATTGATGTGCGTGGTAAACGGGTGCTCATGCGCGTTGATTTTAACGTCCCGATGAATGAGCAGGGTCAAATTACTGATGATAAACGCATTACAGCTGCCTTGCCTAGCATTCAGTACTTGATTGATAACGGTGCTAAAGTAATTCTCATGTCCCACTTTGGACGTCCTAATGGTAAAGTTGTGGATTCAATGCGCTTGGATCCCATTGCTGCTCGTTTGAGTGAACTGTTAGGCAAACCAGTCGCCAAGACTAATGATTGTATCGGTCCAGAAGTTGAAGCAGCAGTAGCTAAGATGGAACCTGGTGATGTGCTCTTACTGGAAAATGTGCGTTTCTATAAAGAAGAGGAAGCCAATGACCCAGAGTTTGCTAAAAAATTGGCTGCACTAGGTGATATATATGTCAACGATGCTTTTGGTACAGCACACCGGGCTCATGCTTCCACTGAGGGTGTTGCTAAATACTTGCCTGCAGTAGCAGGGTTCCTAATGGAAAAAGAATTGCAATTCCTCGGCAATGCCGTGGATAATCCCAAGCGGCCATTTGTGGCAATTTTAGGTGGGGCTAAGGTCAAAGATAAGATTGGTGTGATCGAATCTTTATTGCAAAAAGTCGATACATTAATTATCGGCGGTGGTATGGCATACACATTCTTAAAAGCCAAAGGGTACGAGATCGGCAATTCACTTTTAGATGCAGAACGGATCGATTTCTGCAAACAGATTATGGAACAAGCTCAGGCGCGCAATGTCAAATTACTGCTGCCAGTAGACGTTGTTGTTGCTAAAGAATACAAAGCTGATGCTGAACATAAAGTAGTTGACGCTGATCAGATTCCTGCTGATTGGGAAGGTCTGGATATCGGGCCTAAGACAATTGAACTTTTCAGTGAAGCAGTCAAAGAGGCTGCAACTGTGGTTTGGAATGGGCCAATGGGCGTTTTTGAATGGGAAGCCTTTGCAAACGGTACCAATCAGATTGCTTTAGCTCTGGCTGAAAGCAATGCCATTACGATTATTGGTGGCGGTGATTCAGCTGCAGCGGTTGAGCAAGCCAATTTAGCTGATAAGATGACTCACGTTTCCACAGGTGGCGGCGCTTCACTCGAATTTTTGGAAGGCAGAGAACTGCCTGGAGTTGCTGCACTTAATGACAAATAGGGGGAAGAATTAGTGCGTAAACCAATTATTGCGGGCAACTGGAAAATGAATAAAACTGTATCTGAAGCTATAGAGCTCTGTCAACGCCTGGATCAAGCGGTTCAGGGTACTGATGTTGAGGTTGTTGTGTGCCCGCCATTTACTGCGTTATCAGCTGTTTGTGCTCTCGGAATGGAAAATGTCAAAATAGGCGCCCAAAATGTGAGTATAGCTGCATCGGGCGCCTACACAGGTGAGATTTCCCCAGAGATGCTGCGGGATGTATGCTGTTCTTACGTGATTATTGGCCACTCAGAAAGACGTCAGATTTTCGGTGAAACAGACGCCATGGTGAATCAGAAGATTCGTCTGGCTTTACAATATGATTTGCAGCCAATTGTTTGTGTGGGTGAGACTTTGGCTGAACGGAAAGCTGGCGAGACCGAGACCATCGTGGTGAATCAGATCAAGGCGGCTTTTGATGGAGTAGATGCTGCCCAAGCACAGCTTATAGTTGTGGCTTATGAACCTATATGGGCTATTGGAACCGGCGAAACAGCCAGTGCTGATGATGCCAATGCCGTAATAGGTACGATTCGGAAAACCCTCTCCCAAATCTATGACCAAGCAACAGCTGATCGTATTCGCATACAATATGGAGGCAGTGTCAAACCCGACAATATTGCGGAGTTAATGGCACAACCTGAAATTGATGGAGCTTTAGTTGGAGGAGCGAGTCTGAAAGTTGAGGACTTTACTGCGATTGTCCGTTATAACAAGCAGTAAAGATTAGGGGGAAAATCTATGAGTGGAAGAAGACCAGTTGCTTTAATCGTTCTTGACGGATTTGGTTTGAGCAATCACATTGAAGGTAACGCTACGAAAGCAGCGCATACACCCACGATCGATTGGTTGTGGGAAAATTGTCCCAATGCTACCTTACAGGCATCTGGCGAAGCAGTAGGTTTAATGGAAGGGCAGATGGGTGACTCCAATGTTGGTCATCTGAATCTGGGAGCAGGAAGAATCGTTTACCAGAATGTAGCTTTGATTTCCAAGGCAATTAAGGATGGCGACTTCTTCACCAACCCGCAGTTATTATCTGCTGTCAATCATGCTAAGCAGCAGGTGACCAAGCTGCACTTAATGGGTCTGGTTTCACCTGGTGGTGTCCACAGCCATTCATCACATTTATACGCCTTGCTGAAGCTGGCTAAGGATCACGGTTTATCTGAGGTGTATGTTCACGCCTTCCTGGATGGCCGAGATGTTCCACCTGCGAGCGCTAAAGAATACTTGGCTGAACTCGAACAGGAGATGGCTAAAATTGGCGTAGGCCAAGTTGCTACCATTTCTGGTCGGTACTATGCTATGGACCGGGATAAGCGGTGGGATCGTGTCGAGAAAGCATATCTTGCGCTAACCGAAGGTCAAGGCCGTTTAGCCAACTCATCAGAAGATGCTATCAATTATGCATATGAGCATGGCGAAACTGATGAATTTGTGATACCAACAGTGATTATTAAAGATGGCCAACCAGTGGCTAAGATTGAAAATAATGATGCCGTTATCTTTTTCAACTTCCGGGCTGATCGGGCGCGGGAAATCTCCTGGGCTCTTACTAATGATGATTTTGATGGGTTCGCCCGGCCTAGCGGCAAGCTTGATTTGTGCTTTGTCACAATGACTCAATATGATGTCAATATCAAAGCACCTTATGCATTCCCACCACAGGATTTAAAGAATACACTGGGCGAATATGTTTCTTCCTTAGGATTGAAGCAGTTGCGTATTGCTGAGACAGAGAAATATGCCCATGTGACATTTTTCTTTAATGGTGGTGTTGAAGAACCATTTCCTGGGGAAGATCGGAAGCTAATCCCTTCGCCAAAGGTAGCTACTTATGATCTGCAGCCCCAGATGAGTGCGCCAGAGGTTACTGAAGAGGTTGTCGAGCGTATCAATTCCGGCAAATATGACTTGATCATCCTCAACTATGCTAACTGTGACATGGTTGGACATACCGGCATTATGGAAGCAGCCATCAAGGCTGTAGAAGCTGTCGATACTGGTCTAGGCAAAGTATTAGAAGCAATCAAACAGCAGAATGGCCAAGCTATCATCACTGCCGACCATGGTAATGTGGAGGAAATGATTGATCCAGTTACCAATGAGCCACATACAGCGCACACTACTAATTTAGTACCGATTTGGCTGTTTAATGCTGATCCAGACCTGCGTATCGCCTCTGGTATTCTGGCTGACATTGCGCCAACGCTGTTAGAGCTGCTTGGCTTGGAAATTCCGCCAGAAATGACAGGTCGGAGCTTACTGATTCGCTAGTTTAAGAATAAGGGAGGAATAACAATGATTATTGAAGATATTTGGGCAAGAGAAGTACTAGATTCGCGGGGTAATCCCACAGTGGAAGTAGAAGTTGTCTTAGCCGATGGCAGCATCGGCAGAGCTATCGTCCCTTCAGGTGCGTCTACTGGTCAATTTGAAGCAGTAGAGCTGCGCGATGGCGATAAGAGCCGCTATTTGGGCAAAGGTGTCCAGAAGGCTGTTGACAATGTGAACGAAGTCATTGCTCCTGAGCTCATTGGCATGGATGCTTCTCGGCAAGTGGAGATCGATAAGCGCTTAATTGAGCTTGATGGTACACCTAACAAAGGTAAACTGGGTGCTAACGCAATTCTCGCAGTTTCCTTGGCAGTAGCAAGGGCTGCAGCTGAGTCTGTTGGATTACCATTGTATCAATACATCGGTGGTATTAATGCTCAGGATTTACCTGTACCAATGATGAACATTCTCAACGGCGGTGCTCACGCTGATAACAATGTAGACTTCCAAGAGTTCATGATCATGCCTGTTGGTGCTAAGTCGTTCAAACAAGCTTTGCAGATGGGCGCAGAAGTATTCCACAACCTGAAGAAGGTTTTAGCTAGCAAAGGCTACAACACTGCAGTTGGTGATGAAGGCGGTTTCGCACCTAACTTGAAGTCTAACGAAGAAGCTATCCAAGTAATTCTGGAAGCTATTCAAACTGCTGGTTATGAGCCTGGTAAAGATGTCGTTCTGGCTATGGACGTCGCTGCCAGCGAGTTCTTCAAAGATGGTAAATATGTCTTAGCTGGCGAAGGCAAGACTCTGACCACTGATGAGATGATTGCTTTCTATGAGAGCCTAATCGACAAATATCCCATTGTTTCCATCGAAGACGCTCTAGCTGAGGAAGAGTGGGAAGGCTGGGTTAAGTTAACTGAAGCTTTAGGCAAGCGGGTTCAATTAGTTGGTGACGATTTGTTCGTAACTAACACTGAACGTTTGTCCAAAGGTATCAAGATGAACGTTGCCAACTCTATCTTGATCAAAGTTAATCAAATTGGTACTTTGACTGAGACACTTAATGCCATTGAAATGGCAAAGAGAGCTGGCTACACTGCCATCGTTTCTCACCGCTCTGGTGAAAGTGAGGATACCACAATCGCTGATTTAGCTGTGGCAACTAATGCTGGCCAAATCAAGACTGGCGCTCCCAGCCGGACTGACCGCGTAGCTAAATACAATCAATTGCTGCGCATTGAAGAAGATCTGGGTGAAGTTGCCAACTACCGTGGTATGGCTACCTTCTACAATCTGCGTAAGTAATGTGTTGATCGCTGTGACTGTCAGCAGCACCAATCGTTTTCGGTTGGTGCTGTTTTCTTTTACAATTAACAGGATAAATCAGGCTAAAGGGAGAACTTTCCTTATAGATTAGTGCGGATGATCAGCTTGATCATCGACCAGAATAAAAGGCACAGAGGAGGCGATTAGTAGTGACGCAGATTATTCTCAATGCGGATGTGTCACGCGGTAAAATCAATAAGAACATCTATGGCCATTTCTCCGAACATCTCGGGCGCTGTATCTACGGTGGTATTTGGGTTGGAGAGGATTCACCAATTCCCAATACTCAGGGGATTCGCAATGATGTGATTGAAGCTCTGAGGGAACTCCAGGTCCCTGTTTTACGTTGGCCTGGCGGATGTTTTGCCGACGAGTATCACTGGAAAGATGGGGTAGGTCCGCGGGAAAAACGTCCACGGATGGTCAACACACATTGGGGTGGAGTAGTTGAAAACAACCATTTTGGTACTCACGAGTTTTTCACTTTCTGTGAACTGATTGGTGCTGAACCGTACATTAATGGTAATGTTGGCAGCGGAACAGTTCAGGAGATGCAGGAATGGGTCGAATATATGACATTTGACGGTGAATCTCCTATGGCCAACTGGCGGCGGGAAAATGGCCGTAACGAACCCTGGAAGCTTACCTATTTTGGTATTGGTAATGAAAACTGGGGCTGCGGCGGCAACATGCGGGCAGAATACTACGCTGATGTCTACAGACGCTATGCTACCTATGTGCGGAATTTTGGCGGTAATCGCATTTACAAGATCGCTTGTGGACCAGGCGGGGGTGATTATCACTGGACTGAAGTGCTCATGCGTGAAGCTGGACGGTTTATGCATGGCTTAAGTCTGCATCATTACACCGTACCCAGAAACTGGGCTCAGAAGGGATCTGCCACTCAGTTCGATGAGGCTGAATGGTTCATTACTCTGAAGAAAACGATGGAAATGGATGAGCTGATTACTCGTCATAAGCAAATCATGGACCGTTATGATCCACAAAAACGGGTTGGTTTGATCGTGGACGAATGGGGAACATGGTATGATGTAGAACCTGGTACTAACCCTGGCTTCCTCTATCAGCAGAATACATTGCGGGACGCACTAGTAGCTGGTATAAACTTCCATATTTTCCATAAACATTGTGATCGGGTACAGATGGCTAATATTGCGCAGATGGTCAATGTACTCCAAGCTGTCATCCATACAGATGGCGACAAGATGTTCAAGACTCCAACTTATCATGTGTTTAATATGTACAAGGTACATCAAGATGCGGAAGCTTTGGATCTGATCTGCAACAGTGAGATGTACAAGTGCGGCGAGGATGAAATCCCGCAAGTTACAGCTAGTGCTTCACGCAACGCTGCCGGTGTGGTGCATATCTCGCTCTGCAATCTTGATCCAAATCACAATGCTAACGTCACTTGTGATTTACGCGGTATGACCGCTCATAAGGTAACTGGTCAGGTATTAACTGCTGAAGCAATTAACGCTCATAATACTTTTGATGAACCAAACGCAGTACATCCAACAACCTTCGAACAAGCTCGCTTAGATGGCAACAAGCTGGAGATTAATCTCCCAGCCAAGTCTGTTGTCGTTCTAGCATTGGAGTAGACTATGCAAGAAGCTGCCAATCCATGTAAGGGATGTCGCGAATCGGTTCAGGTTGCACCAGAAAGCATTGCAGCGATGATTGCACAGGTAGAGGCGACACGTGAGACAGTTTCTGACCAGGTTTACCACAGCCGTTTACAGCAATGTCTAAACTGTGAACACCTGCAGTATGGGACAACATGCATGATATGCGGCTGTATTGTCCAAGTTAAAGCCAAGATTAAAACTAGTACTTGTCCTGATCCAGATCACTCCCGTTGGGATGCTTAAAATTACCGGAATTGGTTGCGGACAGGTCTAACTTGTGCTAAACTGAATGATGTAATTGCTAAGGCAGGGGGGTGTCTGTTTAGACATGTTAACTTTTTTGATGGTCGTTCAGTTGCTAGTTGCCATTGCCTTAACTGTTGCCGTGGTATTACAGGAGAGTAAAGGAGAAGGCATGGGTTCAATTGGGGGCAGCAGTAAGCTGTTCTTCAATAAAGCTTCCCAAAAAGAAATTATTTTAGAAAAAGCAACAAAGTACTTAGCTGTTGCTTTCCTCGTGCTGGGAGTAGTAATCAGCATCTTATAAAAGAAGCTGTGCCAGGCACCAATCGCACCGATTGGTGCCTTTTGTTATAAAAAAACCTCTTGGAAAATCCAAGAGGAATATTGTTTTCCTTGATTATGGTGGAGGTGAGCGGAGTTGCACCGCTGTCCATAAGTGAGACCACACCAGTATCTCCGAGCGCAGCTGCAGCTTTAAGTTTCGCCAAATGCCCCTCTCTGCAGCTAGATGAGCAAATGGCTAACCCGTAAGTTTCCCTGATCAATGCCGGGTAACATTGGTCAGGTAGCCTGCTAGTTTGACACCTGCATAACTCTCACAGGCGAAGAGTTAAGAGGCGTTAGCTGATTACGCAGCAGCTAAAGAATAATTATCGTTTGCAGTTATTTTTAATCCCAAGGTTTAACGAGGCATCGGGGACCTCGGCTCGCTGCTGATGCCATCTCTACCTATGTCGAACCTAATTCACCCCCATGAGTGTATTTATATTAACATATTTTGTTATCGTGTTCAATGGTAATTTGTGTTCTTTAATACACGTTCTAAATGTCTTTTCTCTTCTCGTCTGGCAATAGTTTCGCGTTTATCATGCAGCTGCTTGCCTTTGACCAAAGCTAAATCAACCTTGCATTTGCCATTTTTCCAATAGAGTTTTAGGGGGACAAGTGTATACCCTCGCTCCTGAATCTTGCCTATCAATTTATTGATCTCATGGCGGTGCAGCAGCAGTTTGCGCACCCGCAGCGGATCATGGTTAAAGCGATTCCCATGTTCATAAGGGCTGATGTGCATCCCGTGGAGAAATACTTCTCCATCTTTGATTTTGGCGAAGCTATCGCGTAAATTAACTTTCCCCAAGCGCAATGATTTCACTTCTGTTCCTGTCAAGGCAATACCTGCTTCTATAGTTTCGATTATATGGTAATCATGGCGCGCTTTCCGGTTGTCGATGATTAGCTTTATCGTATCCACAATCTCACCCCCATGAACGAATTATACCACAGCGCTAATCCCTTAGTCTACTTTAAGGTAAGTGAGGGTTCCAATTTGGTTCTGTATCCAGGTAATCTTCAATCCGCAGTACCTGGTAAGTACCGCGTTCGTGATCGGCAGCTGTTCCATAATGGATCTCTAAATAGTAATTGCCATCTAGAACATCTATTTGCACCGGTGGGATCTCTCCAACAACCCAAGTTTTGGCTGGAAGAAGCAAGGCTGGTCTTGGTGTATCAATATATTCTATTTTGGTAGACAGGGTGAGAAAGTATTCGATATTCTCCCAACTAGCGAACAAATCTAAGGATAAGTCACCCTGAGGATTGTAAATTGAAGCACGATGGATGTAGATCGGCTGATTAGATCCATTGGCAAAACCGATAAGTCCAAACATCTTATAGGTGTTATTGTGAAATACATGAAAATCTGGGAGAAAAAACTGCGGCCACAGACCGGTGTCGTACTTGATCGTGGGGTTGTTAGTGCCTGGTTCAATAAGAATATGCCATTCATAGGGTTGGTATTCACCAGCAAAGATTTCCAGTTTATACTGTTGAGGAACAAGGTTTTCAACTGTGAAAAACCCAGTAGCATCTGCTTGCACAACACGTCCATCAATGAAAACAACTGCGTAAGGAATTGGATCGCCAAATACATTGTGTACCCTAGCTGATAGAGATCCAAGCTGTTGTTTCTGAGCAAGAGAAGTTAAAGACGGATGCTTGGGCTCAAACAGTTGTATGTCATGGCGAAGGATAATCGTAAAAAGCACTATATAAGCTATAGCTGTATAAACGCAAATCAAACCAATGATAATCGAGATGAAACGGTAGCGATCAAGAAATCGTTTCATGGTGTTTCCTCCCAGGTAATGCAGGATTTGCCGCTGAGGAGAGCGAAACTTCGTGTGATAGTGATTATAGGGGGATTAGTATGCGGAAAAAGGTACTCATGATTTTGTTATTCTCTCTTTTATTTTTCATACATAGTATAGAAACAGATGCTGCCTTTAAGTTCTATGTCGGTGATCGGGAAGTAAGCTCTGCCACTTCGTTAATGGTGGTCAATAGTTACATTCTCATTCCTGTTGAAGTATTGGAGGAATATTTAGCCGCAGAAGTTGAATGTGACCTGGATGCAGGAAAAATAGCAATTACTTTTCCCACTATCACTATAAATATGCAAGTTGGCGAAGCAAAAGTGCTAGTTAATGGCGTCGAACAGATTATGGACGTGGCGCCGCATGACATAGATGGCCACATCATGGTACCTTTGCGTTTTTTTGCGGATTTATTAGGTTTAAGGATCATATATGATAATAAGATCCCTGCCCTAATTTTAGGATTGACTGATGTTGTGGCAGATTGGATCGCTGCTGGCAGTGAGGATGCGTCAGGAATTCAGCTTCCGGACTTTCTTGATCCCAATCAGAGTCAAACACTAGGCACCCCAGTACTGAAAGACATTGTATTCATGGGTGGGCCGCGCTCGCGAGTGTTCATTGATATAGAAGGATATGTTGCTTACGAGAGCTTTTTACTCACCAATCCAGACAGAATGGTAATTGACTTAAAAGGGGTGGAATTGGCTCAGTCATTGCCAGTTCAAGAGATCAATGATGTTATTGTACAGCGCATTCGCTGTGATCGTTTCGATGCCAAGACCATTAGGATTGTCTTTGATTTAAATAAAACAACCAACTACGAAATTAATCGCTGGCCTGATGGTGGATTAGAAGTGGAGTTCAATTACCAGATTGGAGCAATTGGTTACTATCGGGATGCGGAGCAGCGTCCGCGTATTTGGTTCGAAGCTAATGAACAACCTACTTTTCAGTATCAGCCACTTCCATCGCCAATGCGTTTGATTATTGATTTCCAAGATTCAACTTTACTAGGTGGTGCACGTGAACTGCAGGTCAAAGACCATCCTTTGCGCGGAATCCGTATCAACCAAAACACACCATCAGTAACCCGTATGGTTCTCGATCTGGATGGTCCGATGATTCCAGTAGCAGTTGAAGAAGTTAACGGGCGCTATGAGATTATCTTTTTTGAAGGCACGCAGGAAGAATATGAAGCTAAGTTAGCTTTAGAACAGCCGCAAGTAACTATACCAGAAGTGCCAACTCCAGGTGACCGGATGATTAGCGGTGATAAACCTTTAACAGGTAGAGTGATTGTAGTGGATCCAGGGCATGGAGGTAGTGATCCTGGAACAATCAGCAGCTTCCGCGGGGTTTTTGAGAAGGAGATTGTGCTGGCGATAGGCCTTAAGTTTGGCCAACTTTTGGAAGACGCGGGAGCGATCGTTTTCTATACGCGAAACGATGACCGCTATATCTCTTTGTTTGATCGGGCGAAACTAGCGGAAATGGTCAACGCTGATCTGTTGATTTCCATTCACGCTAACTCCTACGAGGGTGTGGCCGCACGAGGTATTGAGACCTTGTATAATCCTCTCTATTTGGATAATTTCCGTTTAGCCCAGTCCATTCAGAGCGAACTGATTGCTCAGGTAGGTGCTGTCAACCGTGGCGTTCGCCCACGAACAGAGCTTGTTGTACTTAATAATGTGTCTATGCCAGCAGTATTGGTGGAGATTGGCTTCCTCAGCCATCAGGAAGAAGAAGCATTGTTGATCGATTCGGAGTATCAGCAGCAAATCGCTATTGGTTTGCTCAATGGAGTTATTATATTTTTTGCTCAATATCGCTAAGCACCAAAGTAAGGTGGGATCGCGGTGAGATATAAACAACCTATTGCTATCGTTCTGCTGCTTATGCTCTGTGTGTTCATAGTGCGGCTATTCGTGATCGATGTGGTAGTAGTGGATGAGACACAAACCTGGAGAGTGTATTTTGCTTCGGAAGAAGACGTTATACTTCTTCCAGAAATAAGGCTGGGTAATCCCACACTCAACGATCGGCTGCAAGCATTGGTTAATGGCCCGCATCAGTCAGGGTTGAACCCCATTTTCCCTGAGGGAACTATGGTGATTAATTACTGGCTAGAAGGGGATATACTGTATGTGAACTTAAGTCAAGATGTGGTAGATAATCACCCTGGTGGTTCTTCAGCTGAGCTGATAACGGTCTATGGGTTAGTCAACACCATGACTGAAGATCCGCAGGTCGCACGTGTACAAATCTTGGTGGAAGGTCAGCGCTTAAGCACTATTGCTGGGCACGTCGATATACAACACCCACTAGCAAGAGACGAGACTTTGATTGGCGAACTGATGTAGATATATTAATGGAGGATTGTTTATGGACTTAGCGCACGCGCCTATTGGGATTTATGATTCTGGGGTTGGCGGGTTGACTGTCTGGCTGGCCTTGAAGCAGTTAGTTAAGCAGGATTTGCTTTACTATGGTGATACAGCGCATATACCGTATGGAGATAAGAAAAAGGAACAAATTCTGTTCTACTCGCATAATATAACGCGTTTTTTAAAACAGCAGGGTGCCCGGGTAATTGTGGCTGCATGCAACACTTCGTCCGCATTGGCATTGCCATCGCTGCAGTTAACAGCTGGCGTCCCAGTTTTTGGTATGATTGAGCCTGCTGTAAAAAAAGCGTCATCTGTCACCAAAAATCGGCGGATTGGCTTGATTGCTACAGTGGGAACTGTCCAGAGCGGCAGTTACCAAAAAATGTTCCAACAGTTAGCACCGGACATTTCGTTGTATGCACAACCCTGTCCTAAGCTGGTGCCTTTGATCGAAGCTGGCAAGATTGATGGACCAGAAATCTACAGTGTATTACGGCAATACTTAGATCCTTTGAAAAAGCAAAACATTGATACACTGATTCTGGGTTGTACCCATTATCCGTTTATCTTACAACCAATTCGTGATATAATTGGATCTGATGTGCAGATTGTGGATCCAGCATGGCAATTAGCTATGGATGTCCGGGATTGGTTACGCGAACATGGTTTTGCTGATATCCAGAGGCCAACTAATGATCAGTTTTGGACCAGCGGCAATCCACAAGAATTTCAGCGGAAAGCAAGCTTTTTTATTGGCAGTCAAATCAAGACTGTTAAGTATCATCAACCGCCTGAAGATCTGCCAAGTAAGATTCAGTCCGTTCTCGGGGAGTTGGTTCCCGGTTGGCGAGGTGATGATGATCAATGAATCAATGGGCAGGTAAACATGTTGCTGTTGTCGGATTAGGGGTAAGCAACCTACCATTAATTCGTTATTTGTGTAAACATGGCGCAGTTGTTTCTGGACGGGATCGTAAATCTGCAGAACAATTAGGTGAGCGCTATAATGCTTTGGAGCAGTTAGGTGTTGAATGCCAATTAGGTGAGGATTACTTAGAGGATCTGCACCTTTATGATGCAGTTTTCTTGACTCCCGGCATTCCCAAGCATCTGCCAGAAATAACTTCACTAATTGGTAAAGTGCCGATTTTAAGTGAGGTTGCTTTAGTATTACAACTGGCCAAGGCACCAGTATATGGAATTACAGGCAGCAGTGGGAAGACTACAACTACCACTTTGGTCGGTGAAATGCTGCGAGCTAGTGGTATTCACTGCCATGTTGGCGGTAACATTGGTGTGCCCCTAATTGAACAAGTCGAAGATATTCCACCGGATCAACCAATAGTGATGGAACTGTCCAGCTTTCAGCTAGAACTGCTGAATCAAAGCCCTCATGGGGCGCTAATTACCAACATCAGCGAAAACCACTTGGATGTCCATCTGACTATGGACAACTACATTCGGGCTAAGAAACAGATTTACCTGCATCAAAAACCATCGGATGTAGCTGTGTTCAATTATGATGATCCAATTACCAGGGCGATGGCTGCTGAAGCTAAGTCACAAGTGTTTTTCTTTAGTAGTCAATTCGAGGTACCCCAGGGTATGTATGTAGACGGCTCGGGAGATTTAATTTACCGCGACCACGATGGGCAGGTTCCAGTACTAAATAAACAGGACATTAGATTGATGGGCGAACATAACGTCTTAAATATTATGGCAGCAGCCTTGTTAGCCCATAACGCTGGAGCAAATTGGGAAAGTATTGTCAGGGTTGCACGTGAGTTTAAAGGTGTAGCCCATCGTTTGGAACATATCGCAACCATCAGAGGAGTGGATTATTATAATGACTCGATTGCTACCAGCCCCACCAGAACCATCGCAGGTATCAAAGCTTTCAACCAGCCAATCATTTTGATTGCTGGAGGATATGACAAAAAACTCAGTTTTGACGAGTTAGCTGCGCTTATTGGTGAAAGAGTGAAGGCTGTTGTTCTGTTCGGTCAAACAGCTGCTAAAATTCAGCAAGCGATCGAGTTAAAATGCCCTGATTATCATCAGATTTATCGTGTTCTTGATCTACCAGCAGCAGTGCAATTAGCAGCGAAGTTGGCTGAACCGAATGATGTAGTTCTGCTGTCACCAGCATGCGCCAGTTATGATCAATATCCTAACTTTGAAGTGAGGGGCGATCATTTCCGGCAGATCGTGCATAATCTGCTTGAGGGTTTGGGAACACACGAAATGGAGGTATGACCTGTGGATAGATGTGATGGCCGCCGCGCAGATCAGTTGCGGCCTGTTACTATTGAGCGAAATTACATCAAGTATGCAGAAGGCTCAGTATTGATCACTGTCGGAGAAACAAAAGTCATCTGTACAGCAACAATTGAGGACAAAGTACCTCAATTTCTGCGGGGTATGGGCGAAGGTTGGATTACTGCAGAATACGCAATGCTGCCGCGGGCAACCGAAACACGTAATGTCCGTGAAGTCTCTAAGGGGCGGCCGAGTGGTAGGACCCATGAGATTCAGCGCTTGATTGGGCGTGCCCTCCGTTCAGTAATCGACTTAAAAGCCATTGGCGAGAGAACAATTTGGATAGACTGCGATGTGATTCAAGCTGATGGAGGAACACGTACAAGTTCAATCACTGGAGCTTACATAGCGTTAGTTGATGCACTCACAAAACTCAAAGAACAGGAGAAATGGGAGACCTTACCCGTAACAGACTATTTGGCAGCAGTAAGTGTCGGGATTGTCGATGGTCAAGTTTTACTGGACTTATGCTATCAGGAAGATTCACGGGCAGAGGTAGATTTCAATGTAGTAATGACAGGTTCAGGGAAGTTAGTTGAGGTTCAGGGTACTGCTGAACACAATCCTTTTACTAAAAATCAGTTGATGGAAATGTTAGGATTAGCGGAAAAGGGTATTGATGAACTGATCAAGATCCAAAGGAGAGAACTAGCAGCAGGACTTACCAATCAATGGGGAGGCTAAAGCAATGAGTATCCCGGAATTAGTGGTAGCTTCGCGTAACCAGCATAAAATCGAGGAGATTAGACAGATTCTAGCGGATCTGCCGCTCAAAGTGGTTGGTGTTGCTGAGATTGCTGATTTACCAGAGATCGTAGAGGATGGCCGTACCTTTAAAGCCAATGCTGTTAAAAAAGCTGTAGAAACAGCTAAAGCTCTGAACCGTATGGCAATTGCTGATGATTCGGGCTTAACCGTTGACGTGCTCAATGGCGAACCGGGAGTTTTGTCAGCGCGGTATGCTGGAGTCCATGGAAACGATCAGGCGAACAATGAGAAACTTTTGCTTAAAATGCGGGATGTGCCATGGGAAAAACGCAACGCTCAGTTTCACTGTGTCATTGCGCTGGCGGAACCAGATGGTAATGTGACAGTGTGCACAGGTGTTTGTGAGGGTAAAATCGGATATCAACCGCGGGGAACGAATGGATTTGGTTATGATCCGCTTTTTGTTATCCCAGAATATGGACAAACCTTTGCAGAATTAGGACCTGAAATCAAAAACCAGATTAGTCACCGCGCCAAAGCGTTGGCGCAGTTAAAGGGAGTGCTGCGTGAAAAATTTGGCTGCTAATTGCGGAAAATGTATTGACATCATTATACCGGTATGGTATTATACTCATTGTCAGTCAGTTAAATGACGACTTACGGGGCGTAGCGCAGTTTGGCTAGCGCGCCTGCCTTGGGAGCAGGAGGCCGGAGGTTCAAATCCTCTCGCCCCGACCATTATGAGCGGGTGTAGCTCAATGGTAGAGCACTGGCCTTCCAAGCCAGCTGTGAGGGTTCGATTCCCTTCACCCGCTCCAGTTGCAAAATACTGCGCCTGTAGCTCAGGGGATAGAGCATCGGACTTCTAATCCGAGTGCCGCAGGTTCGAATCCTGCCAGGCGCGCCATCGAAGGCAGTTATAATATAATTATGATATCATGTGGTGGGTATAGCTCAGCTGGTTAGAGCGCCAGGTTGTGGCCCTGGAGGTCGCCGGTTCGATCCCGGCTACTCACCCCATTTTTTTATGCCTTTTTCTGGTTGGTCATCACCCAGGCTGCCCGCGGATGAATTCGCGCATCCAATGGTGTGATTCCCATTACATCCCCATCATAGGACTTCTTTAGTTCTCCTTCAGTTTCAATCCGGATGTGGCTAGCTGTGAATATATCAACACATGGATGATTAGTATGCTTACCGAAGTATACCAAAGGGAAAGCTCGCAGCAGTCGAAGTTTACTGATCTCCTTGATAACCACCACCCAGATTAAACCATCGTCATAACGAGCTTCAGGTGCAAATTTCAATCCACCACCTCCATATGGCATATTCATCAGAACTATCCCTACAGCGTCAAACTCCCGCTCCTGCTGATCCGCGGTGATTTTAACATGGTAGGTGCGCAGATTGTGCAGGGTGTAAGCTATACCAGCCGCGAACACTGCTGGACCTTTAATCCAAGAATCGCGATGAGTTTCAGTGTACTCAAGCACAGTTGTGGGAAAACCTAGTGTAGATACTACGCCAAAATTTCTGTCCCTTTCCTCAACAACATCAATTTGAACAGGATTCCCATGGAGTATGACATCCAAAGCTGCGATTGGATCGCGTGGTATACCCAGCCCACGGGCATAATCATTGCCAGTACCGCCAGGGATAATGCCTAATTTGGCCTGAGTTTTCCACATGCCGTTTAATACTTCGTTGATTGTACCATCGCCGCCTAGAGCAGCAACGATTTCGTGTTTCTGTGATGCCTGGAAAGCTAGTTCCGCAGCGTGCATCCGGTATTGTGTGGTCAGTAATTCAAAATCAATATTTTTCTCCCTAAGAATGTTGGTAATTGTGGTTGTCACACGCTTGCCACGTCCTCTGCCTGCGTATGGGTTGGCAATAATTGCTATGCTCAATGCTAACACTCGCTTCCATATCAGTTTCTAATCTGAATTCTGCACTCTGACCGAATGTTCCTTCATTGAGCTGGTTAGTTTATTTTTGTTGAGGCTGGTTCATAATAAAAGGCGAGGGGGGTTTAGCATATGCCAAAGAACAAAATGCCGCAGAATGAGTATCAACAATCGCAGCAAAACAAACAGGTAAACCAAAACCAAGCCAACCAGAGTCAGATCAACCAAAAAGTTCCCGGTGCTAACAATTACTTCGAGACTGCTGAGGAATTAGCTAATAAAGGTCAAAAAGAACACGGCGCAAAAAAACAAGCACAGAATCCTGAAAAAGGTGTATAAGAATAAGAACAGGGAGTAGCTGAGAGCTACTCCCTTTGTTGTGTTTGAGTGAGAATCTGAGCAAACATGCGGGTGAGTTGAGTTGATTGCTTGATAAATTCAGATTGGTTCTGTGTTAAGACAAGTGCATGTAAAACATCCAGCTGTTGATCAACTTCATTAATTAATTCAAGGCGGATATGGGCAGCGGGTTTGGTTCGATCCCATGCATCCTGCAAAGTGTCGAGGTAATAACTACAGAGCGGCCACTGTTTATTGAGGGCTGCTTGTGCAGCTTTATCTATAAGATCCTGAAAGTTCAAAGCGGATAAATTTTGAGCTGTGCGGTTTAGTTCAGGAGTGATATCCGCATGGCTATCGGGAACTTCAACTAATGCCTGGAATGTACAGATAATAATCCCCAGTAATAGCACAATTAGCACAATCAGTCTTTTACCCAAGGTACAACCCCTCCTTTTGAGAATAGCTTACCCATAATCGGGTAATAAATAAATCTGTCTATTGGCGAAGGAAGGGATTAGTCATTGAAAGTTGCTTGGGTTGTGCGTCCGGCTGCAGGTGGTATGCTTCAGCATATGCGCCATCTTCTAACCGGCTTGAGTGCGCATTACGACATCACCATCTATGGTCCTGCTGAACTGGAGGATTGGGCAGGAAATTTCAAATTTCATCCATTGAACATTGCTGATGGCATTCACCTGCGACAAGATCTGCACACCATATGGTCATTAAGCAGGTGCTTGCATGCAGACAAACCACAGCTAGTACATATCCACGGTCTTAAAGCGGTAGTAATTGCTGTCCCAGCAGCTAAAATGAGTCATACTCCAAAGCTTTTATTCACAGCTCATAACTGTCTGCCTAAACCGCATTCTCGGTGGCAGCAGGCGGCTTATGGCGTGATGCAGCGGCACTTTCTGCGTTCCTTAGATCGGGTGATAGCTGTATCCGATGCTGTAAGCAAGGAATTACTGCCCATAGTTGGCTATGAACGGATTGTAACCATCCGCAATGGTGTGGATTACCAAATCTTTTCCGGCTACTCACCGACTGAAGCCCGAGCTGAATTGGAACTGCACTCAGAACACTTTGTGGTCGGTGTAATCGCCCGCCTTATTCCTGAAAAAGGAATTGAGTGCTTGCTGAAAGCTGCTGGATTGTTAAAAAACATTATGCCTAATATTCGCTTTATCATTGTTGGAGACGGTCCAATGCGCGCGCAACTACAGCATTATTGCCGAGCACTGCATTTAGAACCATATGTCAGATTCCTTGGCTTTCGTCAAGATGTGCCAAAATTGATGGCTGGATGGGATGTTTTTGTTCTGCCTAGTCTAAGTGAAGGTTTGAGTATTAGTGTGTTAGAGGCTATGGCAGCAAAACTACCAGTTGTTGTCAGTGATCTGCCAAGTATGCGTGAAATTGTTGTTCATGGTAAGAGTGGATTTTTGTTTCCACCAAATGATGCACCGAACTTAGCGGCTGCTATCATCAAGATTGCGAAAGATTCGCGTAAAGCCAGGAGCATGGGTGAGTATAATTACCAGCGGGTGGCTCAGTTTTTTGGCATTGACAAAATGATCGAAGCCACCCGCCTTCAGTATCAAGATTTGCTTGGGAAAGGGAAAGTGCGATGAAACGCCTGCACATGTGGGTTTTAGCGATCATGATCATCATAATTCTAGGGTTTGCGTCCACTGCCTTAGCTCAAACACGTTTGATTCTAATTCTTTGGCATGGCTTAACCTGGGAAGATGTGACTGCTAGTTCGCTGTTTGCGGAAGATATCATGGCCTTGGGTACGATGAATACCCGCGCCGCTGGTGGTCACATCCTGTCTGGAGCCTATCTGACGTTGGCCAGTGGAGCTCGAGCATATGGCAGCACTACAGCTGGACAACTGCTGCATGGCTATGAAAATTATCAGGGGACTACGGCACAGGATATTTACAGATTGCGCACAGGCAGTTTGGCTGAGCAAGCGGCAATTGTACATCTTGATCTTGCTGCAATTATTTCAGCGTATGCACAAGCAAACCACCCGTTAGAAGTTGGTGCTTTAGTAGAGAGACTAACTTCAAGGGGATTAAGTATTGCTGTCTTTGGCAACAGTGACCTGAAGGATCAATCGGTGCGTTGGGCTGGACTTGTAGGCATGAATGCTGCAGGCCAAGCTCAGGGTTTAGTCAGTGAAGAACTGCTGTTAATAGATCACAGTTATCCGCATGGCAAACATACTAATTATCCTCTGCTGTTGGAAACTGTATTGGAAAATCAGGCTGATTTAGCAATCATAGATCTGGGTGACCCATATCGTTACAGCACCTATATCCCTTTTTTATTACCAGAGCAAGAACAACTGCTCCGCGAGCGCATGGTGAAAGAAGCGTGGGACTTTATCATTGGACTGCATCATAGCTTGCCTGATGCAACACTAATCATTGCCAGTCCATATCCTTCAGAACCGCGGGCTAAAGCAGGACAATGGTTAGCACCACTCATCATCATTGGGCAAGGACCCGGGTTGTTAACATCTGGTACTACCAGGTGGCGAGGTATCATTTGTAACATAGATATTGCACCTACCCTTGCCAACTTACTCCATGTCGACAAGGGTGTGATGCTCGGACGTACTATAGAAGTAGAGACGATGTCGACCAAAAAAGCCTTAGAAGTGATCAGTACCACGGAAGAAAGGATTTTCTGGCTGCATCAGTATCGTTCCCAGGTACTGCGGGCGATTGTAGCAGTCCAGATTATCTTGTACATAACAACTTTAGTGCTGCTTGTCATGCCCCGGTTTTCCTATCCCAAGCTGGTTAATTTCATCCAGTTTTGCTTAGCAGGCAATCTTACTATACCACTGATGCTTTTATTGCTTCCAGTTGGTTGGTACATTATACCAGTAATGATCATACTTTTAGTAATCGCATACTGGCGAAATTGTAATCAGTTAAGGGTTATAGCGCTTATTTCAATAATCACTGCTTTAATCATTCTCATTGATATTCTCCGCGGTTCACCCTGGATGCGTTACTCGTTTCTTGGTTACGATCCTATAGGTGGAGCTCGTTTTTATGGACTGGGCAATGAGTATATGGGGATATTGATTGGCGCACTGATTATGGGATTAACACTAATGCGTGATCTAGGTTTGCTCAAAGAGATAGTGCCGCTGTATCTTGACTTAATTGTCTTTTTAGCAGTGATTGTACTTATTGCCTTACCCCAATTAGGAACCAATGTTGGCGGCACTATAGCAGCGATTGCGGGTTTTGGAGTAACCTGGAATTTGCTGTACCGGAAGCGGTTTCGGGTGTGGGATTGGTTGGTATTGGGTGGCGTGGTGCTGCTTGCTTTAGCAGCGCTGATGTACATTGATGGCCGCAGATCAGAAGCGGCCCAGTCACATGTAGGGCAGACAGTCCAGCTTTTGCAGAAGAATGGTTTAGCCGTCATCGGAGAAATAATATATCGCAAGTTGAACATGAATCTGAAGTTGCTGCGCTACAGCATATGGTCGCGGGCTTTGATCGCTGCGGTCTTAGTAATGGGTGCGAGCTTAATCTGGCCTAGTAGGTACTTATACTGGCTGATCGACTCTCATCCGTATGTTTTCTATGGAATAAGCGGCACCTTAGTCGGAACGATTGCAGCTTTAGTTTTCAATGACTCAGGGGTAGTGGCGGCAGCTACATGCAGTGTCTATGCAGCTGCCACCATGTTAAACTTAGCTTTGGCGCTAAAACATGATCTTTTGCCGGCGCAATCCCACATTCAACATCATACCGATAGCTAACAGGCTGGTGAGTAGAGTACTGCCGCCATAGGTGAGAAATGGCAAAGGCAGGCCGGTAATCGGCATCATACCTACCGTCATGCCGATATTGACAACGATTTGACAGATGAAGTAGCTGACACAGCCTACTGCAAGTAAAGAACCAAAACGATCTTTTGCCAAAGATGCAATTTTGATGCCTCTCCAGATCAAGAACGCATATAACACCAGGACAGCGCAAGCGCCAACAAAACCGAATTCTTCGGCAAACACTGAGAAAATGAAGTCTGTGTGGTTAGCTGGAAGGAAATGCAGCTGGCTCTGTGTCCCGTTAAGGAACCCTTTGCCAAAGTAACCTCCAGAACCGATGGCTATCATTGATTGAATTACATTCCAACCGGTATTAGTTGGATCAGCATAAGGATCAATAAATACCAGCAAGCGATTCAACTGGTATGGTTTGATGATCTGGACAATTCCATAATAAGAAAGGAGTATAGCCGCTAGAGCTGCACAAGCACCCATGAGAAAAATGATGGCCAAATGTTTAAGATTACCACCAGCAACATAAACCATGGAAAAGACAATACCTACGAATATCATCGAAGTACCTAAATCGGGCTGCAGCATAATCAAAAGCATGGGCAGACTGATGATAATAAATGGTATGAGGATCTTCCATCCTTCGATGTTCTTTTGCTTCTCCAAGTAGTGGGCTAGAACCACAATCATAACCAGCTTGGCAAGTTCAGAGGGCTGTAGATTGAAGCCGGCAATACGGAACCAGCGCTGAGATCCTGAAGCCACTGTTCCCAGGGCTAAGAGCACAAGAAGGATACCCAGAGTTAGCAGGTAGGCTAGCTTAGTCCAGCGCCGCCAAGCTCGATAGTCAATTGACAGCACAACTATCATACCTACACAGCCAACACCAGCAAATAGTGCTTGGCGTTTGACATAGTAGAATGGATCCAGATTGTCGTTGAGCAGTTTGGCAGATGACGCTGAATAGATTGTGCACATTCCGAGCAGGATTAATGCAAAGGTAGAGAGAATTAAAGGAATATCCAAATTGCGCCAATACCGGCGTGGGATTTCTTTCACACAAACCGCCCCTTCAGTGTAGTTACTTACATTATACACAAGTTTCCCTTGAAGGAAAACAGCAATTAAAAAAGTATTGACCAGAGAATAGCCGTCTGCTATAATAACTCAATGTGACGAAGTGTTATGAGCCATTAGCTCAGCAGGTAGAGCACCGGACTTTTAATCCGGGTGTCCCGCGTTCGAGTCGCGGATGGCTCACCATTTTTGCATTTACATGCAGGCGTGGCGGAATTGGCAGACGCGCTAGACTTAGGATCTAGTGGGCTACCCCGTGAGAGTTCGAGTCTCTCCGCCTGCACCATAATCAATGGTCAGTAGAGGGCGGTCGCAATGAGAAATACCGCTCCATTTTTTTGTACCTGGGTATTTACATAATTGGCAGCAATTGGATTAAATTGCGTATAAATAGGTAAATACTACCATGTAACTGGCGGATGTATTGGATGTATTGATGGGGAGGAAAAAAGATGAATGTCAATCTAGAAAGATTACCAAATAGTAGAGTTAAGCTCACAATTGAAGCAGATGCGGCTAAACTTGAGGAAGGCCTGGAACATGCCTACCGTACTGTTGTCAAACGGGTGGCAATTCCTGGTTTCCGCAAAGGTAAAGCACCGCGTCGTATTTTGGAGCGGTATTATGGTCAAAGTATTCTTTATGAGGATGCTTTAGATTACTTACTGCCTCAATTGTATCAAGCTGCAGTAGAAGAGACTAATATACGCCCTGTAGATGAGCCTAGCATCAAGGTTAATAAGCTGGATACCAATGAAGGCTTGAGTGTAGAGATTAGTGTGGATGTTTTTCCAGATGTACAGCTGGGCGAATATAAAGGCCTGCCGGTGGAAAAACGTGTAAGAAAAGTCACTGAAGCGGATGTAGAGCGTGAATTAGAACGGCTGCGTCTCAATAACAGTGAATTAGTAGCGGTTGATGATCGGGACACCGTGCAGAATGGTGACTTTGCCAATATTGATTTTAAAGGTTACCTCGATGGTCAACCATTTTCTGGCGGTGCTGCCGAAGGTTATACACTTGAAATTGGTTCGGGGCAGTTTATCCCTGGTTTCGAAGAACAGCTTATTGGTATGAAGGTAGGAGAAGAGAAAGAAATTAATGTTACATTCCCCGAGAATTACCACCGAGCTGATTTAGCAGGTAAACCTGTGACTTTCAAAGTGAAAATCAACAATTTGAAAGTTCGGATGCTTCCCGATCTTGATGATGATTTTGCAAAAGACGTCAGTGAATATGAGACCTTGGCAGAATTGAAAGATAAGATTCGCGAGGATTTAGAAGCGAACAATACCCACGTAACCAGACAAGAAATGGAGAATAAATTAATAGAGCAGATCATTGCCAACAGTACGATCGAGCTTCCTCAGTCTATGATCGATCAGCAGACAGAATATGTAAAGAGAATGTTCCATACCAACCTACTGTATTCTGGTATGACTTGGGAGATGTACTTGGATATTACTAAGAAAACCGAAGAAGAGGTTAATGAGGAAATGAGGGCTGAAGCTGTCCAACAGCTGAAGCGAGTTCTCATCCTCGATGCTGTCGCTGAAAAGGAAAATATTTCAGTGACTGATGAAGAAGTGGAAAAGGAAATCAGCGAGCGGATTGCCAACAGTGCTGATCCTGACAAAGCTCGGCAGAATTTGGAAGCTCGGCGTCAGGACTTGATAAATCAACTGAAAGTGGAAAAAACATGGGATTTCCTCTTAGATAACGCTGTGATCACAGAAGTCGAGGTTGAACCAGAGAATCAAGAAACGAATAGTGATGGCGAGTAATCGGCAGCTGCTCAGGTCCAATGTGCAGATGGTACAGAAAGGAGAAGGTGACTATGAGCACTTTAATTCCAATGGTGGTTGAGCAAACCAATCGCGGCGAAAGAGCTTACGATATCTACTCGCGCCTGCTTAAGGAAAGGATTGTTTTTCTGGGTGGCCCCATTAATGATCATGTAGCTAATCTGGTAGTTGCACAGTTGTTATATTTGGATTCAGAAGATCCAAATAAAGATATCCATCTGTATATTAATAGTCCTGGTGGCGAAGTCTATTCAGGATTAGCGATTTACGATACAATGCAGTATGTCAAATCTAATGTTTCAACTATTTGCGTTGGGTTGGCAGCAAGCATGGCTGCTTTATTACTGGCAGCAGGAACTAAAGGTAAGCGGTTTGCGCTGCCCCACTCACGGATTATGATCCATCAACCGATGGGCGGTGCACAGGGGCAAGCTAGTCAAATTGAAATTGTAGCGAAGGAAATTCTGCGTTTAAAGGATTTAGGTAATCAGATTCTACACAATCACACTGGACAGCCATTAGATAAGATTGAACGTGATACAGATCGTGATTATTACATGTCTGCTGAAGAGGCACTAGCTTATGGTCTCATCGATGGTATCATGCACCACACACCAGGAACCAATAAGGCTTAGCTTGAGAGAGGTGATAAGATGCTAAAATTTGGCGATGATAAAGGGCAACTTAAATGTTCCTTCTGCGGCAAACAGCAGGAACAGGTCAAGAAGCTCATCGCCGGCCCCGGGGTATACATCTGTGATGAATGTATTGAGCTTTGCAATGAAATCATTGAAGAAGAATTCACAGAAGAGATGGATGTTGATTTCAGCAATATACCCAAACCCATGGAAATCCGGAAAGTACTTGATGAATATGTAATTGGACAAGAACAAGCCAAGCGAGCTTTAGCAGTGGCTGTATACAATCACTACAAACGGATCAACTGTTTAAACAAGAACGATGATGTTGAGTTGCAGAAGAGCAATATCCTAATGCTCGGTCCTACCGGAGTCGGGAAAACGCTGCTTGCTCAAACATTGGCAAAAATTTTGAATGTGCCTTTCGCAATCGCAGATGCTACCAGCCTCACTGAAGCGGGTTATGTTGGTGAGGATGTGGAAAACATCTTACTAAAGCTGATTCAAGCTGCTGATTATGATATTGAACGTGCCGAACGTGGAATTGTTTATATCGATGAGATCGATAAGATTGCCCGGAAGTCGGAAAATCCTTCAATTACCAGAGATGTCTCAGGTGAAGGTGTCCAACAGGCATTGTTGAAAATTTTAGAAGGTACAATCGCCAGTGTGCCGCCACAAGGTGGCCGCAAACACCCTCATCAAGAATTTATTCAAATAGATACCACTAACATCCTGTTTATCTGTGGTGGAGCATTTGATGGGTTAGAAAAGATCATTGAGCGGCGGATTGGCCATAAATCGATTGGTTTTGGCGCGGAGGTTAAAACCAAGGAGGAGAAGAAGATTGGTGATATTCTCCGTCAAATTATGCCTGAAGATCTGCTGAAGTATGGTATGATTCCCGAGTTCATTGGGCGTGTACCTGTAGTGATAACCTTGGACGGGTTGGATAAAGAAGCATTGGTTGACATTCTTGTCAAACCGAAAAATGCGTTAGTCAAACAGTTCCAACGCTTATTGGAAATGGATGGTGTGGAATTGGAGTTTCAACCAGATGCGTTGACTGCCATTGCTGAATTGGCTTTGGAACGAAAAACAGGTGCTCGAGGTTTACGTTCGATCATGGAAGACATTATGCATGACACCATGTATCTCGTACCTTCGGAACCGGATGTAAAGAAAGTGGTTGTCACTAGAGATGTAGTCTTGAAAAAAGAACAGCCGATTCTTCTCCGGGTAGATAAGGCGCAGAATGAAACAGCTTAAGCAATAAGGTAGGGCAACCTACCTTATTTTTTTTACCTCCCACGGACATACTAAAATATGTTTAAGGTTATCAGGGAGGTAATGCTATGGATTTGATGACCATATTCGGGCTCGTCAACTTCTTTTTTGCGATCGTGATCGGCTTGTACTTTTGGAATCTTCTGCGGCAGCAACAGGGTACCAAGAGTGCTGTGGACCGGGAATCCAAAAAAGAGATGGAACATTTACTGAAACTCAAAGCTATATCGCTGACTGAACCGCTGGCTGAGAAGACCCGGCCAACCGATTTTAAAGATATTATTGGCCAGGAAGATGGACTCAAGGCGCTGCGGGCAGCTTTGTGCGGTCCTAACCCCCAGCATGTGATCATTTATGGGCCACCAGGTGTGGGTAAGACAGCAGCTGCTCGGATTGTCCTCGAAGAGGCTAAGCGTAATCCTGATTCGCCATTTCGTGAGGATGCTAAATTTGTGGAAATTGATGCTACGACTGCGCGTTTTGATGATCGTGGGATTGCTGATCCATTGATGGGTTCTGTTCATGACCCAATTTATCAAGGAGCAGGACCTCTGGGTATTGCTGGTATTCCCCAGCCTAAACCAGGAGCAGTGACCAAGGCGCATGGAGGAGTTCTTTTCATTGATGAAATTGGAGAGCTGCATCCCATTCAAATGAACAAGCTTTTAAAAGTGTTGGAAGACCGAAAGGTTTTTTTTGAGAGTGCCTATTATTCATCCGAAGACACTAATATCCCTCAATATATTCATGAGATTTTCCAACGCGGTTTACCTGCTGATTTCCGGTTAATTGGTGCAACTACCCGTATGCCTCATGAACTGCCGCCAGCCATTCGCTCGCGCTGTTTAGAGATTTTTTTCCGGGCACTGACACCGGATGAAATTTATCTTATTGCCAAGAATGCAGCTGATAAAATTCAATTTAAAATAGAAGAACCAGCTCTTAATGTGCTCACTAAATATGCAAAGAATGGCCGCGAAGCTGTGAATATAATTCAAATTGCCAGCGGTATTGCTCAATCAGAGAAGCGCAAGACAATTCTTCCCAAAGATGTAGAATGGGTCGTTAACAGTGGCCAATACAGTCCGCGCCCAGAGATGAAAATTCCACCAGCACCTGAAGTGGGGACGGTAAATGGTCTAGCAGTTTATGGACCGAACATGGGGACTCTCATCGAAGTGGAAGCTGTAGCCATACCTACAGAGCCGGGACAAGGTCAGCTACAGATCACTGGAATAGTGGATGAGGAAGAAACTGGCGCAATGGGACGGACAATGCGTCGTAAATCTTTGGCTCGTTCTTCTGTGGAAAATGTTTTGACTGTACTACGCGCCAATTTTGGGCTGCGTCCGCAGGATTACGACATTCATGTAAATTTTCCAGGTGGAGTCCCTATAGATGGTCCCTCAGCAGGTGTGTCCATTGTGACTGCGATTTACTCAGCAATCACAAAGCTGAAAGTGCGTCATGATGTAGCTATGACTGGCGAAGTCTCAATTCATGGTAAGGTCAAGCCTGTGGGTGGAGTTGTGGCTAAAATCGAAGCGGCTCGTTTAGCTGGGGTGAAAAAGGTTTTAATTCCAAAAGATAATTGGCAGGATATTTTTGCTGATATGCAGGAATTGACCATCCAACCTGTAGCTGATATTGAAGAAGTGATTGCTGAGGCTCTCGTTACCGAGACAGCTCCTAGAACTTCTATCACTGTGAGAGAAGAAAGGGAACTGCTTTCTGCGGCACCGGTTTTCCATACCTCCGAAACTTGAACTGGAGAATATAGGGTTCGGTTTTTTACCGTAATATGGTATAATGTTAGCAAATGGAGAGATGTCTGTGTAACGGAGGTGGAAAACATGAAGGAGACATACCCATTACTTGCTTTACGAGGTATTATCGTTTTTCCCAATATGGTCATTCCTTTAGAAGTTGGCAGAGAAAACTCAATTAATGCGCTGGAAGAGGCTGTAGCGAAAGATAAAAAGCTGGTGTTAGCAGCGCAAAAAGATGCGACCATCCTTGAGCCTCTCCAGGACGATATATATTCAATTGGTACATTAAGCGAAGTAAAACAGCTGCTTAAATTACCTGAGGGACAAATACGGGTATTGGTGGAAGGATTGCAGCGGGTGGAAATTGATTACTTCGTGGATAACAGTAATTTCTTTGAGGTAGCTGTCACTCCGCAGGATAGTATCGTAGACAATGATTTAGAAACAGAAGCGCTGCAGCGCAGTGTTTTAGATATGTTTGAAAAATATGTGAAGATGTCCAAACGCATTCCAACGGAAGTCATTGCGTCAGTGAGCAGCATAGCTGATCCTGATCGATTTGCGGATGCCGTGGCAGGTCAAATTCAGGCAAAAATTGAAGAACGTCAGCCCCTGCTGGAGGAAAGATCAGTCAAGACACGTTTACAGATGCTGTTAGATTTGTTGGCTAAGGAACTGGATTTACTTGAATTGGAAAAGAAAATTCAAGCAAAAGTACGTAAGCAAATGGAGCGCTCTCAGCGTGAATATTATTTAAGAGAACAAATCAAAGCGATCCAAGTTGAACTTGGGGATCGCGATGAACGTGCCAGCGAAGTTGAGGAATATAAAGAGAAATTAAAGTCCGCTAAGCTGCCAAAAGAAGCAAAAGCGAAAGTGATTCATGAACTGCATCGATTTGAAAAAATGCCGCCAATGGCAGCTGAAGCGGTCGTTTTACGCAATTATCTAGATTGGATGCTTGCTCTTCCTTGGTCTAAGACTACGAAAGACCGATTAGATATTCATGAAGCTGAGCGGATTCTCGATCAAGAGCATTATGGTTTGACCAATGTCAAACAGCGTATTCTAGAGTACCTGGCTGTGCGGCAATTGACTAATCAGCTTAAGGGCCCGATTCTCTGCTTAGTTGGGCCGCCAGGAGTAGGTAAAACATCACTAGCCCGCTCAGTGGCAGAAGCTTTAGGGCGTAAGTTTGTCCGGATTTCTTTAGGTGGTATTCGTGATGAAGCTGAAATTCGAGGCCACAGACGTACCTATGTAGGAGCTTTGCCTGGCAGGATTATTCAAGCAATGAAAACTGCAGGCAGCCGCAATCCGGTAATGCTGCTAGATGAAATAGACAAACTGGGTGCCGATTTTCGTGGTGATCCCACTTCAGCTTTGCTAGAAGCTTTGGATCCTGAGCAGAACAATAGCTTTAGCGACCATTATTTGGAGGTCCCCTTTGATTTGTCACAAGTGATGTTTATTACAACCGCTAATGTGCTGTATCAAATCCCAGCACCACTACGCGACAGACTTGAAGTTATAGAAATACCTGGATACACTGAGCATGAAAAATTTGAAATTGCTAAGCGTCACTTGTGGCCTAAGCTATTAAAAGCACATGGACTGACAGAAGAACAAGCAGCCATCTCTGACAATACGATCATGAAAGTGATCACGGATTATACTAGAGAAGCAGGTGTGCGCAATTTAGAAAGAGAACTAGCAGCCATCTGCCGCAAAATCGCTACAGAAATTGTCCGGGGCAACAAGAATTCTATCCGAGTTACAGTTAGTTCGCTTCATAAATATCTCGGAGTACCAAAGTACCAATATCAGCTGATGGACAGACAAGACCGGGTGGGAGTGGCCACAGGATTGGCATACACCCAATACGGCGGGGAGATTCTCTCGATTGAAGTAACTATTGTCAAAGGTAAAGGCAGTATTACACTTACAGGCAAGCTTGGTGAAGTCATGCGAGAATCTGCTCAGACTGCGATTAGTTATATTCGTTCCCGTGCTGAGCGTTTAGGGATTGATCCAGATTTTCATGAAAAATATGACATTCACGTTCATGTTCCTGAGGGTGCTATTCCTAAAGATGGCCCTTCTGCTGGTATTACAATTGCTACAGCCGTTGTCAGTGCGCTCACTGGACGTGCGGTTAAGCACAATGTGGCTATGACAGGTGAGATTACTCTACGCGGTCGAGTACTGCCTATTGGCGGGGTGAAGGAGAAGCTGTTGGCAGCGCATCGTGCCGGTATAAATTTTGTTCTGTTGCCTTTGGATAATAAAAAGAATTTGGAAGATGTTCCAGAAGACATTTTACGGCGAATGGAAATAGAATTTGTCGATCATATGGATGATGTGTTAAAATTTGCATTAGTTGAAGGAGATTCCGAATCTAGTGAAGAACCAGAACACTTGGATTTTGTACCACCAGAGCAGTATCATAATCATCAGCCATGGATGGAGGGACAATGAGGATCAAGATACAAGATTGTGAGTTTTTGACCAGTGCGGTCAAGTCATCCCAATATCCAAACCATCCTTATCGTGAGATCGCTTTAGTAGGTAGATCAAATGTAGGAAAATCTTCGCTGATCAATGCGGTAGTCAACCGCCGACAGTTTGCGCGTACTTCTTCCCAGCCAGGGCATACCCAAACCATCAACTTCTATCGCGTTGATCAGCTTGTCTTGGTGGACATGCCTGGTTATGGCTTCGCTAAGGTGCCGCAGACACTGAGAAGGCAGTGGCAGCCAATGATTGAAGGGTACTTGACTGAGCGTAAACAGTTAGCTGCCCTGCTTTTGATTGTCGATATCCGCCACATGCCCACAGAAGACGATCAAATGATGGCCAACTGGATCAAGAATACTGACTTTCCTGCATGGGTAGTAGCAACTAAAGCTGACAAACTAAGCCGCAGCAGACAAAAGCAGCAGTTAGACATGATCCTGGGCAGCTTACAATTACCTGGATTTGCCTTTTCAGCTGCAACGAGAATTGGTATACAAGACCTTATAGCGATTCTCAGCCAGTTTAATCAATGATGTGAGGGATTCACATGAAAGTAGACAAGCTGTTTTTCACTGTGATCAGTAGTCTGTCTGCTCTGATTGTGCTAGCAGGCTTGGTTATCTATACGCCCATGCTGGATCTAAGCCATTGGCTGGAGTTACTAGTCTTGTTATGCATGCTCATTTTTTGCTTGTTTCGTGGTATGACGCTTCCCAATAATGTTAAACTATCTCTTGCGGTAGCGGTTTATTTGGCTGTGCTTTTTGTTTATGGCACTGGCGAGGCAATGTGGTTGTCGATGCTCTCATCTTTAGTGTATGGATTGTTGATTAAGGCCAGCTTGAGAAGTACATGGCTTAATGCTGTACAAAGAGCACTAACAGCGTTGATTATTGGTAATGTATTTTGCTATCTGCATGGCGGGCCAGGGAACTTAGCTATGCCATCCAGTTTAGGCCCAATGTTCATTTGCGTAATACTTTATAGTTCGGTCAATTGGTTCATCGTTTCACTCTTCTTGCGGCTGGTTTATCGCCAGTCGCTGGAGAGTATCTTCAGTTTAATGATCTCCGATGTGTGGTTTAACTGTCTTTTGTTCGGTTATGTGGGGATGATTTTTGCTTTTTTTATCCAACAGTGGCAGCTGCCTGGGATTTTGGTTTTTAGTGTTGTGATCATCGGCATATCAGAGATCATGCGGTATAGTCTGCATCTCATCACCGAACAGCAGCAGTGGATCAAAGCCCAGCAAGAGCTGTATTTAGATTCTAAAACTAAAGTATATAACTATCGTTATTTTAGTCAGTGGTTAAATCAAGATAGTGATGAATGTGAAGCATTATTGTTCATAGATATTGACGATTTTAAAGTGATTAACGATAATTATGGCCATTATTATGGTGATAAAGCGCTTTACACTGTAGCTCAGACGATTTATCACAGTGTGCGTGCTGAAGATCAGGTTGTACGTTTTGGTGGCGAAGAGTTTGTGGTTATTTTGCCTAAGGCCAATCGCACCACAGCCGTACAGGTGGCTAAGCGAATTCAAACCAATCTTGCCGATCAGCCACTCAATGAAATAGGTCATCCAATTACTGTTTCGATTGGGGTCGCAGTTTATCCTGATGATGCGAAAAACCGTCTAGAGCTGCTGCGTGCAGCTGATATGGCAATGTATCGGGCTAAATCAATGGGGAAAAATCAATGCTGTAGTTCAGGATAAGGAGGAGATTTGGTGATAAAACAGGGGTTGCTTGTTGCGCTTATTTTGCTGATCTTAATCAGTGCACAAACGATCGATGTGGTGGTTTATCGGAGTGATATCGACACTGATGGGTGGTATTGGGATGGCAGTGATGCAGGAACACGTATAATCATTGGCTTCGATCAGGAACAATGGCAGCAGGAACTGCAGGCGCTTGATTATGATTTCAGTAACTACTTATACTTTAATCCAGAAAAAGACATACCAATCCTAGTCTACTTAGGTGAGTGTCCGTCTGGTGGTTATCGAATTGTGATCAAGGAAATTGCAAAACGCAATGATGAAACAATTGTCAAGGTTGTGCGTCGCTCACCACAACCGGGAGAATATGTGTCTATGAACCTCACTTATCCATACGACTATCTATTACTGCAGCGTGAAGCATTAATCAATGACAACTTGATCGTTGTTGATCAATATGGTACGGTATTGGCAGAATACCACACTCCGTTTCCCAACGAGTCCCGGGTTTACGGAAATATTATCATCTATAGTGATGAGCAGGAATTTGCCAAGTAAAGTCGAACAATTCAGTGAGGTGCCCAGGGAGAGGATGGGAGGGCATCTGATTGGATTTATCAATTACCAATGAAGTTATAGCTGAACAGTTGGCAGAATATTACGCATCCAATCCAGCTGCAGCATTTCAAATAGTATGGACAGCCTATATTCATGATTATCTTCCGTTGGCTGAAGCTGCTGCAGCCATCGGGTGTACTATTAAGCAATTTTGTGAGCTGGCCAAGCACTATCCAAAGAGAGATGTTAAGGCAGTTCCTCAGGTATTATTAGCCAAGGCTACACCGGATGAAAAATTTCTGCTTACTTGTCTGCCGCAGCGCTATCTAGATATTCTCCTGCAGCTGCGGGTTAAAGATATTTTGTTGCCCAAAACCTCTCGGTATGTCAATCCCTTATGGGAAGATCTGTGGCTGCTGCGTAATCTGCGTTTAGTTCGCGAATCAGAAAAGGGAAACCTGTTGCGTTATTCTTTGAATCTGCAACACCAGAATAAAAAACACGGGGAATACTGAATCCCCGTGTTAATTTTTTACTTCAATCCGGACAGAGTCACCATCTTGTAAAGTGTCTGCATAACCGGCTTCTTCACCATTGATGAAAAACTTTACATGTTTAGCATGTTTCAACATGTCCGGCTGATAAACGCGAAAGATGTCGGTAAGAATAAATCTAGCTCTGCCAGATGATTGATATTCAATTCTATCCCCGTCGTGCACCGGTTCGCTGCTTGTGACAACTCTACCGTTGACCAGAATTTTGGCAGGAGTCTCTAGTTTCACTTGCTGATGGTTTACACTGACAGTGATGGAATGCTTGTCAGCAGTGATTCCCGCTAGTTCTAAAGCTTGAGCTACTGTGACGATTGGCTCAAACTGTACAGAATCACCGGTAAACAGCTGATACTGTAGCGGTTGCGGCTGGCCATTAACAGTGATTTTCGGCATGATGGTGATCTGCTTACCATTGATGATTAAGTGCTTAGCAATTTTCAGCCGCTGAATCAAATCTGCCAAGGTTAGCTGTGCTTTTTGACTTACCTCACTACTGCGGATTTCAATCTGTTCGTCACCTGATAATGGTGTATACAAGTCAGCCTCTGCGCCATTTACAAAAATCTTTGAACGAGCTGGTGCATGAATCTCAATGGCACAAGGCTGATGATTCACCACTAGCTGGAGAGTATATTTCTCACTAGTGATCATTGGCTCAAAAGTATATCCTGCGTGCATAAGAGCTTCAGCAACTGTTGTTTTTGGTAAACGCAGAAACTGTACTGGTTGTCCATCAATATCGACCTTCAACAATTCCATGGATAGGTTATCCAAATGGCTGCGTCCGATACTGATTGGTGTGATTAATTGTGGGCCAGCATAGGTACCTGTTCCCACAATATCTGGCAGACTCATACAGTCACGTATTCGCACCAGATTGTGGGGCAGCTGCATTTGATCAGCCAGTTCAGCAGCAAGCAAAGGTGTTAAGCTGCCGCCGCCAATCAGGATCACACCTTTAGGTGCACCATCGTTTAAAGCTAGTATTTCATCTTTGATCTTTGATGCCAAAGTGGTGACAGCAGGTTTAAGGACCATTAGTATTTCGTCTTTGCTGATTGACAGTTGGTTTCCCAATACGTCCGTACAAATCAGTATATCTTCGCTAGAAATTAAGCGTTTAATCCGCTCAGCTTCCATAAAATCAAGGAGATAATGCTCAGCGATGACTTGGCTAAATAAATCACCAGCCTGAGTAATCATACCATATGCTTTAATCGTACCAGTAGCAGTAATGGCAATGTCAGATGTGCCTGCGCCGATATCGACCAGTGCTAAGTTTAACATCCGCATTGATGGTGGGATGACAGTATGTAGCGCGGCAATTGGCTCTAGTGTGAGAGAAACTAATTCTAAACCAGCTAACCGCAGGGCTGTGGCAAGAGAATCCACCACAATTCGGGGTAAGAAGGTGGCAATCACCTCGACAGATGCAGAATAGCCTTGATGCCCAACAAGGTTTTGAATTGGCTGCCCGTCCAGATAATATTGTACTGTTGTATAACCAACACAAAAATAGGTATCAATAGCAGTTTGAACTTGATACTGATTGAGCTTACTGAGAGCATCTTGTACAGCAAGCAGTTGCAGATTGCGCTGTTCTATCTCGGAAATCTCCTGATGAGGAGTGAGTTTAGTGGTAGCTTGACCGATTTCGGTGCGCAGCGAACGTCCAGCAGCAGCAACTGCAGCTTGTGTCAGTTGCTGCCCTGTAGCTGCAGCGATTTCTTCGGTTACTTGTTTTATAACCTCGGCTACTTGGGGTATATCGTGAATTTGGCCATCCTGCATGGCGTTTGGTTTTTGTTCGTGCATCACAAGATGATGAACTATATATTTACCGTCCTGCTTTTCCATTAGCAAGCCAGCTATTTTTCTGGTACCTATATCCAATACAAATACCTTTGAATTACCCATTGCTTTCACCCCGATTGCTAATGATTGGATAATTCCACAAAAAAGACAAACTTTCCTTTATAGTTTTTGGTATAATAATACCATCTAGATAACTAGGGATTCTATCATGAGAAAGGAAGATGGGTACGATGAAAGCTAAGGCTCTGCCAGCACGTAATGAAATTGCTGACGAATTTAAATGGAAAATCACGGATATTTACCCTTCTGATCAAGCTTGGCATGATGATTATGCACTATTGAAGGATATGATCCCACAGCTGCAGCAGTATCGCGGTCAGCTAAATTCTGCGGAGAATTTGCTCCAATGCCTGCGTTTACGTGATGAGTTGGGCATCAAATTTGACAAGCTTGCTGTATACGCTATGATGGCAAAAGATCAGGATAATACAAACCCAGTTTATCAAGAATTACACGAAATGGTACATACCATTGGTACAGTGATTAATACTGCGCTGGCTTATATCGAACCAGAAATATTAGCCTTACCAGAAGCTGAGGTTCGTCAATGGCTGGATGAAAATACGGATTTGAAGGTCTATGCTCATTACCTGGATAATCTCTTACGGACCAAACCACATACTTTACCTACTGAGCAGGAAGAACTACTGGCCAGTGCTGGTGAAATGGCTTATTCTGCTTCGAATATCTTTAGAATGTTTAATAATGCTGACCTCAAGTTTCCTACCATTAAAGATGAGAATGGTGAAGATGTGGAGTTGACTCACGGCCGGTATATTCGTTTTCTTGAGAGCAAGAAGAGAGAAGTACGTGAAGCCGCCTTTAAAGCATTATATTCTACCTATGGCCAATGGAAAAACACTCTAGCTGCAACTTATATTGCTGCGGTGAAAAGTGCGTCCTTTTTTGCCAAAGCCCGGAAGTATGATTCAACTTTGGCAGCTGCTTTGGATTCTGAAAACATTCCACCAGAGGTTTACGACAACTTAATTAAAACAATTCATGATCACTTGCCGCTTTTCCATCGTTACATTAAGCTGCGGAAACGTCTTCTCCAACTAGATGAACTACATATGTACGATATGTATGTGCCGATTGTCAAAGAAGTAGAGATGGAAGTTACTCCCGATGAAGCAAAAGAAATGGTCAAGGAAGGTTTACGTCCTTTGGGCGAAACGTATCTCAAGGATTTATCCACTGGGCTTTCAGAAGGCTGGATTGATTGGTTTGAAAATAAAGGAAAGACTAGTGGCGCTTATTCTACCGGAGTTTATGGAGTGCACCCCTTCGTGTTAATGAATTACGAGAACAACATCGACAACATGTTTACTCTGGCACATGAAATGGGTCACGCGATGCATTCGTATTATTCAGACCTGCACCAGGATTATATTAACTCTCAGTACACTATCTTTGTAGCTGAAGTAGCCTCTACAGTCAATGAATGTTTAGTAATGAATGATCTGCTTGCAAAGACAGAAGACAAGAAACAGAAAATGTACTTACTCAACCACTATCTTGAAGAATTCCGCGGCACTGTGTTCCGCCAAACCATGTTTGCTGAGTTTGAAAAAATTGTACATGAACGCATAGGCCAGGGTAATCCTATGACAGCAGAGAGTCTGTCAAAAATTTACTACGAATTGAACCAAAAGTATTTTGGCCCAGATGTGGCTGTTGATCCGGAAATTGCCTTAGAATGGGCACGGATACCGCATTTCTATCGCCCCTTCTATGTATATAAATACGCTACTGGTTTCTCTGCAGCAGTAGCACTGTCGCAGCAAATCTTGGAAGAGAAAGATGCTGCTGTGGAGCGGTATATGCAGTTCTTAAGCAGTGGTGGTTCAGATTATCCGATCAATTTACTGAAGCGCGCTGGTGTGGATATGACCACTCCTGAACCAATCAAAAAAGCAATGGAAGTTTTCAGTTCCTTACTGGAACAAATGGAAACGTTAGCTGAGGAAATTGTGTGATTAAATCGGCGAGGTCGATCCTCGCCGATATTATTCAAAGCAAAGGTAGAAGGGTTTTTACTTTACATCCAGAATATTAAATATGTTAATTTTATTGTGCTGTTCTTAAGTTAGTGGGTAATTTGGCTGCGATTCCGATTGAATCGAGAATAGTGCGGAGCGGACTGAAATCGGTTGTCAGTTTACATGCCTGCCAGCACCAAAGCAATGGGGCATTAGTGCAGATGGTCGTCAGCTGTTTATATAAGCGCACTTGCTGGATAGATGCACGCAGGTTGGCACCAGCTTTACCTGGAAGTTGATCAGCATGAGCGATGATCGCTTCCAGACTGCCATACTCCTTAAGCCACTTAGATGCTGTTTTCGGCCCAATAAGTGCAATTCCGGGAATGTTGTCGCTGGGATCACCTATCAAAGCTTTTAAATCTGGTATTTGCTCAGGGGTGACATTTATCTCATCTTGAACAGTTGATGGGGTGTAGATACGATTATAGCGATTATTGGGAATGACCACTGTCACTTGGCTGTTGACTAACTGTAGTAAATCGCGGTCAACTGTGATCACATAAGCTTCAGTTTCGGGTGGCAGGTTACAGGTGATTGTACCAATGATATCATCTGCTTCATAGCTTGCTAGCTGCAGAATCGGTATCGCACATGCTGTGAGCACATCTTTAATTAAGGGCAGCTGCTGGCGTAAATCGTCAGGCATAGGTGGACGGTTGGCTTTGTATAGGGGATACATGGTCTGCCTGAATGAAGGCTGTGTGTGATCAAAAACAGCGATAAGATAATGCGGCTGAAATTGCTCAATTAAAGCAGAGAGGGTGTTATAGAACCCTAGCACGGCGTTGATTGCTGTGCCTTTGATAGTCCTGATTGATGTTGGTAAACCATAATATGCACGGTATGTGAGCGCAAACCCATCTAAGATGACACAGCTTTTTTTCATTGATATCCCCTTTACACCATAATACGCTTATTATAGCATAAATGAAGTGCTGAAACCAGTTTACTGGTGGATATAGCAAGTACATTGGAAGTAAGGAGAGATCGCTATGGGTTACTTAATTGGATTGGATATTGGTACATCGCAAGTTAAAGCACTATTGATTACCGATGATGGCGAAATCATTGGGTCTGCGTCTCAGGAATATCCTCTTTATTCGCCGCGTCCTGGTTGGACTGAACAAGAGCCAGAGGATATGTGGCAAGGGACGATAAAAGCACTGCGCAAGGTTTTGAACAAATTTGATGTCGATCCAGCGGAAATCCGTGGTGTTGGTCTATCGGGCCAAATGCACAGTTCGGTGTTTCTTGATGCCAACGGGGATGTGATCCGGCCAGCTATTCTCTGGAACGACAGTCGGACAACCAAGCAGTGCCAGGAAATTGAACACTTGGTAGGGAAGGATTTGCTGTTGGAAGAAGCATGCAACCCTGCCTTGGCTGGATTTACAGCGCCTAAAGTGCTGTGGCTTCGTGAAAATGAGCCAGAAAATTTCGCAAAAGTACGGTGGCTAATCTTAGTCAAGGACTATATTCGTTACCGTTTAACTGGCGAAATTAAAATGGAGCTGAGTGACGCAGCAGGCACGCTTTTGCTGAATGTTAAACAAGGCCGTTGGTCAAAAGTAATCATGGAAAAATTAGGTCTGCCCATGGAAATGCTGCCAGAGCTGGTTGGATCAAGTGAGATTGCTGGCAGAATTACTCCAGAAGCAGCTGAAGCCACTGGTTTAGCAGTTGGTACTCCAGTTGTTGGCGGCGGTGCTGATAATGCTTGCGGTGCGGTAGGGGCTGGAATCATTGAAGCAGGTAGAGCAATGATCAGTTTAGGAACCAGTGGTGTCATGCTTGCCCACCTCGATGTACCAAAACTGCCAAATGGTGGAACTATTCACATGTTCAACCATGCAGTCAAAGATCGCTACTATATGATGGGTGTGATTTTATCAGCTGGTTTGTCATTTAGCTGGTTTAGAGATCAACTTGGCCAGATGGAGCGCAATGTTGCTAGTCAGATGGGAACTGACGCTTACAGCTTGTTGACTCAAGAAGCCAGCCTAAGTACTCCTGGAAGCCAAGGATTGATCTTTTTACCATATCTGACTGGCGAACGCACACCACATGGTGATGGTAACGCGCGCGGCTGTTTCTTTGGTTTGAATGCAGGACATCAACGGCGTGACTTAGTGCGAGCCATACTTGAAGGTATTGGTTTCGCTTTCCGCGACTCGCTGTCATTGCTGCAGCAGGCTGGTTGGTCAGGTAATGCTGTCAATTGTATCGGTGGCGGCGCAAAATCCAAACTCTGGCTAGAAATCATTGCTAGTATTCTTGGTCTGCAGATGCAAACCTTGAACGTTGATGAAGGCCCAGGTCTAGGTGCCGCTCTGTTGGCAGGTGTAGGCACTGGTGCGTTTACTACAGTCAAAGAGGCTGCTGACGCTCTCTTAAAGGTGACTAACACCATTGAGCCTAATGCAGAATGGAGTAAGGTTTATCAAGACGTTTACCAGGTATACAAGAGTTTATACCCAGCTCTAAAACCTATGTATGATCAGATGGCTAAGCTATTTTAAGCGGTTTTGCTAATAAAATATAAGGTGGGGACCGAGTGGTGAAGCATCACTTCGGAATTTACTGCATCATTGTAGTTATTATACTAGCCAGCACTGCCACAGCGAAAGAGTTTCGGGTCGCTATTAAAACTGATGGTTTTCAGCGCTTAACCCATACATCAGCAGTGATCAGCAGTGAAGATGGGCCAATTTTTCTGGTGGATTACAATTCGGATTTTCAGAGCAGTCTCCCAGTCACCCTCACACCTTGTGGTGAAGGAATCTTAGTGGATAATGGACAAGAGAAGCTGCTGATGGGTGAGCGATTGTGGATCTATCCTCAGCACTTGGGGCGATTGACTATTGAAAGCATAACCCGCGGTGATGCATGGGCATTCCACCCAGCATACAGGGGCTTCTTGGAGGTTCAGCTTGCGGAAAACCACGAATTGCTGATCATTAACACGGTAACGGTTGAGCAATACTTATATGGCGTTGTTCCCAGTGAAATGTCCGTATCATGGCCTTTGGAAGCACTCAAAGCTCAAGCGGTGGCATCCCGGACGTATGTGGTGCGGGCTATCTTGGATGCTCAAACCACTGGTCGCCCATATGATTTAGATGACAGTGTATACGCGCAGGTTTACAATAACCGCAAGGAAGATCCAAGGGCTAAGCAAGCTGTCGATGCAACTGCGGGCATGGTAATGCTGGATCAGGATGGACAGTTGATACATGCTTATTTTCATTCGACATCATGGGGTCTTACTGCCGCCTCGCATGAAGTGTGGGGTGGCAGTTCCCGCACTAGTTTCCCCGGAAATCCCATATCATATCTTATGAGCCGCTCAGTTTTATCCACTGATTTGGCGATTGATTGGTCAGATGAGGCCCAAGCACTCAGTTTTTTTAAAGATTGGTCAGTTACAGGCTTTGAACAGCAATCACCCTGGTTTCGCTGGCGTATTCGTTTAACACGGGAAAAATTGGAGAAGATTATCAATGCACATTTGGCAGAACGCTACCAGGCACAACCAGAATTTGTTTTGACCAGAATAGCGAGCGGCGAGTTTGTGCCCCAGCCTATACCACCTGCAGGTATCGGACAGCTCTTAGACATTCGTGTAATCAAGCGTGGTAGCGGCGGCAACATAATGATTTTAGAGATAGAGGGTACTACGGGGACATATCAGATTAGTAAAGAATTGAATATCCGTTATTTGCTGCGGCCAACCAATCAATTTACTGGTGGCGATGATGTGATCATCGAACGGATTGATGGGCAGATAAGAAATTATGCTGTTCTGCCGAGTGCTAGCTTTGCGTGTGAGATTATCCGCGAGGATGGTGTCATAACAGAGGTAGTGATTTATGGCGGAGGAAATGGCCATGGTGTGGGAATGAGTCAATGGGGTGCCAAAGGTATGGCTGAAGCTGGTTATACATGTGAAGAGATTCTTAAGGCTTTCTACTCTGATGTCAGATTTGTCGATGTTTACACGCATTTCAACTGGCCAAAGTAAATGTTGTGTGAAAATGGAAATTATTTTGACATTAACTTCTTAATATGATATATTGTATATTAGGTGTTTGGCGTTGTATTCTAAAACCTTGATAACCGCACTTATAATTTAGTAATAATTGAGCTTATATTGGTCAATAATAGTCTAAGAGAGATAAGGTTCATTTCTAGTATTGTATAAAGGAGTTGAAGAGCGTGGGATATGAAGAATCTTTAAGACAAGCCAGAGAACTGCTGATTGCAGAGATCAATGACCTGAAGGAACAATTGGCACGCAAAGAGCAAAGTCTCAAGAAACTCGACTCGTTCTTTAAAGAACCTTATGTAGCCAGTGAAAATGAGGGCTCGTTAACTAAAAGTATTGTCGAGATAGTTTATCGGTTAGTAACTGCACAGCAGCAGCCTATCACCGCAAAAGCTGTAGTCAAAGAGTTTTTCAAATTCCGGAAAGATGTCAACGAATCCACCATTCGTTCGACCTTGTACCAGGTCAGCCGCAAGCAGAAACCAACTGAAATTGAAATAGACGGAAATATTATTCCTGTAGCAGTGGTTAAGGATGGTCCTAGTTATAATATTGTTGTTGTCAATCAGCAACCATATTCAGAACTGAAACAAGCGAATGTGTGATGGGTGATTTTTGACATAAAGCCCGTACCCGCTGGGTAGGGCTTTATCTATTTTTTGGCCTTGGCAGGATTTTCAAAGCAATGCATGGAAAAATACCCTATGATCATGAGTGTGGAGGAGTAAACATGCGCAAAATTCTCATTGCGTCAATATTGGCTTTGGTTATACTCATTGTCCTGCTCAATTATTTAGGAGTAATCGACTTCGGAATCCTCTACGTTTTTTCCAGGTGCTGGTTTGTAATCCCGATGTGGTATGGTGTGCGCTTTTTCCGGGAACCTGAACGCAGCAAGCGCATATCAGGTTTTGTTCTACTGGTTTTTTCCGGTTTTATGCTGATGCTGAACATCATTGAGCTGATTACCGATACACAAGATTTTATTTACTATATTACGGTAATCGGTACCTTGGTGTTCTGGCCGATTGTCATCATCGCTTTATTCGTCGCAGTTATTATTAGCTTGCTTGATAAAGGGGAAGTAGTACATAAAAGTGTATTTACAGTCAAGAGCATTACCAGCCCTAATACAGAAATTCTGGATTTAACTCTAAGAGCAATTGGGGGCAAACTGACTTATATTATCCAGCCAGAAGCCATAACCCACCGGACAGTGCGCTTGGATGTCTTTGCATTCTTGGGCAAAGTGGAAATAATTATTCCAGAAGATGTTGGAGTACTAGCTGAAGCTAAATCCAGGTTTTCAGTTACACAAATTATTGGGCAACGTAATCAAAAACTCTTTGGTAATGAAGTGATCCGGAGTGCAGCTACATTGAAGCATAATCCGCGGTTGTTATTAGTGACCGGGTCGTGGTTGGGCAGTGTGACAGTGAAGTGTGAGTGATAAAGGGGAGTTGATTTAGTGCTTAATTTCAACTTTTTTCTGCCTACAGAAATACTTCATGGTCAAGATGTCGTTACCGGTTCAGCTGCTAGATTTCGCGAGTTTGGCAAGAAAGCGTTGATTGTGACAGGACAGCGCTCAGCGAAGATGAGCGGTGCTTATGCTGATGTGGAGAATGCACTGCTAAGTCAAGGAATCGAATTTCATGTCTTTGACCGAGTGGAAAGTAACCCAACATTAGAGAATGTCAATCTTGGCGCTCAAGCTGCGCGCAGTTTTGGCCCGGATTTTATCATTGGTATTGGTGGCGGGTCTTCACTGGATGCGGCTAAAGCTATTGCTGTTTTGGCTGTCAACAATTTAAGACCTGAACAGCTGTATGATGGTCATTTCCCCACTAAACCATTGCCAATTATTGCAATTCCCACTACAGCAGGAACGGGTAGTGAGGTAACGCCATATTCAGTATTGACCGTTCCTGAGAAACAGACCAAAGCTAGTTTTAGTCATCCTGGCCTTTTCCCAAGAATCGCTTTCTTGGATTACCGTTATACTGAGAGCATGGAGTTGGAAACTACACGCTACACAGCGGTTGATGCCTTATCACATTTAATAGAATCCTATCTGTCACGTCGAGCAACAGATATGAGCGATCTATTTGTAGAAGCGGGTTTAACGCTTTGGGGCAGAGCTTTATCAGATCTGAAAGCTGCTGCATTTTCTTCCGGTATGCGCGAAAGCTTGCTAGTGGCTTCAACCTTGGGTGGAATGGCAATCGCCCATACTGGGACGACAGTAGTGCATGCACTGGGTTACCCCTTGACTTACTTCCATGGGGTGCCACATGGAAAAGCCAATGGTTTGCTGCTGGCTGAGTATTTAAAGTATAATCAGCGTCATGCCAAATCGCGTGTAACTACGATCCTGAAACTCTTAAATCTCAAAGATATTGGTGCTTTCCGTGATCTAATGTGTGAGCTGCTGCCTTGTGACTTAAAATTAACAGCTGAACAGATTAATGAGTATGGTATTGCAGCTAGCAGAACTAAAAATGCAACCCATTCGTTGGGTGATGTGAACTCTGAAGTTTGCATTGAGATTCTAACCAATAGTTTAGGATGAGCGTCAACTCATCCTATTTTTGTCTAAAGCGAGATTCAAGATACATATATTGGTTATAGACGGTCACCAAAGCGGTACCGCATACGAATACTACCGATAGGGTGATTTTTATGAAAAGACGATCGATATTGATTAGCTTAATGATCATCTGCCTAATGCTAAGCGGATGTAGTATTTTTGTATCAATTGAAATTCGGGGAAAACTTGGTGGTTGGGTATTTGAATCCACTCGTGATCCATATGACATGATCATTATGCCTTTTAGGGACACGCCTAGTGGTTATCGTCCGTTACCTGGCGCTGCAATCGAGGTTTATGATTATTACTCTGGCACATTAGAAGCTGAAGCAATTAGCGACGCTGAAGGAGGCTTTTATTTCCGCAGTGTTTCCCCAGGGAAGAAGCTGGTTGTAATCAGACATCCGCGTTATAGCGCAGTGAAAGTGGAAATCCCGGTGTATATTCGCGATTCGATACGCTTAGTCACTTCCAAGCCTACTGTGCACTATATAATTGTCGGCATCGACAAGTATCCTGAAATGCGAGGGTCAAAAGATCTAAAAGTATCAGCCAATGATGCTCGTAATATCAAGCAAGTGTTTGTCGACGAAAACGATGTAGTTGGTAGTTATACATTGCTAATCGATAGCAAAGCAACTAAGAACAATATTAAGAATGCTATTATTGATGCTGCTTGGGAAGCAAAGAGTGGTGATGCGCTCGTTTTCTACTTCTCTGGTTATGCTGATAAAGAGATATGGGAAGGTGGGGTAGCTAATCCATTGGATCACATTGTGCCGTACGATGGTCAAAACTACGGCTCGAAAGAACAGATAAGAAAATCCGTGATTACCGACAAAGAATTGGCAGATTGGTTGAGTGACTTCCCGAACAAAAATGTAACAGTAATTTTGGATGTTGCTTATGCGCAAACATTCTTTGATGGGACTGTCCGGGCACAAAATGTTGATGAGATTCAGCCTTTAGCGTTGCTGAACAAAGGTTATACTGTTTTGGGAGCTACATCCAGTGATGAGCGGAATATTGTGACCCCAGGCTCTGGAAGTAAGTTTACTGAGTTCATTATTAAAGGTATAAGAGAGATTTCCAGCAACAGAATCACTGCTGGTGAATTATTTGATTTTGTTGATGAAGAAATGTATAAGTTGTGGCTGCGTACTGATCCAAAAGATCGTGATAAAGTGCCGCATCCGCAAATGGTCGGTAATGAAAACACTGTGATTTTCATCCGTAAATCGTATTACCGTTAAGGAGGTAAGCATATGAAGTTGAGAATGATACTGATAGTTTTACTGTTGGTCTGTATTGTTAGCGTACCGGTTTTGGCTTTGGAGAGCAGGGACATCAGGAACTATAATGAATCACCAATGGCTATTGCCTGGAGAAAGAATGATACGATATACGTGGCGATTGTCAATGAGAATTCAGCGCGGGATAGTTATCGCATTGAGATCTACGATGCACAGCGCCGTAGTGCTCTGGTTAAACGCGAGGTAATCATCCCTGGCAAGTCAATTCTGGTGGAATCGTTTACATCGCGCGACTTAAAAAACGCTAAATCTCCAATTCAGGAAGTGACAATTTATTCAGGTTACTATGGCCGTACCATCAAAGTTCAGGAACATGAATGGTTTACAGTAGATGACTATTTAGTGCCGGCAAATTCCTCAATCACTGTCCAGGTCGATGTCAGCTCTATCCGTGGTTCATCGTCCTTTGGGCGGATTGTGGTTGATGATGTATTTGAAATGTACAACAGTCGGAATACCGGGAGAATCTCTGTGAAATTGGATTCTGGTTTTAGCTATACTAGTCCTAATATCATTGAGTATGGTCAGCCAAAACTCATTTTGACTATGCGGACTCCTTATATCCGTGATGTCGATCTGCTTAGCTTTGGCATTGCCCATCGTCCGTCTAGCGCTAGACGGGATGAATACACTCTGGGTCCAGTCATTTTAGTGTATGGCCGCAATTATGAAGTATTAGGACTTGGCTCAAACCGTTCCAATCCCTCGGATGGTTCTTCAGATTGGGTAGTAAGATAGTATGTTAATCCTAATGCACTTTTCCCAAAAAACGCATATGCTGACTATGAAGGTGTAACTAGGAAACTTGGGAGGTGCCTCCATGGGTAAGCGTATTATCTGTGATAATGATAGTCTGTGGGTAGTGTTTGTGTTGCTTCTTGTGGTTATCTTGATCATTGGTTTGCAATAAGCATTCAAGATGCGAAAACGCCTCTGTGAGAGGCGTTTTTATTTTGCTAATCTGGCATGAGTGCTGTGCTGCAGCAGATAAAGAGCATATTCTAATGGTTTTAGGTCAGCTTGTTCGATAATAGCATCATCAGCTAGATCTGTATAAATTTGCTTGCTAGGTTTGCCATTCACTTCAATGATCCAGGGCTGTTGAGCGGCATCGAGACCAAAATCGACACTGATTTCACCTAAGTTCTGTACAGTTTGATCCAGAGCGGAAGCTACCTGTAAGCTTAATGAACTGATCAAATTTAGAATGTCATCTGCAGGGTAGTCAAGCTGCTTGAGCAGCTGATCAGCATGCATTACCCGCTGATAAACATTGGTAATAAACCCACTCTCTTGGGCAACGCGGCTAGTAAGGGCTGTCACCTGCCAAGCGCCGCTGCCGTTTTTCTGTATTAGAGAACGAATATCAAACACAGCTCCATCTATTTGAGCAAGTGAAATATACTTTTGAATGAGCATTTTCTCTGGTTTGATCAAATGGTTCAGGGTTTCCAACACCATATCGGAATATGGTAGTTGCAATGGAAGAATTCCATGTTCAAATAAAACTTGAGCATTATCTAACAGTGTTATCCGCCAGATGCCATGACCTTGACTGCTTTTCCGTGGTTTGAGAATTACGCATTGATAATCATCAAGAGTTTGCTTAAGCGTAGTTAGATCAAAGAGGTAAGTTGGTGGTAGATAAGGGTGGAGATCTGTTTGCGCTAAAAGCTCATAAACTACCCATTTATCAAACTGGGTGATATAGTTGAAAATTTGAATTGATGGCTGCAGTTTTTTTAAACGTTTAATCACCGCTATACTCTGGGGATAAACTTGATTATAGATCACATGGGGCAGCGGCATTATTTTCCTGTATAAGCCATATCTAGTAAGGTATAAACCGGAAACCCGGCATGTGCGCCAGTTGATATCCTCAGGTTTAAAGAATAAAATTTTAAAATAATACTTGTGAACAAGCTCAGTGTAATCTGGCAGTGGTGTATTTTTGCCAATCATCACACCGACAACTTTGGCTGGCATCATGAGAAAACCACCTTTCACTCTCGAAAAAATAGGATTAGGCTCTCAGCTCGGAAATTGGTCCGAGTGAATATCTTAATGACTGAAGAGGTGAACAGAGCCCTTCAGTTCTTGGGTGGGAGGTGAACAGTTTGACACCTGCACAACAAACTTTCTTGATTTTTGTTGCTTTGGTTATTGTGTTCGCCGTGGCTATCATTCTGTTAGCCTAATAATAGATTAAGCTAGCAGGATAAGCCATTAGCCTAAGGGTAGTGAGTAGTTCACTACCCTTTCAAAAATAGGAGTGAGTTCCTAGGACAGATTCATACCAGCAATAATATAATGAGGTAGACTCTAAGGAGGTGGATGACTTGGCAAATAAGCCTGAAACCAATTTGGAAACTGTAATGAATGTTTTACCAGCTGTGATGGCTGTCTTGCCACAGCTAAAAAAGTCAGGAACTCGTGACCGGGCAAGAGCTAAGTCTGGTGATAAAATTGATATGGATACCTTAATGCAGCTGATACCCACCATTACTGCGGCATTGCCAGCCATGAAAGCTATTATTGAAGGGAAAGGGGATACTTCTGCTACTGAACTTATTAGTAAGTTACAAACAGTGCTAGCTGAATATAGCAGCAAATCTAATCAATCAAATGTGGATGACTTAAGCAGTAAAATCAGTGAAATTCTTCCAGGTATCCTCAATGTTCTAGCTGAACTCAAAGCCAATCAAGGACGCACCAATGCAGAAAACTTTAATTTCCACAATTTCAACAGTGCGTTATCTGGAGATATGGGCGGTGGTAAACTCAAGTAGCGTATGGTTAAAGGGCGATCGTTGGGTCGCCTTTTCTTTTTGATTAGCAGGGTTTCATACAGTAATGACGAAGATAAAAGGGAGCAGGCGATCTATATTTATTTTATGCTGTTGAAGCTCAGGGTGCGATTGAATTTGCACAATGAACATTTACCAGCTCGAGCCTCAATCGTAAAACTACAGATCGAACAAAAATTCAAAGGAAGGAGATATGTTTTCATGCCCAAAATTACTTTTATGGGAGCTGGCAGTACGGTATTTGCTAAGAACTTAATTGGCGATTGCTTGGTAACACCTGCATTGCGCGAATCTGAATTTGCACTGTATGATATTGACCTTAAGAGGCTTAAAGAGTCAGAACAGATGCTGAACGCCATTAATAACAACACTGGCGGATACGGTAAGATTGTGGCTTATACAGATCGCAAAGAAGCACTGCGTAATGCTGATTATGTCATCAATGCTATTCAGGTTGGCGGATATGAACCCTGTACTGTGACAGATTTTGAAGTGCCGAAGAAATATGGCTTGCGCCAAACTATTGGCGATACCATTGGGATTGGCGGCATCTTCCGTGCTCTGCGGACCATTCCGGTACTAGAAGATTTTGCGCGTGATATGGAAGAGGTCTGCCCAGACGCATGGTTCCTCAACTATACCAATCCTATGTCCATTCTTACAGGTTATATGCAGCGCTACACAGGCATTAAAACCGTTGGTCTGTGTCACAGTGTGCAAGTATGCGCAGAAAACTTGCTTAAGCATCTGGACATGCCTACTGATCGCATCCAATGGAAAATTGCAGGTATTAATCACATGGCTTGGCTGTTGGAAATCACTCGTGATGGGGTTGATTTATATCCGGAGATTAAGCAGCGGGCTGCTCAAAAACAGAAGGAAGGCAAGCACTGGGACATGGTGCGCTATGAGATCATGTTCAATTTTGGATATTATGTCACAGAATCCAGTGAACACAATGCTGAGTATATGCCCTATTTTATCAAGAGTCGGTACCCAGAACTGATTGATAAGCTGAACATTCCTTTAGATGAGTATCCAAGACGGTGTGTAGCTCAAATCCAAGGTTGGGAGAGACTCCGTGATCACCTGGTTGAAAATCCTACATTGTCTCATACCCGGACAAGAGAGTATGGATCTTATATTATGGAAGCTATGGAAACCGATCAGCCATATAAGATCGGTGGTAACGTGATTAACAATGGTGTGATCACCAACTTACCGCGCGAAGCTTGTGTGGAAGTACCTTGTTTGGTCGATGCCAGCGGTATTGCGCCTTGTTATGTTGGTGCACTGCCACCCCAATTAGCAGCTTTGAATATGACAAATATCAATGTTCACCTGCTGACGATTGAAGCAGCTGTAACACGGAAGAAAGAACATATCTATCATGCAGCGATGTTGGATCCACATACAAGTGCTGAATTGTCCATTGATGATATTAAGAGCCTGTGTGACGATCTGATCGAGGCTCATGGAGATTGGCTACCCAAATTCAATTAAATAAGGTGGACTGCACATGCAGCAGGGAGATCGGTTAACACCGTCTCCCTGATTTGTTTTAATTGGCAGCATAAGTCTGAATTGTTACTGTTTTTGCGTTAACCCCTTGATTTTTTGCAGGACAATTTTGGCAGATATCGAATTGTTATATGGGTATTTTTTCTGGGGGGATGGATTTGAAACAGAAACAAAAGCATTTAATCTTGATTGGTGATGCGATACTGGTAAATGCAGCATTTGTATTAACTTTGCTAATTCGTTTTGGTACCATACCGCCGCTCGGTTGGTATGCTTATTTTATTACTGTGCTAGTAATTACTAGTGTACGTTTATTATGTTTTTTCTTTTTGGGAATGTACAACCATATCTGGGCATATGCTTCGATCAATGAATTGATCTGTACTATTAAGGCTGTCACAGTTGGAACGTTGTTGAATGCAATTGCTCTGTTTGAGATTTTGCCTGAAAACTACTATTCTTTGCCTATGGTAATGTGCGACTGGTTCATCAATATTGTCCTCATTGGTGGGTTACGCTTGCTGATCCGTATCTGCCAGAAAGAATATCAAACACTAAAGATGCCAGATAATAAAGGAAAACGAGTGCTGATCGTTGGTGCTGGTGATGCTGGAGTACTCGTGGCTAAAGAGTTTAAAAACCACTATCCTGGTACAGTTAATGTCATCGGTTTTATTGATGATGATCCGAATAAACTGAATCTGCAGTTGTTAGGTCACAAAGTGTTAGGGATCCGTAGTGATATCCCTAAGATAGTCTCTGAATATCGCATTGAAGAAATAATCATCGCCATGCCATCAGTCGCTGGTAAAGTTATCCGCGAGATAGTAGAGATATGCCATAAAACTGATGCGAAGGTCAAAATCTTGCCTGGTGTGTTTGACATTATTGATGGCAATGTGACTGTCAGTCAAATCCGCGAGGTAGAAGTGGAAGACTTGCTGGGAAGGGAACCTGTAAAAGTTGATCTTGCCAGTATGGCAGATTACATTCATAACCGTGTGGTATTGGTTACCGGTGCTGGCGGTTCTATAGGTTCTGAGTTGTGTCGCCAGCTGGTAGGCTTAAGGCCAAAGCAATTATTGCTCTTAGATATGAATGAAAACGGCATTTATGATATCTTGTTAGACCTTAAAGAATATACTGATGTCCCGCTTATACCCTTAATTAAAGATATTAGAGATTGGCACGGGATTAATCAGGTGTTTCGTGAGTATAAACCAGATGTTGTTTTTCATGCTGCTGCTCATAAACATGTTCCACTAATGGAGCAGAACCCTGAAGAGGCAGTGAAAAATAACTGTATGGGTACATATAATGTGGCACAGGCTGCTAATATTCACAAAGCAGACCGTTTTGTTCTGGTCTCTACGGACAAAGCAGTAAATCCTACTAGCATAATGGGTGCTTCAAAACGGATTGCTGAGATGATTATCCAATATATGAATACCATAAGTGATACTAACTATGTTGGAGTGCGTTTTGGCAATGTCTTAGGCAGTCGTGGCAGTGTCGTGCCGTTGTTTAAGAAGCAGATTGCTAAAGGCGGACCTGTCACCGTCACTCACCAAGATATGGTTCGCTATTTCATGACCATCCCAGAAGCAGTGCAGTTGATTATTCAAGCTGGCGCGTATGCAAAGGGTGGAGAAATCTTTGTTTTAGACATGGGTGAACCAGTACGTATAATTGATTTGGCAGAGACCTTAATCAAGCTGTCAGGTTTCGAAGTGGATGATATTGGCATTGTGATCACAGGAATGCGGCCTGGTGAAAAGCTGTATGAAGAGTTATTGACTACTGAAGAAGTGCGGCAAAATCGTACGGGACACGAACGCATTTTCATTGCGCCGCCAACAGAAGTGAACAGTGCTTTATTGACCGAAACCTTTAAGGAATTTATGCAGGGAGTATTCCCCGTCGGTCCGCGGGAGACCGAAAAATGGATTCAAAGGTTTTTGCCTAACTTTAAGCTTGTACGATATGAGCAGGCTGAACCAATTGTATACCATCAAACCGTGAAAGAGATTGCCAGTGCCCAGGAAACTTGATAGAGCTGAAAGGTGGGTTTTATGGCCAAGAAAATCGATCTTGACAATCGTGTAGAAGCCTACTTGATCATGGCGAAAGCTGAGCAAGATAGTAAGGCCAAGTTGGAATGGTTCTATAAAGCCCAGGCTGAAGGTAGAAAAGTGTTAGGAACTGATATGTTTCATAAATTCAAGGGCCGGTTTTGGCAAGCAGAAGAAACTCATTCTTTTTTACTGGCATTGCAAGGATATGCTGATACGCTGCTGGCTCAAGGCCATTTACATGAAGCTAAGTCTTACTATAACGAGCTGTTGCTGTTGGACCAGGAGGATCATCTTGGCGCACGTAATAAACTCTTTCGTGTGCTGCTGGAGTTGCAAGACTATCTAGCCGCTCGCTCTTTGCTTACAACATTTAAAGAACCGACCAACTTTCGTTGGTTATATGATGACCTGTTGTTATCATATTATGAGCATGGGATTAATCATCAACTGCGTCTCAAAGCGTCCAGGGCAATTGCCCATAATCCACTCGTATGTTCCTTGCTGTTTGAACCAACTCCGTTAATCAAGGTACATTCAGCAGCGGATTTATCCACAATGAGTCCAGACATGGCACAAGCCCTTGACTATTTACTTGAGAGAATTGACTTATGGAATCGAGAACCTTCCTTAAGGCAATGGTTGTGGCAAGAGTATCATGATACAACTGCTGTCTCGGTGGAAGACGCTGATCAGCTGCTCGAGCAGGGTAATAGCCTGTTGGAATCCGGCAATCTACTGCAAGCAGAGCGGCTGCTCTCATTAGCGCTGACTGCTAAAAGCGATCCAATGATTTGCAATAGCTTAGGTTATTGTAAACTGCTTCTTCGGCAGTATGATGAAGCTTTGTCTGTCTTGCAAGCTGGTTTAAGTAAAAATCAGCTCAATCCTTTTGGTTATGCACTGGCAAGTGAGTGTGCTTATTATCTTAACGATGAGTTAGCTGCCTATCGCTACCTACGCACTGCGATTCAGCAGTTTGAAGCTGGGTTCCGCCCTGGCAGTGATCTGGGGCCATTTACGGAGCAGTGGGTGCAGTATTCTGTAATTATCAAGGCAGTTGCTGGTCTTTTAGGTCATGACCGATTAGTAATATCTTTACACCGTAAGTGGGATGCACATCTGCTGCTTGATGAAGATACATATCAATTGGGTGTTGCTTTGTTCAATTTAGGTAAATTTCAACAGGCGAAGCGAGTGTGGCAGCAGATTACTGCACCAGAATGGTGGTTTTTGGATAAGTTTTGTATTGCTGCAGATAAATTACGCATGCTCGGTATTCCCGCGCCACGACTTGAGTATTTACCACCGTGGTATTTGATGGAAGAAAAACCAGCAGATCTCTATCAGATTGAAGAACTCATTGTGAACTATGCTGGTTATCAGCTGACTATGCTTGCTGATCTATTTCTTACTGAAGATGTAAGTAATCCAGAAAACAACCTGACTGTTTTAACGCTAAGTACGCTTGGTGACTGGGGTGAAAATTTCAGTCGAGTTATTATCGAATCAACATCGATGGCCTATTCTTGGAAGCTTGCGGCTATTATCGGTTTGTTGAGCAAAGGTGTTTTCCGTTATGGTGATCTAGTACTTGTTCGTACTGCAGAAACAGAACAGATGCTCATGATTAGCGAGGAATTAGTCAACTCGTATATTGAACAGCATTTACCACAGTTTGTTAAAGAGATGGCTACAGAGATTAAGTGACATTTCTACACAAGAGGAGGAAATCAATGGAAGTACTCGCAAAGCAGTATTGTTTGTCGGTAGCTGCTGGTAAAAGGTTGATTGCCAAAGCAGTGACAGAACTGCCGCAGATTAAACGGGCATTGAAAGGGTATACGATAGTGATCGTGGCTGGAACCACCAATGCATATGTTGCTGAAGAGCTGTTAAAGCAGCTGCATCAGGAGTCGGAATTTGACAGACAGTGCTTTTTCCGTGGTATTACCCTGCCACCTCATCAGAAACGTCCTTCTGGGGAGAAATTTCTAGGTGATGTAGTGATTATTGATGGGCAGTGGCATAAAGGATTAACGCTTTATGATGTGGTTGATCAGCTCAAAGAGGGAGATATTATAGTCAAAGGAGCCAATGCGGTCAATTTGCAGGATCAGGAGGCTGCAGTGTTAATTGAACATACGCGGGCTGGTACTATGGGTGTAGGAATTCAAGCAGTGATTGGCCGGCGAGTGGAACTGTTGATCCCTGTAGGTTTGGAAAAGCGTATAACGGATAGAATCAGTTCAATTGCTGCTCAAGTTAATGCACCAGGAACCACAGGTCTCAGGTATTTCCCGATTAAGGGAACTATCATTACAGAATTGGAAGCCATTCAACTGCTAAGTGGCTGTAATGCTCAGCTAATTGCTGCTGGAGGAGTTTCTCAAGCAGAAGGAAGCTCCTGGCTCCTTGTTTCTGGCACACAGCAGCAGTTGTCGTGCATAGATCAGATTATGGCTGAGGTGAAACACGAACCGCCATTTGTTTTGTAGTTACCAGGGAAACTCTGGGAGTGATGATCTGTGCTATTCGGACCGCTGAAGTTTGAACCTGTCTACCATCCGAAAATCTGGGGTGGGGAAAGCTGGGAAATATCAGTACATGAACAGGGGCCGAGTATTGTGGCTCAACCTCCATCACTGGCTGGGCTTTCTTTACGTGAGTTGTGTCAAACATATCCTCAAGCCATCCTTGGTACTGATGATCCCACTTTCCCACTACTAATCAAACTGATTGATGCTCGGGATAGGTTGTCAGTTCAAGTGCACCCAGATGATGAGTACGCAAGACAGTTTTCTTCAGAAACGGGTAAAACGGAAATGTGGTATGTTTTGCATGCCAAACCCGGTGCGAAGATCATCTATGGACTTAAACCTGGAACTACGAAAGCAGTCCTGGCTCATGCTATAGTAAACAACACAATCACTGATTATCTTAACGAAGTACCGGTGCAGGCCGGTGATTTTTTTTATATACCTCCAGGCGCAGTGCATGCTATTGGTGCAGGTATTATGCTAGTGGAAATTCAGCAAAGTTCTAATATAGTCTATCGACTCTATGATTGGGATCGGGTTGATGATCATGATCAGCCACGACAATTGCATGTCGACCATGCTCTGGCTGTCATAGACTATGGTTTTTCAGGTGAACGGTTCACACTCAGTGATGATACAGAGCAGGCAATATTGACGCAAAATTCATATTTTACCGTCGAGAAACACCAATTTGATGCGTACACTGTCAAAACAATATCCACCGACCACTTTCATATCATTACTGGTCTGAACGGTTCACTTATTGTGAGAAATGAACACTATGGTATAGACATCCAACCAGGTGAGAGCTGTCTTGTTCCTGCATGCTGTCATAACTATGAGATAGTCACAGGAGCTTCAGCGGCACAACTGCTCCTTAGTTGTTTGACCAAATAACTGGTAAAATCTGATTTAATTTTCTGTTAAACGGTAGATAATCTGATTAATAAGGATTATGATAGAGATGTGATGAACTATTTGGAGGGATGAGGATGGCTATTCTAGTAACTGGTGGTGCAGGATACATAGGCAGTCATACCTGCATTGAGCTGTTAGAAGCTGGGTATGATATCGTCGTAGTAGACAATCTATCGAATAGTAAACCAGAAGCTGTTAAACGGATCCGTGAGTTGACAAACAAAGATTTTCGCTTTTATCCGGTGGATTTATTAGATAAACCAGCATTGTCTGCTGTGTTTATGGACAACCGGATTGATGCTGTGATACATTTTGCTGGTTTAAAAGCTGTTGGTGAATCGGTAGAGATTCCGCTCCGTTACTATCATAATAATGTAACTGGTACGATCATTTTATGTGAGGTAATGCAGGAATTTGGAGTAAAGAAGATGGTCTTCAGTTCTTCTGCTACAGTCTATGGAATGCCCGAGCGTGTTCCTATTTCTGAAGACTTTCCCTTGTGCCCGACAAATCCCTATGGCAGAACAAAGTTTATGATTGAACAGATCCTCCAGGATTTATATGTGGCAGATAATCAGTGGAGTATTGCTCTGCTGCGCTACTTCAATCCAATTGGCGCTCATGAAAGCGGTCAGATTGGTGAGGATCCTAATGGTATACCCAACAATTTAATGCCGTATATTACGCAGGTTGCCGTTGGCAAGTTACCCAAACTGCGTGTGTTCGGCAATGATTATCCTACTCCAGATGGAACCGGAGTCAGAGATTACATCCATGTAGTAGATTTAGCGATAGGACATCTCAAAGCTTTGGAGAAATTGGCTAGTAACACCGGTGTCTTTACATATAATCTAGGTACAGGCAAAGGTTATAGTGTCTTAGAAGTAATCGCAGCTTTTGAACGCGTTTCAGGCAAAAAAATCCCGTATGAGATCACAGCCCGCCGACCAGGTGATGTAGCATCCTGTTACGCTGATCCATCTAAAGCAAAGCAAGAGTTAAATTGGCAAGCAGAAAAAGGTTTGGAAGATATGTGTCGTGATGCTTGGCGCTGGCAGGTAAATAATCCCCATGGTTATGATGCTGATTAAAATGCAATGAGGAGCGAAAGCTCCTCATTATTTTTTGGTAACGTTGTCAACATTGATTGCATCGGAGCCTGCTGGCACAAAGGTTTTGCAGCATGTTTCCGTGCAATCAGAAGCACTCATTGTTGGCACTTGCATATGATGCTCAGCGTCAATTACATCACTAACTTGTTCAGCCCAGTCGTCTGCAGCGACTAGAATTTTCGATGCTTTGCATACATTCCCCTGACTCCAGTAATGGCAGTTGTCAATGCTGCAGTAGACATCTGGCAATCTTACCACCTCCTTATGTTGTTCCAATGGTTAGTATGATGAAAGGTTGGGTGTTTTAGTACTTCAGCTACTCAATCGTTACTCGCTTTTTTAAATAAACGTCGCCTTGCTCGATTGCCAATTTTAATATAAAGCTGACCAGTCTCAACTTCACGATAGATCCGAATTCTGAAAGGTTTCAAAGGAGTCCAGATCTCTTTGAAAACTAACCAAGGCATGAAAAGTGTCCCCCCCCACTTATGGTTACCCCCATTACCGAGCATGAGAAGTACGAAAACGTATCATTTTTAGACTCTTAATTTTAATACTGATAAATACTTGATTAAATGGTTAATTCCTGCAAAAGCAAATTACAATATTACGACAAAGTTCAAATTAATGTTTATTAATTCTAGTCAGCAATTTCGTCCTAAAGTCTCATTTCAGCCATGTACCTCCCTGCGGTTCAAGCCATATATTATAGTGCAAGCAACTTTTAAGTGGGGAGTGATGATGTGGGTATTCGCAGTGGTTGTATTTGTCCAGACGTTCTCGTTCAGTATATAAATAACTGGTTCTTCATCTATACCGAGAATGATACTCAGCCATTTTATGACACTCAATGGCAGCTGGTGGATGTTGGTGTAAACTACATTGTAGTGCGCCGTTTTGTAGCTGATATTGGCGGAGTGCAAACGGCTGTGCTTTTCTGCAATCAAATTGTTGGTTTAGCTGCAGCACCACCAGGGCCTATGCCGCCAGTTAATGGGTAAAAAAAGAGCTGTGAGCATTCTGCTCGCAGCTCTTTTTATCAATTAGACCGTCCAATAAAGCGCCATAAGTTAGCACCAAAGAGATCTGAAACATCTCGATGAATTTCGGTTTCTGATATGCTCCAGTTGGTGTCCAAAAGATCACTGTATTTGTCAATCAGCACTTTAGCAATGATTTGGCGTGAATGGCTCCATTTGTAGATTAACTGATCGAGTACTCGTGCATCGGAATGTTGCGGAATAAATGACAAACCTAAAGTTTCCATTCTTTCTCGTGTGATTTCTTCGATAATACTTGGATTATTGAGGTACCACCAACAGCCAAACACCATGAGGTTGCGGAATTTGCGGGCAGTGATAGCTAACTCATGCTGATTCTCCCGAGATAACATAGTGACCATAAACTTGTTCTCTGGATAGGTACGGCAAAGGTATTCCACTGCATCTAGCGATGCTTTGCCAAGAGAATCACCTGCCATCAGCAGCTGTGCATTCACTAACCTTCTGACACCGATCATCATGGCGAAAGGAACGTTGAATTCACGGCATATCGGTATGATACACTGTTCAATCAGTCGTGACCTCAGTGAATCTTCAGGGACAGTGAAATCTGGAGGTAATGATACGGAAACGTAAAGTGCATCCATCCTTTTGATCCAGTCGGCCAAGAACCTTCGGATTTCAGCCAGTGATCGCTGATCAAGAGTAAGTGACACTTGATAACCCCAATCCTGCAGCTTTTTGTAGGCGTTGGGATAATCATTAAGCAAAGGATCAAGCCTGAGAGCAGCTTTAAACCTTGGATCAGCATTGCCCTCTGTGTCCCAAAAGGGTTTTTCTAATGGATCAAAAGGATCATTGGTCATCACGACATTTTTGATGTTTACGAGAGAAAAGACATGATCGATATACTCATCACAGCGCAGGTTAGCAAAGTACTGGCGATAACTGTTCAGATCACGCGCAGCGACGTCTAATCCCAGTTTACTTAAGACAGTCAGCACTCCGCGCTGTGCCTCACTGACAGGAGAGTGATCAATGAACAGTGTCTGCCAGATTAGATCCGCTTGTTCGCGCTTGTTCAAAGCAAAGAATTGCTGGTAAGGCAAATTACTATAGCGGAAATATTCAGCGATTAGATAGTGATAGGTTAGTAACTCGTCGATTCCCCAAAGCAGTAAACCACGGAAGCTGCTAGGATATAGATGAGTGTGAATATCGATAATTTCAGCGTTGGCTACTTCGCGAAGTACTACCTCGCGCAAGGTTTGCTTATCGGTAATCATCAGAATTCCTCCTGCTGTCAAGTGATGCTTAAAAGATCCAAGTGCCGGCCAATATGCGCCTGGAGCCGAGCTTTATAAAGATCTAGGTTGGTTATTAGCGCTTGATAGAATCGATCTTTGAAAAGGTATTTACCGTGATTCTGGGCTTGGAGAATCAGTCCATAGCTTATGTGCAATGCTTGACGGGAAGCTGGTTGATTCATTAGGTCAGGCAACTGCTGATCACTCAAAGTTGATATATCAGGAATATCAGCGGGATTGAAACTTACATGATAATACTGTCTGGCTTCTGCAATGTGTGCCAAAGCATAGGTGTGAATCTCCCGGTAAAGTTGAGGATCGACTTCCGCTACCACTCTTACAGCTTCTAGCCAGCTGGTTCCTGCAGTTTTCAGGTGGAATCTCCCTTGAGTATACTGGCCAATGGTTTGAAATACTGTGAATTTGTCACTGCCCGAATGTATACTGAGTTTATACCCAAAATGATCAGCAATTTCAGCATGTATCTGGAATTCTGATGCAAACTGCTGGGGATCACCAATGTAGTCTATACCTTTTTGAAATTCGCCAACAAACCGTGGTGCTATGCTGTTAGCGTGTACGCCCCGCTGCTGCAGCTCATTGGCGACAAAGAAATGGTCTTGAGGAGTGGTAGGAGTAGCAACTTCATCAATGCTCACTTCAAAGTCAATCGGCCGTCCGGCGCTTTTGATTATGGTCTTATAAACTTGCTCTGCGAAATCTAAAGCATGGATGTAGACAAGTACCATGCGATAAAACCCTTCAGAACCAAACGTTATTGAGCGACCGCAAGCCAGAGTGAATTCTTGATTTAGATAAGTTGATTCCAAACGGTGGCGCAGCTGCGGATCAAGTTGTGCATATTTTGCTGCAGCATCAGCATCTGTTAGTGAGCTGGCAGAATCATCGATATGTTCACTGCAATCTAAGGTGATCATGCTAAATCCCAGATCTAGAGCCATTTTCACATCGTCCATCTTTTTCAAGTGGTCACCATCTGCTCCAAAACCAGCAGTATAACCTTCCTGGAAAACTGCCCATGCAGCTGCATCCAGCACATCTTCATAACTACGTCCAGTTAAGTTAAGTTCTCGCATGGATTGCTGAGCTAAAACTGGCAGCACATTACGGCTTTTCACAGCAGCGATATGCCCAGGTGAAGCTAGGCCTAAGCGGTCACCTAAACCAATGGAAGCACGGTGCGGTCCGCAGGCTTGTGGGTTCAACCAGTTGAAGATCCTCTGCAGTTGTTTGCGGTTGTGTGTGGTGAGTGGACAAACTTTCACTTGATAAGCATTAACTTGCTCAATTATTCCAGAAAACAGTGAGCTGACGTCTCCGCCGCCTACAACAATCAACTTCCGCTCTTCGGGTTCTTGCACTAGGCAGAAGAGGTTTTCACCAGCAATGTGTACAGAATTGGTGAACACTGAGTGATCACCAACTTGAACAAGCTGATCGCGGAGTTCAGTTAAACTTGTCTCTGATTGGGGAAAGGCTGACCGCCAATCGTTTATATGCATATTACCATCCTCCTTGCAGCAAAGTTATAGAGTAACACCGTCTTTCCAGATAGCGATTTCGCGGAAGTTCATTAGTTCCGCTGTGGTTGGTTTACCATTAGCTGTGGCTATGACCAGTTGATACAGCTGTTCAGCAATATCAGTTATCGGTTTACCTTCAGTCAGCACCCCAGCGTTAAAATCGATCCAATGTGGCTTTCGATGATATAACTCATTGTTTGACGAAATCTTAATTACCGGTACACAGGTGCCGAGGGGAGTACCGCGACCTGTGGAAAAAAGGATGAGCTGGCAGCCAGCAGCTGCCAAAGCAGTAACTGCCACCATATCATTTCCTGGGCTGCATAAGAGATTCAATCCAGGTTTTGTGACAGTTTCACCATATTGGTGGACTCCCACTACTTGACTGCTACCACCCTTTTCGGTGCATCCTAAGGACTTATCCTCAAGTGTAGTGATGCCGCCCTCACGGTTTCCTGGTGATGGATTCTCATAGACAGGTTGATTATGATTAATGAAGTATTGTTTAAAGTCGTTGATCAACTGTACGATGTCGGTAAACACAGATTCGTCGATAGCTCGGTTCATGAGGATATGTTCCGCACCAAACATTTCTGGAACTTCGGTTAGTACGCTGGACCCTCCAGCATTGATAATAAAATCAGAAATCCAACCAATTAATGGGTTGGCAGTGATGCCAGATAAACCATCAGACCCACCACATTTTAGACCAATTTTCAGGTAGCTGAGCGGCAGTGCCTGGCGGTGGTAATGACTGGCCTGTTCGGCTAAGACTTTCACCAAATGAAATCCAACCTCTACCTCATCATCCACTTCCTGAGCCACTAAAAACTTGATGCGTTCAGCATCATAATTACCCAGGCATTTTTTTACTTGTTCTACCTGGTTGTTTTCACAACCTAACCCTACGAACAGCACACCTGCAGCATTGGGGTGTTTTGCTAAAGCGGTTAAAATCTTTTGCGTGTTGTGATGATCTGCACCCAGTTGTGAACAGCCAAAAGGATGGGTGAAGGCATAGACACCATCGATCTGTTCTGCCCAAGGTTGATTTCGGATCCATTCACGGCTGCGTTCAACAATGGCCACTGCCGTTTGATTAGTACAGCCAACGGTAGGCAGCACCCATATTTCATTACGAATACCAGCTTGACCATCAGGCCGTAGGTAACCCATGAAAGACTGGGCTGGTGTACGCGGTTTGCGGATGGCTGATGGCGCTGGTTGTGGGTGATAGACATAGGTCAAAGTGCTATCGAGATTAGTCTGCAGATTATGTGTATGAACATGTTCGCCCGCTCGTATTTGCTGGATCGCCCGGCCAATGCTTGAACCATATTTTACCACGTGCTCTCCGGGTGCAATATCCTTCAGAGCGAATTTATGGGCTTGAGGGATATCTTGAAGCAGTACGATCATTTGTTGATCGACACTAATCTCTGTTCCAGCAGCGAGGGGGACTAATGCAACGGCAACATTATCTTTAGGGTTAATCTTGATGTATTCAGGCATGGTCAACACTCCTGCGTGATCCCTCTAGTGCATCCTGCATCGTTGGTCTAATCCCTTTTGTATCTATGGAGCTGAGATAGTCTGCGATTTGCTTGAGCAAAGCTGGATACTGGCTGAGATCTGTACCCCACAGCTGCTCCTGGGCTAATACTTGCTTTACTGCTGTGGCATAGTCATCACCAGCAGCATCCCATATACGATTTAAGAGTTCTAGTACTGTACGGTCGTCTCTAACAAGATATTCACGCCCGCGATAACTGCCAGCCAGACCTTGATCAGTCAGACAGCCGCGGTAAAAACGGATAAGTCCTGCGAAAGCCAGACTTAGAAGCGGGGGTACCAGGTTTCGTTCCAGATAGGGTATGAGAGATGGTAAGACGCGTGTTTTGAACTTAGCCACACCATTCAAGGCAATGTCTAGCCACCGGTGCTGGATGTACGGATTACGGAAGCGTTCAATCACTTGATTGGCAAAATCAGCCAGTTCTTTCGGATCCATATTCACTGTAGGGATAATCTCTCTAAAGATGATGCTGCGCATGTATTCGCTGATCATTGGATCTTCAGCAGCTTCACGAACATAGTCGCAGCCAGCTAGATAGGCCAGGGCATATGTAGTGGTATGGGCTCCGTTAAGAATTCTTACTTTACGTGTCCGGTAAGGTTTGATGTCTGTTACCCATTTGACCTGCAAGTCAGCTAAGTGCAAGGGGAATCGAGTGCTGGTTCCTGTGGGAGCTTCTATTACCCATAAATGGAATAACTCAGATGTGACCAGCAGTTCGTCGGTGTAGCCCAGGTTGGCGCATAAACGAGCGGCTTCTTCTTTGCCTGGATAGCCAGTCACAATTCGATCCACTAGAGTATTACAGAAAATATTAGCATTACGTACCCATTCAACAAAACCTGGCTCGAGCTGCCACTGCTGTGCCAGTTTAATGACAATTTCCCGCAGAGTGTCTCCATTGGCTTCTATCAGTTCACAAGGCAAGATGAGCATGCCTTTGCTGGGATCACCATTAAACTTAGTATAGCGCCGATAAAGATAAGCACACACTTTGCCTGGGAAAGACATGGGTGGGTTCTGTTCCAAGGTATCGGTGGGCTGATAAACAATGCCCGCTTCAGTAGTATTGGACACTAGGATATCTATGTTTGGGTCCTCGGCGCAGGCTAACACCTTCTCCCAATCTTCATAAGCATTCAGTCCGCGGCTGATAGCAGTGACAACTGTTTGCTGGACCACTGGTTCTCCAGCAACTAGTCCTCGCGAAACCAGTGTATATAACCCATCTTGTTGATTCAGTAATGGCACGGTGCCTTGAGGAATTGGTTGTACCACCACAACACTGCCATCAAACACACCCTTCTGATTGGCACATTCAATCATCCAGTCGACAAAACCGCGCAGAAAGTTACCTTCACCAAATTGGATTACCCTTTCTGGATGGGAGATTGTGGCATAATTTGACCGGTTCAACTGCATAAGGTATCCTCCTTTTTAAAATAATTCTGACTCTCTTTCTACTGGCTTAAAAATGCTTTCTATGATCAGTGTGACCGCTCCGATAGCTGCTGCAAATTCTCCTAACTGAATCGGTGTAATGGTCACCCTTTTGGCGGGAATAGCCAATGCCCGAGCTTGAACTGTTGTTTCCATAGTAGGTAAAACATAGTCAAGCACAGGTAGGATATCACCACCTAGCAAGATTTTGGTTGGATTTAACACGTTTATTAAACTAGCGATAGCAATTCCTAAATAACGTCCTGTCTCCGTTAACAGCCTGAGAGCGAGAGGATCGTGCATATTTGCAGCTTGATGAATATGCTGCAATGTTAGATTATCAACAGGTGCCATGCTTCTGAGGATGCTGTCCTCGCCTTCATAAAGTGCCTGTTGTGCGTTTTTGATGATTGCTTTTACTGATGCTAAAGTTTCTAAACATCCATGATTGCCGCAATCACACAAAGGCCCATCTATATTAACAGTCGTGTGTCCAATTTCACCAGCCGCATAATCAATGCCATGAAAGATATGATTGTTGAGAATAATTCCTGAACCTATACCATAGCCCACTTTAAGGACTATAAAATTGTCGAGGTCGCGTCCTGCGCCAAACCACCATTCCCCGAGAGCCATGGCGCGGGCATTGTTCTCTATGCGGACAGGTAGATGAAAGTGGTGAGCTATATGACTAGCTAAAGGGAGATTTTTCCATCCAAAAGCTGGCGGATAAAGAGATATACCTCGCTCACTGTCAACCAGACCATGCATAGCGACACCAATTCCAATGATCTGACGGTCGGATGCTTGCGCTTGTAATGCTGAGATTACCTGAAAAATGGCTGACACTACTGCTTCCTGGCTCTTGGACTGCAACTGTTGCTCCGCTGAGTAGACCACGGTACCTACCATATTTGTGACTACACCGACGACTGTGGTTGTTTCTACATCGATGCCGATAATGTGCACAGCATCTGGCACAAGGTCGATGAGTATCGGCCGACGGCCGCCTTGGGATGCAGCAGTCCCAATTTCGCGAACTAGTCCTTCACGAATCAGATCTGCTACGATCCGAGTAACTGTTGAGGGATTGAGTTTGGTGATTGTGGCGATTTCTGCACGGCTGATTTTACCATTGCGCCGGATAGTATCCAGGATCAAGCGTCGATTCATTTCTCTCATATACAATAAATCGGTTTTGACAGGACTCATAGTACTCTCCACTTCTACTTTATTGCAACTTGCAATTAAATCATAACATGCTGATCACTCGCAGTCAAATGCTGCCACGCATATTGTAAAGAGGGTGATAATAATGAAAAAGAAATTGTTGATTGGGATTTTGACAATTGCCCTTGATGAGCGCTTAGCTGACAATTATGCGATTTATCGGGAATTGAGACACAGCTCGATGCTTTAGGTGCAGAGCTGGTAGTATTTACCCCGTATAGCATAGATTGGAACAAAGAGCAGATTCATGGGCTTAAGCTGCTTGAGGGTGAGTGGCAGGCAGCAGTCACCGGTATGCCAGACGTGGTTTATAACCGTTTGTACGGTACACATCAAGAAACTGTCCAGCGTTTGATTGCTGTATTGGGACCTGAAAGAGTGTACAACCACAATAATCGTTTAGATAAATTGACTGTTTACCGCTATCTAGCTGCATCAGATCTTAATCAATATTTACCCCCGACTGCGGTCTATAGCTGGGAAACATTAAGCTTATGGTTGAAGCAGTATGCAAGGGTCATTCTCAAACCTCAATTAGGTCATTATGGTGTCCACATCTACCTTATTCATCAGACTGATACGGACTATACTATTTTTGCAGAAACCTTGCGCAACCCCCCGCTATACCTTTACCGCAGGACAACTGCGCAATTGGTTGACTGATTTAATGGAAACGCTGCCATCAAATAAGTTTCTGCTACAGCGTTGGATTGAACCACTTCAGTATAGCGGACGGTATTTTGATCTGCGTTTACTAGTCCAAAAAGCTGTCCCGGAACGTTGGCAGGTTACTGGCATCTTAAGCCGAATTAATCGTCTTAGTTATTTTGTCAGTAATTACGCCTACAATATCGTAGATGGCAATAATTTACTCAGGCAGCTTGAGCTGGTGGAGTTAGGTGATCAGCTGCAAAAAGCTGCTGTTCAGACAGCTGTACTGCTCCACGATAAACTGGGTGGTTTAGCTGAGTTGAGTGTGGATTTTATCATTGACACTGCTTATCAACCGTGGATCATCGAAGTAAATGGTAAACCTCGCAAGGACTTATTTGCTCACTGCTGTGATGAAACGATAATGCAGAAAATATACTTGCAGCCAATTCGGTACGGTTTAGCTGTGATCAATGATTCAACAAGGACTAAGCATTTTTTCGGCGAACTTCACAGAAAGTAAACTGTGAGGTGATAGTTATGGATCGTTTTCAGCAACTGCCAAAGGTCAATCTGCACCACCATTTGGAAGGAGCAGTACGGCCAGCTACGTTTCTGGAGTACGTACAGCAGCTGCATCTGCCATTGGCTATAAAGGATTTGGCAGAAGCTCATGCCTACTTACAGGTATCCCCGGGTGACCAAACCCTGGCAGATTTCTTGATAAAAGTGGATCGGACCTTAGCTATTACTCAATATCCAGGAGTGTTGGAACGACTGGCCTTTGAAGCGGTCGAAGATGCGTATCTGCAAAATGTTCGTTATTTGGAAATTCGTTTCGGGCCTTGGCTGCATGTTGGGCAAAGGCGTTCTGTGGAGATGGTGATTGAAGAGGTACTGGCGGGTATGCAACGAGCGATGGCTGAATACCCGATTATCGCTCGCTTGATTGTCTGCGCGCTCAGACAGCATGATCCTCAGCAGAATTTAACTTTGGCAACAGTTGCACCCAGGTATTTGTCCGATGGTCTTGTGGGATTTGACATAGCAGGGGATGAGGCCGCATATCCAGCTGGTGTTTTCGTCGAAGCTTTCATGAGAGCAAAAACAGGTGGTTTGGGTATAACCGTCCATGCTGGCGAAGTGGGTGATGGGAGAAGTGTTATGGAGGCAATCACAGTGTTGGGTGCCGATCGAATCGGACATGGTATTCAGATCAGCACACAACCAGACTTAGTGGAAGCTGTTAAAGCATCAGGAGTTACTCTAGAGATATGCCCTACCAGTAATGTGCACACTCGCGCAGTAGCGCGCCTTGAGCATCATCCAATTCGCCAGCTGTTTGATCAAGGTATCAGGGTTAGCCTTGGAGATGATGATCCTACCACTTCGGGCATTACTCTAAGCAGTGAATATGCTCTTTTGGCAGATATATTTCATTTTACAGACACAGAAATCACCAAAGTAGTTCTTACTGGAGCACAGGCGGCGTTTTTATCTAAAAGTGAAAAAAACGCTCTGATCAGTCAACTACAGTTGGAATTAGATAGATGGTTAGCGCAGCATAGTCAATAAGGGAACTTAATCGTAAAAGTAGTACCTGAACTGCCTGTCTGTACTTCCATAAGCCCACGATTACGTTCCACCAGTGTCCGGCAGATAGTTAAGCCTAAACCAGTCCCATCAGCTTTAGTGGTATAGAATGGCTCCCAAATACGATTGAGCACTTCTTGCGGTATGCCTGGACCTTCATCTGCAATTTGCAAGTACACATAAGTCTGGTCATAATCTGTACGGATGAAGAGGTTTTCGCCCTGGGTACGCATCGCGTCCAACCCATTCAAAGTTAAGTTGAGAGTTAATTGAATGATTTCACGAGCATTGATAAAGATTGGAGGGCATTCCTTCAGTTGAAAGATGACGTTCTTGTTCAGCTGCGCAGCTCGGGCATTGACAAGATGCTGCATATCTTCAAGTACGTCTTCAAGATGCTGCAATGCGAGTTCTGATTGCCTTGGTTTGCTGATGGTAATGAAATCAGTCAAGATTGTTGTTACGCGATCAATTTCGCGAATGAGTACGTCCATTTTATCCGAAGAAAGTGGTTTTTGGGACATCTTCGATAGTTCTAACAAGGCGCGCATTGTTGTCATGGGATTTTTAATCTCATGAGCAACGCACGCAGCCAGTTCATTAGAGATATCACAGCTGTTCAGCCAGATAAAATCGTTGCCAATATCGCGTTGGCTGGTCATATTGCGCAGCTGCAGTCCTACGCCTGTGGCTGTAGGGATAATATGCAGGAAGAAATGATCACTACCAGATTTGAAATCAAAGCTGACAGCACGGGAATGTTTCAATACGTATTTTAGAAGCTTGAGCATAGTGTACTGGCGATTTTGCTCTAAATATTGGAAGTAATCATTTCCAACACGCAGAACAGTATTTAAGTCTGTTCGATCAAGATGATTAGCTGCACGGTTAAGAAAGGCGATTTTACCACTAGGCGTGATGTCCAGGCAGATATCTTCAGAATCATTGTGAATTCCATCAAAACCTAGAATTGTGGGATTCAACTCAAGTTCAAACGTTTCGGCATCCTGCTTGATCAGGTTGAGGTAGCAGTGCAGCTGGACAAAGTTTATTATCTTGCGTGTGAGTATTGCTGGATCAACAGGTTTGGTCAAGTAGTCGATACAGCCAGTGCACCCTTCTACTAGATGATGCGGTGTATACTCACCTGAATGCAGGAATAGTGTAGGGATATGGCGGGTTTGACTGCGGCTTTTGTTGATGGTGTTGAGTAAAATATCATCTTCTGTATGATCCAGATCACAAATAATCAAAGCTACATCATTATTGGGGACAATATCTGCAGCTTGCTGTGTACTCGTTACGTGGATCACATCATAGACGTCGTGGTCAATATTGGCTACGAGGTTGAAGAGAAATTCGTCTTTCGAGATGAGCAAGATAAGGATAGGCGCTACCAAATTTGGCGTAAGATTGGCTGTCAGTGAGTGTTTCATGAGAAAACCCCTTTCAAAGCCAGGCAGCAAAGTAATGTACTATCAAATTAGATGCATCGATGACAAAAAAGTCAAAATAATAATTCTATAAATTGTATCCAAAACCCTTTCCAATGAACATGGTTAATTGAAAATGATTTTGCATATGCTATTCCCAAAGGAAGGGGTCTAGTAATGCAAAACCGTGAACTAATTAAAGAACAAGTAGCTAATAGCTTAAAACAGGAACCAAATCTTAAAGGATATGATATCCAGGTTTCAGTACAAGAAGATCAAGTAGTTCTGCAGGGAGTGGTGGATACACTCTATGAGAAACAGCTAGCTGAAGAAATTGCTGCTGATGTAAGCGGCATCAAGGTAGATAATGCCATTTCCATCAGTACTGACGGGACAGTAATAGATAAAAATGTAGAGTTTGAAGTCAATGAAGAACTTAACGCAGATCCGAATGTACGTCTGCGCGACATAGGTGTCAAGGTTGATCAGGGTACAGCTTACTTAGTTGGAAGAGGAACCCCTGATGAGGTCAAGGCAGCTGAGGCAGCTGCAGCTAAAAGCCGTGGTGTTAAGGAAGTCGTTAGTCAAGTCAAGCTGAAGAAGGATGAACGCATCGAACCTCCCCGAACAGCTGAAGAAGCTGAAGCGCGTGGTCTCGATAGTTAGCTAGAAAATGAGAGGTGCTATACCTCTCTATTTTTTTTGTTCATCTCTTGGCAAAAAGCTCAGTTCGCGGTATCATTTGAAAAGAATGTAATTCAATTTGGGGCAAGGGTTGATCTATGCACGTCTTTCTATATATTTTCTGTCATAATATAATCCCGATCTTTATAGTTATTTTGTGCGGATTTTTTCTCAATCGTGTTTTTACTCTGGACATTAATACACTGAGTAAGATAAACCTCTATCTCTTTGTCCCTGTTTTCACATTTGTCAATCTTTATTCTACGACAATCGATATGCAAATGATCAAGACCATTGCTTTTGGTCTAATCATGGTTGGAGTGTATATGCTGGCAGCTGAAGTAGTTGTCAAACTCCGTGGTTATGAGTTACGCCTGGCCAGTGCCTTTAAGAACGCTGTGATGTTTTATAACTCTGGAAACATTGGCTTACCCCTGATAACTTTAGTGTTTAGCAGTGCTCCATATGTAATTGACGGCTATACCCCGTATCTGCATCTGGCAGTAACTACCCAAATCATGATCATGGTCGTCCAAAATGTGACAACTAATACTGTTGGGGTGTTTAATGCGGGAAAGGCATGTCTCACCTGGCAGCAAGCGGTGAAAATAATACTACAGATGCCAACGATTTACGCTATTCCTTTAGCGTGGTTTTGTAAGCAGCTGCCAATTGATCTAATGCAGACATCGATATGGCCAGGTTTAGAGTTTATTCGTCAAGGTATGGTTGCCGTTGCTCTGGTGACTTTAGGTGCCCAACTTTCGCGTACCAGTTTCAACTTAGCTGACTGCGAGATTTACCTTGCTTCTGTAATGCGTTTGATGGGCGGACCCTTATTAGCCTTAATTGTACTCAAAGTATTACACTTTGAAGGTGTTGCCGCTCAAACTCTAATGATTTCCTCTGCAGTACCAACAGCGGTGAATACCGCTTTGATTGCTGTTGAGTTTAATAACCGCCCGGATTTTGCTGCGCAGGCAGTAATGGTATCTACTCTTTTCAGTGCATTAACCCTCACTTTAACCATTTATTCAGCTCGAATCCTCTTCCCGTTGAGTCTGTAAGGAGTATTGAAATTTAACCTAGGATACGATAGAATTATAAATTATTAGATATTGTGGAGGCGTGTGGTGTGGAAAGCAAGTTGTTAGCTATTTTAGAAAAAAACAGCCGGATTTCAGTTGAGCAGCTGGCAGCGATGCTTGATGTTTCTGAAGAGGAAGTGGTAGCGCTGCTGAAAAAGCTGGAACAGGATCGTACGATCTTAGGCTACCATACGATTATTGATTGGGAAAAAGCTGGCAAAGAAACTGTCACAGCCCTTATTGAAGTTAAGGTCACTCCACAACGCGGCTTAGGTTTTGATAAAATCGCTGAACGGATTTACCAATTCCCCGAAGTAATCAGTGTCTTTTTGATGTCTGGAGGTTTTGACTTAACCGTGGTGGTTGAAGGCAAGACCATGAAAGATGTTGCTTTATTTGTAGCACAGAAACTAGCGCCGATGGAAGGTGTATTAAGCTGTGCTACCCATTTTGTCCTTAAGAAGTATAAACAAGATGGATTTATTTTTGGCCCCGAGCCAAAAGATCAACGGGCGGCGATATGGTTATGAGACGTCCTTTGATTAATTCGAAAGTACAGCAGATTCAGCCATCGGGTATTCGCAAATTTTTTGATATTGTAGCCCAGATGGACGATGTGATTTCTCTTGGAGTAGGAGAACCAGATTTTCCTACACCTTGGCATGTGCGAGAAGAAGGCATTTATGCGTTGGAAAAAGGTTTAACAACCTATACTTCCAATGCTGGTCTCTTTGAGCTAAGGGAAGCCGTGAGTGATTATTTATATCAGCGCTATGCGCTCAAGTATCGTCCGAAAGATCAGATACTCATTACGGTGGGAGCAAGCGAAGCGATTGACTTGGTAATGCGAGCGGTAATTGAACCTGGTGATGAGGTGTTAATTCCCGAACCGTCTTATGTATCCTATGCACCATGTGTGATTCTCGCTGGTGGTGTACCAGTAGCGGTGCCAACCACGGAAGCTACAGACTTTCGCTTAACTAGTGAGATTCTTGAGCGGTGCATCACTGACAAAACACAGATACTTGTTCTGCCTTATCCGAATAATCCAACTGGCGCAATCATGGAAAGAAAAAACCTTGAAGATATTGCTGCGGTGATCGCTCGCCATGATCTGCTAGTAGTTTCTGATGAGATCTATAGTGAGTTAACTTATGGAGTGGATCATGTTTCGATCGCTTCGCTGCCAGGCATGCAGGAACGGACTGTCTTGATCAATGGATTTTCCAAGGCGTTTTCCATGACTGGATGGCGTCTGGGCTATGCAGCGGGAGAGCCGGAGTTGATTGCTGCAATGACTAAGATACATCAGTTTACTATTATGTGCACTCCAACTATAAGCCAATATGCAGCGATTGAAGCACTGCGTAATGGGATGGAATCAGTACAGACCATGCGGGAGCAGTATGATCTGCGGCGGAAGTTTGTGGTAAAGGGATTTAGGCAGATGGGCTTAGACTGCTTTGAGCCTAAGGGTGCATTTTATGTGTTTCCATCAATAAAGAGACTAGGTATAAGCAGTGATGAGTTCTGTGACCGCCTATTACGCGAGGAACGAGTTGCTGTGGTGCCTGGTACAGCTTTTGGTAAAAGTGGTGAAGGGCATATTCGCTGTTCATACGCTTATTCAATGCGGAATTTAGAAGAAGCCTTGGCGCGTATTGGTCGGTTTGTCAATAGAATAATAGCTGAACAAGATTAGTGCCCAGGTGCTCTGTGGGAGGTCAATCAGGGGAGATGTCGATATTTGTTGCAAAGTTTGGTGGCACATCATTAGCATCAGCGGAAGCATTTCGTAAAGTGAAAGAAATTGTTTATGCTGATCACAGACGTTGCTTTGTGGTGGATTCAGCACCTGGCAAGCGGTTTGATCTGGATTCCAAAGTCACTGATTTGTTATATGAATGTCATGAACGGATTAAGCATGGTCAAGATTTCGACCCGGTTTTTGCTTTAATTAGTGAACGTTATCGAGAAATTGTAAGAGAATTGGGTTTGTCTTTGAATATTGATGCATGGTTAAGTCAAATCTACCAGCAGATGCAAAGAGAAACAAGTCCAGACTATGCTGCCAGCCGCGGAGAGTTTTTAAACGGACTGATTCTGGCGGAGTATCTAGGCTATGAGTTCATCGATGCAACTGAGGTGATTCGTTTTACTGCGGATGGATTTCTGGATTTAGAGCAATCGGAAGCCTTAATCCGGCAAAAATTGGATCCAAAACGTCCAGCTGTGATTCCCGGATTTTATGGCGTGATGCCTGATGGCAGCATTAAGACTTTTTCCCGTGGTGGTTCGGATATCACCGGCGCAGTAATTGCCAGGGGCGTACGAGCTGAGTTGTATGAGAACTGGACAGATGTGTCTGGCTTTTATATGGCTGACCCGCGCATTGTTCCCCAACCGAAATTGATTAAGCTGATCACATATAGTGAGCTGCGAGAACTTGCTTATAATGGTGCCAATGTGTTACATGAAGCAGCGATTTATCCAGTCAGTCAAGTTGGTATTCCGATAAATATCCGCAATACTAATCAGCCAGAGGAACCGGGGACATTGATTGTCAAAGAGCTGACTGAGCCGCGCGATTGCGGCGAGATCGTCGGTGTTGCTGGTCAAAAAGACTTCGTGATTATTTCGATTGAGAAGGCATTGATGAATTCACAACTGGGTTTTGTCAGAAGGCTATTATCAATTCTGGAAGAATTGAAGATATCTTTTGCCCATCTGCCTTCAGGAATTGATGTTGTTTCCTTGGTAATTCACAGCTCCGAGCTCAAAGAAAAACTGGATCAGGTTTTGGCACGGATTGAAGAGCGCCTGGCACCAGACAAAATTGAAGTGGTAACCGATATAGCGCTCATTGCCACTGTCGGTCAGGGGATGGCCTATCGCAGCGGCATTGCTGCCAAGGTGTTTAATGCTTTAGGCAAGGCAGCTATAAATGTGCGGATGATAGATCAGGGTGCTAGTGGTCTTAACTTGATTGTTGGTGTGGAGAATAAAGATTTTATTGCGGCAGTGCGAGCTATCTATAATGCTTTTGTTAATTAGGTTGCACAAAACAGGACTTATTACCTAACACAGTTATCCTCCCTCCTATATACAATATAGCGAGTGTTATATGAAGGAGGGATTACATGAGCACAGGACGAGTTCCGACTTCCTGTCCACCTGGATTTCAGGGACGTTATACAGTAAGGCCTGGAGATACGATGTTTCTCATTGCACAGCGTTTTGGAGTCAGTCTGAATGCCTTGATTGCTGCTAATCCACACATTTCCAATCCGAGCCTAATTTTCCCAGGCGATGTTCTTTGTGTGCCAGGGCAGCAACAGTGTCGTGAGCCAGTTTCTTGTCCGCCAGGATTCCAGGGCCGTTATACAGTACAACCCGGGGATACCATGTTTACTATTGCACAACGTTTCGGGGTAAGTCTAAATGCTTTGATTGCAGCCAATCCACAAATTACTAATCCTAATTTGATTTTCCCATGTGATGTTCTCTGCGTACCCGGGAAAAAAGATAAGGAGCCGCAGCCGCCATGTGTGGTACTCTTGGAACGTTCCCAGACCATCATATCTGATGCAGCAGGCAGTGCACTGATTCGTTTTCTCAACACCAACCAGCGTTCAATTAGTGTCCTCGCTGTTGGGCTGCCTGAACCGGGCGATTTTGGCAACTTTAACAGTTATCAAGCACGTGTGGTGTTCCCGCCACCGGAGAATACAACCTATGAGTTTGCGCTCACTCGCATACAAGGGAATCAGGATCAACCGGTTACATGGGCTGGCAGCTTGACTTTCGCCCCTGGATATGGTTGGCCGCAAAGTACTTTGATTGTGGTTCGTACCTGGAACACCAATACAGGAGCAACTGGCTCAGCAGTGCTTACTGGAACATTGACAAACTGTTGCAATTAAGGTCGTATAAAGCTTCATTTCCCCCCACTGCTTTAGTGGGGGTTATATTTTATAGGGAGGGTGGGCAATGCTGAGTAAAGCTGACAGTAGCCGTAAATTATGGTATAAGCAGCCGGCCCAGGAATGGGTTGAAGCTTTGCCAGTCGGCAATGGCCGTCTTGGAGCGATGGTTTTTGGAAGAATTGAACATGAAGTATTGCAACTCAATGAAGATACTCTCTGGTCTGGAAGACCCCGTGATGTGAATAACCACCAGGCTTATGCATATTTGGATGAAGTGCGGCGTTTAATTTTTGCTGGTCAGTTCTTTGAAGCGCAGCAGATGATTGAAAGTAAAATGCTTGGTTGTTATACCGAAGCCTATCAGCCATTGGGGAATCTATATATAGATCAATACAGCGGAGAGATCAGTGATTATCATCGAGAGTTGGATTTGGAAAACGCCATAGCTGCAGTCATGTGGCGTTCTAACAATGCTTTATATACGCGCAAGATATTTTGCTCATTTCCCGATCAAGTTTTGGTTGTCCATTTTGCTTGTGATCAACCACAGCAAATTAGTTTTGAGGTACACTTGGACAGCCCTCATCATTTTATAACGAAGATAGACCAAGATTTGCGGCTGATTCTGGATGGCCGGTGTCCGGTACATACTGAGCCTGATTACATCACTGATGCAGAGTCACCTGTTGTTTATGCTGATGAAGTCAGCCAAGGGATGCGGTACCGTGTTGTGGTACAGCTGCAGGTTGAAGGTGGACAAGTTTATAGTAGGCAGGATAAGCTAGTTGTTTCACAGGCTGATTCCGCAACCTTGATTTTGACTGCTACTACTAGTTTCAATGGTTTCGACCGCAACCCTGATCTAGATGGCAAAGATCCTGTGCTGTTGTGCGATCAGATACTGGATCGTATATCAACTAAAGATATATCTGTATTGATGGATAGGCATGTTGTAGATTATCAAGCGTTGTTTCAACGGGTACGGCTCGATCTGGGCAAACCACTATATCCAGGTTTGCCTACCGACGAGTGGTTAGCTCGCTATCGGACGCATCCTGATCCTGCATTAGAAGCATTGTATTTTGATTATGGAAGATACTTACTGATAGCTTCTTCACGGCCGGGATGCCAGCCCGCCAACTTGCAGGGTATATGGAATGATCAGGTGCGTCCACCATGGAGCAGCAATTTCACCCTGAACATCAATGTGGAGATGAACTATTGGTTGGCGGAGGTATGTGACTTACCTGAATGCCACTTGCCTTTGTTTGATATGATAGATGAACTGGTAGTCACTGGTAGTGAGACAGCTAGAATCCATTATAACTGTCGTGGTTGGGTGGTTCACCACAATGTTGACATTTGGCGTCATGCTGCACCAGTTGGTGGTTCTGCCCGGTGGGCATTTTGGCCTATGGGCAGCGCTTGGCTAGCACATCATCTATGGGAACACTATGCATTTAGTGGTGATAAAGAGTTTTTACGCACACGAGCTTACCCAGCAATGAAAGGTGCTGCTTTGTTCTACCTGGATTGGTTGATTTCAGACGCTCAAGATAATCTGGTGACTTGTCCCTCAACTTCCCCAGAAAATGTGTTCATCACTCCTGCAGGTGAGACAGTGGCTGTTTCTTTAGCTTCAATCATGGACATGTCCTTGATTTGGGATCTGTTTACCAATTGCATTCAAGCGAGCCGTGAGCTAGGTGTTGATCAGCCTTTTCGGCGGGAGTTGGAAGTCGCAAAGGCACGATTGGCTCCATTGCGAATTGGGCGGTATGGACAACTGCAGGAATGGTTTGCTGATTTTGCCGAGGCAGAGCCAGGACATCGACATGTTTCCCATCTGTTTGGGTTGTATCCTGGCCGTCAAATTCTTAAGCATCAGCACGAGAAGTTAAGTCAGGCATGCGCGGTTTCGCTGCAACGGCGTTTAGCTAATGGCGGTGGGCATACAGGTTGGAGCTGTGCCTGGTTGATTTGCTTGTTTGCCCGTCTGGAAGATGCTGCTTCAGCGTATGAGCAGGTCACCACTTTGCTTAGTCGTTCAACGTACTGTAATCTGTTTGACGCTCATCCTCCATTTCAGATTGATGGTAATTTTGGGGGCACTGCAGGTATAGCTGAAATGCTGCTGCAGAGTCATGCTGATGAGCTCAGTCTTTTGCCAGCATTGCCTTCGCAGTGGCCATGCGGCTCTGTTGTAGGGCTGAGAGCACGAGGTGGATACACGGTTGGTATGCAGTGGGAAAGTGGTAGTTTAACTACTGCTAAGATTTACGCTGCGCATACTGGCAGGTGCCGGGTACGTTATCATCAGCAGTTGATTGTTTACTGTGAAGGCCGGCTGGTGCCAACTACTCAGGAATCCCGCGAGGTCATCAGTTTTACCGCTGAAGCAGGTAAAGAGTACCTAGTTCAGCGTCTTTGACTTCCAATTGTCAGCAGGGTTGGAGCCGGAGAAAGCGAACTTATATTCTATAATCGTGAGAGGTGATTGGCATGATTGAGCAGGTTTTATCACAGCTGCGTAATGATCCAGAAATAGCCAAGAATATCACCTACTGGCATTCCATCCCTGCTAAGCCAGCAGAGTATCGGCCTTTTCCTGCTGGACTCGATAATAGGATTGTCCAGCTGCTGCAGAAAAAAGGGATAAATCAATTATATACCCATCAGGCACTGGCTTTTGAATTAGTCAACCAGGGGCGTGACATTGTTGTAGTGACACCAACCGCTTCAGGTAAGACTTTATGTTATAATCTGCCTGTACTTAATCATCTGCTTAGCAATCCTGAAAGCCGTGCTTTGTACTTATTTCCTACTAAGGCTTTAGCACAAGATCAAGTTGCAGAATTGATGGAATGGGGTAAGGAACTGGGAGAATGTATTCGCACTTATACCTATGATGGAGATACTTCTGGTGATGCCAGGCAGGCCATTCGTTCTGCTGGCAATATTGTGGTGACGAACCCGGATATGCTTCACTCAGGGATCTTGCCGCACCATACAAAATGGATGCGTTTGTTTGAGAACCTTACTTATATTATCATTGACGAACTGCATACCTACCGGGGTGTGTTTGGTAGTCATGTTGCCAATGTGATTCGCCGCTTGCTCCGTATTTGTCAATTTTATGGTTCACACCCGCTGTTTATTTGTGCTTCAGCCACTGTTGCCAATCCAGGGGAACACAGCCAACGTTTGACAGGTAGGCAAGTTACGGTGGTCGATCAAAATGGAGCCCCGCAAGGGCCAAAAGACGTGATTATCTACAATCCGCCAGTGATCAATCAGTCTTTAGGCATTCGGAAGAGTGCATTGCTGGAAACTCAGCGGCTAGCTGCACAGTTCATTCGTGCTCAGGTACCTACGATTGTGTTCACCAGAGGTAGAGTAGAACTTGAAGTGTTAGTGTCATACCTGCGCCGAGCATTCCAGCGTTTAGGTGATCTGACGGAGAAGATAAGAGGTTACCGCGGCGGTTATTTGCCGCAGCAGAGGCGTGCTATAGAACGGGAGCTGCGTGAAGGTAAGGTATTAGGAGTAGTGAGCACCAATGCGCTTGAACTTGGTGTGGATATTGGCAGTCTGCAAGCAGTGGTGATCAATGGTTATCCAGGGACCATTGCCAGTTTTTGGCAGCAGGTAGGTCGCGCTGGCCGTAAACATGAATTGGCTGCTGCTGTTTTAGTGGGCAACTCCAGCCCGTTGAACCAGTACATTGTCAATCACCCCGATTTCATCATGGGACGGGGAGCCGAAAGAGCTCTCATTGATCCCAATAATTTGTATATTTTACTATCACATTTGAAATGTGCAGCTTTTGAACTGCCTTTTAAAGTGGGAGAATTGTTTGGGGATGTCGATGTCCAGGAGTATCTGGACTTTTTGGTAGAACAAGAGGTTTTGCGCTTAGTTGAAGGGCGCTATTATTGGATGAGCGAGGACTATCCAGCTGCAGATATTTCACTGCGCAGTGCTTCAACTGATAATTTTGCGATCATTGATACAACCGATGGTGCAAGTCAGGTAATCGGCGAAATTGATCGGTTCAGCGCTCCAATGCTTATTCATGAAGGGGCGATCTACATGCATGAAGGTCGCCAGTACCATGTGGATAAATTGGATTGGGAAAGACAGAAAGCGTATACCCGTCAAGTTAAGGTGGATTATTATACTGATGCCAATTTGGACGTTAATCTCCGGGTATTGTCTGTAACGGAGACACAACCGCAGACACATGTGACTTGTTCTTGGGGAGAAGTGTTAGTTGCTGCTAAGACATATCTGTACAAGAAGATCCGATTTTATACCCACGAAAATATCGGCTGGGGCCCGATCTCCCTGCCTGAGCAGGAAATGCACACCACCGCCTTTTGGTTTGCCCAGCAGTTTACAGTAGAACCTGCTGTACCCACTGAGGTTATCCAGAATGCTTTAAGTGGTGTTGCGCATCTGATTCTCAACACTGCACCTTTGGAACTAATGTGTGAACCTGGTGATCTTGGGGTTGTGGCACAGGTAAAATCACCTTTTACTGAACTGCCTACGATTTATGTTTATGAGAAGTATCCTGGCGGTGTCGGTTATGCCAAGCAGTTATATGACATCCGTTGGACTATCTTACAGCGGGCATATCAGCTGCTTGAAGCCTGCCCCTGCTCAGAAGGCTGTCCCTCATGCGTCGGTCCGCAGATTGAGATGGGTTATGCAGCTAAAAAATATGCTCGGCAGTTTCTTGAGGAGGCCTTGAAGCATGGATCTCAAGGACAAGCTTAGACGCTTTGCTGCTGAACAACCTAAACAGAATCGACCATCGCTTGCCAGCAACCTTGATGCCATTTTACATGGACGAGAGATCACTAATGCCTTTGGAAGTTATTATCTGGTGGAACGTGTATTTCCAGCAGACTATTTCCATGGCTGCCTGACCTTGGGCCATGCTTTAACTGCTGATATCCACGGTTTGGCATTGATCGCTAACGACAGTGCTTTGACAAATATTAATTTTGAGCGCACATTGTTTTTTGATACTGAAACCACTGGTTTGGCTGGCGGTGCTGGAACATGTGCCTTCCTCATCGGTGTTGGCTTTTTTCAAGGTGAACAGTTCATCGTGCGTCAGTATCTGATGCGGGATTATCATGAAGAACAGGCAATGTTGTACGATCTGCACAAGTTTTTATCGCAATATGATGCTGTCGTTTCATTCAATGGTAAATGCTTTGACTGGCCACTACTGCGGGATCGATTTGTCTTAGCGCGCTTTACGCCTTTAAACAGAACTTTTCTGCACTTGGACTTGCTTTATCCAGCCCGAAGATTGTGGCGGAGCGAGTTGCCTGATTGTAGCCTTCATAGCATTGAGACGCATATCCTACAGGTTTCCCGCGGTGCTGATCTGCCTGGAAACGAGGTTCCGCAGCGTTATTTTGACTTTGTACGGACAAAACAAGGTGATTTACTGGTAGTGATCCTAGATCATAATCGCAATGATATCCTGTCGTTAGTGATATTGACCAGTGTAATTGGTTTGCTGATGCAGCAACCAGCACGAAATCTGAATAGCGCGTCCACCTGCTGTGCATTAGCTAAGGTCTATGTGCAGTATAAAACCTGGGAGAAGGCAATTAGCTATTACCAGCGAGCTGCAGAATTAGCTGAGCATGATGGGGAGACTATAGATCTAAGTCAGATGGCCCGCATCTACCGCCGATTGGCACAATGGGAGAATGCCGTGCCAATTTGGCAGTATTTAGCAGAGAATTGCGCTGATATTCAAGCCTATGAGGAATTAGCCAAGTATTACGAACATATATGCAAGGATTATCAGCTGGCAAAACAGACAGCACAGCGAGGCTTAGCATTGGCATTAACTAAGGATCGCACCCGCGTAAGCGCTTTTGAATACCGCTTAGAACGTTTAGAACGTAAGCTGACAAAGGCTAAGCAGTTGGAATTGCTGACAAGTTAGTTTATTGGGGAAGGTGATGAGTGATGACAGTGGAAAAATACGAGCAAGCGACTTTTGGTGCCGGATGCTTCTGGTGTGTGGAAACTGTGTTTTCAGAACTTAGGGGTGTGGTGCAGGTTACACCGGGATATGCTGGTGGTCATGTGGCTAATCCATCTTATAAGCAAGTTTGTACCGGTACTACTGGTCATGCAGAAGCAGTGCAGATTCTTTATGATCCTGAACAAATTAGTTATGCTGAGCTGCTCGAAGTTTTATTCAGCATCCATGATCCGACAACATTGAACCGTCAAGGTGATGATGTAGGGACACAATACCGATCTGTTATTTTCTATCACAATCCAGAACAGAAGCGGTTAGCAGAGGAAGCTATTGCATATTATCAGCAGTTTTGGCCAGATCCGATCGTGACAGCGGTAGAGCCGTTTACCAATTTCTATCCTGCTGAAGATTATCACCACAACTATTACCGGCTTAACCCTAATCAAGGTTACTGCCGCTTGGTGATCAGTCCGAAGGTAGCCAAATTCCGCGAGAAGTTTAGAAGTAAATTGAAGAGCTGAACTGTCATTGGTTCAGTCTTATGGTTTAGCAGCCTAGTTGCGAGGTGAGTTGGGTGGATATTTTTGCTCAAATTGCTGCAGAAATCATGGAAGATCCAATGAATAAAACGTATACAGAGAACGGAATCGCACCATTATTCAAGGCCACACCCGAAGCTCGCCTTGTAATTGTTGGTCAAGCACCTGGCCGCAGGGCAGAGAAGACTCGATTAGTCTGGAATGATCCTAGTGGTGATCGGCTGCGCTTTTGGATGGGAATCAACCGTGATCAGTTTTATCAATCCAGGTACATAGCTGTTTTACCAATGGATTTTTATTATCCTGGCAAAGGCAAATCAGGTGATAAACCTCCTCGCCGAGGTTTTGCTGAGAAATGGCATCCTAGGATACTAGCATTGATGCCATTTGTTGAAACACTTATTTTAGTTGGGAACTATGCGCAAAAGTTTTATTTAGGTGCAAGGTGTAAAGAAAACTTGACCGAGACAGTTAGGAACTTTAGTGTATATCTTCCTAAGTTCTTGCCCCTTGTTCATCCTTCCCCACGGAATACTGGCTGGTTCAAACAAAATCCTTGGTATGAACAAGAGGTCATCCCTGTTTTACAGGACATTACCGCTAGAGTATTAATGGAACGCAAAGATGAATCTTAGCGCTCAATTTGGTGGATAAACAAACCACTTAATAGTTTTGGTTCAAACCAAGTAGATTTTGGCGGCATTATCAGGCCAACATCAGCTACCTGCATTACATCGTTAATGGATGTGGGATATAAGCTAAATGCTACACCTATATTAGTGCCGACTCTCTGTTTTAGTTCAGCTAAACCGCGGTTTCCTCCGATAAACTCAATCCGCTCATCAGTGCGGGGATCAGCGATGTGGAGAATGGGACTAAGCAAGTAATTTTGCAACAATGATACATCTAAGCTCTGCACTGGGTCATCAGGAACCAATTCTTTTTTAATACGCAGTTGATACCATTGTTGTTCCAGGTACATCCCAAAAAGATGCTTAGCTTCCGGTTGATAAGGTTGGGCGGGAGCAGGTTGGACGTCGAAATACTGTTCCACAGCTGCCAAAAACGCCTGTGGCGATAATCCAGCTATGTCCCGGACTACGCGGTTGTAAGGCAGGATCTGCAGTTCCGAAGCCGGGAAGATCACCGAAAGAAAATAATTGTAGGCTTCGTTGCCGCTAAAATTAGGATTTTTTTGACGCTCGGTCAATGCTGTGCGGATTGCTGCAGCGCTGCGGTGATGGCCATCTGCAATATATAGAGACGGTACTTCAGCAAACAGCGCTTGCAGCTCGATGATAGTTGTGTAATCATCGATGCGCCAGCAAATCTGTTCTACTCCAAAAGCTTGAAATTGATAGATAGGTGTGTGGGACTCGACCCAGTGAGTAATCAGTTCGGTAATGTGCGGCTGATCTTTGTATGTTTGCAGAATAGGACCAGTGTGTGCTTTAACTGCAGCTATGTGGCGTGTGCGGTCTAGTTCTTTATCAGGTCGGGTGTGTTCATGTTTTTTAATGATACCACGAAGATAATCATCTACACTGGTGCAGCAAACTAAACCTGTTTGCACTCGCCCCTGCATTATCTGGCGGTAAACATAAAGACATTCCTGATTGTCAGATATAAAATTGCCTGAAGAGATCATCTGCTGCAGCTTGGAATAAGCAGCTTGATATACTTCAGGTGCGTATGGATCGATCGGTTCAGAGAAATTAATTTCCGGGCGATCAATATATAAAAATGAGTATGGATTATCTTGCACCATCGTTCGTGCTTCATTTGTGCTGACTACATCATATGGGAGAGAGGCAATTGCTGACGCACGCTGCGGCACGGGACGAAGTGCGCAAAAAGGTCTGATAATTGCCATGAATGACATCCTCCGCAATATGTGTTTTTTTCCATATTTTACCATAGCTTGCAGCGTGAGGGAAGAAGGATGAGTATGGTGTAGTATGGCGAGCATAAAAAAACAGCGGCACTCATAAAAGCCGCTGTTTCTAATTATCGTTTAATACTCACGCAGGGACTGTGGCATATTGCCAAGGGTAACAGAGATCAACAAGGTTCTGTTATTCCGCAGAATAGTTAGAACGACAGTGTCCCCAGGTTTGTATTTTTTCAGTACTTCTACTAGGTCATTGGGAGTATAAATGTCATGATCATCCAAACGGCGGATGACATCTCCAGCTTTCAAACCAGCTTCTGCTGCAGGTGAGCCAACGATAGTATCGGTAATAAAAGCACCTTTAGTATCTGGTAAACGGTAACGCCGCATAATGGTTTCATCAATTTTATCGGGGTAAACACCTAGCCAGGCAATTTGCACTTCACCAATATTGATCAGATCTTCTAGCACCTCTTTTGCGACATTGATTGGGATGGCAAAGCCAATACCTTGAGCTTCGGTATGCACTGCGGTGTTGATACCAATGACTTCACCTTCGATGTTGAGCAAAGGTCCGCCAGAATTACCGCTATTGATTGCTGCATCAATCTGCATCAGGTTTTTGTAGGTCTTGAGGTTGCCATCAGAATCAAGAATTTGAATCTGCCGCCCTTTGGCACTCAACACACCAACAGTAACAGTATGATCAAATTGCTTGCCATATGGGTTGCCGATAGCGATGACCCATTCTCCTTGCCGTGCTTTATCAGAATCACCCAAAGTTAAAGTGGGGAAAGGTCCTTCTGCATCTTCGATCTGCAGTACCGCCAAGTCCAACGACGAGTCAGCACCGAGGATTCGCGCTTTAAAGTCACCGCTAATCGTTGGTGAGGTAACTGTAACGGTTATTTGCTGACCTTCTCCTGGATTACCAACAACATGCTGATTAGTCAACACAATTCCCGATTCGTCGATGATAAAACCGCTGCCTTGGCTGACAACTTCTCTAGGTTGTGGAACCTGCTGAAACCAGAAGAAATTCCAGAAGTAGCTAAATGGGTCGGTAATAGAGTAGCGGGTTGATTGATCCTGCTTTGTCCACTTAACCTGGATATACACTGTTGCAGGATTTGCTGCTTCAGCAACATCCGCGATTTGGTAAGGATTGGATAACAACATCAATGCCGATTTGTTGGTAGCAGTGTTTGCACTAGTATTATTAGTTTCTGTTTCCAATACACCGGTGGTTTGCACGACATAGGCGTTAGACTGCCCTGCATCTTCACTGGCGTGGGAAGGAGTAATGTTCATGTGCTGGCTAACAGCAAACAACCCAATGATTACCAACGCAACAATGACGACGTAGCTGATTTTTCTTTGACTCATGAGCGTGTTCCTCCTTATTTAGGTTATTTCTAGATAGCCTATCACTTATTATATACGTCGCCATTTTTGAGTATCAAGGGGTAAAGCCAACCCTTTTCTTCTAGAAAATTACAGCGCTGGCTTTGCACCAGCGCTGTGGTTATTCATTGGGGAACTCAATCGCGGTAATTCTTGCCACTTCAGCTATTTCATTCAGCGCAGTGATTGCTTCGGTGGTGACAGGTTTATCAATACTCATGATCATCATCGCTGCACCACCTTGTTCTTTGCGACCAACTTGCATAGCAGCAATGTTGATAGCGTTATTGCCAAGAATCTGGCCGATCTTGCCAATCACTCCTGGCTGGTCAATGTGTTCGACTACCAACACATTTCCGCGAGGTGTAAAGTCAACATTAAATCCATCAATATTCACAATCCGCGGGCCATATTCTTTAATACAAGTTCCTTCTAAAGTAAACGCACCTGAATCTGTCTGTGCCACGACTTTGATCAGGTTAGCATAAATTGAACCGTTATCCAAATACTTTTCACCAAAACTGATACCGTATTCTTTTGCAATAACTGGTGCATTCACATCATTAACGATAAAATCGACGCGGGGTTGAAGGAAACCAGCCAACATACCGCGGGTGATCAAGGAGGTATCCAACATAGTTATTGGCCCACTATAGAGTACATCTATGGATTTTACCAATCCTTTGACAAGTTTAGAAATAACCAGCCCCATAAGTCTAGTTAAGTTATAATAATGGCTCACCTGCGCTAACACTTCACTCGAAACTGCAGGTAAATTAACCCCGTTACGTACAGGTTTGCCCGAAGCAAAATTTAATATCTCCTCACTGACAATGACTGCAACATTTACCTGCGCTTCTTTAGTAGAAGCTGCGATATGGGGTGTGGTGATCACATTTTCCAATTCAATCAGTTCTTGATTCTGCGGTGGTTCAGTAGCAAAAACATCTAAAGCTGCACCAGCTACATGCCCAGATTTTAAGTATTCAAGGAGAGCTGATTCATCAATAATACCGCCTCGGGCGCAGTTGATTATCAGAACGCCAGGTTTGGTCTTCCTCAATGCATCTTTGCTTAGCATGTTGGTTGTTTCTTGGTTCAGCGGTGTATGTATAGTGATAATATCTGATTTGACCAGCAGTTCATTAAAGCTGACCTGCTTAACGCCAAGTTTAGCCGCCCGATCCTTGGTAAGGAATGGGTCATATACCAAGATTTGCATATCAAAGGCTTTAGCCCGTTTAGCTACCTCTGACCCAATGCGGCCAAAACCGATAATGCCCAGAGTTTTATCTTTTAGTTCCGTTCCCTGAAAGGCTGAACGATTCCATTCGCCCTTTTTCACTGAATTATTTGCCTGGCAAATTTTGCGGACTAAGGCCATCATCATTGCCAAGGTATGTTCCGCTGTGGAGATAGTATTGCCTGAAGGGGCATTGACAACAATAATACCTCGCCTGGTAGCAGCAGCAACATCAATATTGTCAACACCAACACCTGCACGGGCAATAATTTTCAGCCGTGGCATCTTTGCTATTACCTCTTCTGTTACTTTGGTGGCGCTGCGTACTAACAAGGCATCATAACTATCAAGATCTTCAACTTCATCCACTTGTTTTTGAACGCATTCGATGATCGGCGAGTGCAATAGTGGTGCCAGTCCTTCCTCGCTCATCTTGTCAGAGATCAGCACACGGAACATCGAATTAATCCTCCTTAGAAACAACGCTTGTTTAATCAATTTTACTATTACTTCACGCCGAAGGGAATATCCTTTAAGTAAAGTAACGGATAAATCTGTAAACTTGGTGCAAAAATAATTATTTTGTATTTTTCCGCTATGGCGATTATGGTAAGATAATGCCAAACTATTCATGGTGAGGAGGTTTGACGGTGAAACGGGCATACAACTTTAACGCTGGTCCAGCCGCGCTGCCAACAGCGGTGCTTGAGTATGCTCAGGCAGAATTAGTGGATTATCATGGTATGGGGATGTCCATCCTGGAAATAAGTCATCGCAGCAAAGAGTATGAATACGTGCACAATCATGCCAAACATCTGCTCTGTCAGCTTCTATCCATCCCCGACGATTACGAAGTGCTCTTTTTACAGGGCGGTGCTAGTATGCAATTCGCCATGATTCCTCTAAATTTCTTGCTGCCAGGGACAACAGCAAACTATATCCTGACAGGCTATTGGTCTGAGAAGGCCTTGGCAGAAGCCACAAGACTGGGCAGCACTTTTGTGGGAGGAAGCAGTGCTGATAGCAATTACAGTTACATTCCTGAATTAGATCAACTAAAACTCTACCCTTCTCATGCTTATGTACATCTCACTTCCAACAACACCATCTACGGCACCCAATGGCATCAATTCCCCGACACCAAAGGTGTTCCTCTGATTGCTGACATGTCCAGCGACATTCTATCCCGTCCCATTGATGTAAGCCAATTTGCTTTAATCTATGCAGGAGCACAGAAAAACCTTGGACCTGCGGGAGTAACTGTAGTGATTCTCCGTAAAGACTTGCTGAAGAATGTTCCTGAGCAAGTGCCAACCATGTTGCGCTACAGCACCCACATCGCAGCGAATTCTTTGTATAATACCCCGCCAACCTTTGCCATATATTTATTAGATAAAGTTTTAGAATGGGTAGGTGAACAGGGTGGTGTAGCAGCTATAGCTCAACAAAATCAGCTGAAAGCTGAAATGCTGTATGAGGTGATTGATCACAGCGATGGTTTTTACCGTGGCCATGCTCATCCGCAATCACGTTCATGTATGAATGTAACCTTTACTTTACCAACCAAGGAACTGGAAACTGAGTTTTTAGCTGCAGCCAGAGAACAGGGATTTGTGGGTCTAAATGGCCATAGGGCTGTAGGTGGATGCCGAGTTTCCATCTACAACGCTGTACCAGTGGCAGCTTGTGAAGCTCTGCGTGAATTTATGTTGCAATTTAAAGCAGCACATTGATTTTTAGTGCCGAATATGTGTCTAATCAGCAGGGACTATCTCGTAGATATTGAATCATTATTGGTGGAATAAACCATAATTTGGATAGGATACAAATGAACAGGAGGTTAGGCATTGGCTATTGTCAAACGCAATGAATGGGAAAATCCTAAAGTTTTTGAAGTGGGAAAAGTTGTCGGCCATGTTCCATTGTTCCCTTATGCAGATCTCGAGACAGCCAAGGTAAAATCAGATGAATCGCCCTGGTATCGGTTATTGAACGGGAAATGGGACTTCCTTTTGGTTGATGCACCTGATCAAACTCCCGCTGATTTTTTCTTACCAGAGTATGACACCACAGGCTGGCACAAGATCAATGTTCCAGGCAACTGGCAAATGCAGGGTTTTGATCGGCCTATTTACACCAACATAGTCTATCCGTTTAATGTTGGTTATCCCCATGTGCCTAAGGAGAATCCAACAGGTTTATACCGGACCACATTTGAGCTCGATCCTAATTGGCTGGGGCGCAGGATTTTCCTCGGTTTTGGCGGAGTCGATTCTGCTTTCTATCTGTGGGTGAACGGTACACTCGTTGGTTACAGTGAAGACAGCCGCTTACCAGCAGAATTTGACGTAACCGATTATGTTCAACCAGGCAGAAACACTGTGGCATTACAGGTAATGCGCTGGAGTGATGCCACTTACGTTGAAGACCAGGATATGTGGTGGCTTAGCGGAATACACCGTGATGTGTATCTATATAGTACACCACCTGTTTATATTCAAGATTATTTCATCAAAACTTTCCTTGATGAGAAATATTGTGATGCAGTGCTGGAAGTTGATGTTAAAATTACCAATACATTTTGGGAAGCGTTAGAAGGTTTCAAAATCGCCGGTTATCTTTATGATAAGCAGGGCAATGCTGTGGCGGTTGATAACTTTTTGATCGAGAATCTTAAAATCGCACCTGCACGCAATACCATGGTTCAGCTAAAGGGCAAAGTGGTTAATCCGGAAAAATGGTCAGCGGAGAAACCAAACTTGTACACCTTGGTTTTGGTACTGCAGGATCAAAATGGTAGGGAGCTGCATATTGAAAGCAGCAGAGTAGGGTTCAGGAAAATCGAGGTGAAAAATGGCCAAATCCTGGTGAACGGCAACCCAGTGATCTTCTGCGGAGTTAATCGCCATGAGCATCATGACGAGTTTGGCAAATATGTACCGCTTGAAGATATGCTGAAGGAAATTAAGCTGTTAAAGCGGTTTAACTTCAATGCAGTCCGGTGTTCTCACTATCCAGACGATCCAAAATGGTATGATCTCTGTGACCAATATGGTATTTACCTCATTGATGAGGCAAATATTGAGACTCATGGTATTGCTAGCTTTGGTCCTGGTCCAGCGGATGATCCAGCGAACAGCCCAGACTGGACTGCAGTCTTTTTGGATCGCTGCAGCCGCATGGTTCTGCGGGATAAAAATCATCCCTCGATTTTGATCTGGTCATTAGGAAATGAGGCAGGTTTTGGACCAAACCACGAAGCAGCAGCTGGCTGGATTCACGGATATGATCCTACACGGTTGGTACATTATGAGGGTGCACTCTGGCGGCGTCGCAATGGAAAAGTTGTGCCCTGTCTCGATGTGATCAGCACCATGTACCCGTCACTAGAACTACTGGAGTTTTTAGCTACTGAACCTGGTGAAGAGCGCCCAGTAATCATGTGTGAGTTTGCTCACTCCATGGGCAACAGCACTGGCAATCTTGTGGAGTACTGGGAAATGATACACAAACATCAGAGGTTAGCTGGAGGTTTTATTTGGGATTGGATTGACCAGGGAATCAAGCAGTACACTGAAGATGGTGAACCATGGTGGGCTTATGGCGGTGATTTTGGTGATCAACCTAATGATGGCCCCTTCTGCCTAAATGGTTTGATCTGGCCTGATCGGACACCTCATCCAGCGATGTGGGAATGCCGGAAAGTCTTCCAACCGATTAAAGTTAAGCTGATAAATCACGAAGAGGGCATTATCGAAGTGACAAATCTCCATGAATGCACTGACCTGCAGGAGTATGATGTCTTCTGGGAACTGAAGGCTGATGGGCAAATCATCCAATCTGGTCAATTAAAACCAATTAACCTGGCGCCACGCAAAACTCGGACCATCAACATCCCAGTGACAAAGCCGACTTTAAATGCTGGGACAGAGTACTTCCTTTATGTGAGCTTCCGGCTGTCCAAAGATACTTTGTGGGCTGCCAAAGGCCATGAGGTTGCCTGGGAACAGTTTAAGCTAAATTATGTAGTTCCAGCAAATCCGATCATAAACCTCAACGAGCTTCCTGAACTGGAAGTACGGGAAAATGAACATCAAATTGTCGTACATGGCGAGCGCTTTATCGTCACTTTCGACCGCAAACGGGGGCAAATTAGTTCCTTCATCTATGATGATCGTGAGCTGATTACTGCTGGACCGCACGTGAACATCTGGCGTGCTCCAACAGATAATGACGCGCCATTTGCTGCACGCTTGTGGTATGAAGCTGGGTATGATCGCTTGAAGCTGTCTGAGGTGGATACAAGGCTGATCTCTGTGCAACCACAGCAAGTCCAGATCGAAATCACTGCTGTGGCGACTGCAACCACAGGAAAAGCGAAATTCACCTACCATTATCTTTACAAAGTATATGGTAGTGGCGATGTTGTCTTAACCACTACGGTAGAACCAGGGGACTTATCTTTGCCATTCCTGCCGCGAATCGGCTTGCAAATGAATGTTCCTGGCCAATATGGTATTATGAGCTGGTTTGGCCGCGGACCACATGAAAGCTACTGGGATAGGAAAGCTGGGTGCCCAATCGATCTATACCGTGGTTTAGTGAAAGACCAGTATGTGCCTTACATCCGTCCGCAGGAAAATGGCAACAAAACTGATGTCCGCTGGCTCACACTCACGGATGAAAGCAATACAGGCCTTTTGATTGTAGGACAATCGCTTTTGGAGACTAGCGCGCATTTCTTTACCACTGAAGATCTGACTAAAGCGCGGCATACCTATGAGTTGAAACCGAGAGACTACATCACATTGAACGTGGATTATCACCAAATGGGCTTAGGTGGCAACAGTTGTGGGCCGCTGACACTGCCGCAGTATCATGTGCAGCCCGAAAAGGTGAGCTTCACTATTCGTCTGCGTCCAATCACTGCAGCAGATGATCCGGTATGTCTCAGCAAATTTGTGTATAACTAAACTTCTAGGCAAGCTGTTTGCTCATTAACCGGTGGGGAATGCCCGCATCATCAAATATATCGCCTTCAGCTATAAAACCGGCCTTTTCGTAAAAGGGTATGGCTTGAAGCTGTGCGCCTAAGTAAGCTTCGCTCAATCCTTGGGTTTGGCAGTAAGCAACCATGGTGTTCAACAGCTTCATGCCGACACCTAGGCCGCGATAAGGTTCAAGTACTGCCAAGCGGCCGATTTTACCCTTGCCATCAAGAATAACAACTCGACCAGTGCCGACCATCTGGCCATCAACAAAAGCGCCAAAATGGGTGGCGCTGGCATCGTAATGATCCTGTTCTTCTTCGATGGGTACATGCTGTTCTTCAACAAACACCGTAATGCGAATAGCTAATGCTTGAGGAAATTCATTTTCGTCGAGCTGACGACAAAGGATCTGCATACTAACCGCCCTTTCTCTACCATAAAAATTCAGGAGGTAAAACCTGATGGATCAGGTAATCGTGGAAAGCTTTACTTTGGATCACACAAAAGTAAAAGCACCATATGTACGTAATTGTGGGCGCATAACCACGCCCAAAGGAGATGTCATCCTGAAGTTTGATCTACGGTTTACCCAGCCAAATGAAGATATTATGCCGACCGGTGCTGTACACGCGCTCGAACATTTACTAGCTGGATTCATGCGTCAGGAGCTTACTGATATTGTTGATCTATCGCCGATGGGCTGCCGCACCGGATTTTATCTTATTAAGGTCGGTGAAACCAGCATTGAGGAAGTCAAGCAGGCGTTAATCAGCAGTTTGCGCCGTGTTTTGACTGCAACTGAGGTGCCTGCTGCTAATGCAGTCCAGTGCGGCAACTATCGGGATATGTCACTCGAGCAAGCTAAAAAGTATGCGCAGCAAGTGTTAGAAAACTTGTAATTAGAGTGCTTGCACAGCTTCCAGCCATGCCTTGGCGATTAGGCCATGTCCAGCTGGTGTGGGGTGGACTCCATCCGGACACCAGTAAGCTGGTTCCTGTTGTGTGGCTGCTTTTTGGAAAATGCTGTCAAGCGGGATAAAGATAGCGCCAAATTCTTCTGCCAGCTTCCTTACTGCTTCACGTTTGGGATCAAGGTCAGGGCGCCATTGAGCCCGATCTTCCGGAATATGTAGTACAAAAGGTTCCATTAAGAGAATTTCCGCATTCAAATTGTCTCTAATCTGCTGCAGAATTTGCCGGTAGTTAGCAGTGAACTGTTCAACGGAAATAGGTTCTATGCCATGGGCAAAGGGATGCCAGACATCGTTGATTCCAATCAGAATGGAAACAAAATCCGGACGCAGCTCTATGCAGTCAACGTCCCAACGGGCTACGAGATGTTCAGTGCGATTACCGCTGATACCGCGATTGAGAAACTTGACGTTGTGTTCTGGATATAAAGCTGGGAACATACTGGCAACAAGCAGCGGGTACCCAAAGCCTAAGTGATGTGGATCATTGCGGTTACGTCCGCAGTCAGTTATGCTGTCTCCTTGGAATAAAACAACACTGTTAGGTTTGATGATGGTCATCGAATGGTTCCTCCTGTTTTTTTATTTTGCTTTATGTTTGACAATTCTTTCGACGTGGTTAGTTTATATCCTGCAGGGGGTGACAAACATTGAATAAGCCGATCATTGCTGTGCAGTTGTATACACTGCGTGAACAGATGCGGACCGTAGAGCAGATAAGAGAAAGTCTGCACAAGGTAAGAGCTATTGGTTATACTTCGGTGCAAATCTCTGGAATAGGTCCGATTGATCCCCATTTGTTAAAAGAATTTCTCGAACAGGAGCAGCTGACGGTTTGTGCTACTCACAATTCATGGCAGCGCTTGCAAGAGGATTTGGACGCCGTAATTTTTGAACACCAGCTGTGGGGCTGCAAGTATGTGGGGCTGGGAGCAATGCCTGGTCACTATCAAGGGAGCCGCGATGGATGGAGCCAGTTCGCCAGGGATGCCAGCACCATTGGCAGAAAACTGCGAGACCATGGGTTGCAGTTTATCTACCATAACCATGCTTTTGAATTCCAAAAGTTTGATGGTGTGACTGGATTAGAAATCCTGATGACAGAGAGCGATCCGGATGCTTTCCACTTTGAGTTAGATACGTACTGGATTCAGGTTGGCGGCGCCAATCCTGTGACTTGGATTGAGAAAGCAGCTGGACGCATGCGGGTTGTTCATTTTAAAGATATGGGCAACGCTGGTAAGAACGAACCTGTCATGGCTGAAGTTGGCGAAGGTAATCTCGAGTGGCCGCAAATTATTGAGGCTTGCTGTAGAATTGGAGTGGAATATGCTGCAGTGGAACAAGATTATTGCCAGCGTGACCCATTTGAAAGTCTGGCTATCAGCTGGAGAAACTTGAAACGTATGGGATTGTAGAGGGGTGATATGTTTGGAAAAGGTGCGTATAGGTATTATAGGTATTGGTAATATGGGTTCAAGTCATGCACTAAATATCGCTCGGGGTCGTGTGCCTGGTGCGGAACTTACAGCGGTATGTGATATTAATCCTGAGAGGTTAGCTTGGGCGAAGGCTAACTTAGGTGAGGTACAGGTTTTCAGCAGTGCTGAGCAGTTTTATCAAGCAGATTGTATTGATGCAGTCCTAATTGCTACACCGCATTATGATCATCCGCCATTAGCGATTGCCGGATTTCAACATGGGCTGCATGTACTTGTTGAGAAGCCTGCTGGTGTATACACCAAGCAGGTCAGAGAAATGAATGAGGTGGCTGCTCGAAGTGGCAAGGTTTTTGGCATCATGTATAATCAGCGGACAAACCCTCTCTATCAGAAGGTACGGGACTTGGTGCAGAACGGTGAATTGGGACCGTTAAAACGGGTGATTTGGATTATTACCAATTGGTATCGTCCCCAAAGCTATTACGATTCAGGCGGGTGGCGTGCTACATGGTCTGGTGAAGGCGGCGGTGTTTTGCTGAATCAGGATCCGCACCAACTTGACCTGTGGCAGTGGATTTGCGGGATGCCTAAGCGAGTGAGAGCTTTTTGCTATTTTGGCAAATACCATGACATTGAAGTTGAGGATGATGTTACTGCCTTTGTAGAATACGCCAATGGCGCCACTGGTTTGTTCGTGACTTCAACAGGGGAAGCGCCTGGCACCAACCGCTTGGAGATTTCTGGCGACCGGGGCAAGATAGTTGTTGAAGATGATCGTTTGACTTTCTGGCGGCTGCGGGTATCAGAGCGGCAGTTTAACGCCGAGTATAAAGGTGGTTTTGGCGCTCCGGAAGTCTGGGAGTGTAATGTTCCCGTTTATGGTGAAAACTCACAGCATATAGGAATTTTAAAGAATTGGGTTGAAGCGATACGCTACGGGAAACCACTTTTAGCACCTGGTGAAGAAGGCATAAAAGGATTGGAGCTTTCAAATGCGATGCATTTATCTGCTTGGACTGACAGTTGGGTGGAGCTGCCTATTAATGAAGATTTGTTCTATGAGATGCTTCAAGAGAAAATCAAGCAGTCTACCTACCAGAAGAAAGCAGCAAGTGCGCGCACGCTCGATGTTTCCGGAACTTTTAACAGTTGACGAATTATAACGAAAGGATCGATCGTGTAGATGAAAGCAAAACTCATTGTAGAAAAGGATTACCAAGTGGGAACCGTTGACAGTCGTTTGTATGGTTCGTTCATTGAACATTTAGGTCGTGCTGTTTATGGTGGAATATATGAACCTGGTCATCCCACTGCTGATGATCAAGGGTTCAGACAGGATGTTATTGACCTGGTAAATGCGCTGCAAGTGCCCATCATTCGCTATCCAGGCGGGAACTTTGTGTCTGGCTATAATTGGGAAGATGGAATTGGTCCGCGGGAACAGCGTCCCAGGCGCCTGGAACTTGCTTGGCGCACCATTGAAACCAATCAAGTTGGAGTCAATGAGTTCGTCGATTGGACAAAAAAAGTAAACAGCGAACCGATGATGGCGGTTAACCTGGGTACGAGAGGCATTGATGCTGCCCGTAATTTAGTCGAGTATTGCAATCATCCATCAGGAAGCTATTGGAGTGATCTGCGCAGGTCTCATGGTTATGCTGAACCACACAAGATCAAGGTCTGGTGTTTGGGCAATGAGATGGACGGTCCGTGGCAAATTGGTCATAAAACAGCCGATGAGTATGGCCGCTTAGCAGCAGAGACTGCCAAAGCTATGCGCCTTGTCGATCCCAGTATTGAACTGGTGGCTTGTGGCAGCTCAAACCGAAGTATGCGGACTTTCCCGGAATGGGAAGCAACAGTGTTAGATCACTGCTATAATGAAGTCAACTATATTTCACTGCACAGCTATTATGGAAATCCTGACAATGATACTCCTAGTTTTTTAGCGTCTTCGCTAGATATGGATGAGTTTATTCGCACAGTGATAGCAGTTTGTGATTATGTCAAAGCTAAGAAGCGCAGCCGCAAGACCTTGTATCTATCCTTTGACGAATGGAATGTGTGGTTCCACTCCAATGCAGCTGATCAAAAGCTTGAGCCATGGCAGATAGCGCCACCGCAGCTGGAAGATGTTTACAATCTTGAGGATGCTTTAGTGGTGGGCACATTGCTGATCACTCTGCTCAAACATTGCGATCGAGTTAAGATCGCTTGTCTAGCACAGCTGGTAAATGTGATTGCACCGATTATGACCAAAAACAATGGTCCAGCTTGGCGGCAGACTATTTACTATCCATATTTACATGCTTCCAATTATGGCCGTGGCACTGTTCTGCAGCCAATTCTGGATTCACCCAAATATGATTGCAAACGTTTCCAGGGTGTGCCTTATGTGGAAGCTGTCGCTGTCGATAACGGGGATTGTGTCACTATCTTTGCTGTGAACCGGAATATGGAGGAAGAACTGGAACTGACAAGCGAATTAAGAGGCTTTGGGAATTTAGTTCTGGATCAGCACCTGGTTTTAGCGCACTCTGATCACAAAGCTGTCAATACTATCGATCAACCTGACAATGTCGTTCCTCAAGCTAATGGCCAGACCATTTTTGATCAAAATCTCATTACATCAAGATTAAAACCACTTTCGTGGAATGTTATTCGTCTCAAGAAAACAACAGTCAACTAACACTCATTGAGGTGATACTAGATGTTAAAAACCAAGTTAATACATCCCCAAATTCTGCAAGCTTTAGCTGCAGCTGGTCATGGTGCTCAGGTCCTGATTACTGATGGCCATTATCCAGCCTCCACCAAAGTTAAACCTGGAGTCGAGCAGGTTTACTTAAATGTGTGCCCCGGGTTGGTTTCAGTTACTGATTTACTACAGGCGCTGGCTGATACTATTGAGATTGAAGCAGCCACCGTTATGGCTCCTGAAGAAGGTCCGATGCCAGAGATCTTTGCTGAGTTCCAAAAGATTTTGCCACCAACAGCAGAACTCAATAAAATCGGCAGATTTGCTTTCTATGAACAATGTGTCAATAACCCAGATTTATGCTTAGTTTTGGTTTCTGGAGATACCCGCCAATACGCCAACATCCTCTTGACAATTGGAGTTTTCAAGTAAATCACAAAGCAGCACCATTTGTCTATATCACTTTAGGCAAATGGTGTTTTATTATGCCCATTTTATGGCACACTACTAAGAGACCTTATTTCTCAGGCTGGAAGGTGGCGTATAGAAGAGATGCACTCTTACTACACTAGCCAAGAGTTTGCTGAAAAATACCACTATCATGGTTCAGACTTAGGAGTGACTTATACCAAGACTAGGAGCAAGTTTCGTTTATGGGCTCCTACGGCAGAAAAGGTAATGTTGATTATTTACCCTACTGGTGGTGACAGCTCTGGAGAACATCATCCCATGCAAAGGGCAGAACAGGGGACATGGGTAGCTGAGCTGAGCGGTGACCTCCATGGAGTATATTACAATTACTTGATCACGCACGATGGTTTTACTGTAGAAACCATCGATCCTTATGCTCGAGCATGCGGTGTTAATGGCCAGCGAGGGATGGTGGTCGATCTTGCCCGGACTAACCCTGAAGGCTGGGATAAGCTGCAGTCACCTCCACTAGCGCATTTTACCGACGCTATTATCTATGAATTACACATTCGGGATTTTACCATTGATCATAGTTCTGGAGTGCAGCAGCGAGGTAAGTATCTAGGGCTGACAGAAATAGGGACGGTGAACCGCGAGAAACTGTTTACCGGACTTTCGCATCTCAAAGAACTCGGTGTCACTCATATCCAACTAATGCCGATTATGGACTTTTTCACAGTGGATGAAAGCAAGGTGATCACTGAAGAATATAATTGGGGTTACGATCCGCAGAATTTCAACATCCCAGAGGGATCTTACGCTACAGACCCTTTTCACGGCGAAGTGCGTATTCGGGAACTGAAACAGATGATAAAAACACTGAAAGAACATGGTTTCCGTGTGATTATGGATGTAGTGTACAACCACACTTATTTGAATTACGATTCGCATCTCAATAGAATTGTACCAGGGTATTACTACCGACAAGATATGCATGGCAATTTTACTAATGGTTCTGGGTGCGGCAATGAATTAGCTAGTGAACGCTTCATGGTGCGCAAGCTAATCATCGATTCAGTGTGTTACTGGGCTACTGAATACAAGATAGATGGTTTTCGGTTTGATTTGATGGGTTTGCTAGATATTGTCACCATCAATGAGATTCGCAGCCGTTTAAATGCTATCGATCCCACAATTCTAATCTATGGTGAAGGTTGGACTGGTGGACACTCACCGTTGGCTGACGGCCTGAAGGCTATAAAAGGCAATGTTCGGCAACTGCCCGGCAGTGGTGTTTTTAATGATGATCTTCGTGATGCCATCAAAGGTCATGTGTTCTTTGCTGAACAGCGGGGCTTTGTCAATGGAGCTACAGGGATGGAGGAAAGCATCAAGTGTGGTGTAGTTGCTGCTACCGATCACGATCAAGTTGATTACTCGCAGGTGCTGTATTCGCGGTTTGCCTGGGCTGCAGAGCCTGCGCAATCGATCAATTACTGCTCATCCCATGACAATCTGACGTTATTTGATAAACTGCAGAAGACCAACCCTGATGATAGTTTTGAAGATCTGGTAGCTATGCATAAGATGGCTCTGGCAATTGTGCTCACGTCACAAGGAATTCCATTTTTGCATGCTGGATCTGAGTTTCTCCGCACTAAACATGGTCATGACAACAGTTACAATGCCAAAGATGCTATCAACAAAATTGATTGGTCGCGCAAAACCCGATTTTATGACGTGTTCCGATATGTGCAAGGGTTAATTCTACTGAGGAAACTTCATCCAGCTTTTCGCCTACGTACCACGGAAGAGATTCGGGCTAAACTCAGATTTCTACCTATGCCAGAAGGGCATATGGTTGGTTTTACAATAACTGATGTTGAGGGAGAACCATGGCAGCAGATTGTGGTAATCTATAACGCTAATATTGCTCCTCAGACTGTTGCTTTACCAGGTGAGAGTTGGGTTGTAGTAGTAAACCGGGAGAGGGCTGGAACCCAACCATTGGAGACGATTAAACTACCTTATGTGACTGTGCCTGCTCTTTCAGTTTCTGTCTTAGCAGATGAAGTTAGTTTTTGGAGGTCGATCGATGGGAGGGGGTAATCATGCTCAATGGTGAATCTTCACCGCTGAGCGAATATGATCGGTATTTGTTTCATCAAGGTACACATTATCACAGTTATCGTTGGTTAGGTGCACACCTTGCCAACGAAGACGGAAAATCAGGAGTTCGTTTTGCCATATGGGCACCCAATGCCCGGGAAGTGCGCGTGGTGGGAGATTTTAATCAATGGAATGGTGAAGCCCATTGCATGCAGCGTCTGAACGACGCGGGTATTTGGGCTTTGTTTATTCCAGGGCTCAAGGCCGGCGCACTATACAAGTACGAGGTGATCACTTGTGATGGCCACAGTGTGCTGAAAGCTGACCCTTATGGTTTTGCAGCAGAACTTAGGCCGGGAACGGCGTCCATTGTTTATGATCTAGAAGGTTACGTCTGGCATGATCAGGAGTGGCTGATACAGCAGCGCCAGACCAACCATTTCCAAAAACCAATGTTCATTTACGAACTGCATTTGGGTTCCTGGAGACAGAAAGATGGGCAACGTTTTCTCACTTACCGAGAATTAGCAGATTACCTATTGGATTATATCACGGAACTTGGCTGCACCCATATTGAACTGCTACCTCTTGTAGAGCATCCGTATGATGGTTCGTGGGGTTATCAGGCAACAGGATACTACGCAGTGACCAGCCGTTATGGCTCACCTCACGATTTTATGTATTTTGTCGATCAAGCACATCAGCGGGGAATTGGCGTGATTCTGGACTGGGTACCTGGCCACTTTTGCCGTGATGATCATGGGCTGCGATTCTTTGACGGCACTTGTCAATATGAGTATGCAGATCCACTGCGGCGAGACTTACCTGGCTGGGGCACCTCTGGTTTTGATCTCGGTAAGCCAGAAATCCAGAGCTTTTTAATATCTAATGCGCTATTTTGGCTGGAAGTATATCACATTGATGGTTTACGAGTTGATGCAGTTGCCAGCATGTTGTACTTAGATTATGGCCGGGGAGAGGGTCAATGGCGACCTAACAGTTATGGAGGGAAAGAAAACCTCGAAGCCATAGCCTTTCTACGCAAACTCAATTCGGTAGTTTTTCATTATAAACCAGAAGCTTTGATGATTGCTGAAGAATCAACAGCCTGGCCTTTAGTAACTTATCCTCCCGAGGTAGGAGGTTTAGGTTTTAATTATAAATGGAACATGGGCTGGATGAACGATATTTTACGCTACTTAGCTTTGGACCCGATTTATCGCCAATACCATCACTCTCTTGTTACTTTCTCCTTGATGTACGCTTTCTCTGAGAACTTCATTTTACCTCTTTCTCATGATGAAGTTGTCCATGGTAAAGGTTCACTCTTATCAAAAATTCCTGGTGACCAGTGGCAGAAATTTGCGACGCTTAGGGCGTTCTACGGGTATTATTTCGCTCATCCAGGAAAGAAGCTGCTGTTTATGGGTGGAGAATTTGGCCAGTACAGTGAATGGAATTACCAACAAAGCTTGGATTGGCATTTATTGGATTACCCGCTCCATGCCCAGCTGCTGCAGTGTGTGCGGGATTTGGCAGCATTGTACCGACAGGAGAGCTCTTTGTGGTTTCATGATCATTCATGGGATGGATTTACCTGGATTGATCCAAATGATCATTCCCAGAGTATTATTTCCTTCATCCGCACTGGTAAAGATGGGGAATTCCTAATTGTGATCACTAATTTTACACCAGTGGTACGATATGATTACCGTGTTGGTGTACCGAGATTAGGATGTTATCGAGAGATATTCAATACAGATGCTAACTGTTATGGCGGTTCGGGGCAGGTAAATGTGGATCTTGAAGCAGAAGAGCAGCCATGGCATAACCAACCGTACAGTATTCAGCTAAAAATACCACCTTTAGCTACCATTTATCTTAAACTGATCACTCAGATTACTAGATGATTGTTAACTAGATGTAAGATCAACCAGGATGGAAGGAATCTAAGAGAAAAACGCTAATAAACATTCAGAAAGTATGCAGCGAAAGGTATGATCGCATGGGTTTAAACTTGACACAGAAGATCATTCAAGCTCACCTGGTTGATGGTGTGATGGAGCCTGGGCAGGAAATCGGGATCCGCATAGACCAAACTCTGACGCAGGATTCCACCGGTACTATGGCCTATTTGCAGTTAGAAGCAATGGGCATTGAGCGGGTGCAAACTAAGCTGTCCGTAGCTTATATAGACCACAACATGCTGCAAGAAGGATTCGAGAATGCTGATGACCACAAATATATTCAGACAGTAGCTAAAAAATATGGCATCTATTTTTCGCGGCCTGGCAACGGCATCTGTCATCAAGTCCATCTGGAACGCTTTGGTGTTCCAGGGCAAACGCTATTAGGATCAGACAGTCATACCCCCACAAATGGTGGTATCGGTATGCTGGCAATTGGTGCTGGCGGACTGGATGTTGCTGCTGCAATGGCAGGGATCCCTTACTATATTACCATGCCGCAAGTGGTCAAAGTTGAGCTGATTGGTAAACTGCCACCATTTGTTAGTGCTAAAGATGTGATTTTGGAAATACTGCGCCGCTTGACAGTTAAAGGCGGGGTTGGCAAGGTGTTAGAATACTGTGGCCCAGGGGTGGCTACACTGACAGTACCTGAGCGAGCGACTATTGCCAACATGGGTGCAGAGCTGGGTGCAACTACATCCATTTTCCCCAGCGATGCAGTTACCAGGCAGTTTTTAGCCGCACAAGGGCGTGAAGTATATTGGCAAGAACTGACTGCAGATGCTGATGCACACTATGATGCAGAACTAACTATTGATCTATCGGTACTGGAACCATTAGCAGCACGGCCTCATAGTCCGGATAATGTTGCATCAGTCAGGGAGATTGGGCCAATTAAAGTGGATCAAGTAGCAATCGGCAGCTGTACCAACAGTTCGTATCAAGACTTGATGCGGGTGGCGAAAATCTTAAAAGGAAAGACTATACACCCAGATGTAAGCTTGGTGATTTCGCCTGGTTCGAAGCAAGTGCTCACTATGTTAGCTGAAAATGGGGCTTTGACTGATTTGATTGCCGCTGGCGCCCGAATCTTAGAGGCTGGCTGCGGGCCATGTATTGGTATGGGTCAAGCGCCAGCTAGCAACGCGGTGTCCCTGCGGACATTTAACCGTAATTTTAAGGGGCGTTGTGGCACCCTAACTGCGAGTGTCTATTTAGTCAGTCCTGAAACCGCTGCTGCAAGTGCGATCACTGGTGTACTTACTGATCCCCGTTCATTGAGTGTGGATCTAGATGTTCCTTTACCAGAGCAGTTTTTGATTAATGACAACATGATTATTCCTCCAGCGTCTGACGGAGAAGAGGTACAAGTTGTTCGCGGGCCGAATATACAGCCATTTCCAGTTGGCAAGCCCATAACAGGCGAGCTATCTGGCCACGTATTGCTCAAATTAGGCGATAATATCACCACAGATGATATCATGCCATCTAACGCGAAGCTGTTGCCTTATCGTTCGAATATTCCCTATTTGTCCCAATTTTGCTTAACACCCTGCAACCCCGAGTTTCCTCTGCGTGCACAGCAACACGGTGGCGGATTGATTGTAGCTGGTGAGAACTACGGGCAAGGTTCCAGCCGGGAACATGCTGCTTTAGTACCATTGTATCTAGGTGTTAAGGCTGTTTTAGCAAAAAGTTTTGCTCGAATTCATCGCGCTAATCTGATAAATGCTGGTATTATACCTTTAACGTTTATCAACACCCAAGATTATGACCGGATAAACGAATTTGATGAGTTAGTGATCCCAGATCTTTGCACACAGCTGCAATCGGGTGAATTAATTGTGGTGGAAGATCGAAAACGAGGAATTTCATGGCAAATGGTATGCACGCTAACTCCACGTGAGCGGGCAGTGCTTTTAGCAGGCGGAAAGATCAATTATATCAAGCAGAGTAAAAAATGAGTTTGGTAATATTTAGAAGGATTTTGTCAATTTGCATCGAATTGTCTTTTGTGTTATATTTTTGATTTTTATTGCGCAAATACCGTTGGTGGGTATGACCTGATGAGGAGGATCAGTTATGGCAGTTAAGGTTGTTACCATGGGAGAAATCATGATGAGATTGTCTCCTCCCAATAATCTGCGGTTTGTGCAGACCGATTCTTTTGATGTGATTTTTGGCGGCGGTGAAGCCAATGTTGCAGTTTCATTAGCTAACTTCGGACTTGATGTTTATTATGTCACAAAACTGCCTAAGCATGCCATTGGCCAAGCAGCCGTGAACAGCCTGCGCAAATATGGCGTTAAGACTGATTACATCGTGCGGGGCGGCGATCGTATTGGTATCTATTTTGCCGAAAATGGCGCTTCGGTAAGAGCATCTCAAGTGATATATGACCGCGCTCATTCAGCTATAGCAGAGGCGGATCCAGCTGATTTTGATTTCGATGCTATTTTTGAGGGAGCTGCATGGTTCCATTGGACTGGAATCACTCCGGCTATTAGTGATAAAGCTATTGAACTGACTAAAGCTGCTTGTCAGGCGGCTAAGCGCCATGGGGTTACAGTCAGTGTTGACCTTAATTACCGTAAAAAGCTTTGGTCTCCAGAGAAAGCTCGTCGGGTTATGACTGATCTAATGCAATATGTTGATGTCTGCATCGGTAACGAAGAGGATGCGGAAATCACTTTGGGTTTTAAACCTGGAAAGAGCGATGTAACCAAGGGCGAGTTGGATTTGGAAGGTTATAAGGATATCTTTAAGCAGATGCATGAAAGATTTGGATTTCAATATGTGGTTTCAACGTTGCGTGAAAGCTACTCTGCTTCAGACAATGGATGGTCAGCATTAATTTACGATGGCAAGGATTTCTATCATTCGCGAAAGTATAACCTGCATATTGTTGATCGCGTAGGTGGCGGCGATTCGTTTGCGGCAGGCTTGATTTACGGTTTACTCACAGGTAAGTCGATGGCTGATGCGCTTGAGTTTGGGGTAGCCGCATCCGCTTTGAAACACACAATTCCTGGTGACTTTAATTTAGTGACTGTCCAAGAAGTAGAGAATTTGGCTGGGGGCGATGCTTCAGGACGAGTTCAACGATAGAGTTTAAAGCCTGATTCTCCGAGAGTCAGGCTTTAAACTTGTGCTGAAGCTTGATTCCAAAATAAATGGCAGCACCAAGACCAAGCAGCAGTTCTAAGGGGACAACTCCCCATAATTGATAAGATCCTGCTAAAAAGGTACGTGCTTCTGCTGAACCGTCGCCAAGAACAAGACTCGAGGTTACATCCCAAACAGCGCGCATCAAGAGAACACCGATAATACTGCTTTCGCTTAAAAAATAGCAATAAGCCAGCGGAATTGATAAAACAAGCAGAACTAACCCTTGGATGAAACTGGTGAACAATGGTTGTGTTGATTCTCCAAAAGCTGAGAGCAGGTAAATTGCTGGTATTTCGTAAAATGCCCATGCCAGGCCGACACCGATAGCAGCCCAACCACGTCCATAGTATGATGCTAATGCTGGTAAGAGAAATCCGCGCCAGCCGTATTCTTCACCAAATGCGATTACCATGCTGAAAAAGATTACGATAAGTGCCATAAGCAGATCAATCAGTGAAGGTAAGTTTTGATAATTAATCGTTGCTTTACCAGTGATTAGAGCAATACAGCCAATCAAAGTGATAAAACCAACCGGGTAAATTAGGGCAAAAAGGATTGATTTGCGTGTAGTACCGGTGAATACTGGGGTGTAGACTTGTTTGACACCTTGATGATATAGTACATTTAAGGTAATTGCTGTCATTGTTGGAACAACTATCAAGAAACTCGCCAGTACCCTGGCTTGTTCAGAAAGTTGGCTAAGAACAGCAGCCATCCCCCAGCTGATTGCTAGAGTTATGATGAGAAACGTCACGATATACTTCTTTGGTACATTGTGCGGCCACATAATTATCGCTCCTTTATGTAGATCACAAGATAGATAGGATGACAATAGTGAATGTGAAGGGGTCTCGACTGTGAAGCAATCTGGCTTAAGAATATTCATAATTACATTTGCTTTATCTATGGTTGCTATTTTGTATGCTTGCCTTAATATTGCTTATTTTGCCATAGGTAAATATGACTATATTCTGATGTCATTAGGAATAATGTTGGGTTTCTGCTTATTGCTGTTTTTCACTTGGGCGTTGGATCACCTAAATAGGATGTACTTAACCCGTGAGCTAGAAACCAATTTCCAGGTTGTTCGTAAAGAAAACCAAGATAAAATCATGGCATTGATGCACGAACAGCGTAATGACATCATCAACGCTATTTCTGTGGTAACAGCTTATCTGCAGTTAGGCAAGTACGATCAAGCCAAAGCATATTTAGAGTTTATGGTGGCAGATCAGCTGGACCGTTACGAGTATCACAATAGTGTAGCATCAGAACAACCTTGGATAAGTGTGTTGGAACAGAAGCAAGAATTTGCAACAGTTCAAGGCATTGAATTAGTGACTGACATTGGTGCTGACATACCGGAAGACGAAAAACTGTCGAATGTGTTGGCCAGGCTGATGGGAAATCTATTGGATTATGCTTTTAACACCGTCTCGCATGTGAAAAGCCCTCGTGTTTGGCTGCGGTGGTTTCGCACAGAGGAAGCGATGATTCTCGATGTGAGTACAAATGGGCCAATACTATCGGTCCAAGAACAGAATGAATTGCTAAATCCTGGAAATATTACCGCAGCTAATCCAGTTGGTTGGCGGCTTTTGATTTGCCGCAACATTGCTTCTGAGATTGGTGGGAGATTTCAGATAACCAGCGATGGCTACCTCACTACCTACAGATTCATTTTGCCGCATTCAGTGATAAATCAGTGATGTTTGGAATCTGCCAATCGATTGGTGTCAAACCATGTTTGGCCAAGAATGCATTAGCTTGTGAAAAATGCCTGCAGCCAAAAAACCCACGATTGGCTGACAGAGGGCTAGGATGCGCAGCTGACAGGATCAAATGACGGGGATTTGTAATTGCTTTAGCTTTACGTTTGGCATCATTACCCCAAAGCAGGAACACCACTGGTGTATCCTTTTCGTTAAGCAGTTCAATAACTCGATCTGTAAACAACTCCCATCCTTTACCCCAATGTGAACGTGGTGAATTAGCTCTGACGGTCAACACCGCATTAAGCAGCAGTACACCTTGGCGCGCCCAAGGAATTAGGCAGCCATTATTGGGAATGTAACAACCCAAGTCGGTACAGAGCTCCTGAAAGATGTTTTGTAGCGAGGGGGGGATATCCACTCCTGGCTGCACAGAAAAGGCTAAGCCATGTGCCTGGTTAGGTCCATGATAAGGATCCTGGCCGATAATCACCACTTTGGTATCTTGATATGAGGTAAGTTTGAGAGCGGTAAAGATATGGTACATGTCTGGATAGACGACATAGCGGCGATACTCGTTAATCAAAAACTGTCGCAGCTGAAGATAGTATTCTTTGTGAAATTCATCTTGCAGCAGCTTGTCCCAGTCGTTATTTAAGGAAACCATGCAGCATTACCTCCCCAGGCTATTGTACCAAAGCTAGTGCAGACAGGCAATGAAAAATCCGGCGCTTTACGCACCGGGTTTGTTGTTTAGTAGATGACTATACTATCAATTATCTCTGCAAAGTCTTCACTATAATCTGCGTAGAACATAGCCGGTGCTGTAAGTCCTATTGTATAGCAGAGATCTTCAACAACTACCACATAGATTTCTTGAAAGAACAATACTCCTCCAACTTCATATCCTAAACCAGTGGATGCTCCTTCATAACCTCCAATTTGGATCGTATCGCTGATTTCAGGTAAGTACAAGTTTATTTCATCGTATTCTTCTAAAGTTGAGACTAACATATTTAGTGTACTATTCAATATCATTTGAGCAGTTGTCTCTTTGGGTACGTTATTAAGTTCAACTACGACGTGAGCTAGATTGTTATTTGCTGAAGCTATGAAAGAAGTATTGTCTACAGATGTAAAGCTCCAGTTATTAGGGACGGTCACTGAAAAGGCATAGTCTGCATTGGTGAAAGTCTGCCCGGCAATTCCAGTGACTAGCTGTGGAAGTTGCCTTTTTCTTAAAACATCTACAAGTCGTATATTCAACGCAAAATCAGGGAGAATAGCTGCGTCATGTGTCGTAATCTTGCTGACATCTGTACCTTCAAGAATTTTTACTAATAAGGCATCGGGAGCCACTTGTCGGTAAGTGGGATCGACAGCAATCCATTCACCAAGCCAGACTTCATTCCATATATGTCCGACCCAATGACGATTTGAGTAACGGAACCCCTCAGCGATTTTGGTAGGAATCCCCGCTGCACGGGCCAGGGAAGCAAAGAGAATAGCGTATTCATAGCTAGTGCCTAAAGGCTCATCAAGAATATGCTTAACTGGTCGTGGTATGCTAATAAATATTGGTTTGATGTAATCATAAACCCAGTTCACCAGTTTATTAACAGCTAACCATGCGTCCTGTTCTCCGGCAAGAATGCTTTGTACCAGCTCTTGGACTTCTGGTAGTGTGGGGTCGATGTACATATCTTTGTTTGAGTACAATGCAAGTTCTTCGCAAATAATTGGTAATGAATACTTACCAAGATGTTGTTGGTAGTCTTTGCGGATCTCCACAGTAAAGTGCCATTGATCATGTTTTTGCCGGTGGTCTATGATGTGTTGGCGATTGTCCTCGAGCTGGACGTAAGTTGGATCAATACCTGATATGTCAATGATGCTGTGGATGGAATGCTGCGGACGAGCAACAGCTATGTTGGCTGAGTATGGTATGGCCATTGGACTTATGATATAACCGGCTCCTGGCATTTGCTCCTCAGCAGCTAGCACTTCAGCTTCAGTGACACGACGGACAACAAGGCCTGGCTGTTCAGGTGTAGTCACGTAATACAAGTTTCCTTCTTGATCGACAATTGAATTCATGGTGATAAATGTGTCGTCTTCTATAAAACTAACATTGAAACCACTGATTGAGTATTCCTCGAAATCAATTGATTGCTCGTCATGAACAATTAGATTCCCAGGTATTAAGGTAAATTCTTTGGTATTAAGAAACAATCCAGAGTAGGCTGCTTGTGGATATAGTCCGTCTTTAGCGGCAATATAAAGTGAGTAAAGATCAGGGTGAAATACTTTATCTCCAGATTCCAATTGATACACATAAGTTGGAGTAGGGTTTTCATCCCAGGGATCGATGAATACAGTCATTACTGGTTGTGGTTGGGTGTAATCGATTTCGCACAAGTATTCCGAATACAAATAATCGATAATTTCGGTTTTTGCCGCTCTGATTATTGCAAAATCATGGTGCAGTTCCATCACAAGTCCACGATAAGTGAAAAGATATGTCCAATAAACATCAACATACCACACCGTGTGGCTGGTGCACAAATAACCATTTTCTGTGGGAATGAGTTGATCAACGATTGACCCTACAGGATACCCATCTTTTTCAACGATATAATACACTTCGTTAGCCAAGGCTGTTCGTGCTGTGAATGTTAGAACTACTTATAATACTGCTAAGCACCACTTCGTTTTCAAGTATATCGTCCTTTCTAATTATTATATATAATCCAGAATATCGTTATAATGAGATCTAAATCCTTTTGAGTGAAAGTATCAAAATGTGCAACAGTAGTTTTTTCAATGGTCAGCATGGAGCGCGAAATCGACGGAGCGGATTCTTATATCCAAGTCGTCAAATACAAACAACCCAACTAGGCTTGGTGCAGATGTCAATTTTACTAACAGTGCATCAGGTGTAGTTTGCTGATAGGCTGGATCTACTGCAATCCACTCTTTTACCCATATCTCATTCCATAGCCAGTTTACCCACATGCCCCCTTGATAGCGCAGCCCTGCTGCGATGCGGGTAGGAATACCAGCAGCTCGGGCTAAAGCGGCAAAGAGTATTACGTGTTCTACTGCAGGGTGCAAAGATGCTTCAAGTTCCAATACATCTCCAACCCATTCTAACAATTTGACAGTGATCTGCCAGGCATCAGTTTCGTTACCGATTAGTGTATGGATAATCTCTTTAATTTCTGGCGAAGTCGGATCAATTAACTCATTACGTCCTAAATATGCTGCAAACCGATTCAGTTCTTCTTCGGTTAGCGGCAAATGCATTTTGAAACGGTAGTTTGTCAGATCACGGGTGATTTCCAGCAAAATGCTCTCGTGTTCTTCGGTCTTACTGTATTCCAGAATGCACTGTCTATTGTCGTGAAAATCATAACAATCAAAGTCGGTACCAGTAATTCTAATCAAACTGCGAATAGCACGCTCAGGGTGAGCTATGATCAAATTAGTCTTGGCAGAATGACTATAAATGATTTCGCTAGAACCAAAAGCTGATAATAAACAAAATATGATGGTCAAATATATGAAGCGATGTTTGTTCAATAGATTCAATCCTTTCTCTATGTTCACTTCTATCCATATAGTTAGTTCGTATTCAACAATATCCTTTTCCAAGTTTTAAACTTATTTTCAGAATTTCTGGGCAGGAATAAAACCCAGGATCAGGAAATAATTGTTAGACAAGTCCAGTAAGAGGTGATTGTATTGCAGCTGATATACCAAGGAAAAACCAAAGACGTTTATCGCACAGATGATGGTATGGTATTGTTAAAGTTTAAGGATGATTTAACTGGCACTGATGGCGTATTTGATCCAGGGGCCAATACTGTAGCGCTGCAGTTGGAAGGTGCTGGCCGTGCAGGTTTGCAGCTTACTCAGTATTACTTTGAACTGCTACATAAACATGGTATTTTAACGCATTATCTAAGTGCTTCCATTCCTGAAGCGACCATGAAGGTCCAACCTGCTCAGGTATTTGGTCGTGGTCTAGAAGTGATCTGCCGTTTTCGGGCTGTAGGCAGTTTCCTCCGCCGTTACCGCTTGTATGTCACTGAGGGACAAAACTTGGATGGATATGTGGAATTCACTTTGAAGGACGATGCTGCTGGCGATCCGCTGATTACAGAAGACGGGCTAGTGATGCTTGGCATTCTTACTCCTGAGGAGTGCCAGACTATCAAAGCTATGACCAAACAAATTGCGCAAATTATCAGGGACGATCTTGCTGCCAAAGGTTTAGAGTTATATGATATTAAGCTGGAGTTCGGACGGCTGGGGCCAGAGGGTAAAATCGCTGTGATTGATGAGATTTCTGGAGGTAATATGCGGGTTTACCAAGGGGATCGCTTTATTAAACCGCTGGAACTTGCGGCTTTGGTGTTAAGTAAATAGAGAGAGGTCTTAACTGACCTCTCTCATTTCATTTATTAGGCTTAGCACTTGCTTTTGCAGTCGTCGCAGTTCGTTAATTGCAAACTCGATTTGCTCGAAACGCTCCTGATCTGACTTGATGAAGGTGCGTAAGCTGACCTGTTGATACTTCAACTCATTGATCCGATTGTTGATTAAATCAAGCAAATCTTGTTGTAACATTGTTTTTGTGATTCTCCTTTGTCTTTACTTGGTATTGAAGCGATAAATCGTTGTATGTTCGTATGTTGTATTAGCTTTAAGTATTGGGTTGGAAAAATGGCTGCGATTGGGTGAGTCTGGGAAGAACTGCGTCTCCAAGCACAGACCACTATGGCGGCCATAAACTACACCATTCTTACCAGGCAGTGACTCAGGAATGAAGTTTCCTGAATAGAATTGCACGCCAGGTTTAGTTGTGAATACTTCCATAAATCTGCCGCTGTTTGGCTCATAGAGTTCCGCAGCTTTCATCAACCGGCAATCTGGAGTTTGGTCATAAGGTTCCCGTTGATCAAGAACAAAGTTGTGGTCAAAACCTTGTCCATTCTTGATTTGTGGATTAGTAAAATCCAATTTAGACCGAATTGTAGTTAAGCTGCGGAAATCAAAAGGAGTTCCCTCTACGGACAGAATTTCTCCTGTTGGAATGGTTTGTGCATTGATGGGTGTGAAGAAATCAGCGTAGATTTTTAACTGATGATCGAGAATATCACCATGGCCATGGCCAGCAAGGTTAAAGTAGGCATGGTTGGTAAGATTGACGATGGTATCCTTGTCACTGGTGGCGGTGTAATCGATCCGCAGTTCGTTGGCTTCTGTAACAGTGTATATAACTTTGACATGTAACCGCCCAGGATAGTTTTCTTCACCGTCTTCGCTGATGTACTCCAGTTGCAGACTGTTAGTGGATACGTTCGTGGGGTTCCAGACAACACTGTTAAAACCACGTTTGCCGCCATGGAGGTGATTTGGCCCATCATTAGTAGCCAGTTGATATGTTACTTGATTAAGGGTAAAACGTCCATTGGCGATGCGATTGGCATAACGGCCAATCAGAGCTCCAAAGAAACATGTATCTTTTTGGTAATCTGATACTTGTTGGTATCCGAGGGTGACATCATCAAAGTTGCCATTGCGGTCTGGGACGACAAGTGACAGGATAATACCGCCATAGTTGGTTATTTGTGCAGTCATATTCTTGCTGTTGCTTAGGGTAAAAACTTGGGTTTCCATCTAAGTCCCACAGTAAGATAGTCTTTAGGTCCTACTGCGGTTTCACCTCCTTAGGTATTTTGTCCCATATCTTCACATTAAGTGTTTTTAATCGAAGTGTCAAGTCAAAGCAATATGTTTAATATTAAAATAAAGGATTATTAAAGTTTCAGGCGAATAATGTAGTAAAACTTGAAATAGTGAGAGCAGTGGTTGTTTCACGGAAGGTGGTGTCGTATGCAGAATTTGGCAGCATGGCCGAAACGCGATGATTTATACAGTTACCTTGACAATTTGTTGTTAAAAAACATTGAGCAAAATCCACGCATCGCTGTATTTATACTGAATTTAGACAATTTCCGTGAATTATGTGAACTGTTCGGGTACCGAAATATTGAGGAATATCTGGCCCAGGTAGGGAAGATTATTCGAGACGCTTGTCCGATTAATAGTTATGCTGCCTGGTTAGGGTCGGATGAATTTGCAGTAGTGATACCGGAAACAACCACAGAGCAAGCTCAGTTAACTGCTGCCAAAATATGTCAAAATGTGACGCAGCCAATTGTATTTTATGAGCGGAGAACATATATTACTGTGAGTATTGGGTATGTGGTGGCACCTGAAGATGCTCACGACCGATATGAGATGCTCAAAAACGCGACCATAGCAATGAATTGGGTCAAAAAACATGGTAAGAATGGTTTTACACGTTACGAGCCTACCATGAGTGAACAAGTAAACCGCAAACTGACTTTGGTAAATGATTTCAGTGTTGCATTAGCGGATAATCAGTTTTTCCTTCAATATCAGCCACAAGTCAATGTCAGTACAGGCGCTATCATCGGCGCTGAGGCGCTGTTACGCTGGCATCACCCGAGATTAGGATTAATTCCTCCCTTAGAGTTTATTCCTCTGGCCGAAGAGACAGGATACATTCACTCGATTGGTGAATGGGTCTTACGGAACGCTTGCAGAGATTTCAGCAGTTGGTTAAAAGCTGGGTTAATGCTTGAGCGCTTGGCTGTGAATGTTTCAATTATCCAGCTGCAAAAGCACGATTTCGCACAGCGTCTGTTGAAGATTCTGGATGAAGCGGAGTTAGACCCTGCCTATTTGGAATTAGAAATCACAGAGGGACAGACTATTGACTTACCACAAGTCAGACCCCAGATTGAACAGCTGCGCAATCATGGTGTCCGATTTGCCATTGATGATTTTGGTACAGGGTTTGCGTCCCTTAATCATCTACGCTACATGGGTTTTGATACGATTAAGATTGATAAAGCCTATATTCATAATATCATCACTAACAACCGGGATCAGGTGATCGTCAATTCAATTATGAACATGGCGACTTTATTGCAGCTGGGTTTGATTGCTGAAGGTGTTGAGACTTACGATCAGTGGCAGTATATACGGCAGACGAGTATCAAAGAAGTCCAAGGCTATTACTGTAGTCCACCGGTTGATAAGGAAAAGTTTGAACTGTTGGCTGCTGGAGAGAGTTGTCGATAAAATCAGCATTGGATAATCTGCACTAATATTAAATTATATGAAACAGGCAGTGGTATTGGATTATGGTACCACTGCCTGTTTTCTGTTATGATTCACTTACTTTATTACCACATTTACTGCAATACACAGCATCATTGGCAACATATGATTGACACTGTGGACATGTTTTGGAGGAAACAGTCTTTGATTCGCTTGGATGGATCACGTTACCAAGCCAGGATCCGATTTTGTCAGCACTGCCAACCACAGTCATACTCAACCCGACTTTAACCATAAAACCTCCGATTCCAGCTAAAAATATACCGATTACCCCGCGTCCTATGGGCATTGGCGAAGAACCAAAACGTAAACCAGGGTTTCCGAAGTTCTTGGCAAAAGTAAAGAATACACTGGCGAAGAATCCTGTTTGGATACTCTGCTATAATCATATGCTAAAGTATAGGTTAAATTGCATTGTGAGATTCTGAATGAGAATAAATATAAATTTGTGTGTTTGATGCTAAAGTTCATTTTGGACTAGCCGATACTAATAATAGCTAGAGATAATTCCTTGCGCAAGGGAATAAGTTCAGCTAGCTGATACGGTTCATGGATGAACCATAATTTTCGTCAAGGAGGAAAAGTAAATGAGAATTAACAACAACATTATGGCTATGAATGCTCATAGACAATTGAGCATCAACCAAGGCAATGCTTCCAAGAGCATGGAAAGATTGTCCAGCGGTATGAGAATCAACCGTGCTGGCGATGACGCTGCTGGTTTGGCAATTTCTGAAAAAATGAGAGGTCAAATTCGTGGATTGAAGCAAGCTGCACGGAATGCTCAAGACGGCATTTCATTGATTCAAACTGCTGAAGGTGCTCTGAATGAGACTCATTCTATTCTGCAAAGAATGAGAGAGCTTGCAACTCAAGCTGCAACCGATACGTATACACTTACTGATCGTAAAGAGATTCAAAAAGAGATCAATCAGCTTTTAGACGAAATTGACCGGATTGGTAACCAAACAGAGTTCAATACCCAGAAACTTCTCAACGGTGACTATGCTAATAAATTAATCCACATCGGAGCTAACATGGGTCAGAACATGGAAATCACTGTTGATGATATGAGAACAACTGCATTAGGTGCAGGTAATGCTGTTCTTGAAGCTGGTGTTGCCGCATCCGTACAAGAACAAGGTATTACTTTTACTGCCAAGAACGTTGGTGCTGATGGAAACAATATCAAAGTGATCATTGAACAAGGTGCAGCTGGTACTTCGAACACAACCGCTAAAGTATCCGGTAATACAATCACTGTAACCTTGGCTACTGATGGCGATGGAAATATTATTGCAAATACAAGTGACATCGTTACTGCAATTAACGCTAATGATGAAGCAAAGAACCTTGTAAGTGTCAGTGGTGGCGGAAATGCCCCTGCATCTGTGAATGCTGAAGTAACCCTTGAAGGTGGTAAGGACGCTACTACAGTAACCCTTGGAACCATCAGCGACTTGAAGGTTGATAACGTTGATAGTGTAACAGAAGACTCAGTTGACAACTTGACTAATGCCGGTGTTCTCACTCAAGATGGTGCAAATAAAGCAATTGCAAATATCAATAATGCTATTGAAAAGGTTTCCGCTGAACGTTCCAAACTCGGTGCAATTCAAAACCGTTTGGAACACACTATCGCAAATCTTGGCACATCAGCAGAGAACTTGCAAGCAGCTGAATCTCGGATTCGTGACGTAGACATGGCTGAAGAGATCATGGCATTCACCAAGAACAACATTCTCCAACAAGCTGCAACTGCTATGCTGGCTCAAGCTAACATGGCTCCACAATCAGTACTGCAGCTGCTTGGATAATAGTCTGATTCAGTACCTTAGAGAGACTCTAGAAAATCTAGGGTCTCTCTTTTTACGCAGAGGGGGAGTAAGGTTGAAAAAGACATGCTTGTTCATGCTGCTAATCCTGTGTGGTTTATATCTTACAGGCTGTATGCCAGTCTATGTTGATGAGACCCAAAAGACGATAACAGATGAAGTAGCCATTAACAATGCTCTAGATTTACTTCAAGCAAGAATAAAAGAAATGTCGCAGTCTAACTCCATAAAGGATACTGAATTAGAGCGGTTGTTCGCAAATAAAGTGATTTATAATCCAAGTAATTTCACCGATCCATCTCTATCTCAAGAACTTCATCCAGGTGAGTTCTTATTGACCTGCGCTTATGCGCCTTTGCACTATCGAATGCCTAAAGTATTAGAGTATGAATGGGACCAACGGGCTCGCACCATCATTATTGACAAACAAAGTGCTACTGTAATAGCTGCTGGTTTAATCAAAGCAGAGACCACCCAGTTTTATTATTATTTTACTACTAAGTTCGTGTTTGAAAAATCTTCCGAAGGAAAATGGTTGATCCGCCAGATTGGTCAGCTGTTCCCTCCAGAACTGCTCACAAAGAATTAAGCACCCCCATTTACAAGTACCCCATTTTGACAGCCCCCATAGAGATGATATAGTATATAACTAAAAAAGACAGGGAGGGTCTGCAATGGATAGGATCATAACCAAGACCATGAGTTTGGAAGAAGCTAAGAAACTGGGGATTGATTCCTGGCCAAGATGGGAGTGCGAGCCAAGTTCATTTCCCTGGTACTATGACGAACAGGAGACAGCTTATGTCTTTGAAGGAGATGTGATTGTCACAGCCAACGGTGAGAAAACCCATATCACTGGCGGGATGCTAGTTTCTTTCCCCAAAGGGATGAGCTGTCACTGGGAAGTAAAGAAAACAATCAAAAAAGCTTATACCTTTAACTTCCCAATAGACTAAAGGCCTGAGCAGGCCTTTTTTTATGCTCAAGATGCTTTTGTTTTGCTGTAGCTAGATGGTATAATAACCATGTAATTTTGTGCATTGGAGAAAGGTTGGAGCAGTCTTGAGCAGTAAGCTATTAACAATTGTAGTTCCTTGTTATAACTCCCAAGAATATATGCACCGCTGTATTGATTCACTGCTTTTGGGAGGTACCGCTGTGGAGATCATCATTGTTGATGATGGCTCTACCGACCAGACCCCAGCACTTGCAGATGCTTATGCAGCTCAATACCCCGAGATGATCAGAGTGATCCACCAACCTAACAAGGGACATGGAGGAGCCGTCAACGCTGGGATACGTGCAGCAACTGGTACATATTTAAAAGTGGTTGACAGTGACGATTGGGTGGATGCGGCTGCTTATCAACGTATTCTTGATGAATTACAAAGATTTAAAGATGAACAGCTTCCCGTTGATTTGCTGATCAGCAATTATGTTTATGAAAATGTAGGGATGACCAGAAAGAAAGTAATCCATTATAAGAAAATACTACCCGAAAACCGTCTCTTTACCTGGAACGAAGTTGGAAGGTTCTGCAAGGGAAGGTATCTGCTCATGCATTCCATGATTTACAGAACCAACATTCTGCGTGACTGTGGGTTAGAACTGCCTGAGCATACCTTTTATGTGGACAACCTCTTTGCATTTATCCCACTGCCATATGTCACAAACATATATTATATTAATGTAGATTTTTACCGTTACTTCATTGGACGCAGCGATCAGTCAGTCAATGAAAAGGTAATGATCGGCAGAATTGATCAGCAAATTAAAGTCAACAAGCTGATGATGGATCACTTCAATCTTACAGAAATTCAACCATCAAAAAGACGAAAATACATGTTCAATTACTTGGAAATCATTACAGCAGTAACTTCGATCATGCTCATTCGCTCTGGCGCTGAAGCAAGTTTAAAGAAAAAAGCAGAATTCTGGCAGTACATTAAAGATCAACATCCAGAGATTTATCATCAGCTGAGGTTTGGTATTTTCGGATTTATTTTAAATCTGCCTGGCAGAATAGGCCGATCCATCTCTGTGTTTCTTTACCGGTTGGCGCAGATGATTTACGGATTTAACTAGCGAAAGAGGATTCCCATGAGATATGACTATTTAATAGTGGGCGCTGGTTTATTTGGCGCCACATTTGCTTATGAAGCAGCGAAAAAGAATAAAGGGTGCTTGGTTATTGACAGACGGCAGCACATAGGTGGCAATGTCTATACTGAGAACATTAATGGCATCAATGTCCATTGTTATGGTCCACATATTTTCCACACAAACAACAAAGCCATCTGGGATTATATCAATCAATTTGCTGAGTTTAATCGTTTCACGAATGCACCTTTAGCTAATTACAAAGGTGAGATTTATAATCTGCCGTTCAATATGAATACTTTTCATAGACTGTGGGGTGTAGTTCAACCTGCTGATGCAGAAGCAATTATCGAACAGCAGCGGAAAGCTGCAGGCATAACAGAACCTAAGAATCTGGAAGAGCAAGCTATTTCTCTGGTTGGTGTGGATATCTATGAAAAACTGATTAAGGGATACACTGAAAAACAGTGGGGAAGAAAAGCAACAGAGCTGCCTGCTTTTATTATCAAGAGAATTCCAGTCCGCTTTACTTACGACAACAATTACTTCAATGACTGCTACCAAGGAATACCAGTTGGTGGTTACACTCCCATCATTGAAAAAATGCTGACCAAAGCAGATGTCCAGCTGAATACTGACTTTATAAGTTCACGTGCAGAATTGATGGCTGTTGCTGATAAAATCATTTTTACAGGGATGATTGACGAATATTTCGGTTACTGCTACGGTGCCCTAGAATACCGCAGCTTGCGGTTTGAGACTGACGTCCTGCCAATCAGAAACTTCCAGGGAAATGCAGTGGTCAATTATACAGATCGAGAAACACCTTATACTCGGATTATTGAGCACAAGCACTTTGAATATGGAACACAGGATACGACTGTCATAACCAGGGAGTATCCTTGTGAATGGCAGCCAGGTGCTGAGCCGTATTACCCAATCAATGATGAGCGTAATAATTTATTGTATAGGAAATATCGGGAATTAACGTCCAAGGAAAAACAAGTCATTTTTGGCGGCCGGCTTGGTGATTATCGTTATTATGATATGGATGATGTGATTGCCAACGCCTTAGCATTAGCTAAACACGAACTAAAATAAAAACCGCGGGCAATAGGATGTATACCTATCCCGCGGTTTTGTCATTTATCTACTGTAGTTTAAACAGTTTAATTGATTCAATGAGCTTATTAGCCATCTCTGTAAGTGCTTGAGCGGCACTAGCCACTTGCTGAATTGTTCCCGCTTGTTCTTCTGTAGAGCTAGCAATCTGCTGTCCACCAGCACTCAATTCTTCCAATGAGGAGGTAATAGCTTCAATTTGTGTGGCAATTGATTCTACATCTTTAAGAATAGTTGTTAAAACTGTGTTGCTTTGTTCGACTGATTCCATAGCGCTGCTGGTAACGCGGTAATTGTCATTCATATCTTTAACCGCAGAGTTGATTCCAGCTTGCACTTTTTTAATAAGTCCATCGATTTCTGTAGTTGCTTGAGATGATTGCTCAGCCAGCTTTCGCACTTCATCAGCGACGACTGCAAAACCACGTCCATGCTCGCCAGCGCGAGCTGCTTCAATGGCAGCATTTAATGCCAGCAGGTTAGTTTGGTTGGCAATGTCATCGATCATGCGGGCAATGTTGCCAATCTGCTCAGAGAGATTACCAAGTTCAACAATTTCATCCGACATGCGCTTAGCGTTATCGCGCAGCATAGCCACTTGTGTAGTTATTTCTTGAATTGCCTTATTACCATTGCTAGCCTGTTCAAAAATTGCTTCTACCTGGGAGTTCATCGATTGAGCATTCTGATTCATGTTTTCAATTGTGCTGGAGAACTGATTGGTGGTGCTGGCGATTTCCTCAATTGCTGCGCTAACTTCTTCTGCCATGGATGCCAGGCTCAAGCTGGTTTCATTGACTTGGCTGCTAGCCTCAGCTGTACGGTTAAGTGCAGCTTTCACATTCTCGACCGTTTTGTTTAGAGCAGCAGCTACCGCGCCAACCTCATCATTATATGTAATTGTCGCTTTCTGTGTTAAATCACCTTCAGCTACATTTTCGATGACCTCCTTGATTGACTGTAGCTGTTTAGCAATTTGTCTAGCAATGATCACTCCAAGAATAGTGCCAATCACACCAAAAACGATGGTCATGAGGATGAGGGATGTTCTTAATGTGTGCACCCCATCTAAAACCTCTGATTCAGTAGCCACGGTTAAGACCATCCAGCCAGTGCTAGGCATGAATTGCACATAACCAATTTTTCTGGTGCCTTGGAACTCATAGGAGATTAAGCCAGAATTGCCAACTCCCAACTCTTGGAGCGCATTACCTACTGGGAGAGACTCCTCGTGAACGAACACATTGGTTTTATTGATTACCAGCTCCCGATCGGCATGAGCGATAATATTGCCAGCTATATCAATTACATAAGCAGAGCCACTCTCACCAAAAGCAATTCCTTCAGTAATATCGCTAAGAGCACTGGCATCAAATGATCCCGTCAGTACGCCAATTGTCCGGTTGTTGTCTTTAATGGGAACCGCAAAGACAATAATCGGTTGATTGGTCAGCTGGCTGATCAGCAGTTCGGAAACAGTTCTCTTACCTTGATATACTTCTGGTAAATAACTGAGTTTTGAACCATCGAGTGGGACGCCAGTATGCACACGTCCGCTTTTGTTAAGGTCAAAGATGCTGAGAGTTTCAAAGTTGCCCAGCCTGCTTATTTCGGTCATGAGCACTGGTTGCTGCTGCGACCATTCCATACTGCGGATTTCTGATCGTGCGGCAATTGCTTCCAAAGCGGTGAATTGATTTTCCAGCTTCAATTCTATGTATTTAGCTGCTTGTTCAGCATGGATTTTGAGGGCATCTTCTACTTCTCCTTTTACAGCTGCTGTACTTTGCACATAGACATATACTCCTAAACCAACACTTAGTAATATGACTAGGATACCAATATAAATGCTGATGCGCACCGCAATACGTTGTTTCATACTTTCATCTCCTGTTGACTTTTTAATTAACCTGAGCTCAACAATAAACTGAAAATGTTAGACGTCTTTAACCGCATTTTGCGAAAAGCTTTTTGTCGTATCCCTCCTTTTTGTGGTATTAGAGGTTTGATGAAAGAGTATGTCACATAACCCTAAATTGAATGATAATTAGTTTTTCTCATTAACTTTATCGACTTAATTCGAGAAATTCTTAATAAAGAATTAGCCTTTATACCATCAGTTTGATTATTTGGGTACCAGTTGCTCAAGATTAATTGTCACTATGCCGAAATATTGAGTAAGCTATAAGAATTTTGTCGGGAAAGGCACTTTTCAAGGAGGAGCCCGCGATGCGGATTACCAATACCATGGCCCTAACTGCACATCGTAACATGAATATGCACTGGCAAATGATGCAGCGTTCAATGGAACGTTTATCTTCGGGTATGCGCATCAATCGTGCAGCAGATGATCCAGCGGGATTGGCTATCAGTGAACGAATGCGGGCTCAGATTCGTGGCTTAAAACAAGCGTCGCGTAATGCCCAGGCAGCTATTTCCTTATTGCAGGTTGCTGAAGGTGCCCTTAATGAGACTAGTTCGATGCTGCAACGGATCAGAGAACTTTGTGTTCAGGCAGCTACTGGCACTAATTCACCTGAAGACTTAGAAGCAATTCAAATGGAGATTGAACAGCTTTTAGCTCAGATTGATCGGATCTCATCTGATACGCAGTTCAACACAATGCCATTGTTTGATCGTTCTGATGCTACAGACACGAAAGATGGTGGCCAAGCCACAACAGTAGATAATGAAACTGCTATGGCGCAAGCAGCTGGTGCTGTTTTTCGGATTCAAATTGGTGCGAATGCAGGGCAATATATGGAGATCCGCTTGGGTAATATGAGTACACAAGCTTTAGGAATCAGCAATCTTGATGTTCGAGTAGATGCTGACAATGCTATTTCTGTAGTGGATAAAGCTATCCAGAGAGTAGCTTCTGAACGGTCATCTATTGGAGCTTATCAAAATCGCTTGGAACATACGATTAACAATCTGGAACAAACCGCGCTCAACCTTCAAGCTGCGGAATCACGAATCCGTGATGCTGACCTGGCCGAAGAAATGATGAACTATACACGGCATAACATTCTGTACCAAGTGGCGATGGCTATGCTTGCTCAAGCAAATATGGCTCAGCAGTCAATTCTGCAGCTGCTGAACTGGCATAGTCCAATGTATAAAAGATAGGTACTTCTAAAATAAAGAGGGCTATTGGCTTATACCAATAGCCCTCTTTATTTATTGTAATTTAAAATAGTTGATTAAAGCACGCAGGTTCTCTGCCATTTCTGAAAGACTTTGCGAAGCACTAGCGACTTGTTGAATAGTTCCTGCCTGTTCTTCAGTTGAACTGGCGATTTGCTGCCCACCAGCGCTTAACTCTTCCAGTCCTGCGGAGATAGACTCTACTTGGTGGGCGATAGTTTCTACATCACTTAAGATTGTGCCTAATACAGAGTTGCTATTTTCGACAGATTGCATTGCTTTGCTGGTTACTTCGTAGTTGTCATTCATATCTTTGACAGCAGTGAAGATACCAGACTGAACTTTTTTAATCAGAGTATCAATTTCGGTTGTTGCTTTAGATGATTGTTCTGCTAGTTTGCGTACTTCGTCAGCCACCACTGCAAAGCCGCGGCCATGTTCTCCAGCACGAGCTGCCTCGATTGCTGCGTTTAAGGCAAGCAGGTTTGTTTGATTAGCTATTTCATCGATCATATGGGCTATGTTGCCAATTTGCTCAGATAAGGTACCAAGTATGGTGATTTCTTCTGACATGCGCTTGGCGTTGTCGCGCAACATGGCTACTTGCGAGGAAATCTCCTTCAGAGCTTGATTACCGTCCTCAGCTTTTTCAAAGATAGCTTCAACTTTTGCGTTCATGTCTTGAGCATTCTGGTTCATAGTCTCGATAGTACCGGAAAACTGATTGGTGGTACTAGCAATCTCTTCAATAGCTGCACTTACTTCCTGGGCCATAGCTGCCAATTCCATACTGGTTTCATTCACCTGTTTACTTGCTTGCGCGGTACGCCCCAGAGCTGTCCTAACGCTTTCCACAGTTTTATTTAAGGCAGCAGCCACGGCACCAACTTCATCTTGGTATTTTGATCTAGCAGTTTGTGTTAAATCGCCATCAGCTACTGTCTCGATGACAGATTTAATAAGTTGCAGCTGTTTGGCAATCTCTCTTGCTATGATCGTACCTAAGGCTGCGCCAATTAAACCAAAAGTGATAGTCATGATAATCAAAGACCATTTAAGGCTGGCTACACCATCCAAGATTTCAGCTTCACTGGCCATTATCCCTACTAGCCAACCAGTACTGGGCATGACCATAACATAACCAATCTTAGCTTGGCCATCGATTCGGTAGGAAATGATACCAGTTTTGTTAGCTCCTAGTTTATTAATGGCATTGCCAATTTCTTGCAAACGCTGATCAGTAAAGACGTTGTTTTGGTTTAAAACAAAGTTGCGGTCAGCGTGGGCAATTACAGTTCCATTCGCATCCAAGATGAAGGCGTCTCCGGTTTTACCAAAGCGGAGCCCCTCGGTAATCTCACTAAAGGTGCCACCGTCAAACGATCCAGTTAAGACACCAACCACACGGCCATTTTCGTGAATAGGGACAGCAAACACGACAGAAAGTTCGTTGGTAAGCTGACTGATCAGCATTTCAGATATTGTGCGTTTCCCTTGTACCGCTTGCTTTATGTAGTTTCGTGTACTACCATCAATAGGTGCACCTGTGTGGGCAAAACCGGTTAAACTTGTGTTGATTATTGCCATAGCTTCATAAGACTGAAGCCGTTGAACTTCTGATACCAGGATGGGCTGTTGTTGCTGCCAGTCCATACTGCGAATCTCTGGGCGATCCCAGCACAATTAGAGCTGCACATCCCTCCATGTATGTAGAATGTCCACCGGAATAGTAGTGCGGCTAATGCTGCAAATTCTACTTTGTACGCAATGATGAGGGGTTGAATAAATCCAAATTGATCAATATATCAAATTTGTTTGATGAAAAATGTTAGTGATTCTCACTATTATTTATCGACTTGTGTTGAGATGAACTTTATTACAGTTTTATTTCACAGATCATTAAAGTTAGTAGTTTTACATTATTTAACACAGGCTTAATTTGACTTTGTGCAGCTCAGACAGTATAATCGATTTGCGATTTGTGAAAATGTGCACAATCGCAAACACGTAATTCATACAAATGGAGGTAGGAGGAATTGATGAAGAAAGTCATAGCACTTGTTATGATGTTGGTCGTACTCGGGACCTGTACCGCTCTGGCAAAAGATGCAGTATATGACGTAGTCATCGTTGGTGGCGGTCCAGCAGGTTTATCAGCCGCTATTGAAGCTTCTGAAGCGGGCGCAGATGTATTGCTCGTAGAGAAAAATGCTATCTTAGGAGGAGCACTGCGGTTTACTAGTGGCTCGATCAGTGGTGCAGGTACCAAGATCCAAGCGGCACAAGGTATTGAGGATTCGCCTAGATCTCACTTTATGGATATTGCTATTGAAGGAGATTTCAAACTGAATCCGGAACTTTTGTGGCTTTATGTGAATTTAGCTGGTCCAACTATCGATTGGTTAGTAGAGGAACTAGGAGTAGAGGTCACTGAAGCTGTGTTTGCTCCTGAACATACATTGTACAGTGTTCCACGTACATACAAGCCGGCTCAGATTGATGGAACAGCAGCTGTTTTGGTGGCACTATTAAATAAAATTGAAACTTATGATAACCTTACTGTTTTAACACAGACAGAAGTAATCAGACTGATACAAGATGAACTTACAGGCAGAGTCATTGGAGTAATGGCTGTTGATAATTCTGGCAAGCTTGTTGAGTTTTACGCTAGAAATGGTGTTGTACTTGCCACTGGTGGATTTGGCAGCAACCCAGCTATGCTGCAAAAATATGTGCCAGGATCTGAAAACTGGCTGATGTTAGCTGCTCCAGGCTCGACTGGTGACGGTCATCGGATGGCACGTGAAATTGGCGCAGCCCTCACCAATATGGAGTATGTACCTACCTATAACTATGGCTTTGAGATGAGCAACAGCCAGGTTAAAATGGTGTATGTCCGCTCTGAATTATTTGGCGGTATTTACGTTAATAAAGATGGCAAACGATTTGTCAATGAACTGGCTATTCAGAAACAACGCGAAAAGGCATTAAGAGAACAGCCTGATTCAGTGATGTTTGAGATTTTTGATTCCGCTATCAATCAAGCGAATAATCGGCCTCATGTCAATGAATTGATTGAAGCAGGTGAAATTGTCTCAGCCAATACTTTGTGGGAACTTGCTGAAAAGATTGGTTTGGATCCAGAGACATTTGTCAATACTATAACCACATATAACGCTTATGTGGATGCTGGTAAAGATTTAGATTTCGGCAAATCACCCTTAAGTGTTAAGATTGAAAATCCGCCCTTTTATGCAGCTAAGTTACGTCCTCTGGGATTGCTCACCTTAGGTGGTGTAGAAATCGATCTCAACACTCGTGTGCTTGATACCGAAGGCAATGTTATCCCAGGTTTATTTGCTGCTGGTGAAATCATTGGTAGTTTACATGGAACCCATATTTCTTCTGGTAATGGTGTGACTGCCCCAATCGTTTTCGGACGTCTAGCTGGTCAGCAAGTTGTGATGACTGAACCATTTGCTATGTTTAGCAGTTCCAGCAGTAAGACCGAACTTACTCTGAATGATGGAACATACCGCGGTGTAGGTAATGGTTTTGGCGGAGAAATGCTGGTAGAAGTAGTGGTTCAAGATGGTAAGATTTCAATAGTAAATGTTTTATCACATAAGGATACTCCAGCAATAGCAGAGAATGCCATCAATACTTTAGTACAACGAATTGTGGAAGCCAACAGTGTTGATGTTGACGGAGTTTCTGGTGCAACACGTACATCTCAAGGTTTGATCAGTGCGGTAAAAGACGCACTCATCGATTAAACTAAGTAATGAGTTTTAGTCGATATTAAACGCTCCAAGGCAAATGCTTTGGAGCGTTTTTTTCTGATATAAATATGAGAAAAATGTGATAAATATGTGACTGCTCGGTGTTAAGCTGTTTATAGAGTTTCGGGCAAACAGCGTTCAAAAGCAAGGCGGTGTGCAAATGATTTTCAAAACAAGATTCTCTCTATGGTTCATAATATTTATTAACATATTCATTTATATTGTCCCGCAAACAGCTTTCGCCAAGTTTGGTTACAATTTCGGTTATGGTGATGTGTACTACCTTGATGAAGCAACAGACCAATGGCTGCATGATGGTTTCTCTGAGTATGGATTGAGTAATAATAGCGTGAGCTATTCACTTACAGGAAGAATCAAAACGGAGTTTGGCGATCAGAGTACAAATGCATTAGCAGCTGCAGATCTAGATAAATCCGATATTCCAATCACCAATTTCTTTATTTACCGCAATGGTCCTTTCAGTATTCAGGTTACAGCACTACCTTTTAACAATCCTCAGATGGTAGACATGTCTTGGGACTCGATTCAGAATCACTTCATACTAGCCTACACACGTACAGTTGCTAAATGGGAGTTTGTTTACCGAGTGACTAATACCACTAATCGGATAATGTATGTTGAAGAGATCAAAGATAACTTTGGAGCAGAATTGGAGATTGAATCGTGGAGCTATACAATTACCAACCGTGAGGCTAACCAGCCGCTAGGTGACTATGTGCCTAATAGCAAGGGCAATGAAGGGTTTGTATGGAAAAACTTTTATCTCAAACCAGGACAGACAGGGGAGATCACTTTTATAGTGGCCACTCGCAAAAACCCTGCAGGTAAACAACATTATGGTGAATGCGGTGTTTATCACCTTAACTCGAATGGGACATTAAAATACTGGCTAGATGGTGAAAAGGACAAAATATCAATAGATGGTTATCGGTTCCTTGTACGAGTATGTGACCAATTATCGTTTTCTGTATTGGTAGAATTATCAACGACCAATATTGTTTGGTTGATCCGCAAACCAGGAGACTATTTTGTCAAAGCCATTGACGGTGTTGTCAAAGTGAATGGCAATTGGTTGGTGAATGTGGCTGTAACTTTTAGTGATTTTGACAACCTGATTGCGGATGACGCCCAGCAAATACCGGTGTTTTATTCTCTCGGTGATCAAACGATACCGGGAGACTGGATCAGTCCTTTGGTGTTGAATAATACAGATGTTAACTTACAGGTATCTGCCAGGCAGCATGGGCAGTTCAGCATTTGGCAGAGGATTGTCGTAGACAACCAATCTGCTGGCAGGTATGAGAACACGGGGGTGATAACCTTTACCTTGGTTAATAGCCGGCCATTTTATGACTAATATAATAATTACCAGAAAAAGGAGGAAGTGTAATTGAAACGTTTTCTATTTTTGCTAATAGTTGCTGCATTATGTGTGAGTACGTTGAGTGTGGGTGCCTTCGCTGACAGCCCGTACCAGTTGACAGTGAGGATTGTTGACAAAGACGCATCTGAGGGTTATAAAGAACTATCTAAATCAGATCCGAGTGCTAAAGCTAAGGTATTCCTCTCTGGCGGTGCTAGTGGAGCATGCAATAAAAAAGTATGGACTGCTGACATCACCGTCCGAGCAGAAGTTGCTCAATGGGTTGAGTGGAATATCTCTGCTACCCAGTGGACATGGTTGATCAGAAAGCCGGGTGAATACTTCGCTGATTGCGTTACAGCAATGGTGAAGAGTAATGGTAGCGTTACAATTACCTTCGCTGGCTTTAATAACTTGAAGCAGCAAATAGAAGGGTACCCAATTGATATAGAACAAGAGATGTCATCCTGGTTCTCCTACGGAGACTCAGTAAGTGATGTGATGGAGCAGGGCTGGATTTCAGCTGCAGAATTAAATGGTTTCACAGTGCAATTACCAGATAATAAGGAACTTCATGAAGGAAAGACATGGAAGCTTTGGAATAAGGTTTTGGTAGAAGATTACCATTCGGTTGGTGTATTTGAGAATACAGGCACTATAACCCTGAGCTTAGGCAATATTCAGCCATGGATTGACGAACGGACTGGTGATTTCAAAGACCTGTAAACTAAGGTCTGTCACCAAGTAATGAATCTCACTGTTTGCAGCAGGGAGGACCTGTGTCCTCCCTCTTGTTTATATCGCTTAGGAGAGGGATGATTCCAGCGTGGCAAAACGAATATGTTGTGTGACTGTCTTTATACTTTTATTCGTCTATGCGAGTAATGGACAAGCTGAAATATCCTTTGGGTTTGATCCTCTTTTAGTGGAACGGTTCGTTCAGCCAGGCGATGTCATTATTTACGATGTAAATATTGACAACAACAATCGTTTTGAATCATTAACTCTTGATCTGTTTGTAGCTGATGTACAACAGAGAATTGATGGAGTCTACATAGTGGTTCCATTAAATACGACTCCTTATTCGCTTGGTAGTTGGGTCAAAGTAGAGCCGTCGCGGGTGACTATTCCCCCTGGAGGTAGTACCTCAGCTAAAGTTACCGTTACCATTCCTCGTGGTGTTTCGGGGGGGAGATACGGAGCGATTGTGGCTCAGGTTGTTCCGGACACGACAGTCAGAGGTGATGCGAGTGGTGTATCAACATTTTTGTTCCAAGCTGCTAGTTTCCTCGAGTTGACCATCTCTGGTAACGCAGCGAGTGAAGCGTATATCACCTCTTTTGATCTGCGGCCTTCTTCTGAATTTCTCAGCATTAAAATGCTAGTGGGCGATGATGCCTATGTATTTTCAGTAGCAGTAGAAAACACAGGTAAACAGCATATCATTGCCACAGGAGAACTGCTTTTGTTAACTGAGGAAGGAAGAGTGGTCAACCGTTATCCACTCGGCGTAGGACGTGGCGTAATCTTGCCAAACTCAACTGTATATTTACAGACCGTTTGTACTGCTCCATTACCTCCAGGAAATTATCAGGCGAAGGCTACTGTTAGTTATGGTGGTCGTAGGCCACTTGTTTCATCATTCAACTTCAGTATCGATAAAACTGCTGTCAGTCAATCCACTGCCAGTGTTAGTCAGGTTCCGGTTTCCCGATTCAGCATTGCTCCAGATAATCTGGAAGTTATTTTACGACCAGGCGCTTTTCAGTCAGCTGTGCTGGAAATAACCAATCTTGGTCAAAAACCACTGCAGTTAGAAGGTTATGTCTTGCCTTTAGAATTCGATCTCTATGGTGATCTCGTACCTGAAGCCGCTCGAGGTACTTCTGTCCCCTGGATTCAACTCAATCCGCAATCTTTCACGGTTGCACCAGGCAGGACACAGCGTGTCCGCTTAACGCTGCAGCCGCCTAGAGATTGGCAGACCAGCTACTTTGCAGATATTCTCTTTAGGTCAATTGGTGAAGGAGCGAATGTAGAAGCAGGTATCAATTTGATTGCTTATCTTGGCGATAACCTGAAAAAGCTGGGAAATGTTGAGATTGCCGATGCGGTAGAAGTGGAAGAGGGTTTGGTTGTTGATGCACTATTTACAAATGAAGGGTCTGCTGCGGTCACTGCAGCAGTAGAAGTTGTTATGAACCGCCTTTATTCTCAAATTATCCAGGAGAACGGGCAGATAATTCCTGCACGGACGGAATCAATCGCTACTTTAGCTTTACCAACCAGTGAAAGTCCAATTTTACCTGGTGCTCAACGGTTGTTCAGTTTCATGATTCCAAATGGTTTAGAAGTGGGAGAATATGAGCTGCTTTTGCGGGTTGATTATGGTGGCGATGAACCGGCTATTACTCGGTTAGGGATTACTGTCGGAGGTGTTGAGAATGAATAAACAGCATCAATGGCTTTATGTGTGTGTTGTTGCTATGCTGCTGATTATGCTCGTGTCAGGGCAGCTTGCAGCTAATGAGTTTGCAGAGGTTCTGGTTTCCAACATTTTTTATGACACTTATATTGTGGATGCTCTCAATGATATATCTATTCAGACGGGAGTACCAATTATTGCGGACAGTACGGTATCAGGTTTTATTACCATGGAGTTGATGGATGTACCCTTAGAAGATGCCTTAAGGCGGATTTGCTTGCCATTAGGACTGACTTATCGCTATCTGCCTGGTGGATATTACCTGGTAGGTGCTGCTGATATCAAGAATCCATCGTTTGCCTTGTTAAGTGATACAGCGGTATTCAAAACCAACTATGTCAGTGCTAATACCGTTGCTAAACTCCTATCTGATTTTTACAATCCATTCATCAAAGTTGATGAGGTTTTGAACTCCTTGGTGGTTACCGGTTCACCAGAACTGATTGCAAGAATTGCGGCAGACATTTCTCAGATTGATCAACCCATTCCACAAGTGATGTTGGAAGTCCTAGTAATTGAGCTGACGGATGATGCACGGCGAGCATTGGGGACCGAATGGCAGTGGAAGGGATCTAGATCTAAAGACGACGGATCAACAGGTGAACTTAGCTTGGTGGTGAGCGCTCTGCGGTCAACATCGACGCTGGTTCATGATTATGCTGCTGGGATCACTTCATTCCTTTTCTCTCTAGAGCCTATGGTAGAAGCAGGGAAAGCTAAGATTCATGCAAACCCCCGGATTGTCGCTATGGCTGGCCATAAAGCGGACATATTCCTCGGGCAGGAGCAGGCGTTTATAGTGGAGACTGAGTCATCGACTGGAAGTATAACCAGGCAGCGGATAGTCATCCAGAGCGGTGTCACTCTGAATTTTCTGCCGCAGATTTCACCTTCTGGTGCAGTGACGGTACAAATTGAACCAGAAGTCAGCCAGATCATCGGTTTCAACCAGGATGGATATCCCATTGTTTCTAGTCGACGCGCCAGCACCACCGTCCGGGTACAGGATGGGGAAACTTTTGTTTTAGGCGGCCTGGTCAATGAGTTTGAAAGCCGCAATGTTGGCAAAGTCCCATTGCTTGGTGATATACCTTTAATTGGAAAATTGTTCCGTACTGAAAGGATTGAGAACAGCGAGACAGAAGTAATAATCATGGTCACTCCGCATATCATCAAAAGTGAGGTGTAATACGTGAAGAAAATACGGAATATACAGGCAGCGGTGATTATTATTATAATTCTGTTATCTGCTCAAACCAGCGCTTTCACACCAGATAAGAGTCTCATCAATCCACTTTTTTTAAAAGAAATAGGGAATGGAAAACTAGTTTATGGCGCACTTGATCCAGGGACTGGCACTTACACTTTTGCTTATGCCGAATATGACAACTATGCTAAAGGCCATGGAGCCTTGGTGATTGAGGACAGTCGTGACGCCAATACAGCAACCTTTTCGTTCATTGGTGTACAAAGTTTTGGTGCGGTTGATCTAGGTTATGCTGTCCATAAGGAATTTCGGCCAGAATCTAAATGGCTGGCTGATCTTGGTGCCGCTTATAATGTGGACAAGTTCATCGGCCGCGCAGCAGTCCATGGCATACCGCTATCCAGTTTGAGTCAAGCTGCTGATTTAAGTTATCTTTCTGTTGGTGCGTCGGTGCGTTTGAACGAGCTGATTACGTTTGATCTTGATCTATTGCCACAGCGTAACCAGTTGACAGGGACAGTATTGCTCAAGTTCAGCTCTGACCTCACAGCAGGTTTTCAGCTTGGTTATAAAGAATGCTTTTGGGAATCTGCTGGTGTTCAGCTCTGGTTAAAGCGTCAGCAGATCATACTTCACTTGAGTTATGAGTTGGCAAAAAGCGGTGACAATTGTTTCCATTTTGGTATTGGGCTGCGTTTCTAAATGTGAAGAACGACTCGGGGAAGATTCCTGGGGTCGTTTTTGACTCTAAAGGTCGATATCTAGTTCCACTGGGCAGTGGTCACTGCCATATACTTGATCATGGATGATGGCATCTATGATTCTATCTTTTAAAGAATGGGATACTAAAAAGTAGTCAATGCGCCAACCAATGTTGCGTGCGCGCGCGTTGTTGAAGTTGGACCACCAAGTGTAAGCATCAGTCCTCTCAGGGTAGAGATAACGGAAGGTATCAATGAACCCGCTGTTTAATAACTCAGAGATTTTGCCGCGTTCTTGATCTGTAAAACCAGCGTTTTTATGGTTTGTATCTGGGTTTTTAAGATCTATCTCCTGATGAGCCACATTCAGGTCGCCACAAACGATTACAGGTTTTTTCTGATCTAGAAATAGCAGATACTCCCGGAAAGCATCTTCCCAGGTCATGCGGTAATCAAGGCGCAGCAACCCTCTTTGAGAGTTTGGGGTATAGACATTGACCAGGTAAAACTGTTCATATTCCAATGTAATGGTGCGGCCTTCTTGGTCATGCTCTGATTGTCCGATACCATTTACCACTGATAATGGGGCATGTTTAGTGAAAACAGCTGTACCAGAGTAGCCTTTTTTAGCAGCATAATTCCAATATTGATGATATCCGGGCAGATCCAACTTAACTTGTCCTGCTTGCAGTTTGGTTTCTTGAATACAGAAATAGTCACTGTCGACATGGGTAAAAAAGTCCATGAAACCTTTCTGCAGGCAAGCTCTCAGGCCATTAACATTCCACGAAATAAGTTTCATGTTCAGTTTACTCCTAACTAAATAAATAATGATTACTAATAAATTCGTTATACTGATTGGAAAACCTGCTTCGAGCTTAGAATAAAGCTCGTTGTCTTGGTTAACAGAAATATAACATTTTTACAAGACAAAAAATACATATCTACGTTAAAATGTAAATTGGGTAATTTTCTGTACATCCTAGTAGAAAATCCTAACATAATATGTTATCATTATCTAAACGACTGGTAGAACCACTAAAAGACCGCTAGAACCGAAAGTATGAAAAGAAACGGAGGTAGTTAAGTGTCTATAGAGATTATTCAATCCGTTCTGCAAGCTGAAGAACAAGCTGAAGCCATTAAAAAGCGGTCGGAAGCTGAAGCGCGAGATATTATAGCAGCAGCGCATCGTCAAGCGCGCGAGTTAGAGCAAAACATGCTTGAAACTGCCGAAGCTGAAGCAAAGAAGATTATTGATTCAGCTAAAAGCTCAGCTGCAGATGCTGTTACAAAGCTTAATAATGAAGTTTTAGCCGAGTGCGAGGCTATCAAGGCCAAGGCTCATGAGCGGATCGACCAAGCCATAGAACTGATCATCAGAAAGGTAGTGAACCTCGATGGCGGTCGTTAAGATGAACAAACTGACGTTGGTTGGTCTAAATTCTGAAAAAGATCAAATCCTTGAACAGCTCATGGCGCTTGGATGGGTTCAGGTTAATAGTCAGGATATAGACGCTGATGCATCTTTAGCACAGTGGTCTCATTATTTGTCAGCGGATAATAACAACGAGACAATTGCCCAGCTAGAGAACAGAATTCAGCAGTTAGGTCTGGCTCTAGGCCGATTATCTAAATATATTGGAGATAAAAAACCCATCTTTGCTCCCAAACGTACTGTCACTGTTGACGAGTTCTACACTGTCAAGTCACAACAGGAAAACTTGTGGTCTGTAGTGACAGATATAATGAAGCTGGACAAGGAGCAGCAGGAACTGATCAACCAAAAGAATAAAGTTTTAAATTTAATCACCACTTTAGAGCCATGGCAGGCTTTAGATCTTCCTCTTGATTTTACTGGTACTAAGCATACCCAGATCACCTTAGGCGTGATACCTCCAAATGTCAATATTCAGTTAGTCGCCGATGAGCTCTATAGTAAAGTCCCCGCAAGTTATTTACAGCAAATTAATCAGGATAAATACCAGCACTATGTAACTCTAATTTGTCATCGCGATGTGCAGGCAGATGCTGAAAGTGTGCTGAAGAAATATGGTTTCAATCCAGTAAACTTCAGTGAGATGCGCGGTACTGTAGCTGCCAATTTAGCCCAGGCAAAACAGGAGATTCAGCGCATTGACGGGGAGTATCAGGCTAAAGAGTCTGCTATCGCAGCTTATGCTGTAAACCGTACTAAACTCGAACTGTTATATGATTATCTAGTTGGCCAGCGGGATAAACAGCAGGCTTTATCAAATTTACTGCGTACTGCGAGCGCCTTTATTATTGAAGGTTGGCTTCCAGAAAGAGTCAGTGAAGAAGTGGAACAGCGTTTTACCGCCCAATGGAACTGTGTATTAGAAATCCGCGAGCCTGCACCTGACGAAGACTTCCCAGTCTTGTTAGAGAACAACAGCCTGGGTGCGAGCGTGGAAGGTATTACGGCAATGTATGGCCTGCCTAACTGCCGTGAAGTTGATCCTAACACCGTGATGGCGCCGTTTTTTATCGGCTTTTTCGGTTTAATGTTAGGTGATGGTGGTTATGGTTTGATCATGACACTCGCATCTTTATTTGTTCTGTGGAAGTTTGATTTGGATGAAAGTCTCAAAAGATATGCTAAACTGGTAATGTATTGCGGTATTTCGACAATGTTTTGGGGCTTGATGTTTGGCAGCTGGTTCGGTATTGCTTATTTTAGTGAGCGTCCTGTATGGCTGAACCCTGTTGAGAATCCTGAAGAGATGCTCAAATGGTCGCTGTTATTTGGTGTGATTCACATCTTTGTCGGTATCGGCATGCGCGGTGTGAATTACGTTCGCAAAGGTAAATATCTGGACATCCTTTGGGATGTAGTTGCCTGGTATGTATTATTTATTGGTTTTATTCTGTATGTTCTTCCCTATGTTCCCAGCATGAACTTGGAAGATCCAAGTTACTATGTAAATCTGGGGAAGAAAGTGCTCTTAGTTGGTGCTGTTACGCTAATATTAACTCAAGGGAGGGAGAAGAAGGGAGTTATTGCCAAGCTGATTTCCGGAGTTGGTAGTCTATATGACCTTGTTGGTTTCTTGAGTGATGTATTATCTTATTCTAGACTGTTTGCCCTCGGACTGGCTACCTCAGTGATTGGTGCAATTGTTAATGACATAGCTACCATGGCAGGATTGAATAACATTATTAAGATTCTTATCACCACTGTAATTCTAATTATAGGACACAGTATTAACTTCGGCATCAATGCTCTTGGCGCTTACGTTCATTCAAGCCGGTTGCAGTACATTGAATTTTTTGGTAAGTTTTATCAGAGTGGGGGTAAGCCCTTCAAACCTTTAAAGTACAATACAAAATACGTTAACTTAAAAAATTAGGAGGTTATATTTATGGAAATGTTTATGGAAGAAATGATGGGTAACATTCTTGCAGTATTGGGTGCGGCTTTTGCTTTCATTATTGCTGGAATTGGTTCTTCAAAAGCAGTGGGAGCTGCAGGTCAAGCTGCTGCCGGTGTGTTGACAGAAGATCAGGAAAAGTTTGTGTCAGTGATGATTCTTGAAGCTCTGCCTAGTACTCAGGCTATCTATGGTTTCGTTATTGCTTTCATGATTATCGGGAAAATTGTTACTGGTGCGTCACTTGATTTTGCATCGGGGTTGATTCTCTTCTTGGCAGGTATTCCTGTTGGCATCATCGGTTATATTTCTGCAATTTACCAAGGCAAAGTTGCTGTTGCTGGAATTCACATGGTTGCTAAGCATGCAGAAGGTACGATTAAAGGTGTCGTATTAGCACTGATGGTAGAGATGTTTGCGATTCTTTCATTGATTACCTCAATTCAAATCATTGGTAAGATTTAATATAGCATAAGGAAGTGTCCTGAAAATGGCAGGAGTAGAGCAACTGACTCAAAAAATTTTAGAAGATGCCAAGATCCAGGCTGATAACATTAAGAAGCAAGCACAAGCAGAAGCCCAGACTATCCTTGACCAAGCAAGGGAACGTGTGGAAACTCAGTGCAGCCAGATCATAGCTGAGGCAAATCAGAAAGCTGAAGAGATTCGGGAACGTTTAGTCTCAGTTGCTCAGCTAAATGGTCGTAAGACTAAGCTTCAGGTAAAACAGGAACTGATCTCTCACGTTTTTGATCAAGCTTTGGAACGTCTGTGTTCTATGCCGGATGAGCAGTATTCGCAAGTACTGTTGACAATGATTTCTGCAGCTGTTGAGAAGGGGACTGAAGAGATCATGCTCTCGGAGCGCGATCGGAGCAGATTGTCACCTGATTTTCTGATGAAAGTTAATCAGCAGTTGCAGAAAAAAGGCCTGCAGGGTTCGCTGCAGATTTCAGATCAGGAAGCGCAAATCAAAGGCGGATTCATCCTTAAGTCCGGAGATATCTTGGTCAACTATTCCTTTGAAGCATTGATCAAACAGAAATACGATGATCTGGCAATGGAAGTAGCAGGCTTGTTATTTTCTTAACGTGGAAAATGAGGGAAGCGAAATGAAAGAGTTCAGTGATACCAGATATGTGTATGCAGTTTCGCGGATCCGGGCTATTGAGCGGAAAATGCTCAGTCTGGCACAGCTTGAGCGTATGATTGAAGCGAAATCGCCTGCAGAAGCACTCAAAGTACTAGTTGAAGCCAATTATGGCTATTCGTCTAATGACAAGCGCACAGTTGATTTTGAACAGATGCTGCAGGAAGAACAGGAGAAGGTTTATAAGCTGCTGGTAGAAATGGCTCTAGATATGGGAGAATTCGATTGGTATTATATCAAAAATGACTATCATAATCTCAAAGTCTATTTAAAAGCAGAGTTCTCCCAGCAAGATGTAAACGCTACTTTTTTAGCGAAGCCAAGCTTGTTACCAGCTGATGCACTAGCAGCGATGCTGCGCGAACGGGATTTTCGTAATCTTCCCGATCCTATGCGGGTCAGCGTTGAGGCCTGTCTTGATGCCTTTAACAAAACCTTTGATCCACAAGTGATTGATATTATTTTGGACAAAGGTCTCTATAGCCATATGCTGGTATTGGCGAAAAAATTGAATAATGATTTTGTCACCAAGCTTGTGACTATGATGATCGATTTGGCTAATATTAAAATGGTGCTGCGCGCCCAACTGATCGGTAAACCCTGGGATTTCATTGAACGCTTTTTAGTGCCTGGCGGTGAGATCGATTTTAGTTTGTTTGCCCAGCAAATGCAATTAGATCTCAATCAAATTGTTAAAGTCTATGCTGCCACAGCTTATGCGCAGCTAATCACTGACAGCCTGCGTATTTTTCAGCAAACTCAGAGCTTAGCCGGATTTGAAAAACTGAGCGACAATTATCTTATGAGTTGGCTGAAACGAAGCAAGTATGCGATCTTTGGTATAGAACCACTTGTGACCTATCTGTTGGCTAAAGAAACAGAAATCAAAAATGTCCGTATTATTATGGTCGGAAAGATTAACAACTTAGCGCAGGATGTCATCAGGGAAAGGCTGAGAGAAACATATGTATAAAATCGGTGTGATTGGTGATCAAGACAGTATACTAGGTTTCAAAGCAATCGGTATGTCTGTCTTTCCGGTAGAAAACTCGGCCGCGGCCGGTGATACTCTGGAAAAATTGGCACAAGAAAACTATGCCATTATCTATATTACCGAGCAGATGGCCCAAGAAATTGGTGATATCATTGATCGCTATAAAGACAGCTTAATGCCGGCGATTATCTTGATTCCAAGTAATCAAGGTTCGTTAGGCATTGGCATGCGCAATGTCAGGAAATCCGTTGAACGAGCAATTGGAGCAGATATTCTGTTTAAAGACGAGCAGGCGTAATATGGTGCGAAAGAGGGTAGGGGATTATGAGTCACGGAAAAATAGTCAAGGTCGCAGGACCCTTGGTTGTTGCGGAAGGCATGCAGGATGCCAATATGTTTGACGTAGTCCGCGTTAGCGAGCACCGGTTAATTGGCGAAATCCTCGAGATGCGTGGGGATCGAGCTTCGATCCAGGTGTACGAGGAAACTGCCGGTTTAGGACCAGGGGAACCTGTTTACACAACTGGGGCACCATTAAGTGTGGAATTAGGCCCAGGTTTGATTGGCACCATTTTTGATGGAATACAACGTCCGTTAGAAACAATCCGCCAAATAGCTGGCAGCAACATCACACGCGGAATTGATGTTCCCGCCTTAGATCATTCTAAGCGCTGGAGGTTTGAGCCGCTAGTGACTGTAGGTGCGGAAGTGGTAGCTGGAGATATTATTGGAAAAGTTCAGGAAACCGAGGTGGTAGAGCACCGTATCATGGTGCCTTACCGTCTAGCTGGTACCATTGTAGAAATCTACTCTGGAGACTTTACTATTGATGAACCCGTTGCCAAGCTGCGCAAAGCGAATGGCGAAATTGTGAATATAACTATGGTTCAGAAATGGCCCGTTCGTATTGGCCGTCCTTATAAAGAAAAATTACCTCCAGAAGTGCCCTTAATTACAGGTCAAAGGGTTATTGACACTCTCTTCCCTATAGCCAAGGGAGGTGTGGCTGCTGTTCCTGGACCATTCGGAAGCGGAAAGACTGTGGTACAGCACCAGCTAGCTAAGTGGGCTGATGCCGATATTGTAGTCTATATCGGTTGTGGTGAACGGGGTAATGAGATGACCGACGTATTGATGGAGTTCCCCGAACTAAAGGATCCACGTACTGGCGAGTCTTTGATGAAACGGACAGTGTTGATCGCTAATACTTCTGACATGCCAGTAGCTGCGCGTGAGGCATCGATTTATACTGGAATCACCATTGCTGAGTATTTCCGTGATATGGGCTACAATGTTGCATTAATGGCCGATTCAACCTCACGCTGGGCAGAAGCACTTCGGGAAATGTCTGGACGTTTGGAAGAAATGCCTGGCGAGGAAGGTTATCCAGCCTATCTCAGTTCCCGTTTGGCACAGTTCTATGAAAGAGCAGGCAGAGTGGTATGCATAGGTTCAGATGGACGCGAGGGTACTCTGACAGCCATTGGTGCTGTTTCACCTCCCGGTGGTGACTTGTCTGAACCAGTAACTCAAGCCACCTTGCGGATTGTTAAGGTATTCTGGGGACTAGATTCCAGTTTGGCATACAGACGTCACTTCCCAGCGATTGATTGGCTCAAGAGCTACTCGTTGTATTTGGACCAACTTGAACCGTGGGCCAGTGAGCATATTGGCAGGGATTGGAGTACTATGCGGAAAGATGCGTTGCGGATTTTGCAGGAAGAGGCTGAGTTGGAGGAAATCGTACGCCTTGTAGGTATAGATTCACTCTCCCCATTAGATCGGGTAACATTGGAAGCAGCAAAGTCGATCCGCGAGGACTACCTCCATCAAAATGCTTTCCATGATGTAGATACTTATACTTCATTTAAGAAGCAATATGGGATGTTAAAGTTGATTTTAGCTTTCTACTATAAAGCGCGGGATGCAGTACAAGCAGGTGTATCTTTAAATGCACTCTTTGCTATGCCTGTGCGGGAACGCATTGGTCGAGCCAAATATGTTCCAGAAGCCGAAATTGATCAAGTCTTTGCTGAAATAGAAGCAGAACTCAGTCGACAGATTGAGGCTTTGGCAGCTAAGGAGGTAGGCTGAAGTGAAGGAATATAAAACCATAGCAGAAATTGCAGGCCCTCTAATGTTGGTTAAACAAGTTGAGGGTGTAAAATATGGCGAATTAGGCGAAATCGAGCTGCCAAATGGAGAAGTCCGGCTGTGTAAAGTTTTGGAAGTTGATGAAGGGAATGCATTAGTGCAGCTTTTTGAAAGCTCGGCAGGCATTAACGTCGCAGGTAGTAAAGTACGTTTCTTAGGCAGAAGCATCGAGCTACCTGTTTCTATGGATATGCTGGGACGTGTCTTCACTGGAATGGGCAAGCCTGCAGATGGTGGACCAGAAATTATTCCTGAAATGCGGTTGGATATCAATGGTGTGCCGATGAATCCAGCTGCTCGGAATTATCCTTCGGAGTTCATTCAAACAGGTGTTTCGGCGATAGACGGATTGAACACTCTTGTTCGTGGTCAAAAATTGCCGATCTTTTCCGGTTCAGGTTTACCACATGCCCAGTTAGCTGCTCAAATTGCCCGTCAAGCTAAGGTACTAGATGATCAGAGTAAGTTTGCGGTAGTATTTGCTGCTATTGGTATCACCTTTGAAGAAGCAAACTTCTTTATCTCTGACTTTATCAGAACAGGCGCAATCGAGCGTTCAGTGGTGTTTATCAACTTGGCTAATGACCCAGCAATTGAACGTATTTCCACTCCTCGGATGGCGTTGACTGCGGCTGAATATTTAGCATTCCAGAAGAACATGCATGTGCTGGTGATCCTCACAGATATCACCAATTATGCTGAAGCTCTCCGGGAAGTTTCCGCTGCCCGTAAAGAAGTTCCAGGCCGGCGGGGTTACCCAGGTTATTTATATACAGACTTAGCCACCATATATGAAAGAGCTGGACGGAAAAAGGACAGTCAAGGTAGTATTACCTTAATCCCGATCTTGACTATGCCCGAAGATGACAAAACCCATCCTATCCCTGACTTGACAGGGTATATCACAGAAGGGCAGATTATTTTAAGCCGGGAGTTGCATCGGAAGGGTATTGCGCCGCCTATTGATGTATTACCTTCGCTGTCGCGGTTGAAGGATAAAGGTATTGGTAGAGGTAAAACCCGGGAAGATCATGCTGATGTAATGAACCAGCTTTTTGCTGCTTATGCTCGTGGTAAGGAAGCGAAAGAATTAGCCGTGATTCTTGGTGAAGCCGCACTGACAGATATCGATAAGCTTTATGCTAATTTTGCTGATCAATTTGAAACACGTTACGTCTCCCAAGGTTTCAATGTCGAACGGAAAATTGAAGAAACAATGAACCTTGGCTGGGAGTTGTTATCGCTCCTGCCGCGCAGTGAACTGAAACGGATTCGTGATGAATACCTGGATAAGTATCTCCCAAATAGAGGAGAGAGATAGATGGCTGCAATGAATGTCAATCCTACCAGGATGGAAATGACGCGCTTAAAAAAGCGATTAGCTGTTGCCCGTCGTGGGCACAAGCTGCTGAAAGATAAGCGCGACGAATTGATGAAAATTTTCTTGGATGTGGTGAAACAGAACAAAGAACTGCGGGAGCAGGTGGAAAGCTTGCTGACTCAGTCATATCAAAGCTTCCTGATTGCTCGGGCGGTGATGTCGACTGAAGTGCTGGAAGAAGCTTTAATGTTTCCCAAGCAGAAAGTCGAACTGAAAGTTGAGACAGAAAACAGAATGAGTGTCAGTGTACCTCACTTTGAGTATGTTCAAGTGAGTAATGGGGGCGATATTTATCCCTACGGATTTGCTACCACTTCAAGTGATCTCGACACTTCCATGCAGTTCTTAGCTTCTGCTTTACCTTTAATGCTAAGGCTGGCCGAAAGCGAGAAGACAGCTCAGCTGTTAGCCCAGGAAATTGAAAGGACTCGCAGACGAGTCAATGCTTTGGAATATGTTTTGATTCCACAGCTAGAAGATACTATTCGCTATATCACAATGAAACTAGAAGAGAATGAACGCGGTAATATTACTCGTTTAATGAAGGTTAAAGATATGATGTTGGAACAAACCCATCATTATCGGGAGAAGATGTTGAATTAATCACAGGTAGCTTTACCTGTGATTTATTTTTGCAGGAGGGATTTTATGGCACGTAAACATCGCGGTAAAAAGTTTTCGTTGGTTTTCAACATAATACTCGTACTCTTCGTTGGAGTGCTCTTGTTTTTCTCGATGCGTCCAGTGCAGGTATCATTAACTGATGAAGGCCTGCAGATTCATGGCATGTACGGTCAAACCATCGCCTGGGAAGAGATAACCAAAATAGAGGTGGCTGATACCTTGCCAACCATTCAATTAAGAACAAACGGTTCTGCTATAGGCTCGCGGTTGCAGGGTCATTTCCGCACTGCAGAGTACGGTTCAGTAAAACTATTTGTGGACAAGAGTCAGCCACCATTCATCTATATAACCACAGAAAAACAATTGGTGATTATCAACTTGGACAATCCGGAAGCCACCCAGAAGTTGGCGGCAGACATTGCTGCACGTCTTTAATTATCAGCTTTCAGCTGATCTAACAATGCATTGTGCAATTTTCCATTAGTAGCGACAATAACATTGCCATAAAGATCAAATGGGTGATCTAAACCGGTAACTACTCCGCCAGCTTCTTGTACGATCAGAGCACCTGCAGCCATATCCCATGGTTTCAGCCAGAACTCCCAAAAACCATCGAAGCGTCCGCAGGCAACCTGACACAAATCCAGAGCTGCTGAACCTACCCTAAGCACACCTTGGGTAAGTTTTACCAAACGTGAGTAATGTGCGATATTGTTCTGTGGTTGGTGCATGTTGTAGGGAAAACCTGTACATAAAAGACTTGATTTCAGTTCCGCTGTTTGTGAGACAGATATGCGGTGATCATTTAACCAGGCACCGCAGCCATGTTCTGCTGCAAACATTTCGTCCGTCATCGGATTATACACAACACCGATGATCGGTGTACCTTTTTCTAAAACAGCGATAGACACAGCGAAATAAGGAAAGCGGTGGGCAAAATTGGTTGTGCCGTCGAGAGGATCGATGATCCACAAGTATTCTGACTGCGCTTTGCCAATTTTGCCCTCTTCTTCTGCCAAAATCGCATGACTAGGAAAGTGGGTAGTGATGGCATTAATCAAGAATTTTTCAGATGCATGATCAGCTTCAGTTACCAGGTCAATTTCACCTTTATAATTAATTGTAAAGCCTTCATGGAGTGTTTCTCGCAGTATTCTTCCCGCTGCATAAGCCAAATCTTTGACAGTTTCCAGAAACATATCCTTCACCTCAGCAGATAACTTTAGCTCTAGTTGTCATTGTACCACATCTTGGCATCATATCCTAGCTAGATAAATTGTCACAACAATTTGGAAAACAAATTAATCACAACTTCTTGAAAATACAAAAAGATCGTAATATAATTTGATCAGAGATGTAAACAATTTATTACTTCCTTAAACTAATAATTAGGGAGATGGTTGTGATGATTTAACTATTAACACAAGAACAAGGAAAGTAGGAAGGATAACACATACAAAAATCAGGAAAGGGTGTCCATAATGAAAGGCTATGCGCGGTTGTTTCTGATTCTCCTGTTGGTTTTTGTTATGAGTATTAGTGCTATGGCACAGGAATTGAATCGGAGCGAGACATTAGTGGTTACTGGCGCTGCTTGGGGGCCGCCTTCCAGCTGGAATCCGCTGATTCCAAATCCGCATCCAGGAACTGGTGGTCTGGTTTATGAAACCCTGTTTTCCTACAACCCATTGACTAACGAGTATCGTCCCTGGTTGGCCGAAAGTGGATCTTGGGTATCAGACAACGAATATGTGGTGAAACTGCGTCAGGGTATCAATTGGACCGATGGTGAAGTATTTAATGCTGAAGATGTTGTGTTCACATATACACTGGCGAAAACCAATGAGCTGCCCTATTCCCCGATTTGGCGGTGGATGTCTGAAGTAAAAGCTGAAGACGAGTACACCGTTAGATTTGTTTTCAGCGAACCACATTATGCTGAATGGGATCGGGAATTGTACCAACGCTACATTATTCCTGAACATATTTGGAGCAAAGTACATGGTGAAGAGCTGCTCACTCGGGTTAATGCCAACCCTGTCGGGACCGGGCCGTACCTTTATTATAGAGCTGCTCAGGATCGGATGGTATGGGTGAGAAATGACAATTGGTGGGGCAATGATGTTTTTGGTACATGTAAGCCAAAGTATATTGTTGACCTAGTCAATGTCAGCAACAATATCACCTTAGGTATGTTATTGTTAGGTGAAATCGATTTGAGCAACAACTTTATTCCAGGTATCGAAAAAGTTAAACAAGTAGTAGGCTTAAAAACCTGGTTTGAAGATGAGCCATATATGCTGTCATGGAATACTGCTAAGGTCTATATGAATACATTAAAGAAACCAATGGATGATCCGCAGTTTAGAAAGGCGATGGCTTATGCTATCGACCAACAGACAATTGTTGAAAAAGTCTATGGTGGATTAGTACGCCCAGCTAATCCAACTGGTCTCTTCGCTGAAGGTTGGGTAGCCTATTTGGATGAAGAGGTCGTAGCAAAATATGGCTTCTCATATGATCCGCAAAAAGCAAAAGCTTTGCTGGACGAAGCTGGATATATCGACCGCAATGGTGATGGTTGGCGTGATATGCCTAATGGTGACCCCATCAAGCTGGAAATCCAAGTGCCCAGTGGCTGGACTGACTGGATGGAAGCCATTCGCGTAATTGCCAAGAATGCACAGGATGTGGGAATCAACCTGGTAACCATTTTCCCCGATGCAGCTCTTTATGATAATAACCGTTTCAATCGTAATTTTGACATGTTAATCGGTAATCAGCAGTCAACGCTCAGTTCCAGTCCTTTCACATACTGGAACGGAGTCATTAACTCCAACATCCACGGCAGCAGCGTTACTAATGGAAACTGGGGCTGCTATGACAATCCTGAAGTCTTCAGATTGATTGACGAGTTTAATATGACTAAAGACGAGGCAGAGAAGCAGCGGATTGCTTCTAGAATCCAGGAGATTTTGTTAATTGATATGCCTGTGATTCCGCTGTGGCATAACGGTTTATGGGCACAGTATTCAGAGCTTCATTGGACTAACTGGCCATCAAAAGAGAATCCTTATGGTATACCGGTAACCTGGCACAATGCTTATCAGCTGGGTATGATTGACACGCTCATCAACATCGAACCGGTGAAATAAGGTCAAGTTCGCAGGTCCGATGACAAGTCCATCAGCTCATCGGACCTGTTTTTTAGAAAGGAGCTGGCAGCTGATGGGAAGGTACCTTGGTAAGAAAATCATCGTCTATGTGGTGACATTTGTTATCGCTGTGACTATCAATTTTATCATTCCCCGGCTGATGCCTGGCGATCCTGTGCAGATCCTCTTGTCTCGTTTTTCTGGGATGGAAGGCGGACGGGAAATTATTGAACGTCAACTGCGGCTGCTTTTTAATTTAGATGAACCACTCTTAGTACAGTATTTTAACTTTTGGAAATCAGTTTTTACAGGCGACTTTGGGATCAGCATTATGATTTTCCCCACACCAGTTGTGGATATTATTAAACGTGCCATTGTCTATGATCTGGTTTTATTAGTTCCAGCCATAGTATTGAGCTGGATTGTTGGCAACCGGTTGGGAGCATTATCCGGGGTACACCGCCGAGTGGATAATGTCTTAATGCCCATCTTTTATTTTCTGACTTCATCCCCTTATTTCTGGTTAGCTAGTGTTGTTGCATTCTTCCTTGGTGTAATCTTGGGTTGGTTTCCCATCAGCGGAGCCTATAGTGCCACAATTGTGCCTGGCTGGAATTGGAAGTTCATCGTGGATTATTTGCGACACTGGATTTTGCCCTTCTTGTCTATATTTTTCGTGGATTTGGGCGGCTGGGCTATTGGTATGCGGAATATGATCATTTATGAACGCAGTTCCAACTATGCTCGTTATATGCGCGCACTTGGTGCTGCGCCTAAGACAATTCGCAGCTATGGTTTTCGTAATGGTGTGCTGCCCCAAGTCACCGGGTTAGCTTTAAGGTTGGCTGGAATCATTGGTGGCGCAATTACTGTGGAGACGGTTTTTAATTATCCAGGTCTAGGTAGGATGATGCTAAATGCAGTATTGAATCAGGATTACTTTCTACTGCAGGGTATTTTCCTGGCGATTGTAACCATGACATTAGCGGCCAATTTCGTGGTTGATTTAATTTACATGCTTATCGATCCACGGGTGAGACTGTCTTATTCTGGGGAGGTATAAAATTGCCAGCTGGTTTCTGGAAGAACCATGAAAACCTTTATTATGTGTTGACTAATAAAAAAGTGATCATTGGGACACTTATTTTTGTTCTGATCGTCCTTTTGGCAGTTTTTGGGCCGCTGCTCACTCCCTATGATTTTGAGGAGTATGCGGGTCCTCCGTATGATCCGCCATCGCGGCAGCACTATTTTGGTACTACTATCATGGGTAAAGATGTATTTACCCGTACTGTTTACGGATTGCGTTCTACTTTGCTGGTTGGTTTTTTAGCGGGAACAATTGCCACATTGATTGGCTGTATTATCGGTTTTGTCTCTGGATATTATGGTGGCACTTGGTTTGATGAACTGCTGATGATGCTCACCAATATTTTCGTGGTCATGCCGCAGTTAGCTCTGTTGATTGTCATTGCTGCTGTGCTCAATGTGCGGGGTATAGGTGTTATGTCAGTAATTGTAGCTGCTACAGCATGGCCATGGACAGCCCGCGCAGTACGTTCCCAGACCTTGTCGCTGCGCAATCAGGAATATGTGAATCTCTCCCGGATCTCTGCTGCTAGTGTTTGGCGGATATTGAAAGAAGATATCGCAGCAAACATGTTTTCTTATGTATTTATGGTATTTATTCTGCAGTTCAACGGTACCATGCTGGCAACTGTTCAGTTGGAGTTTCTAGGTTTGGGTCCAACGAAAGGCATCTCCCTGGGCATGGTAATGCAAGATGCAGTGATTTGGAATGCTATTCAGCTGGGTATGTGGTGGTGGGCCATCATCCCGGGATTGCTTTTGACTATCATGATCACAGCTCTGTATTTAATCAATACTGGGCTGGACGCTGCCTTTAATCCGCGTTTGAGGGAGATGTAGCCATGGTGAAAAATATTGTGGAGGTCAAAGATTTAAAAGCGTATTATCAAGTATTTAACGGGGAAGTCAAAGCAGTTGATGGGCTTTCTTTTACCGTGAGAGAAGGTGAAATCCTCGGATTAGCAGGAGAGTCTGGCTGTGGTAAGAGCACTTTAGCCAGTGTGTTTGTTTCTCTCCAGCCACCTTTGCGCTATATTGCTGGAGAAGTGCGCCTATTAGATCAAAATATCATGCAGATGCCTGCTGCAGAGTTTCAGCGGATGCGCTTGCGCCATATTTCCATTATTCCCCAATATGCTTTAGATGCGTTTAGCCCTACACGAAAAATCAAGAATTACATCGCGGATTTAGTAGGTGATCATGGCATTAAAGCTGATGCCGCTTTTTGGGAAAAAGTTAAGACCCGTCTTGCCATGGTCAACTTAGATTCATCTGTTTTAGATCGTTATCCGATGGAGTTATCCGGGGGTATGAAGCAGCGTGTAATTATGGTTATTTCCACAATTCTCGATCCTGAGTTTTTAATTGCTGATGAAATTACTTCTGCTTTGGATGTCAGCTCACAGCGCTTTGTAGCTACAACTTTAGCACATCTCCGTAATCAGCGGATTATTGGCTCAGCTTTGTTTATCACTCATGATTTATCAATTTTGTATCAAATTGCAGACAGGATTATGATTATGTATGCTGGTAATCTGATGGAAATAGGTCCCGCCACCGAAGTTATTTGTCAGCCGCGGCATCCGTATACACAAGCGCTTATTCGTTCGTTGCCACGTTTAGGTGTCCGGTATAAAAAAGAAAAATTACATGGCATTAAGGGTACACCTCCTTCATTGTTGAATATTGGCAATGAGTGCCGGTTCCGTTATCGCTGCCCGCTGGCAATTGATCGTTGTATTGAACAACCCCAGCCGGAACAGGTAGGCGACGAACATTTTGTAGCGTGCTGGCGCTGGGCAGAGATTGGAAGTGATGTCAATGTCTCATAATGACAACATTTTGACCATCAATGGTTTGACCAAGGTTTTCAAAACGGGTGTATTTAGGCCGCAGTATACAGTTGCTGTTAAAGATGTCTCATTTACTCTCCAGAGCGGAAGCATTGTATCTTTGATTGGCGAGAGTGGCAGTGGCAAAACCACAATTGGCAAGTTAATCTTGAAACTGATCAAACCCACAGCTGGTCAGATATTCTACAAGGGGCAAGATGTTGTGTCCCTCAAAGATAAACAGCAGTTGAAACAATATTACCGCAAGGTACAGGGTGTGTTTCAAGATCCGTTTGCTACTTTCAACCCATTATATCGGGTAGATCGAATTTTTGATCTGATTTATGAAGCTTTTGGATTTGATTCTAGCGATAAAGATGCACGAATTGCTGAAGTATTGCGAGAAGTAAACCTTGATCCAGAGCGCACATTAGGCAAATTTCCGCATCAATTGAGCGGAGGGCAGCTGCAGCGATTGCTGATAGCTCGAGCTTTATTGATGGATGTGGAAGTATTGATTGCTGATGAAATCATAAGTATGCTGGATGCTTCCACCCGTATTGGCGTGCTCAATTTGCTAGCGGATTTATCGCATGAAAAGCAGCTTTCCATCCTGATGATTACCCATGATTTAAATCTAGGCTACTACATTAGCGACTATACTATGATTATGTACAAAGGTCGGCTTGTGGAATATGGCGATACTGAGAAACTCTATCATAATCCGATCCATCCTTATACTAAAATGCTGTTGGCATCAGTATCTGATATAGGCGCAAGATGGGATCTTAACCAAACATTCCTGCCTGAACATATTACCACTGAAGTGCTGCAGTTCTATCAGCAGAATCAAGGACTCGGTTATTGTGAGGTGGAACCAGAGCACTGTGTCCTTTATTCAGATGTAGTCTAGCTAGGAGGTTATGTAGATGCATAGACTCAATTTGGGTGGGAAGTGGATCTTAAGGCAGTTAGATAGCAAAGAACAGATTACCGCTCATGTGCCTGGTTCGGTTTTCAATGATCTGCTGACAGCAGGAATGATTCCTGATCCTTACTACCGAGATAATGCTGCTTTAGTGAAGGAATGGGCCAACTATGATTATGAGTACATCAAGGAGTTCATGCTGCCAGAGAAGTTATGCTCTTGTGACCAAATCCTGCTTTGTTGTGATGGTCTTGACACTTTAGCTGAGATTCGACTTAACGGGTTATTACTCGCTAAAACCAAAAACATGCACCGGCGTTATGCTTATGAAGTGCAAGACTATCTGCAGCAGGGAACTAATACCTTGAGTATTATTCTGCGTTCACCAATCAAATACGTTACAGAAAGACAGCTACAGAATCCGTTATGGGGAGCAAACGACACCATACCAGGATTTCCCCATCTGCGGAAAGCTCATTATATGTTTGGCTGGGATTGGGGCCCGCAGCTTCCTGATTTAGGCATTTGGCGGGATATATATATCTGCGGTTACACTAAAGGCCGTTTAGACGATGTATATATTACCCAAAATCATACACGAGCCAGTGTGCAACTGGCCATTCAAGTTAAGCGGAGTTGGTGGGCAAATGAGCCAGCAATAATAAACGTACAAGTAATAACCCCTGATGATGCGGTTATTACAGAGCAGATTCCCGCGCCCCACTATGAAGAACACGTCAGCATAGAGATTCATAATCCGCAATTATGGTGGCCAAATGGTTATGGTAATCAACCTTTGTATCACGTGGTTGTATCTTTACAGGATAGCTCAGAAGCAATATTAGATCAAATACGGTTACGTATTGGACTTAGAACTTTGCGGATCAGACAAGAGCGAGATCAGTGGGGAGAGTCCTTTGGCTTTGAAGTCAATGGTGTACCGATCTTTGCCAAAGGAGCTAACTATATTCCTGAGGACAACCTACTAGCGCGTTTAAACCCTGATAGAACAGAAGCGTTAATTCGTGCGTGTGTGGATGCTCATTTTAACTGTCTGCGTGTGTGGGGCGGTGGTATATATCCTGATAATTACTTTTACGATTTATGTGATCAGCATGGTATCATTGTTTGGCAGGACTTAATGTTTGCCTGTGCTCTTTATGATTTTAGCAGTGAGTTTGCTAATGAGGTAGCGCAGGAGGTTGCTGATAATGTCCGTCGTCTGCGCCATCATCCATGTTTGGGTGTATGGTGTGGCAATAATGAAGTAGAGAGTGCCTTGACGGATTGGGATATCCCTAAAACTGATAAACAGCGGCAGGAATACCTTCTGCAGTTCGAAAAGATCATCCCGGAGATAGTGTCTGAATTATGTCCGCACACTTATTACTGGCCTTCGTCACCATCTTCTGGTGGTGGCTTTGTGGCTCCAAGCAGTCCTGATCGTGGTGATGTGCATTTTTGGCAAGTCTGGCATGAGCTTAAACCTTTCGAAACGTATCAACAGCACTATTTCCGTTTTTTATCCGAGTTTGGTTTTCAGTCTTTTCCGCACTACCGCACCATTGCTAGTTTTACCTCTCCTGAAGAGCGGAATATTTTCTCTTATGTGATCGAACAGCATCAAAAGCATCCCACAGGAAATGCTAAGATATTAGCATATATTGCCAACAACTACCCATATCCTAATGGGTTGAAAGCTTTGATTTATATTTCCCAATTGTTGCAAGCAGAAGCGATTAAGTACGGTGTGGAACACCTTCGCCGTCATCGCGGCCGTTGTATGGGCGCACTATATTGGCAGCTTAATGATTGCTGGCCAGCTGTGTCGTGGTCGAGCATTGATTATTATCAACGTTGGAAAGCGCTGCATTATGCAGCCAAGCGGTTTTATGCTCCTGTTTTAGTTTCTGCAGCAGTAGAAGATCAGGTGATCCGGATCTATTTGACAAATGATCAGCGCGAAGCGGTACATGGCTTGCTGGTATGGCAGATTCGTGACCACACTGGTGCTGTTATCACTGAGAAACAGCTAGAGGTTTGTGTCCCAGCATTGAGCGCAAGATTAGTGGATACCATTGATATAAGTTGCTGGAGTTATAACCAAAGGCAAAAGCACTATCTTGAATACAGCTTTGCGTTCAATGAAACAGAGTTATCCACTGGTACAGTGCTTTTTGTCAAACCCAAGCATTTCTTGTTCCGCGATCCGCAACTTCAGGTGCAAGTTGAAGAAACTGCTGATCATTATCGGTTAGTTGTTAGTGCAGCAGCTTTCGCTAAAGATGTGTATCTTGATTTTTCAGACCATGACGTGGTTTTCAGCGATAATTTCTTTGATCTTTCACCAGGAGCAATCAAACAAGTCTTGGTGAATAAGGCCGGTTTGCCGGAAGAATGGAGCTGCAGTGATGTGCATGCGAATTTAATTGTCTTTAGTTTATATCATGCGATTCATTCCTAAAATGCAATTCTTACCCGCAGTATGCACGGCTGCGGTCTTTTTTTATGCGATTGAGTAGAAATATATTAGTAAAAAGTGTATAATAAAAAATCGTAGAGCGCAAATATTAGCAGTGATTGTTACAAATAAGTAAAGTAGTAGAAAGGGGAGTACGTCATGATTGAGGTTATTGATGTCACGAAACGGTATGGACAGCACCTGGCAGTTGACCATATCAGTTTCAGTGTCGACAAAGGTGAGATCGTCGGCTTCCTTGGACCAAACGGGGCTGGAAAAAGCACGACTATGAATATGATAACCGGTTACATCTCTATGACTGAGGGAACTGTTAAAGTTGATGGGATCGATGTGCTGGATAATCCAGAAGAAGCTAAGCGGAAGATCGGATACTTGCCTGAAGTCCCTCCCTTGTACGGAGATATGACTGTTAGTGAATATTACCACTTTGTTAGCAGAATCAAGTATGTTCCTAAAGCACAAAGAAAAACTCATATTGATGAAATAATGGAAAAAGTGCAGATTGCTGATGTACGCAAGCGTTTAATCAAGAATCTTTCTAAAGGGTATCGTCAACGTGTTGGACTAGGAGCAGCTATGATCGGTAATCCTGATGTTCTGATTCTTGATGAGCCAACAGTGGGCCTTGATCCAAAACAGATTATCGAAATCCGCAACTTGATCAAAGAATTGGGGCAGTCACATACGGTGATTCTCAGCTCTCATATTCTTCCTGAAGTTAGTGCAATCTGCGAGCGGGTTATTATCATCAACCGCGGCCGAATCGTAGCAAGCGACAAAACCGAAAATCTGGCTACCAGTTTAGGTGGCGGCAAAGATATCTTAATCCGCATTCCTGGACATGCTCAACCTGCTCTTGATGTTTTGGCGAGTGTCAGTGGGGTCACTGATGTGAAGGTTGAGGGTGAACGGGAACCGAATACTACTGATCTGGTGATTAAAGCAGACCGGGACGTGCGTACCGATTTGTTTAATGCTTTTAGTAAAGCTGAACTGCCGCTGTTGATCATGAAACCGAACGATTTGACACTTGAGGAAATCTTTTTACAGATTACTCAAGATGCACAGGAGGGAATAGATCATGCTAGCAGTCTATCTTAAGGATTTATCAGCATATTTTCGGACACTCTCTGGTTATGTATTCATGAGTGTGTTTCTGTTAATATCCAGTGTTTTCTTTGTAATCTATAATGTTTTTGGCGCTAGTGCCAACTATAACTCTACATTAGGGGATATACTCTTCATTTTTATTCTGGTTACACCGATTCTCACCATGCGTTTAATGACTGATGAAGTGACACAGAAGACTGATCATCTTTTGTACACCTCTCCAATCTCCTTTGCTGATATAGTGTTGGGAAAATATTTCGCTGCGGTCACAGTTTTTGCAATCACACTTCTGATCACTTGTTTTTATCCGATTTCTTTGAGTTTTTTCGGAAAGATTGCTGTATGGGAAATAGTGGGAGCTACTATTGGCTTTTTCCTTTTGGGATGTGTAGCTATTGCTATTGGTCTGTTCATTTCTTCGCTTACCGACAACTTGATTAATGCCGCTATCGGTACTTTTGGCGCATTGTTAATCATTTTGTTTATTGATTCCGTCCGTTCCATCTATCCAGCGGAGCGGAACCCTAATGCTATCTTTGCTGCTGTCTTGGCTTTGGCAATTGCCTTATGGATTTACTGGCTGACACGTAACCTTCTAGCTGGCGGTATTGTTGCTATTGTTGGCTTAGGTGTGGTTGGATTACTTTATTGGCTGCAGCCACAAGTATTTGAAGGATTTGTGTACCATCTGCTGGGATGGTTCTCTGTGTTTTACCATTTTAATAACTTCAAGATGGGACTGTTGAGTCTGAGCTCGATAGTCTACTACCTAAGTTTTGCCTTTGTCGTTCTCTTCTTTACGATCCGGACCATTGAGAAACGTCGTTGGAGTTAAATTATTGGGGGGTAGAAATGCATGAGCAGTATGAATTGCTTTGGCAATGGCATCAAAGGCTTGCTGCGCGATCGCAAGTTCCGCTTAGGCAGCAGTTCGGCTTTGTTGACAGTCTTGGTTGTAACAATAGTTGTCATTGTCAACTTAATTGTCCGAAGTCTTGATTGGAGCTTAGACTTAACAGCTAACCAAATGTATTCATTATCCGAACAGACGCTGCAGGTTTTAGACAATCTGGAGCGTGATGTAAAGATCTATGCACTATACCGTACTGGTAACGAGAATTTGACAGTTTCGGAAATGATTCGCCGCTATACCCAGCATTCTAAACGAGTAAGTTTTGAAACTGTGGATCCAACCCTGAATCCCCAGTTTGTTCAAAAGTATAAAGGTGATGTAGAGCCGGAACTTGGCAGTATAATTGTTGCCAGCGGCGACAAATTTCGTGTAATCCCACCTGCTGAGTTTTTCAATTATACCTACAACTATTACTACGGGCAGGTGCCACAATCAATTGCGATCGAGCAAAAAATCACTAGTGCAATAATGTATGTATCCACTGATAAGGCACCAGTGATTTATCGCCTTGTGGGACACAATGAGTTAGATCTGCCCGCTAGTTTTACAGATTTGGCAAAACAGGAGAACTATACCATTGCCAATTTAGATCTGCTCACCGTGGAAGCTGTACCGGAAGATGCAGCAGTACTCTTATTGTACTCGCCCGAAAAAGACCTGACTGCTGAAGAGGATGAGAAGCTGCGCAGTTACCTAAATAAGGGCGGCAGGCTGATCATGTTCATTGATGTAGTTGCTGCTAGTAATCCAGTTTTGCAGGAACTGCTCACCAGTTATGGTGTGCGCATTGAAAACGCGTTGATTGTGGAAGGGGATGCTGGATCGCGGTTGTCGAATCCATTCTATTTAGTGCCAAAGTATCAGACACATGCCATCACTGAACCATTAACCTCCCAAGGCAGCTTGTTAGTGGTGCCCATGGCTCAGCCAATTACGATTTTACAGACTCGGCGTTCGACGCTCACCATTGAACCATTACTGAAAACAAGTAATAACTCATGGGCGAGAGATGATTTTTCGGATCAGTCGTTTGACCGCAGACCTGGGGATCCAGTTGGGCCTTTCAATGTTGCGGTCGCTATCACCGATGGTTATGACAATATCTACAGTCCTACTCCTGGTAAATTAATCGTTGTGTCAACTTCGGGATTGTTGTTAAGTCAATTTGATCAAGTCAGCCGTGGTGCTAACAGTGATTTTGTCATGAACGCAGTTAACTGGCTTTACAATGCTAAAGAGAATATCACTGTGCGACCAAAAGAGTTAAAGAGCAATTATGTGTCATTTACCTATTTCCATCAATTGCTGTTAGCTGCTATCTTCGTAATTGTTGTACCAGTAGTGGTATTCCTCACTGGTTTCATTGTTTGGACTAGGAGGCGTAACCTATGAAGAAGAAAATACAGTGGATCAGTTTAGTTCTGTGTTTGGTAATCCTTTTGGGGGTTTATTGGTACATCAATAGACCAGAACCCGAACCAGAGCCTACGGAAACTGTTGTAGATCTGTCCTTCTGGAAGTTGACCGAGGACGACATTGTCCGTTTACGTTTGATTAGCGATCAGGAAATTGTGCTGGCAAAAAACGACAATCAGTGGCAAGTGGTTGGATTGGATCCAGAACTGGTCGATCAAAGTCAAGTGACAACCGTGATTCGTCGATTCATCTCACTGACGGCAACTGATAAGTTCCAAGTAGACTCCGCAAACCTAGGTAATTACGGTTTAGCTCAACCGCGAGTCACGATTCAAGCAGAACTTAAGGATGGGAGCATTAAGACTGTGTATTTAGGCGATCGCCATCCCACCGCATACCTGTATTATGTGATGGCTGAAGGGGATCCCGCAGTATATACAGTCAACGGTATGTATGGGGTAGCATTTGAGTATAAGTACGCCAACTTCCGCAAGCGAGATTTGGCTCTGATTGATATGGCTAATTTGCAGCATTTATATATGCGCAGCAGTGATAAGGATCCAGTAGAAATTGTAGTTAATTCAAACCCATCGCCGTACTTGAAAGGAATGGATCGTCTGCTAATCGTACAGCCTTATGAAACACCGCTGCGTCTAGCGAATGTTGCCAACTATTCTGAATATACATTAGATGGCAGCAGTACTTTAACGCTGCGGGTAAAAGATTATATCGATCTGCATCCTGAGGATTTGGCGCAGTATGGGTTGGATCAACCACAAGGAGAATTATTGGTGGCTGATCAGAATACTTCAATCCATCTTTTGTTCGGTAATGATCGCAATGATCTAGAGGTCTATGCTATGTTAGCAGGAGGTCACGAGGTATTTTCGATTTATAAGAACCTAATCAAGATTCGTAATATAGATCCTTTCACTTGGTTGAACAAGTTTGTCTATGTGGCCATCATTGACGAAATATCTGGCGTGGATGTTGCTTGGGACGATGTCTATCATGAGTTACGGATTGAACGGGAAGAAGTAGTGGAAGAAGGTGACAATCCTCAGACCAAGATTGTCAATACATTTTATATTGATGGCCAACAAGCAAAAGAGCAGCCTTTCCGTCGCATTTATGGCACACTGATCGGACTACCAGTTGATGCTATCATTGATCAGGTACCTAATACAGAGCCGATTCTGAAAATAGTGTATCATCACGTTGATACAAGCAAAGAGCCTTTTGTTGTAGAATTTCTTCCATATAATCGGGATCTTTATGCCGCAAGGATTCAAGGAGTATGTGAGTTTGTTATTTCCCGGGAAAAAGTCGATCAAGCTATTAAAAGTATACCCGAGTTGATTATCACAGCTACCGCAACTGAATAACACAAAAAAAGTGCTCCCCTGCAAGAGATTGTTTAGTAGGGGAGCACTTTTTAACAGATAGTTTTGACTTAGCTCCAAATCAGCCAGGTCAATAGGTATCCTGTGAGTACCGCAGCCAGAGTGAACGGTACGGAGATCTTCATAAACTGACCAGCAGAGACTTCATGACCTTCTTTGCGTAGAATACCAATACCAGCAATGTTAGCTGAGGCTCCAATTGGTGTAATGTTGCCACCTAGAGTTGCACCAATTAACAAGCCAAAATAGAGAATGAATGGTTCAATGTTCATGGTTTGGGCAATACCACCTGCTACTGGCAACATGGTCATAACGTAAGGAATATTGTCGATAAAGGCAGAGAAGAGTACCGAAGCCCATACTAACAAAGTATAAATAACAAACAGGTTATCACCGCTAATTTTCATAAATAGATTAGCAATATCGTTGACTACGCCAGCTTTAGTAATACCACCAATGACAATGAATAAGCCCATTAACAGCAATAAAGTGAAGTAATCGATTTCTTTCAGTGTTTGGTTGGCGATATCGAGTTTTTTTGTTCTAATAAGGTTTTCCAAAATTCCAATTGCTAGTAGGCTCATGCAGATGATTCCATTAATCGTTTTCGGGGTATTGGGAATAAATGATGCAATAATCAAGAGAACCACCATTCCCACAAGCAAGATCGTGGGGAAATAATTGGTAACTTGAGTGCGTTCCATAGTGTGAATTGGTTCACTGTTTTTCCGGAAAACCAGAAGCAGTACTAATGTGGCAGCAATGGCACCAGCTTGTACAATCCAAAATAGGCCAAATTTTCCTTGGAAAAAGAAGAAATCCAAGAAATTCATGTTGGCATGTCCACCCAAAAGAATGGAAGTGGTATCACCTACTAAAGTAGCCGCGCCTTGTAAGTTGGAAGCTATGGAAATAGCAATAATGCTGGAGACGGGCGAGATATGCAGCTTCTTGGAAATATTGAGTGCTACAGGCGCGACCATTAGTACAGTAGCGACATTGTCAACAAAAGCGGATATAAAACCAGAAAATAATGACAAAGCAATAATTGCCCACTTAACATTTGGTGTTTTTTCAATTAAAATATCAGCGAGCCGTGCTGGCATTTTCGATTCGATGAACAGCGACACAATACCCATAGTGCCTGCAATCATCATAATGACGTTCCAATCGATAGCACTCAGTATTTCATCAACAGGCATGATGCCAAGAATTACAAAGATGGCTGCCGAACCAAGTGCAATATACGCCCTGATTTTAGGCAAGGCAAGTAAGAGAATATACGTGATGATGAAGAGACAAATAGCTATAATCTTTGGCGACATTATTAATTCTCCTTTACTTTTGTTATATCAGTATAAAGTATAGCATGTTAGAAAAATCGATACAATACGATTTAATACGAACCCGTAGTCTACGTATGGAAAAATTCGCATGATTGCAGGATTAGGCAGCCATATATTAAATTAATTTGATATGAGTATTGAGAATCAATATAAGGAGGAGCAAAATGCTGCGGAAAGTCTTGCTGTTGGTATTAATTAGCGCGGTAGCCTGCGGCTTTTATAACGCTGCAGCATGGGCGCAGTCAGCGGCTGAAGCACCACTGGTGCCGGATTTTACTTTGGATTCTAATGCGGGAAAACCAATATCCTTATCTGATTATGCAGGTCAAGTTGTGGTTTTGAACTTTTGGGCCAGTTGGTGCTCGCCTTGCCGCTCTGAAATGAACGAACTGCAGAAGTTGCATGACCATCTTACTGAAACACAGGAAGCAGTCTTACTCCTTCTCAGCCAGGTTGATGGAGTCCGTGAAACTAAAGAGAGTGCAGACAAATATCTTCAAGAAAATGGCTATACAATGTTAAACTTGTATGATACAGGGCTTGTTGGTTACTGGATTTTCGGTATTCCAGGGGTACCCACCACAGTGGTGATTGATCGTGAAGGAAGATTCCGCTCTTATGTAATCGGACCCACAGATTTTGCAACTATTATGAAAATGATTGGAGCTGTTCAATAATGCTGGGACAAATGCTGCCACAGGTAACAGTATCCATGTTTGGCTTAACCTTTGTTGAAGGATTGATGGCTTTTATCTCTCCTTGTCTTTTACCATTACTGCCTGTATATATATTCTATCTATGTGGCAACCAGACTGAATCGCGCCTAAAGTTGATCCTCAATAGTCTTGGTTTTATTTCTGGCTTTACTGTAGTATTTATTGCTCTGGGTGCGACAGCTTCTGGGCTAGGCAGTGTGCTTTCAGCTCATCGTCTTGGACTGCAGCGGGCAGCAGGGGTAGTGATGATTCTTTTTGGTCTGAACTATATAGAATTGCTGCCCATTCGTTTGTTAAGCCGTACTAGTAATTGGATAAAAAGTTCCAGACCAGCGACGCTGGGCACCAGCTTGCTTTTCGGTGCCGCATTTGCACTAAGCTGGACTCCGTGCTTGACTACGTTTTTAGGATCTGCGCTGCTGCTGGCTTCACAAGCTGTGACACTGTATCAGGGGATGGGGCTGCTGCTCATGTTTTCCCTGGGATTAGCCATTCCTTTTTTACTCACAGCTTTGCTGTGGGATAAGCTGCAGCGGACATTTGCCTGGATCAAAGCTAATTATCGCTGGATTAAGTTAATTTCCGGAAGTTTATTGATAATTGCCGGTTTGTGGCTGCTGTTAAACTAAATAGATTACTTCTGCCTGAGGCAGATAAGTGGCTAGTTCCTGTGTAAAGAACTCATTAACCTGAGCCATGAGTTCATCTGGATAAATATACTTGCCATAACCAAACTGTCCGTACTTATATTTGCGTTCCTTTTCATCCAAAGGAAGAGTAGAATTTGGAAATACTTTGGCAATATTATGCTTAGCACGCGTGGTAAAGCGGTGCGTAATCAGTTCGATACTTAGGTGGATATTCTGTGGTAGAGTTTGTGCCATTTTGATAATCAAATGATGATAATCTGCTTGCCATTTATCGTAAATGATGATTGGCGCAATTAGAAAACCAATAGGATAACCAGCAGCTGCAACCTTTGCCGCTGCTTGTAATCTGTCCTCTAGAGAATCAGTTCCTTTTTCGTACTGGTTAATAACCGGATCGGTGTTAAGTGAGAAACGGATTTCTGTATGACCATTGTGTTCTATGGTTAGTAAAGAGTCGATATCTGCGAATTTAGTTACAAAGCGGAATCGACCATATGGTTCTTGAGCAAAGAAGCTTATAGTATGTGCCAATGATCCCGAAAGGTACTCCACTGGTACCGGATCAGACGTAGCTGATCCCTCGAACTTTGTGATTTTTGGTTTTCGTTCCTCGATGTGCTGCTTGGCTGTGGCAAGGATTTCTTCCAGGTTTACATATACACGGTTTATTGGTTGGGGCCCTAATGTGGTTTGCAGATAACAATATTCACACAGCCCAGGACAGCTTGTAACTAGTGGTAGTTGATAGTGCGCAGAGGGTTTGCAGCCAGCGAACTTTAAAGTGCGGCGTACTCCCACTGCTAGATAAGATTTAGCTAGAATATACTTCTCTTTTGGTGATGTTGCTTTGATAGTGATGCGATTATGGGATGTAATCAATTCAATTGGGACGCCCATATCTGTTAGTTTGCGATGCAGCTGGCGGCCGAGGGGATAGTCTAATGCTTCAGATTCAAAAAATACTTTCTTAGGTATGAAGTGTCTGGGCATCAACGATCAATCCTTTTTTAAAGATCACTGCTAGTATGGGCGCGGTGACCTATAGATATGTACAAACTTGCAGGATTTACGTTTTTGTTAGCGTAATAAGAACACAGATAAACTATTTTTGATAAGGGTGAGTGGTAAATTGCAACGGCGAAAATTTGGTAAACTGGATTTCGAAGTGTCGCTGCTCGGATTTGGATGCATGCGGTTGCCTACTGTGTCCAATCCAGATCCCAATAGTGATGTTGGCAACATTGATGAAGCCAAGGCTGTGGCTATGATTCGTTACGCTATTGATCAAGGAGTCAATTATGTTGACACTGCGTATAATTATCATGATGGGAAAAGCGAAGTCCTGGTGGGCAAAGCGCTCAAGGATGGTTATCGCGATAAAGTCAATTTAGCCACCAAACTGCCTGTTTGGGCAGTAAACTCAGAGGAAGATTGCGATCGACTGCTTAATGAGCAATTGAAGAAATTGCAGACTGACCATGTGGACATGTATCTGCTTCATGCCCTAGGACGAGGAAGTTGGAACAACAAGGTTTTAAAGTATAATATGTTTAAGTTCCTTGACAAAGCTAAAGCTGACGGGCGGATTAAGTATGCAGGTTTTTCCTTCCACGATGATTTGGATGTGTTTAAAGAGATAGTTGATGCTTATGATTGGGACTTCTGCCAAATCCAACTCAATTATATGGATGATGAATATCAGGCAGGTGTGGAAGGATTACGTTATGCCAGCGACAAAGGCTTAGCTGTGGTAATTATGGAACCATTGCGCGGGGGCCGGTTGGTCAAGAATATTCCTGATGATGTCCAAGCTATTTGGGACCAAGCTCCAGTTAAACGCACCCCAGCTGAATGGGCTTTCCGCTGGTTAGCCAATTATCCTGAAGTTACGGTCATTCTTAGTGGTATGAGCACCTTCGATGATGTAGAAGCAAACATTGCCACTTTATCTGCAGCCACTCCCAACTCTCTAAGCGAAGAAGAGTTGGCAATTGTGCGCCGGGTTAAGGACATTTATAATCAGCGAATTAAAGTCCACTGTACTGACTGCCGCTACTGTATGCCTTGTCCACAGGGTGTGGCAATTCCTCACATTTTCAGCATCTATAATCATGCGAATGTTTATAACTTATATGGAGAAGGTAAGCAACACTATAGTCACTTGATAAGAGATAACAAGTCTGCTGATTTATGTGTTGAATGCGGCAATTGTGAATCCAAGTGTCCACAAAATCTGAGTATCATTGCATATCTAAAAGAAGCACATGCTGCTTTAAGTGAATGAATTAATGGATAGTGCAGGTAGCTTTCGAGGTTACCTGCATCTTTTTCAATATCCAAAATTAGTGGGGAAACGTCCCTGATTGTGCTAATATGATAATAGGGTCAGAATGAAAAAGGGGGAGTGAATGATCATGGAAGTTTCAGCTCAAAATCTGTTGTTTGCTTTCGCTGCAACCCTGCTGGCTGGCTTATCGACAGGCATTGGCAGTACCCTGGCTTTTTATGCAAAACAGACAGATAAAAAATTTCTCTCGGGAGCACTTGGTTTCTCTGCGGGTGTGATGATCTATGTTTCCTTTGTCGAGATTCTGATCAAAGCGCGGACTTCACTTACAGCTGTTTATGGGGACTTTAATGGATATTTACTCACACTTTTAGCCTTTTTTGGTGGTATTCTGGTAATTGCGCTAATCGATAAATTTGTTCCTAGTGGCGAGAACCCTCATAACATACGCGATGTCAACGAAATGAATAAAAGTGGTGAGGCGCAAGCTTTGGAAGAAAGGCAGCTGCTGCGGATGGGTTTGTTCTCTGCCTTAGCCATTGCTATTCACAACTTTCCTGAAGGGCTGGCAACGTTTATTGGAGCAATTCAGGATCCAACCTTAGGTGTGAGTATCGCTGTAGCCATTGCCATTCACAACATTCCCGAAGGAATTGCGGTTTCTGTACCGGTGTATTACGCTACAGGCGATAAAAAACAAGCGTTCCGCTATTCTTTCTTGTCTGGTTTGTCCGAACCACTTGGTGCCCTTGTCGGCTACTTTCTTTTACTGAGGTTTATCAGCGAGACGATGTTTGGCATCGTTTTTGCCATGGTAGCTGGTATTATGGTCTATATATCTCTTGATGAGCTGCTGCCGACGGCAGAGAAATATGGCTATCACCATGTTGCTATCTATGGTTTGGTAATGGGTATGGCTGTAATGGCTATCAGTCTGCTGTTATTTGTTTAATAAGGGGGAGCAGGAGTGCTGCTAAGATCCAAAGCGTATCAGGTTGCAGTTTGGATTTTAACGATCTTTGTGATTATTCTTGTAGGGCAACGTATTAGTTTCATCTTTCATCCATTGGTAGTACTGATCAAAACCATCTTTTTTCCCATGTTGGTAGCTGGCATTTTTTATTACCTTACCAACTCTTTGGTTGATGGGCTGACGCGGTTGAAAATCCCTCGTGTTGCAGCAATTCTTATTATCTATGTGTTATTCACGCTGGTTATTTTGTTTGCAGTTTTATATCTATCTCCAATTTTACAGCGCCAACTTACAGGTTTGATAACCAATTTCCCTCGCATTCTTACAGAGCTCGACAATCGTATCCAGGAACTACAAGACAGTACTATTTTTGCAGAGTTTGAGAAATTTGAGTTTATCCAAAAGCTAAGCAGGATCGATTATGTCAAAGTCGTTGATAGCTTAGTAGAAAAGTTATATCAAAACATTGGCAGCTTCCTTGGTTCAGTGGCGAGTTTTGTGGTAGTACTGCTTACTATTCCATTGCTGCTGTTTTATATGTTGAAAGATGGGCATAAAATCACTCCCAAGATTGTCAGCTTATTCCCGGATCAATATCAAGAGGAAGCTAGAGACGTGCTTTCGGAAATGAGCGACACAATTCGCTCCTACATTCAAGGCATGGTCATTGTTTGTCTGACAATTGGCGTGATGGTATATATAGGGTATTTAATCATTGGCTTGGATTACGCATTGCTGTTAGCGGCGGTAGCGATGATCACAAATATTATTCCTTATTTTGGGCCAGTAATTGGTACAATTCCCGCAGCCATCATTGCTTTGATGACTTCACCGTGGAAAGCAATCGAAGTCATCATCATCATGTTTATTGCCAACCAGTTAGAGAGTCATATAGTTGCGCCATTGATTATTGGAAAGAAGCTGAGCATCCATCCGGTGACCATCATTGTGGTACTGCTGACAGCGGGCAGTATTGGCGGAATTATGGCTGTTATTCTGGGGGTACCAGCATATGCAATTATGAAAGTAATTGCTACCCATTCTTATAGTTTTATCCGGAGGTTGATGAAGGAGCGCAACAGCGAAAAATAGAGATTGGAGAATCAGGCTATGGACTTGCAGCACTTTGAACAACTGAAACGGGATTTGACTCGGTTTATGATGATGTACAAATTCGCATTAGAGGAGCTCAACACACGAATTGATATACTAAAGCAGGAGTTCCAGTATATCCATGAATACAATCCTATTGAGCATATCACTTACAGAGTAAAAAGTCCCGAAAGTATTATGCAGAAAGTCATTCGCAAGCAAGTGCCATTTACGTTAGAATCAATCAGGGAAAACATTCGTGATATCGCTGGCATGCGGATTATTTGCTCGTTTGTTTCAGATGTGTATAATATTAAAGAGATGCTGGAAAAGCAATCGGATTTGGAGATAGTTGAATGCAAAGACTATATCCAGCATCCCAAGCCAAACGGGTATCGCAGTCTGCATCTGATCGTAAAAGTTCCAGTGTTTATGTCTGACTATCGCGAAAAAGTTTGGGCAGAGATTCAAATCCGCACTATTACTATGGATTTTTGGGCTAGTATTGAACACAAACTGAATTATAAGTATAATTATGATATTCCTCAGCCATTATTAGATGAGCTAAAGCAGGCAGCATTGGCGGTTGCTGAACTAGATGCCAAAATGGAAAAGATTAATCGGGATATCAACAACTATAAGGCTACAAGACTTGCACAGGCAGATATGGAAGAACTGCATCTAAATAGTGAGCGTTTCCGTTTACCTTTAGAGTTTCTCAGACGACTGTTAGATTCACAAGACAACTAACGATTTTAGTAACCTATCATTGGCATGCTGATGATAGGTTACTCTTTTTGCGATCATTGTTTAATCTTTGCTAATATCAGAATACCAGTTTAAATGCTCCTTGTATCCGCTCTCAATTACTTCCGCCATTGCTTCTGCTCTGAGCATCTGAACTAGGTATTCTGGTATTTATATATCGAGGGGTCAGCCCCCTCAAATTTAACATTTTATTTGTTGACAAAGGCGGAGCATAAATTTATACTTAATCAAAAAACGTATTTCTGCTCTTATCCAGAGAGGTGGAGGGACTGGCCCGATGAAACCCGGCAACCGGTGGTTAATGCCACAAGGTGCCAATTCCTGCTGGGATTTCCCAGAAAGATAAGAGGAGGATAGTTAATATTGTATATTAATTAACCTCTTCTTATGAAGAGGTTATTTTTTTAGGGATGGTGTGGCAGTGATTCAGCTAATCGATGTTTCCAAAACGTTTCATGGAGAAAAAGAGATTACCGCGCTGCAGAATATCAATTTGACGATACCCGATGGCCAAATCTTTGGTGTCATTGGCTTAAGTGGCGCTGGTAAGTCTACGCTTGTACGGTGTATTAACGGTTTAGAAAAGCCCGATCACGGACAGGTAATCGTCAATGGTGTTGATATCAATCGACTATCTACCAAGGAGCTTCGGGAGATGCGGAAAAAGATTGGAATGATTTTTCAACACTTTAACTTGCTTTCATCACGGACTGTGGCAGGCAATGTCGCATTTCCTCTGGAACTGGTGGGCATGAATAAGCAGGATATTAAACAGCGTGTAGAGGAGTTACTTTCCTTAGTTGGTCTGACAGATAAAGCACATGTCTATCCACATCAGCTTAGCGGGGGGCAGAAACAGCGCGTTGGCATCGCTCGGGCACTAGCCAATCAACCCCAGGTACTGCTGAGTGATGAAGCAACTTCGGCTTTGGATCCGGAGACTACTCAATCAGTTCTCCATCTGCTGGCCGAGATCAACCAACGGATGGGATTGACGATCATCTTGATCACTCATGAAATGGATGTAATTCAGTCAATTTGCGATCATGTTGCGGTAATCGAGCAGGGTCAGATTGTTGAATGCGGACCAGTAATTGAGGTATTTACCAAACCTCAAAGTTCAGCAGCGAAACGCTTGATTCACGGGAGCATTAATGTGCAACTACCGCGTGACTTGTTAGAACGTGTAGCCATGTCCGGTCAAAACAAGCGTGTTTTGCTGAAACTCAGCTTTACTGGCAGTACCACCCATGAACCAGTGATTGCGTCCATGCTGCGCACATGTGATGTGCAGGCTAACATCCTGTTTGGCAGGATTGATCAAATCAAAAGTATTCCCTTTGGCGTACTGCTTTTAGAAGTAAGTGGTGAACCGGAAGAAATAGAACGCTGTATGCGATTTATCGCTGACCAGCAGGTAGAGATGGAGGTGATTGCCAATGGTTAATAGTGTGATGTTCAAAACTTTGTGGCAAGCCACTTTGGATACCCTATACATGGTGGGGGCAGCGGTAGTAATCGCAGAAGCCATTGGTTTGCCAATAGGCATCCTGCTGGTAATTACAGATAAAGATCATATCTTGCCTAATCGCTGGATTAATTCACTATTGAACTTGATAGTGAATATTGGGCGGTCTATTCCATTTATTATCCTGCTTGTCGCTATTATTCCTTTTACGCGCTGGCTTATGGGTACATACATTGGTACTACAGCAGTAATCGTACCATTAACTGTCGCTGCAATTCCTTTTGTAGCCCGTGTTGTAGAGAGTTCGCTGCGGGAAGTAGACCCAGGAGTGATCGAAGCAGCTCAGGCCATGGGTGCCTCACCATGGCAGATCATTATCAAAGTGCTGCTGCCTGAGGCCCTGCCCAGCTTAGTTCTAGGCTTTACCTTGACTGCTGTCAACTTAGTTGGCTACTCAGCGATGGCAGGTACTGTGGGTGGTGGAGGTTTAGGTGATGTTGCTATTCGCTTTGGTTACCAGAGATTTCGCGCTGATGTAATCGTCTATACCGTGATTATTCTTGTGGTGATCGTCCAGTTATTGCAAATGCTAGGTAATTGGCTGGCTAAGAAACTAGCTAAAAATTAAATTAAAATAAAGGAGGAAGTTTGCATGATCAGAAAATGGTTTATTATTGCAAGTATCTTACTGGTGGTGTTCAGTGGTCTTTGTGCTGCCGAAGAAGTTCTTCGTGTCGGTGCCACACCTGTTCCCCATGGTGACATCTTGCTGCAGGTTGTCCCACTTCTGGCTGAGCAGGGGATTAAGTTAGAGATTATCGAGTTTACCGACTACATACTTCCGAACATCGCTCTTAACGATGGTGAAATTGATGCTAACTTTTTTCAGCATGTGCCTTATTTACAAACATTTAATCAAGATCACCGGATGAATTTGGTGGCTGTAGCTAACATCCATATTGAGCCGCTGGGTTTGTACAGCAAGAAAGTTGCTAGTGTCTCAGAGCTGCCCAAAAACGCTACTATTGCTATCCCGAACGATCCTACCAATGGTGGGCGTGCCCTATTGTTGTTGCAGAGTGCTGGTCTAATCAAAGTCGATCCAAAAGCGGGAATTACACCGACCATTTTCGACGTTATCGAAAACAAAATGAATCTGAGATTTGTGGAAATTGAAGCTGCTCAGCTTGCCCGCACTTTAGATGACACTACCGCAGCGATAATCAATGGTAATTATGCTCTGTTAGCCGGGCTAGTACCAACACAGGATGCCATCTTTTTAGAAGGTGCTGATTCTCCCTATGTAAATGTGCTTGCAGTACGTGCAGACCGCGCTGATGATCCCAAGATTCAGAAACTGGCTGAAGTACTACGGAGCGATGTGGTACGAGATTTTATCTTAAACCAGTATAATGGCAGTGTGGTGCCAGTATTCTAAAACTAGTGATCAAAAAAGGGAATGTCATATCATGACATTCCCTGCTGCCCATCTAGCTGAAAAGCTCTTTGCCAATGGTTTCATTGATTTCATTCATTTTTCTGCCAAATGCTTCTTGCGCTTTAATTAAATTATTCAATGTAAGATTCGATCTGATCTTTGCTTCCAATAAGCGCAGCTCCTGAAAGAGTTCCACAGTTGGTTCCTTGCCTTCCATCTGTAACAGGTAGATTTGCTGCTGTTTTTCCTGCATTTGCTTTACCAAATCTTCCGCAATTGGATCGAGCTTCAATCTTGTTTGTGCCGATGTCAGGTTTTTATACTCCTCAGTTTCTTTTAACAGTTGGGCAAGCTCTTTAGCCTTTTCTTCCAGTTTCAATCAGTGCACCTCCAAAAATTATTCCTTTACCACTTCTCTACCTATAAAGCATTTTCCTTTTTACCTTAAAACTTTATTTGCGCAGTTTCACCCATACTGTATTCCAGTATACTGTTTTGGTAAGAATGATGAGAGCAAAATAGATGAATATGCTAATGATGATTGCAACAACGGTTGCAATCAAGACGTGAATATTGTATAGCAGCAATGTATCATAAGTAAATTGAGTGAATAGAGCACTGACTATCCCAATGCTGATTATCTTAAATACATCACTGAATTTAAAGCAAGCGCCAATGTAACGGTAGAGAGCCAGGTAATGGAAAACAGTTTCGAGGACTACAGATAGACTGAACGCCAAGGCCACCCCATAAATACCCAATTGGAGCTGAGCTGTTAGCGGGTAGATCAGTGCTAAACTAATACATTTGGGAATGATGTTATTTAGCATAGCTGTAGTTGCATGACCTAAACCTATCAGTGAAGAAGACATTGGTGAATGGAAATATTGAAAAAGATAAAAAGGCGCTGTCAACCTCAACAGTCCTGCAGCCTCTGGTGCCTGGTAGAAAATTGTCAAGAACTGATCAGCAAACAAAAACAAAATAACACTACTGGGTACGCCAACGAGGAGTGAGATGCGTACTGCTTGCGATACACGTTTATTCACCAAAGCAGTATTGCGTTGAGAAGTGGCTTCGCTTATGGCTGGCACCAGGGCGACGGCTAAGGAATAATTGATGAATCCAGGAAAAAATAACAAAGGAAAGACGTACCCAGTCAACATGCCAAACTGCTCTGCAATTGCTGTGGAGTCGAGACCGGTCTGTAGTAGGCTTTTGGTAATGATCATGGGCTGAATAGTCCTTAAAAGTGAGCGAAAGAATTGGTTGCCAGTTTGGGGCAGACCAATTTGCAACAACTCAATGACATCCACCTTTGAGCGGGGTATACCTCGCAAGATTTTTGTGGCGCGCAGACGAGCCGATGTTGTTGGCTTGAAAAGTATGCCGAGATATAACAATGAAGCCAGTTCACCTAAAACACTAGCGACAATCGCTCCTGCAGCGGCATACTCAATACCGCGATCGGCTAACATTTCTACCAGAACATAAAGAAAAACAATCCGTACTATTTGTTCGATTACTTGTGAGATTGCCAGTGGATTCATGTTCTGCCGGCCTTGAAAGTACCCACGCAATACACCTGATATAGCTAAAATTGGAATTACAGGGGTCAAAGCCATCAAGGAATAATAGGCGCGCTGATCCGCTAAGAACCTCTCTGCAATGATTTTGCCAAAACCCAGTATACCCAAAGTTAAGACAGCAGCAATCGTACAGGTGATGCTTAGAGCAACCATGAGCACCCGTTTTATTTTTACCTCATCATGCACACTCTCAGCTTCCGCGACTATTTTCGATACAGCTACTGGAAGTCCTAAGGTGGTGATTGTCATCAATAGCCCCATAAATGGTGAGACCATCATTTGCAAACCAATTGCTTCAGCTCCAAGCAGCCGAGACTGAATAATCGTCGTGGCAAACCCCAAGATTTTCGTAACTAGACCAGCCGCTGTGAGCACAAAAGCACCTTGAAGTAATGATTGCTTGCGCACGCTATCACTTCCTATACATCTACAGTTAGTAAATGTATATGCAGTAATATAGCAAGATAGATTAGAGAATTGGATTGCTGTTGACATTCATTTGTGTTTGACTTATGATCAACATATAAACACCCCACCCGGGTAGGGTACACGAAGGAGTGAAGCTATGTGCAGAAAAAATTCACTGTAACAGGCATGTCATGCTCTGCTTGTGCTGCAGCGGTGGAACGTAGCGTCAAAAAAATAGATGGAGTTCAATCTGTTAATGTCAACTTATTGGCGCAAAGTATGATAGTGGATTTTGATGCCAATGTCACTAATGTAGCGGCAATTATACAGGCAGTCGAACAAGCTGGTTATGGTGCTTATGAACAGGTAACCATGTCAGCTGCCAGCCAAAAAGAGGACAGCCAGCCTGTTAACCCAGCAGCGCAAGAAGCCTTAGAACTAAAACATCGACTGATTGTTTCGTTCGTGTTTTTAATACCATTAATGTATATAGCGATGGGACATATGTTGCACTTACCCTTGCCGCGTTGGCTGGATGGTACAGAAAATGCTGTCACTTTTGCTTTTCTGCAGTTTTTACTGACACTGCCAATTGTCTATGTAAATCGGAAATACTACCAAGCAGGCTTCAAGAGTTTGCGTAAACGCAATCCAAATATGGATTCTCTGATCGCCATTGGATCTGCAGCCGCTATCCTTTATGGGATTATCGCCATTTTTCGGATCGGTTATGGCTTGGGACACCATGAGCATGCAATAGTTCACCAATATATGATGGACTTATACTTTGAAACAGGGGCAATGATCTTGACTTTGATTACTCTAGGAAAGTTCTTAGAGGCGCGGAGTAAAGGGAGAACTTCTCAGGCGATTGCCAAACTGCTCGATTTAGCACCAAACAGGGCTGTGGTGATCCGTAATGAGCAAGAAATGGAAGTCCCAGTAGAAGAGATTGTTGTTGGTGATGTTGTGGTTATCAGACCAGGGCAGAAGATCCCAGTCGATGGTGTCATTATTGAAGGCAGCTGTATTATTGATCAATCAGCATTAACGGGAGAAAGTATCCCTATCGAGAAGACTGTTGGTGATCGGGTGATTTCAGCTACCATAAATAAAAGCGGATTTATCAAGTTCAAGGCAGAAAAAGTGGGTAATGAGACAACCTTAGCCCAGATTGTGCAGTTGGTGGAAGCAGCTGGTACTTCCAAAGCACCAATTGCCCGTTTAGCTGATCGCATCAGTGGTATTTTCGTACCAGTTGTTATGATTATTGCGGCTGCTGCTGCGGGAATCTGGCTGCTGTTAGGAGCAGCTCCAGAATTTGCTTTATCCGTTGGGATAGCGGTACTGGTTATTTCTTGCCCCTGTGCTTTAGGATTAGCGACACCAGTGGCTATCATGGTGGGCACAGGCCAGGGCGCATTGCATGGTATTTTGATTAAATCAGCAGAAGCTCTAGAAATAGCTCACACAGTGGATACTGTTGTCTTGGACAAAACAGGTACGATCACCGAAGGAAAACCACGAGTTACTGACGTAATCACAGCCCCTGGAGTGATAGAAAACGAACTATTAACAATCGCTGCTTCTATCGAAAAACCTTCGGAACATCCGCTAGCAGAAGCATTGATGGAGAAAGCGCATTCACTAGAATTAGCGTTGAAACCTACAAGCGATTTTTCAGCTATTACCGGAAAAGGCATCGTAGCGACTATTGACGGTGTGCAGTATATTGCTGGAAATGTGGCTATGATGGAAGAATTCGCTATTCCAACTGCTGACTGGCAACAACATCTGGATGCACTGGCCGAGGCAGGCAAGACACCTTTATTGTTTGCTTCTCAAGAGCGAGTGCTTGGAATAGTTGCTGTTGCAGATGTAATAAAGCCTACAAGCCAAGCAGCAATTGACGAGTTCAAGGCCATGGGGATTGATGTAGTGATGCTTACCGGAGATAACCGGAAAACTGCTGAAGCAATCCGAAAGCAGCTTGGTTTGAATCAAGTCATTGCCGAAGTTATGCCACAAGACAAAGAAAGCACGATCCGCGCTTTACAAGCTCAAGGCAAGCGTGTAGCGATGATTGGTGATGGTATCAATGATGCGCCAGCACTTGTCCGAGCTGATGTGGGAATTGCAATTGGCGCAGGGACAGATATCGCCATTGAGTCAGCTGATGTAGTGTTAATGCGCAATGATCTTTTAGATGCAGTAGCTGCTATTCAGCTGAGCAAAGCCACATTAAGAAATATCAAGCAGAATTTGTTTTGGGCGTTCTTTTACAATTCACTGGGAATTCCTCTGGCCGCAGGAGTGTTCTATACACTCCTTGGTTGGAAACTTAGCCCTATGATTGGCGCAGCAACCATGAGTTTAAGTTCAGTTTTCGTGGTCACTAATGCATTGCGGCTAAAGATGTTTCAGCCTAAGTTCAGGGAAAGCAAGGAGTAGATGTTATGCGATCAGATCGGGAAAACGTGGTACGGATGCTCAAAACAGCTCGTGGACAAATCGATGGCTTGTTGAAAATGGTGGAAGAAGATCGCTATTGCATCGATATTTCCAATCAAATCTTGGCAGTTCAGGCGATTCTACGCGCCGTGAACAAAGAGATTCTGCATGGTCACCTAAGTCACTGCGTGAAAGAAGCCTTTTCCACCCAAGCAGCCCAGGACAAGATTGATGAGGTAATGGCCTTAATTGATAAGATGCTCAAGTAGCTGTGCTGTTGCTTTTCCGCAGTAAATTGATTATAATAAAAATGATTATATAGATATAAGCGATGACCAGGGCAAGTACCTTGTCAGCACTTTATCAGAGAGCTGGTGGATGGTGTGAATCAGCAAAGTGGTGCAGGGGAATGGGCCTGGGAGCTGTTTACCGAAACCTGTTGGGAGTAGGCTAAACCGGCAGCCACCGTTATCAGGCATAGAGGGAGTTAAAGCTGTTGCTTTAACTAACTAGGGTGGTACCGCGAGATCAACTCGTCCCTATGGGACGAGTTTTTTTAATTCTGAAAACGAACAGGAGGAGAAGATATGCAGCGGGTTTTTTCAGGTATTCAACCTACTGGCACGATTCACATTGGCAATTACCTGGGAGCAGTGAAAAACTGGGTTAAACTCCAAGATCAATACGAAAGTCTCTTTTGTGTTGTGGATTATCACGCTATCACTATTGAATATGATCCAGCCAAATTGCCAGAACGTGTATTGGACTTAGCTGCTACGCTGCTTGCAGCAGGAATTGATCCAGAAAAGGCTACACTGTTTGTGCAGTCAACTGTACCAGAACATACTGAACTTACCTGGCTATTAACGTGCATTACTTCGATTGGTGCGCTAGAAAGAATGACGCAGTTCAAAGATAAGTCAGAACGGCAAAAAGGTGGAGTTTATGCGGGATTAATGAATTACCCCATTTTGATGGCAGCAGATATCCTGATTTATAAAGCTGAGTTTGTCCCTGTAGGAGAAGATCAACTGCAGCATCTAGAATTAACTCGGGAGATAGCTCGCCGCTTTAATACGTTGTTTGGTGAGATATTGCCAGAACCTCAACCACTGCTCACCAAGACAGCTAGGGTGATGGCTCTCAATGACCCAACCAGCAAAATGTCAAAAAGTATTGAGGGCAGCTATATTGCCATTGATGATTCTGATGAGGTAATCCGCAAAAAGATTCGCCGTGCTGTGACTGATCCAGGCCCACTGAGCAGCGAAATGGGACCAGGAGTCAAAAATCTATTTACTTTGCTGGAAGCCTTTGCTGATGCAGAGACAGTTTCCCACTTCCATCAAGAGTTTGCCAATCAGACACTCCGTTATGCTGACTTGAAGCAAGCTTTAGCTGAGGCTATTGTCACAGCTTTGGCACCAATTCGGGAACGGAAAATGGAGATCTTGTCGCGGCCCCAAGAACTAGAGCAGATTCTCTTAGCCGGAAGAGATCGTGCACGAGTTTTAGCACAGCAGACCCTAGGTGAAGTCCGAGAAGCTATGGGCTTTAGAATGCCAGTCAAGTAAGAAAGGAACGTCATTTAATGGATCTTCCAGCAGAACTGCGAAAAGCACTGGAGATAGAACTGGGAAATCAGTCTCCAGCGGCATTATCCAAAGCAGCAGCTGCTCTCTCACTTCGATACCGTCATCAGCACGCTGATGGAAGATCTTTATTACACAGCATCAACGAAATTCAAGCCTATGCAGCTTTTCGGATGCCGGCCACTTATGCTGCTGTCCATGCTGTCTTGGAACAAGTGCGGGCAGTTCAAAAGTTTAATCCGAACTCACTGTTGGATATTGGGACAGGTCCGGGTACGGTAATGTGGGCGGCTGCAGAACTGTATCCGGATTTAAAGACGATTATCTTGATCGAGCGAGAATCAGAGATGATTGCATTGGGAAAGAGATTAGCAAAACATAGCACGCGACCAGTGATGCAGCATGCGCACTGGGTCCAGGCAGATGTTACCCGGGATTGGAAGGTGCCAGTGGCTGATTTGGTTACGGCTGCTTATGTTCTAGGTGAACTTGATCCTAAGGATCGCCAAGCATTGGTTCAACAATTGTGGCAAGTTACCGCAGGAACTCTGGTACTGATTGCTCCAGGTACACCTGGTGGTTTTGCCTGTATACGCTCTGCGCGGGAGCAGTTGTTAGCTGCTGGTGGTGTGGTTGTGGCACCCTGTCCCCATAATCTGGAATGCCCAATAGTGGGTGATGACTGGTGCCACTTTGCTCAACGAGTGGCTCGTACCCGGCTGCACCGGCAGCTGAAAGCAGGTGATCTTGCTTATGAAGATGAAAAGTACGCTTATCTGGCAGTATCCCGTCAGCCCGGAGCAGCTGTTTCAGGTAGAATAATCCGCCATCCTCAAATCCGTAAAGGTCATGTGACCTTGAGTGTGTGTGAGGCTGCAGGGATCAGTTCACGCACCATCAGCCGGAAAGATAAAGAGTTATATCGCCAAGTCAAGAATCTCAAGTGGGGTTCAATATTTCCAGGAGAAGCAAGCAATGATTGACTTGCTTCTTTTTTTGTCGTTTTATTTGCAAAAATATTGTGAGTATATCGTTATATAAGTATTATGACTTTTGGCAGGAAATGCATATTTCATAAGCGAAATAATAAATATAAGATTTATCGGCAAAATACGAAAAAGGAGTGTTTGCATGGCTACTGTCGACATGAGTGCTCTCTTTGCAAAGCTCACTGGTAATGAAACAGCTGAGGAACTGCGCACCATGCTTGAATGGGAACGACGTGTATTGAAAGCTATCATTAATTACCTACCAAGTTCGGTTTATGTTAAGGATAAAGATGCTAGAAAAATCTTGGCGAACAAGATTAATATTTTACAAGCTGGATTTACTCGTGAAGAAGATGTCATTGGCAAGACTGATTTTGATATATTCCCACGGTATCTAGCCGAGAAGTATTATGAAGATGACTGTAAAGTCCTCAAGCATGGACAGTCGATCACCAATCTAGAAGAACAGGTGATTAGTTCTGATGGAAAAGAAGTATGGCAGATTACCGAAAAATACCCGTTTAGGGACGATGAAGGTAATATTATCGGTTTGATTGGTTTTGGTCATGATATCACCAGCAAGAAGCAGCTTGAGCTAGAGAATGCCTTGGCGGCACAAAAAATCAAAGAACAGCAGGATATGGTCGAGCAGATGATTATGGACTTATCAACTATACCTTCAAAAATTGGTAATCTTGTCGATGGTATTGCCCACATATCACGTCAGACCAAAATGGTGGCTATTAATGCCGCTATCGAAGCAGCGCGTGTCGGGGAATATGGCCGTGGTTTTGAAATCGTTGCCAGGGAAGTTGGGGAGTTATCTGACCAGTCCAGTAAAGCTACCAATCAAGTTCGTGAAGCGATCGAAGAAGTAAATTCATTGGTCCAAAAAATACTGCAGCTCTGGGAAGAAGTACGCCAAGATATGTAAGGCATGTTTAGTATAAGGGCCTAAGGTTGAGTCTTAGGCCCTTGTATAGTATAATTGTAAAGTAAGATTTGATCAGAATTGAGGTGGCGGAGTTGCATAATCGCCGTAAGGTCATGCAGATCTGTCTTGCCTGTGTGGTCTTGGCTGTTTTGAGTTATGGTTCTATAGAACTTGTACCCAAGATCACAGAGTTAGCCAGCGACCTCGAAAGATTTCGCCGTGTAATTCTCTCCTATGGCCATCTGGGGGTTTTAATATTTATTGGTATACAGATTTTACAAATCGTTGTTGCTGCCATTCCTGGTGAAGTGATCCAGATTGCTGGTGGTTACATATATGGAACTGAGCTTGCGACTTTGTATCTGCTGACTGGTATGATTATCGGTACATTTGGAGCTTTTGGATTATCCCGTCTAGTGGGGTATCCTCTAGTAAGGTTAATGGTTTCAGCAGATAAGCTTATCTACTTTCGTTCTTTGATGACGAGCAGTAAGGCCAATCTAGTGCTCTTTTTCCTTTTCCTTGTTCCTGGTCTGCCAAAGGATGTGCTGACGTATGTTGGCGGACTGACTCCAGTTAAGCCACTCAGTTTTGTACTTGTTACGACCATTGCCAGAATTCCAGGAGTGTTTCTTTCGGCTTACTTGGGGGAAAACTTGCTGGAAAGAGATTATACGACAGTGATTGTTATTAGTGTGATCGCTGTTGCACTGTTTGTTTTTGGCTTAATCAAGCGTGAACTGATCCTTAACCTGCTGCAGCGGATTAGTCATGCTCTACAAAAGCATAAGAAATAACTAGACACGAGGTGGGATCATGGAAGCAAAGCGAGTAGCAGCAGAGAGAGCAGTTGACTTTATATCAGAGGGAATGACAGTGGGATTAGGTACAGGGTCGACCGTGTACTATGCCATCCAAAAGTTAGGCAGGCGGGTACAAGCAGGACTAAACATTCGCGCGGTGGCTACCTCTGTACGCTCAGAAGAACTTGCTCATGAACTCGGTATCAAGTTAGTTCCTTTTGCAGAAATTGACAGTATTGATATCACCATTGATGGTGCAGATGAGGTTGATCCTCAATGGAACTTAATCAAAGGGGGAGGAGGAGCGCTGCTCCGAGAAAAAATCGTAGCTGCTGCCAGCAAGCAGTTTATCGTCATCGTGGATGAGAGTAAGGTGGTCAACCAGTTGGGCAAATTTCCTCTCCCGGTTGAGGTCATTCCATTTGGGTGGGAGCTGACTGTTCGTAAACTTACACAGATGGGATTGAATCCTCAAATGAGAATGGATGGCAATAATCCTTACATAACTGATAATGGGAATTATATTTTTGATTGTCATATAGGTGCCATTCCCAACCCCGCCCAGTTGCATGAACAGATCAACCGGGTGGTGGGAGTCGTTGATAATGGACTTTTTGTTGGTTATGCTACGAAGGTAATAGTTGGCCATCAAGATGGTTCAGTGAAAGAATTAACCGCACCTTACAAAGCTTAAGAAACAGCATACAGCCCTAGAGAAGTAGTTCAGATCTCTAGGGCTGTGTTTTATGTTATGCTTTTTCCCGGTTGAAAAGGTCGTAGAGTATTGGTACCACAAGCAGTGTCAGCGCTGTTGCATAAGTCAAACCACAGCTGGCCGAGATAGCCATTGGCTGGATTAGCTCTGTACCTACACCTACGCCCAGACTCATAGTTGAGAGACCAAGAATTGTGGTCAGTGCAGTCATAAGGATCGGCCGCAAACGAATCACACACGCTTGAACAATTGCTTCACGTTTAGTAAGTCCATCGCGGCGCAGGTTGTTGATGTAATCAATTAAAACAATACCATTATTGACTACTACACCAGCCAAGACAATTAAACCAATAAAGGCCACTATGCTCAGTGGATAACCAGCGAAAATCAAACCCAAAAAACCACCAGTAAAACCAAGTGGTATGGTAAACATAACGATGAATGGTGAGAATAGTGATTGAAACTCAGCAACCATCACCAGGTAGATGAGAATAACTCCTACGACCAGTACCAGAAACAAATCATCAAACGACTCTTGGATTAGCAGTAGTTCACCGCTGTAATCAATTGAATATCCTTCAGGAAGCTGATAATGCTGAAGTTTACGGTCGATTTCCCGGCTGACGATTCCAACGTTATATCCATCGGCTACTGAACCAGTTACTGTGACAGTCCGCTGATGGTTCTGCCTCATAATGGAGGTAAACCCTTCAGCTGTTTCAATGGTAGCAATATCACCTAATAAAACTGATTCACCTAAAGGTGATTCAATCTGAATATCCTTCAATGTCTCTACAGACAGCTGATTTTTGCTTGGATCATCTTTCACATAAACAGCATAATCATCCGTACCAATGGTTAGAGTAGTAGCTGCTTTATTAGAACCTAAACGCTGATTGACTGTGAGCAGTACTTGCCCGACTGTTAAGCCTTTGGCGATACTCTTTTGCTTATCCACAGTAATACGAAATTCCGGTGCTGTGTCTTCCAAGCCATCCGAAACCTCGATTGTTCCTTCTGTCTCAGCGACGATCACTGCAACATCACGTGCAATCCTTTGTAGAGTATCAAGCTCTGGCCCGCGGATATTGATAGCAATATCACCACCGCTCAAAATACTCAGATCCAAAGAGGATTCACTCACAGTTATTTCGGCGTTCACATTAGAGGTGCGCTGGCGGATTTCTTCAGCAATCGCCATACTGGTACGCTGGCGTTTTTCTTTTAGCAGCAGATAAAAGGATAAAGTGTTTTCTTCGGACTTACCTATACTCAAGCCAATGCTGGAAAGCGGACTGCCTAAAGAAACACCTATAGTGTCGATATCATCAATCGTCCGCAGAATCGCGGTGATCTCATCCGCTGAAGCAATAGCGTCAGCAAACGTGGCATCACTAGGTAAAGTAACTTGCATCATGATTTGACCTGTATCAGCAGTTGGGATAAACTCGGTACCCATTTGCCACATGCCAAAACAACTGACAGCAAATAGGATAACTACCCCTACTAATACAGCAGCACGATGATTTAACGACCATTGGAGAATGCGCGAATAACGTGTTTTCAACCGTTCAGTGAAACGGTTTTCCGTTGGTATCTTTGTTCCCAGGGAGCGAGAAGCCATCATTGGTACGAACGTCAGAGCCACCAGCAGACTGGCCGTGAGAGAGTAAGTAATCGTTAATCCCATGTCGCTGAAAATCTGCCGTGTCAATCCTTGGGTGAAGACTATAGGTAGGAATACCGCAATCGTAGTCAAGGTGGAAGCGGTAATGGCACCAGCCACCTGCTTAGCGCCAGCAACTGCTGCTTCTTTTGCTGACTTGCCTTCGCTGCGTAGACGGTAAATATTTTCGATAACGACAATGGAGTTGTCAACCAGCATGCCTACTCCCAACGCTAACCCGCCAAGAGAAATAATATTAAGAGTTATTTTGCTAAAATACATTAAAACAAAGGTGGTAACTATACTGATTGGGATTGAGACGGCTACTACTAAGGTTGGTCTGAAACTCCGCAGAAATAGAATAAGAGTCAATACTGCCAAAATGCCACCGTAAATAATGTTTGAGACGATGGAATCAATGACCATGTCTATGTAAATACCTTGATCAAATAGTGAAGTAACTTGTAGATCTGGATACTTATTATTCAAGGTTTTTGTCCGCTCGCGGATTTTGCGCGCAATTTCGGCAGTTGAATAATCCGTTTGCTTCTGAATGATGAGCATTACTGCTTCTTCACCGTTGAAACGGGTATAAGTTTTACCGGTATTGTTGATTAATTCAATATCTGCTACATCCGCAAGGGTGATTGGCTTGAGATTTGGTATTGGTAAACTCACCAGTGGTAAGTGCTGCAATTCTTCAATACTGCGGATTCGGTCTCCAACGCGCACCAGATAGGTAGTGTCATGCACTTGGAGGTACCCAGCTGGCATACTGATATTCTGGCCTTGGAGTATGGCGCTGATCAGTTCTGGGGTGACCTCTATGTTCTGCAATTGTGACAAGTCTAACCCATATTGCTGTAACATAGTCGTTAAGTCCATCTTAGGCATAAAGAGATTAGGCAAGAACAGTGCCGATTGCACTATTTGTTCGAGTTTGGCTTTTTGTTGATCGATTTTCGATTGATTCAACGTAACATGAATCTCTTTTTGCGATAAACCGGTGGCTGAAACTGAAGCCACTCCCAGGATCTTTTGGTATTCTGGTATCACGGTATCCTCAATAAATTTGCTGGCTTCGGCAACTGATTGTCCGCGGACAGCAACTGATAGGACCGCTACTGGCAATAAGTTGGGATTAATACGCATAATCATAGGGGAAGTAGTATCTTTAGGCAGATATGCAGTGATCAAATCCAATTTTTCACGGATCTCTACTACTGCTGCATCCATATCGCGCATTTCACTAAACTCGAGCATGACCATGGAAACGTTTTCGGAAGAAAATGAATATACATTTTGAATATCGCTTAATGTGAGCATAACCTGTTCAATGGGTTGTGACACGCTCATTTCAATAGTCTCTGGGCTAGCTCCAGGATATGCAGTGATGATTACAGCGATGGGCAGGTTGATATTTGGCAGTAGATCAGTGGTAGTGTTGTATACGGAAATTGCACCAAGGATGAGGATAATGATGATACCTACAATAATCGTATACGGTTTTTTGACACTAAACTCCGCCAGCAATTTTTCCACTCCATTCTTTCTTAAATTTAAATTTTATGATTATTGCTCAGGATAGATCACCAATTCCATGTTATCACGCACAATTTGATTGAATTTGGTTAATCCCGTGTAAATATCAATCAAATCTTGCTCGGGAACGCCATGGAAGGTTTGGAAAATAAAATCACGGAATTTTTGTTCAATGATTTCCGCGATCTGTTTATGTTGATCTACCAATGAGATGGATACAATCCGTCGGTCGTATGCGGATCTTTTGCGTTCGACAATATTTATTCGTTCAAGACGATCAATAATACCACTGACTGTACTTTTAGATAATCCCATTTTCTTGCTGATATCAGAGATACTTAATTCATCATGTTCTTGTAAGAGCACAATCAATGATATTTGTGGGATACTGAGCTGATAATGGTTAAAATAAGATCGCAGCAATGTTTCCAGATTTTTCCTTACGTCTTGCAGCAAATCAATGATCCGCTTAGGCAGCTGGCTGTCTTTTTCCACATTAGTCCACCTCCTTTACTACTATGGAAATATTTCGCATGCGAATCATTTTATTTTAGTATAGTTTGACAAAAAATCTAGGTTTTTGTCTGCAGGAAAACCTTTCTATTGCACGAAAAGATAGAAATTAATGTTAATTTGCGTGATCATTGGTATATAAATTGATGATCACGTTTAAATTAAATGAAAGAGAGGGAGGTTACACAAATGAAGAGTTTAAAAGGTACGAAAACAGCTGAGAACTTGCTTAAAGCCTTTGCTGGAGAAGGTCAAGCTCGGAACAGATACACCTATTATGCATCGATTGCTGATAAGGAAGGGTATAAGCAAATTCGCAACATTTTTATCGAGACCGCGGACAATGAAAAAGAGCATGCTAAGCGGTTCTGGAAGTTTTTACTAGCTGGTTTTGGTGATGAGCTGCCCACACATGTAGAGATTACCAATGCTTCATATCCGGTAGCTCAAGGTACTACGTTGGATAACCTTAAGGCAGCAGCTGCTGGCGAAAATGAAGAATGGGAGCACATGTATCCTGAGTTTGCCAGAGTGGCTGAAGAGGAAGGTTTCCCAGAAATCGCTGCTGTTTTCAAGTATATTATTGAAGCAGAAAGACGCCATGAGATTCGTTTCTTGAAACTAGCAGAGAACATTGAAAATGGCAAGGTATTTAAGAAGGATCAACCAGTGTTGTGGAAGTGTACCAACTGTGGCTACATTCACGAAGGGCCAGAAGCGCCAACTACTTGCCCAGCTTGTGCACATCCTCAAGGATTCTTCGAAGTCTTCAAGGAAACCTACTAAGAGCAAAAAAGAGTCCTACCCGCCACTGTTGGGGGTAGGACTTTTTCTGTTTTAGGCTGGTTGGTCAGCTGGTTGAAAATGAATGATAATACCTTGGTCGTGGAAATTGCGATCCTTGATCAGAGTGGTGGTACAGATGACGTGCTGAGGTGATTGACTGTGCAGTGGCGTGATTTCCAACGTAAAGGTGTAGTTGCTTAAACCTTCCCGTACTGTTTTCTGGATATGGCTGATGATTTCATGATTGCGAATAATGAAATGTACAGGACGTTCTAGTGCTTGACTGAGCCGAATACCAAGAATATCTTCAGCAGCGGGATTCATTTTCAACACACGGTTGTACATATCTGTGATCACAATACCATCTTTGATACCAACCAAAATGGCATTCATGCGTTCACGTTCAATCTCAATTTCGTTGAGTACGTCTTCCAGTTCGAAGCGGCTGCTGTCTAAGGTGAGAGCTAATTCTCTCTGTGCTTGCTGGAATGGGGTAATATCATACCCATACAGCAGTACCTGCGCTTGTGATTGTTGTAGACGCAGTGCACGGCAGTCCAAGACAATGTTCTTTTGATTCCAAGAAAACTCAAGCTCACAGGCAGCACTTGCATCGCCATTTTGTAACTGGCGAATCAACTGCTCGAGTTTCAGCCGTTGCTCCTGGTTTGAGAGGTAGTTAGCAAGGTTGGTACCAGTATCGACATTAAGGAGAGCTTTAGCCGCATGATTAGTTTCTGTGACCAGACCATCGAAGGTAAGTTTAATGATTGGCAAATCAATTGCTGTATACTCATCTTTTAACTGATCATAGTCACGCTGCAGTTGTTGGTTTGCTGATTCTGACTTAATCAACTGATCCCTGATAGTTTGAGATGCAGTGATATGGTTTTCCATTTCTGATTTCAGATTAACGATCAAATCCTGGGATTGAGCAATTTGAGCGTTCAACTGATTGATTTGCTCATTAGCGGCAGCAATTTGCTCTAACAATTGCTGTTTTTCAAGATGATAGTTTGCGGCATGCTGCTGCAGCTCTTTATGTAACTCACTTTCTTTCTGGCGGAGTTGTTCTAATTCTGCTGTCAAGTTTGCAGTTTCAGCCTGGCTTGCGCGTAACGCAGTAATATCTTCAACCCAAGCCAGTAATGGGGAATTTGCTTCAGTTGTGGTTAAGTGGACTATATAGGAATTAGTACCATTGGATGAACTACAGGTAAGTTCTAGATGTTGTGGCTGCTGATTTTGACTGAGGGCGTCCAGTGCACTGGTTAGAGCATCGGGAGTAGATGTGTACTTATTCACCAATTCCTGAAGATTGGCCAAGGTGAGCTGCTCTGGCTCCATATTGAGCAGTTGAATAAAAGCATTGGTAGTTAGTAAAATTTGATTTGATGTGAACAGGACAAGAGGGATGGAGCAATTCTTGAGTGCTTCAGTAATTGTAGCCAGATTGTGTGAGTGTGCCTCTAATTCGTTAAGTTGCTGGGTTACGTCGTGAAGGAAAAGCAGCTGTCGTTGGACTTTGCCATTAACAATTTCTTTTGATGTTTTAACAGTGACATAGCATTTGTCCAAGCGTCTTACCTTCAGCCTGAATGTCTGAGCAGAATCTTCTGCCTTGGGACTATCAAGCAAGGCTAGGACTTGTTCATGAGCGTCAGTATGAAACAGAGCTGAGACTGCATCTTGAAGCAGTAAATCTTCGGGTTTGATACCAGTCAAAAGCGCAGCAGCTTTATTCACAGATTTGATTTTATGGTCCTGGTCCAGTTCAATGATCGGACAATCAGCTGCATCAAATAAGTACTGGAGATTGGTGAGTTCTTCTGTTAACTGATTCTTCTCAGCAGAAAGCGATGTGGTTAAGCGATAGATAAAGTAGGTGGCGACAAGGATCCCAACTACAGTGATTAGGCGTAAGATAAGATCCCAAGCACCTGGATAGTAGAGGTTGACCCAGAAACTGCTATCAGCAATCAAAATTGTACTTTTTATTGTGGCAATTAACCAATAAAGTACAACAGCTAGCAAACCATATTTGCCAATCCGCCAGCGATCACCTTTAAGCATTTTACCTCCTCCATTCCATAACATTTAGCAAATAGTATTTATATAAGATAATTCATTATTTATTCACAAAAACCTCTTTGCTTGTCAATAATCTTTTTTCTGATATTATCATAACAATTGGATTAATTGGTTAAGAATAAAGGATATTTATGAGAGAAAGCTGAATTTTAATATATCAAGACTATATTATCTTAAACAGTATGTGAAAGTGATATACAACTGTAAACAGAATGGAGTGATGAACATGCAACAGAATCAGGGTAAAGAGTCAATTCAAAAAGTACATAGCCACCTCGCTATCAAAGTCGCTTTGATTTTAGCTATCATCTGCATTGGCATCAATTCATTTGTTTTATGGCACGCTTATCGTATGGATCAGCAGGAAACTGATCCACTGATTGTCACTGTGGAAAACTTAGCTGAGGACATATCAAAAGAAGTAGCTTCTATAGGACAGCGGTTGCTCCTGTTAGAACAAACCCTTCGCAATATGCCTGCTAATGAGGTGGATTATGCTTGGTTACAGGATCAGCTCAAACAGCTATCTTCCATGGAAGAGAGATTGACCAGCTTACATACGGCTGTAGACGCACAACAGGTGGCTGCAGAAGAGTTGCAAGTTGCAATGAAGGAGATGGAGCAGCTGTTGAATGACAAGTACAACCAGCTGCTTGGGCGCCTTGATGAGCTGGAGCAGACACTCATCAACCAAATAGAAAAATCATCTGTTGACCAATTCAAGGTTGACCGTGCACCGGAAAACGCTGTACATGCGGGTGTTGTGATTACCGTTCAACGTGGTGACACTATTTGGGATCTGGCAGCGCAGTTTGAAAACCCACCCACGCAGAGTTTTATAAATAAGATAATGGCATACAATAGAATCAGTGATCCAACTAAGTTAAAGGTTGGGCAGCAGATCATCATTCCGGAGAACTAGGATACGGTTCTCCGGTTGTTGTGTTTAGGCAGGAAAGTTGAATGTGTTTGCTGAAATCATTAGAAGTAACAATATTGGTGAGGAGCGGTAATCATGGATAAATATGTGATTGGTGTAGATTTTGGTACTGATTCTGTACGGGCTCTTGTTGTTAATGTCCGAACAGGTAAAGAAGAAGCATCAGCCGTTGCTTATTACCCCAGATGGGCACAAGGCTTGTACTGTGATCCCAGTAAAAATCAATTCAGACAGCATCCTCTCGATTATATTGAAAGTTTGACTGCCTGTATCACAGACGCTTTGGCACAGCTGCCTTCACAAGTAGCCGAACAGGTAGTGGGAATCGGTATTGATACCACTGGTTCGACCCCTTGCGCCGTTGATCGTACAGGCAAACCTTTAGCACTTAGCCCAGAGTTTGCTGATAACCCAAATGCCATGTTTATTCTTTGGAAAGATCACACCGCTGTGCAAGAAGCTGCTGAGATTAACGATTATGCTTGGAATCATTCACCAATTGATTATACTAAATATGTAGGTGGAATCTACTCGTCGGAGTGGTTCTGGGCCAAGATTTTGCATGTCTACCGGGAAGATGAGGCTGTAAGAAATGCTGCTTATACCTGGATAGAACATTGTGACTGGATCCCAGCACTGCTGTCTGGTGTGCAGTCTGCTGATGCGATCAAGCGCAGTCGTTGTGCTGCCGGTCATAAAGCTATGTGGCATGCAGAATGGAATGGTCTGCCCAGCGATGATTTCTTTGCTGGTATTGATCCATTACTGAAAGGTATAACGAAGAACATGCCTCAAGAAACCTATCCTTCAGACCAGGTCGCTGGCACATTGTGTCCAGAATGGGCGCAGAAACTTGGTTTAAAACCTGGTATTGCTATTGCTGTTGGCGCTTTTGATGCCCATATGGGTGCCGTAGGTGGTGGAGTAACCGATGGAACACTGGTGAAGATCATGGGTACTTCCACCTGCGATATCATGGTTGCTCCCTATGAAGTGATGGGGAACAAGCTTATCAGGGGTATTTGTGGCCAAGTTGATGGTTCAGTAATCCCTGGCATGGTTGGATTGGAAGCTGGGCAATCAGCTTTTGGAGACGTCTTTGCCTGGTTCAAGAAGGTATTGCTCTGGCCATTGATTGATTTAAGTGATTCTGGTATGGTCAGTGAAGAGTTGGTGGAACAGATTTCGGCGCAAATTCTGCCGCGTTTGACTAAAGCTGCAGAAAAAGTAGCTATTGAAGAGACTGGGCTGGTAGCTTTGGATTGGTTGAATGGCAGAAGAACTCCCGATGCCGACCAGGCGCTCAAGGGTGCTTTAGTTGGGTTAAACCTGGGTTCTGATGCTCCCAAGATTTTCAGAGCCTTAGTTGAGGCTACTGCTTTTGGAGCAAAAGCGGTAATTGACCGTTTCCGGGATGAAGGTGTGGAAATCGAACAAGTTATTGCTTTGGGTGGAATTCCCAAGAAGAATCCTTTTGTGATGCAAGTGGCTGCCGATGTGTTTAATATGCCGATTAAGGTTACCGAATCAGATCAAACCTGTGCACTTGGCGCTGCCATGTTTGCTGCTGTTGCTGCAGGAGAATATGCTGATGTGAAAGAAGCACAGAAGCATATGGGCACCCGTTTCAGCGAGACATATTATCCACAAGCAGAACAAGCTGCCAAGTATCAGGCGGTTTATCAAAAATATCTAGAGATTGGTGGTCTATTAGAAGACAGTCTCAGAAAACTATAAGGATGTGAGGAACTTTGTTGTTGGAAAAATTACGGGAAGAGGTTTTTGAAGCCAACCTCGAGTTGCAGAGACGCGGCTTAGTGGTTTATACCTGGGGCAATGTTAGTGGTATCGACCGTGAGCAGGGGTTGGTGGTCATTAAGCCAAGTGGAGTCCCTTATGAAACATTGACACCGCAGCAGTTGGTAATTGTTAATCTAGATGGTGAGATTGTCGAGGGGGATTTGCGTCCGTCTTCTGATTTACCAACGCATTTAGAGTTATACCGCAACTTTCCAAATATAGGTGGAGTTACTCATACACATTCAACTTATGCTACTGCATGGGCCCAAACTATGTTTGAGCTTCCTTGCTTTGGTACAACCCATGCCGATCACTTTTATGGCGCAGTTCCCTGCACCAGGCCGTTGACCAATGCGGAAGTAGAAAATAACTATGAATTGAATACTGGTAAAGTAATTGTGGAAACCTTTGCTGATATTGATCCTGATGCTGTACCAGCAGTCTTGGTTGCTCAGCACGGCCCATTTACTTGGGGTAAAAATGCTGCAGATTCTGTGAAAAACAGTGTTGTATTAGAGGAAGTAGCGAAAATGGCGGTATTTGCGGTCAGTGTCAATCCAGAGATGCGCAGCGTCCCTCAATACCTACTGGACAAACACTATCTGCGCAAACATGGAAAGAACGCTTATTATGGTCAGAATTAAGTTCTGAAGTATATACGCTTCCCCTGTGCGAGGGAGTACAATACCTGTACAGTATCTGGCACAGGGGAGTTTTTTGTGTTTATTTGGAGCGATACTGTGTCCATCCTAGCTTATTAAGCCGCTGTAGAATCAAGGTAGTTACTATCAGTTTACCCAAATCAGCTATGATGAAGGGCATAATACCATAGGTCACTGCTTGTACCAAATCATATCCTACGACAAGTTGTAATCCTGCAATTCCACAGCAATAGATTACCAATAGACCGACCACAAGGCAAAGGAATATTGACTGGCTGGATTCTGGCCTGGTGCGCTGGGCAATCCAACCGGTTACATAAGCACTTAGCACAAAGCCCCACAAAAAGCCAGATGTTGGCCCCCACAGCATATTGAACCCACCGCGGTGCTGAGCAAATACGGGTAAACCAGCCGCTCCCAAAGCGAGGTACAAGAGTTGACAGAATGCACCGTATTTTGGCCCTAACACGACTCCTGAAATCAAAGTAAAGGGCAGCTGTAATGTAAGCGGCACTGGTGAGAATGGCAAAGGTATAGATATTATTGCGCCGACAGTTGTCAGAGCAGTCAACAATGAGATGTAGGCAAGAGTTTTAACTTTCATGATAATACCTTCCTAATGAGATATCTCCAGCCCAGAGCTTTTGTTGTGTCCCGTCAGGTTTTTGGACAATTAATGCGCCATCACTACTGATGTCCAAGGCTTTAGCAGTGAATTGCTCGCATTGGGTAGTAACTATCACGTCCCGACCAAGCGTGACGTCATAGCGTTTGAACGTATTTACAATCTGCAGCTGATCATTTAACAATAGATGATAATAATGATTCAATTGACTGAGAATCTGCTGCAGCAGCTGCTGATTGTTTACCTTTTGAATGATAGCTTCCTGCAGCGTGATAGCAATTGAGCGTATTTCTTCTGGCCAAGCATGCCTGTCTTGGTTGGTGTTAACCCCTATTCCCACAATCACATAATTAACATTCATGCCTGCACTAGAGGCTTCAGTTAGAATACCAGCCAGTTTTTTGCCGTGGAGTAATATGTCGTTAGGCCATTTCAACCGAACAGGAAGCTGGTATGCCTTGTACAGTACGTCAGCAACACTTATGCCTACCAGAAGAGTAATTGTGGCGAGCCGCTCCACGGGAATCGCAGGCCGGAGGATAATCGAAAAATATAAACCGCCAGGTTGAGATACCCAGGCTTTCTGGTGACGACCCCGCCCATTGGTCTGGCGTTCAGCAGCAATAACCAACCCTTCTGGGGCACCTTGTTGGGCATGAATTTTAGCTATATCGTTTGTAGACGTTGTTTCTGGGAGCCAAATGATTTTCTTGCCAATGATTTGATTAATAGTGATCACTCCTGTAGCTATCATATTGCTATCATAGAAAACTCGACAATAATTGTCAATAATTGTAAAAAGGGCAGGATTTTTGGGTATGCAGCAGAGAATATATTAAATAATTTCGGGCACAGAAGGGGAAAAGAAGGAAAGTGAAAATGAAACATCGGTTGAAGTATTTTCTTGAACACTCGATTCCACAGTTTTCTTGCAGACATCCTTGGCTGATTATCATCAGCTTTTTAGCAATTACACTAGCCTTTGGTGTCCAGCTCCCTAATATTTACATTGATACTGATGTCGCTAAACTTACCACTGGCAGTGAGGCAGAAACACGGGCTATTGAAACAGCAGCTCGTGATTTTATCGTTGGCGACCCCCTGTATGTGGTGCTAACTGGCGACATGAGCAATCCAGAGATCCTGCAAAAAGCAGCGAGCGTCATAGAGAGTATCCGTGGTGTTGCCAATGTCCTTGAAGTTATTAGTCCGTTTGATGCTTCTTATTATTCATTATCTGGATTTATGGTTCAGGTTTTACCGGTAGCTGCACGGATCCCTGCAAGCACAGCAGAGGTTGAACAGTTTCGTGCCCGTTTATCCCTCAGCCCGAATGGCAAACGGATGATCAGCCCCGATAATCAAGCAATGCTAATCGAAGTATATATCAGCGGAAGTTATTCCCAGCGGGGCAAAAAAGCTGTTCAAGAACTGGAAGCACTTCTAAAGCAAAAGTGGGGTAAGGATAATTACTATTTGACAGGAACTTGCTTTTTAGCCCAATCGGTTGATATGGGTGTCCGCCAGGATGTCCTGCTCCTCTTCCCATTGGCTGCTTTAATCGTAGTTGCGGTTTTGATCTTTAGTTTTCGGAGCTGGTTGGGAGTACTAATCCCGGGTGCCACGATTGTCATAGCATTGGTTGTCAGTTTGGGATTGATGGCCTGGTGGCAGGTGCCGTTGACACTTGTTAGTGTTGTCCTGCCTGTGATCCTCATTGTTGTAGGTTCAGCAGATGGCATACATATTCTCCATAAATACCAGGAAGAACTACAGCACACTGACGACAAGCTTACAGCAATCCTAAACGCAATGGCGGAAATGATCCCACCCTGCACCATGACGTCTGTAACCACAGCTGTGGGTTTGCTTTCGTTACGCACATCAACAGTGATTCCTGTTAAGGATTTTGGTACGTTTTCCAGTATCGGAGTCATGGTTGCATATGTTTTTGCCATCTGTGGAATTCCAGCACTGTTAAATGTAATGCCAAAACCAAAATCAAAAAAAGTCGATAAAAGTATATCACATATGGATACAGTGCTGTTAGAGCGTATTGGCAGATGGGTGATGAAGCATACAAAACTAGTTACAGTGATCGGTGTGAGTGTCCTCTTACTATGCGCAATAGGTATTCCACGGATCACAGTGGAAGCGAACATTGCTCGGTATTTCCGCAATTCCAGTACGGTTGCCAAAGGAATTCGCGTGTACGAGCAATACTTTGGCGGTTCTCAGCAGGTACTGATTGTTGTTAATACAAACAAACCTTATGGTGCTCTCAACCCACAGTTTTTACCAGTAGTAGATGAGATGGAACAATATGTCAACTCTTTCCCGTTGATCAGTCATACGCTGTCGATGGCATCTTTGGCCAGAGATTTCAGTCCTGATGGAGAACTGCATGAAAATTTAGTTCCTCTTGCATATCAGCAGTTGCCTACCAGTTTGACTCATGTTTTTGTTAGCCGCGATCAACAGCAAAAAGCTGCGATTCATGCCTGGATACGAAGCAGCGACACTAACCAATTGGCTACAACATTAATTGAGTTAGAGCGCGGACTGAATGAGCTGGCTCCAGAGGGAGTGACCATTCTGGTTGCTGGCCTGCCAAAAGTCATACAACATCATATGCAGCGTTTCTCTGAAAGCCAAATATCAAGTGTCGTTTGGTCAACATTAACAGTACTGCTGTTATTAATCGTCTTTTATCGTTCCTTTGTAGAAGGTTTTTTGGCCATGATTCCATTAGTGTTTACCTTAGGCATTAACTTTGGTTTTATGGGTTGGCTGGGTATTCCCTTGGACGCTGCGACTGTGCTTATGGGCAGCATAGCCATTGGCATGGGGATTGATTACTCAATCCATCTTATTAGTCGGGTGAATAGGGAAGAAAGTGTCGGGCATGATTTAAACACAGCTTGTCAGATTAGCATCGCTACTGCCGGGCATGCTATTGTTATCAATGCAGTTACTTTAATTGCCGGATTTTTAATCCTCTGTTTTTCGCTTTTTGCTGCGTTATCTATATTCGGTGTGCTGATGGCTTTGGCTATGGGGGTTAGTTCGATTGCTGCGGTCACTGTACTGCCTGCGTTATTGCAGGGGTTAAGAAATAAAATCAAGAGGAGGTCATATCATGCGTGATTTAAAACATTATGAAGTATGGTTTTTAACTGGCAGCCAACATCTTTATGGTGAAGAAACACTGAATCAAGTAGCGGAACATGCCCAGATCATTGTCGATGAATTGAATAAGTCTGAGCAAATCCCTGTTAAAATTGTTTACAAACCTGTACTTACCACAGCCGATGCGATTACTCAAGTTTGCCTGGAGGCTAATCTGGCAGATAATTGCATAGGGCTCATTACCTGGATGCATACATTCTCACCTGCAAAAATGTGGATTAATGGACTTAAGCGTTTACAAAAGCCTATAGCCCATTTACACACTCAGTTCAATCGGGACATTCCTTGGGATGCCATCGACATGGACTTTATGAATCTCAATCAATCAGCACATGGTGGTCGGGAATTTGGATTCATTGTTTCCCGCTTGGGCATTGACCGTAAAGTAATCGTTGGCCATTGGCAAGATTCTGATGTACAAAGTCAGCTGGCTGGATGGATGCGTGCTGCACTTGGCTGGCATGAATGGCAGCGTACTAAGATCGCTCGATTTGGCGATAACATGCGCAATGTAGCGGTAACTGAAGGCAATAAAGTGAGTGCCCAAATCCAATTCGGTTTTGCTGTCGATGGTTATGGTATTGGTGACTTGGTAGCTGTAGTCAATCAGGTTAGTGATGCTGAGGTCAACGATCTACTTGCTGAGTATGATCGGACATACCAGATGATGGACTGCTTGAAACCAAATGGCGCACATCGGGATGCATTGGCCATTCAAGCCCGTTATGAACTGGGTATTCAGAAATTCTTGGATGATGGCGGTTATACTGGTTTTACTACTACTTTTGAAGATCTACACGGTTTACAACAGTTGCCTGGTTTAGCGGTCCAGCGCCTGATGAAGAAAGGCTATGGCTTTGGCGCTGAGGGCGACTGGAAAACAGCAGCCTTACTGCGGGTTATGAAAGTAATGGCAACTGGGCTTAAGGGTGGTACTTCCTTCATGGAAGATTACACTTATCACCTGGAACCGGGGAATATGAAGATCTTAGGTGCTCACATGCTTGAGGTGTGTGAATCACTGGCTGGTGATCAGCCACGCTTGGAAATCCATCCTCTTTCTATCGGAGGTAAAGCAGATCCGGTACGTTCTATCTTTACTGCACCTAATGGCCCAGCTATTGCTGTTACGGTTGTTGATCTCGGACACCGGTTCCGAATGATCGTTAATGAAGTAGAGGTTGTGCAGCCAGAAAATCTACCGAAACTTCCTGTTGCTAGAGCTCTGTGGATTCCCAAACCAAACTTGCCCACAGCAGCTGCTGCATGGATCCTCGGTGGAGGTGCGCATCATACCAGTTTCAGTCAAGCACTCAATACACAGCATATGCTTGACTTTGCAGAAATGGCTGGTATTGAATGTCTGGTCATTAATGATCAAACTGATATTAATCAATTCAAGAAAGAGATTCGTTGGAACCAGGCTTATTTTGGCTGAGAGTTCGTTACACAATAACCCCTGTGCATGTGGCAGGGGTTATTTCTATTTATGCAGGAAAATGCAGCATTTAGGCAGAAATGAAAATAACGGAAATGAAGGGGGGAATGGTAGTGCAGATCGGTATAGGAGTAAGTGAACTGAGCAATGCCAGACAGGCCGTGAAAGAAGCTTTACATCAAGCACTACACAGTTTACAGTTCCCCGATTTAACATTTGTGTTCTATGCTGGGGATTACGATCCTCAACAAGTATGGGAAGCCGCAAAAACGGAACTTCATGACCGAGAATATATCGGTGGATCGGTTGCTGGGTTGCTTACTTATAAAGGTGTGATAAATCAAGGCGTGAGTGTGTTGGCTTTAACTGGCATCACTGCCACTACTGCGATACTTGATCTGGATCCTGAGCACGTTTTTGCATCAGGACAACAGGTTGGTGACGCTTTAGCTGCTGCAAACCACAGTTCAGGGACTGTGATGATGTTTCCGAGCGCTTGTCAAGTACAAGTATCGGCATTAATACGCGGTGTCTATTCCCGTCTTGGCCCAGGGTTCAACTATTATGGAGCAGGGATTATGGCACAGTTTACTAATAAAGGTTTGAGCACTAATGGCATTGCTGCTGTTTTGCTTAATGGTGTCTGTTTTACGCACCGTATTGGCCATGGGTGGATGCCATTTGGTGAACCAATGTTAGTGACCAAAGCAGATCGCAATGTTGTGTACGAACTTGATGGTCAGCCAGCGTTAGAACGTTACCGCAAGATGATAAATCAGCTGGTAGACCAAGATGCCGCTTCTATAGACAAACGTTTTCAGCTGGGCATTCCTTGCAAGAATCAAGAGTATTTAGTACGTGACATTATTGGCACACAGGATCAGGCCTTAATTTGTGTGACAGAGATCACCCAAAGGTCAATGACCAGCTTAATGACCACCAGTGTTCCTGCACTGCCGGCTATTGCAAAGAGAATTGTGGAAGAAGCATTTAATCGGCATGCGCAGCCTCAGTTCGCCTTGGTGTTTGATGACTTTTCCAGAAAAGAGCTGCTGCAGCATGATTTTGTTCATGAAATGGACAACATTTTCCGAGTACTAAAGGACCTGCCTACTCTTGGACTGCTCACATATGGCGCAATTAGCTGTCCGTTGGGTACGCCTTTATTCTATTGCAAATCTCTATCCGTTTCAGTCGGAGGTGAGGGCGCATGAGCTCTCAAGCGTATGAATTACTCCTGACTCTTGATGTGATTTCATTTAATAGTGAATTACCTGGCCCAGAGTTGTTTCAACAAGTGATTGAAAAAGCAAGCAGGTTATTGGGTGTACAGAAACTGTTTTTGTCATTGGCCGATCCTGTCCTGACTACTTGCAGTGGATCTTGGGGCTTTATGGAACATGAAGAACCCTTATGTGAGCCAGAAAAAATAAAAGCTAGTGCATTTATGCACCGCTTTGCCATGCCCAACAGTTTCATCTATCTTGAGCAAGAAGACGCTTTATCCATACAAGATCAGAGGCTATATGCCATCTTTGTCCGTAGTTTAGAGGATACGCTTATCCGTAAGCAAATTCAGGAGTCTCTGCGGCTATCAGAGAAGAAATACCGTGATATACTGGCTAACATGCAAGAGGGGTATTATGAAATTAATTTGGAAGGAAAGATTGTGTTCTGCAACCAGTCTTTGTACGAATTACTTGGGTATGAGTTAGGTGAGCTTGCTGGAGTCAACATGCTGTCGCTCTGTGTGGAAAAGCGCAAAGCTTTCAAGCTATTCAGGGAGATTTGGTCCGATCAAGGTTCGAAACGTATCAACACCATCAAGTTGAAACGGAAGGATGGTTCTATCTGTTATGGAGAAGCTTCCATCAACTTAATCAAGGACAGCAGCGGCCAGATAATTGGCTTTAGCGGTTTACTGCGGGACATCACTGAACGGATTCATTATCAAAAACGTCTTGAATTTTTGGGTATGCATGATGTTCTCACAGGTTTGTACAATCGCACTTATTTTGAAGAGCAAATCATTAAAATAGATTCAGCAAAAGACTATCCTGTGTCGCTGATTATCGCGGATTTGGATGGATTAAAAATCATTAATGACAGTATGGGTCATCCAAGTGGTGATAAAATACTTCGCGCTTTTGCCAAAATACTCAAACAAGAAATCGGCGAAGAAGGATTAATTGCCCGCCTTGGTGGGGATGAGTTTGGTATTCTTTTGCCAAAATGTTCTGAAGCCCGAGCACAGGCACTGGTTCAAGCGATTCGCACTGCTGTAACCGATTATAACGATGCAAATTCCACTCTGCCTTTGAGCATATCATTAGGCTATGCGACAGCAGATAATCCTTCCATTTCACTGGCGGAAGTGTACAAGCTGGCTGATGACCGCATGCTTCATGATAAACTCTACCGCAGTGCTAGTATGAAGTCGGAAATTGTGAGGACATTGATGGCTGCTTTAGCAGAACGGGACTATGTCACCCATGGTCATGCTGCAAGGATTGAGGTCATTTGCTTAGAGATTGCTGACAGGGTGCAGCTGTCTGAAGCGCAAAAGACAGACTTGGCATTATTGGCCAAAGTTCATGACTTAGGTAAAGTAGGGATTCCCGACAGCATTTTAACGAAGAATGGACCATTGACTGAAAGCGAATGGAAAATCATGAAACAACATCCCGAAAAAGGCTATCGGATTGCAACCTCTTCACCGCACTTGGCTGGAGTCTCTCGATTAATTCTCTGTCACCATGAGCGTTGGGATGGTAAAGGTTATCCGCTTGGTTTAAAGGGAGAGGAGATTCCTATTGAATGCCGTATTTTGGCAATTGCTGATGCTTATGATGCTATGACTAGTTATCGTGTTTACCGCGAGCCAATGTCTCATGCAGAAGCATTGCTGGAAATTCGCGCTAATGCCGGCACACAGTTTGATCCTATATTGGTGGAAATAGCCATTCCCATTTTAGAAGAGCTGCATGCGCGGAGAGAAAGTATCCCTCAGCTAACGGACACAAGAGAATGAGCTTCTACGACTTATCTTAGCGGGAGGGATAAGAGTGCATCTCGCTAAACATGTAGCGATAATCTTAGTTGGGTTTATGATCATCTCCCTGACAGGAGCCTTATTGGATACAAGTGTTGTTTATGCTGAATATACAGTAAATCCCTATTGGTATCGGATAATTGGCGGCAGACCAAACAATGACATTGTTGTTCTCAATCGCATACGGGAGAAAATTACTCCTTCATATTACAGTTTTCTTAACATTCCCGTTATCCACGGTTTGGCGGACACAGAACTGTATGAGCAAATTAATATTATGTTCTATGACGGGATAACAAGTTATGATGACGAAGTGGAGTCTAACACCATCAGTTTCTTGAGGAATATGGGAATACCTCCTGAAGAATGGCCGCATTATACGACTGAGGTCAAATACAAAGTAAACTATAATTCAGGTGGAATTCTCAGTGTTACTGTCAGTTTCTACCACTATGCGGATAAGATTTATCAAGCTCAGTATCGTGAGACTGTCAATATCGATTTAACAACAGGACGGATTATTGAATTTGAGGATCTCTTTCCGACTGAACTAGAACGACGTATCCTCCTCAAAACCATTAACAACCAGATCAGGCAAAACCCTGCTGCATATTTTGTTGACGAAATCGATATGTCATACTTGTCCAAGATAAGTTCATTTTATCTGACTGAGAACCGTATTATTGTCTATTTTGACGCTAATGATCTTGGCCCTTACACGTCTGGAACTCCAGAGTTTGTCTTAGAACTGAGCAAAGCAGTGACAGAACTAAGATACAATAGTTCTGGGCAATAGGTGTGATTGACAAATCGAATATTATATGGTACCATGATGAAACAACCAGTTACAACAGGGATTGTTGCCATAGAAAACGTATCAGACAGGAGGTGGGTTGTGCAGAGAGGAGAGTACACATGCGAACAAACCTAATTAGTGAATGGTCGGTAGGGGAATACTTAGGACAGCTTATTCTGATTGAACGTTCTGAGACAGACGTTCAAATTGCGCTTAAAGTCGTCAGCAACTCGCACCATGGAGTGATTCAATTCTGGTGGGATGAAAGTGAGTATTTAATCCAAGGTATCACTGAAGTTCTGATCACAAAACATGACAAGTTAAGCGCAAATATGTTAGTGGGACTCATGTTGTCCAAGAACGACAATATTCTATTCGGATGGAGTCCAATCAATGATGATCAGTGCGGATTGGTACTCTACCAAGACAACGAATCAATAATAATTGACGAAGCTAATGTTGTGAATTTCTTCCGTTGGCTGCGCAGTAATTTACAGTTAATAGGAAGGATTGTATCGTAATAGGTTCGGGAGGACAATCGATGGATGAGTTTAGTTAGACAGCCTTGTTATCTCGCAGACAAAACCTGGGAGTAACAAGGCTGCTTTATGTTATAATTATAACATCGTTCTGGTAAGCTAGAGGCGGAAACAGTGTTGAAAGGAGCTGGATCATGAATATTTCAGTTTTGGGATCAGGCCGCTGGGGTTCATTTCTCGCCTGGTATCTTCAGCGTATCGGCCATCAGGTTTTGATATGGGGTAGAGCCAATTCAGAACATTTTGAGCAATTGATGCAGACGAGACAGAACGAATATCTGACATTACCTGATAGTATAGACTTTACTACTGATTTGGCAGATGCTGTTGAATTCGCTGATATTATCATTATCAGTATTTCTGCTCAGCAGCTGCGTGAGTTTGCCCGAGAACTAAACCAATATGATGTAAGCGGTAAGATAATTGTTTTATGTATGAAGGGGCTGGAAGAGAATACTGGCAAACGTTTAACGCAAATCGTGAATGAAGAGATTGTACAGCCTTGTTCAGTGGCGATTTGGGTGGGACCCGGCCATGTTCAAGATTTTATCAACGGCATTCCCAACTGCATGGTGATCGGCTCAGACAATATCAATGTGACTAAGCAGTTAGTCCAGGAGTTTGGCAGCGAACTCATTCGTTTCTATTATGGACAAGATTTGATTGGTAATGAGATTGGTGCTGCGGCTAAGAATGTCATTGGATTGGCGGCTGGCATGCTTGATGGATTAAACTACAGCAGCCTCAAGGGGGCATTGATGGCGCGGGGAGCTCGGGAAATATCTCGCTTAGTACGGGCGATGGGCGGCAACGAGCTTACTGTTTATGGGTTAAGCCACTTGGGAGATTATTCTGCTACGCTTTATTCTCCTTATAGTCACAATCGAGCTTATGGAGAAGCATTTGTTTTAGGTAAGCCGTTTACTAAACTGGCAGAAGGTGTTTCCACAGCTAAAGCACTGATGCTCTTAGCTGAACGCTATGAAATTGAGCTGCCTATCTGTTATAGCGTCAATGAGATCATCAATGAGCATAAAGACGCTAAATCAGTAATTCTTAACTTGTTTATGCGGCCAGTAAAATTTGAATTCTAAGCGCTTGTTTTAAGCGCTTATTTTTATGTAAATGATAGTAATTATCATTAAGAGCAAGCTATTTGCAGATAATCACTCTAAATGGTATTTTTCGGTAGTTGTATAAATCTAACTAATTTACTAATATTTAGTTAAGAGATGGGAGAGGAGTTGATCACATGCAAGTAGCACCCGATATCAAATGGGTAGGAGTACTTGATCCAGATTTACGCGTTTTTGATGTAGTGATTCCTACTAAGTGGGGTACCACTTATAACTCATATTTGATTAAAGCCGACAAACCTTGTGTCATTGATACTGTGAAAATTAACTTTACTGAGGAGTTCCTTGCCAAGTTGGAACAAGAAATTCCACTGGAGGAGATACGTTATTTAATAGTGAACCATACAGAACCAGATCATTCAGGGGCTGTTGGCGCATTATTAGAACGCGCACCTCAGATTGAAGTCTTTGGTTCGCGGGCAGCGATCCAGTTTCTCCGGGAGCAAGTGAACCGCGACTTCACAGCTCATGTAGTTGCTCACAATCAGACTTTGGATTTAGGCAATAAAACATTGAGGTTTATCATGGCTCCCTTTCTCCACTGGCCAGATACCATGTTTACCTACTTAGAAGAAGACGAAATACTATTTACTTGTGATGGGTTTGGTTCTCACTATTGTGACCCACAAGGCCGGATGTTTGCTAGTGAAGTTGGTGACTTTACTGAGGCTATCAAACATTACTATGATTCTATCATGAGCCCATTTAAACCAAAGATTCTTGAAGCCATAGCTAAAATCAGGCCTTTGTCGATCAAGATGATCGCTACTGGACATGGTCCGATTTTAGATCAAGATTTGTGGCGAGTAGTAGATTTGTATCAGCAATGGAGCGAGTTTGGTTTAAGGATGAATGAACCTAAAAAAGTTGTGGTTGGATATGCCAGTGCTTATGGTCACACTAAGAAAATGGCTGAGCTGATTGCCGAGGGGGTCAGACAGGTGCCAGACATTGAGGTAGTACTTTTAGATATGGCACAGGATGACCCAGAGAAGATTGCAGCAGAATTACAATCCTTTGATGGCCTGATTCTTGGTTCACCCACCATCAATGCTGATGTGGTAGCACCTGTCTGGCAAGCATTAAACGCAGTGAGTGCGATCACCTCGAAAGGAAAGCTGGCAGCAGTGTTCGGCAACTATGGCTGGAGTGGAGAGGCCGCAGAACTTCTGGAGAACAGACTAGAGCGGATGCGTCTAGCGGTGGTACAGCCAGCATTGAAAGTCCGTTTTAGCTTAACAGCAGAGGATCAACAGCGCTGCCTGGAATTTGGTGAACGATTTGCGCAGGCTTTTGTACAGCAAGTATGAGCTTTGTTTTATCTACCATAGAGCTCTGTTAATTCACATAATCGCTGGGCAACTGCTGCATTCAATTGATCCGCAGTATAGCGCCAGCGCCAATTACCATGACTAGTCCCGGGTGTATTCATCCGGGCATTGCTGTCTAATGATAAAATATCCTGGAGAGGAATCACAGCGAGGTGTGCTGGTGATGCCAGAGCCGCCCGGATCATGTCCCATGCGATATCACTGCCACTGGTTCCAAGATACCGACAAACATAATCTCTAACTTCAGGGGTGGCACTAGTAAACCAGCCAACAGTTGTATCATTGTCATGGGTACCAGTATAGACAACACAGTTAGGAATATGCTCATGCGGGCTGTGAGTATTAGGCTGCAGTGCTTCAAAAGCAAACTGCAATACACGCATTCCCGGCAGCTGCCAACGATCCCGTAGATTAATCACTGCTGCATCAATGAACCCTAGATCTTCTGCGATAAATGGCAGATAACCAAGCTGACTTTTAAGAGCAGCTAGCAATTCGTTACCTGGGCTTAGTTTCCATTCGCCATTAATCGCATCTGGCTGACCATATGGTACATGCCAATATGCCTGCAATCCCCGAAAATGATCAATGCGAACTAGATCAACAAGCTTCAAAAGTGTAACACAGCGGCGAATCCACCAGCAGAATCCTTCCTGGCGATGAATGTCCCAGTTGTAAACAGGATTACCCCACAACTGCCCAGTTTCGCTGAAGTAATCTGGCGGGACACCTGCTACGGCTGTAGGCATACCTTGTTGATCTAAAGCGAACAGTTCAGGTCTCGCCCAGACGTCAGCACTGTCATGGGCTACAAATAAGGGCAGATCACCGATCAAGGTGATCTGTTTTTTATGGGCATAGTTTTTAAGCTGCTGCCATTGATAATAGAATAAGAATTGAATGAATTGTTCTCGCTCTATAGCTTGAGCAAGCTTGTGCCGCCAATAAGCTAAGGCTTCTGGATGTCTTTGGGCAATATCTTCAGGCCACGATGTCCAGCTAGCTCCAGAGAAATAATACTTTAGTGCCATAAATAAGGCATAATCAGGGAGCCAAAACGCATTGGCATGACAAAACGCTTGATACTGCGCTTTTATCAAAGATTGATTACTGCGCAGATAATTTTCATAAGCCAGGCCCAACAACCGCCGCTTACCACTTTCAGGATCATATAGTAATAGATCAAGATCTGCTTCTGTTAACAATTTCTCACGAACTAACAGTTCGGGACTGATTAGATAGGGATTGCCAGCAAAGGCAGAATATGGGGCATAGGGTGAACCGAAAAAACTGGTTGGTCCCAGCGGCAGCACCTGCCAGAGTTTTTGCTTGGAACTATGGAGAAAATCCACAAATTGATAAGCGCTAGGTCCTAAGTCACCAATGCCCCAAGTATTGGGTAATGAAGTAATGTGCAATAGAACACCGCTTTTACGACTTTTCATTGCCAACCTCTTTCATTGTAAGTGATTACCTCCTTTATTATTTACGGCGAATGAAAGAACATTGCAGGTAACTTGCGGTTTTGCACGAATAAAAATTATGTAAAAGAAATTTAAAGAGAGAAGGGATGGATATGGGTATGGGTATGGGTATGGGCCCGGGCATGGGTCCTGGTCCGGGACGATTTATGCGTTTTGGCAACGATGATGTGCCAAAAGCAAAGATCACCAAAGAACTACTACTGCGGATTGGCAACTACTACAAGCCATACTGGAAGCAGATCGTCGTAGTCTTATTAGCCGTAATTGCCAGCCAGTGGCTTTCTTTGGTACCAACCATGATGACCAAGAGTATCATTGACATTGCCCTGCCCCAAAAAGATTTATGGCTTTTGGCGCGATTTGCCCTAATTTCGTTTGGAGCCACTATGCTGCTGGGTTTGATTGGGGTAGGCGAAAGTTACTTGAATACTTGGGTCTCAAAGCGGATCATTTGTGATATCCGCAATAACATGTACCGCCACCTGCAGTCAATGTCGATGCGTTTTTTCTCCAACACTAAGATTGGTGAAATCATGTCCCGTCTCAACAACGACGTCAATGGCATTGAGGCTATCTTTTCAGGGACCATTCTGCGGATAGTCAGCAACGCCTGTGCTCTAGTCTTTATCTCCGTAACATTGATTTCGATGAACTGGAAACTTTCGATTTTAGCATTGTTCATTGTACCACTGTTTGTATCACCAACCAAAAAAGTAGGTCAAACACGCTGGAGGATCGCTTCCAAAACCCATGAAAAACTCTCTGAATTGTCGTCGATTATTCAAGAAACACTTAATGTCAGCGGAGCACAGCTGGTCAAGATCAATACCCGAGAAGATGATGAGTACCAACGCTTTTGTGACATCAACGAGGAAATCCGGAGGCTACAGATCCGTGAATCCATAGCAGGCCGTTGGTTCCGTATGGTTATCCAGGTTTTCACCAATTTAGGACCAGTGCTGATCTATTTTTATGGCGGATACCTGTATATTAAAGGAGAACTGACAGTAGGCGGCATCGTCACGTTTGTTTCATTTTTGCACCGTTTATATGGTCCAGTAGGCGAACTTACCAATGTGCATATTGAAATTTCCCGGTCTATGGCTGTATTTGAACGCATTTTTGAGTACCTTGACATGAAGCCAGAGATTGCCGATGCTCCAAATGCACTGCCAATACCGAAGATTAAAGGAGACATTGAATTTGAGCATGTTTATTTCTCCTACAGCAAAGGCAAAGAGGTTCTGAAAGATATTAACTTTACTATCAAACAGGGGCAGATGACAGCGCTGGTTGGTTTGAGCGGCGCGGGTAAAACAACTATTACAAACCTCTTGGCGCGGTTCTATGATCCAGACAGCGGTACCATCCGCATTGATGGATATGACATCCGTGAAGTAACTTTGGAATCTCTTCGCAAGCAGATTGGTATGGTAACTCAAGATACTTATGTTTTCAACGCAACTATTAAAGAGAATTTGCTTTATGCCAAACCTTCAGCTACAGATAAGGAAATTGAGCGAGCATGTAAAGTAGCGAATATCCACGATTTCATCATGGGCTTACCAAACGGGTATGATACTGTGGTGGGAGAACGTGGGACCAAGTTGTCGGGAGGAGAGAAGCAACGGCTGAGTATTGCGCGGGCACTGTTGAAAGACCCACGGATTATCATTCTGGATGAAGCAACTTCGTCGTTGGATTCACTCTCGGAAATGTTAATTCAAGAAGCAATCAAACCGCTGCTTGAAGGTAGGACATCGATAGTAATCGCTCACCGGCTCTCGACGATTATTGCAGCTGATCAAATTCTGGTTATGGATAAAGGCAGAATTGTGGAAAGAGGCACCCATCATGAGTTGCTTCAAGCTGGCGGCCTTTATCGAGAATTGTACGAAAAACAGTTCAAAAGAAAAGCTGTTGCTCAAGCCTAAATTGGTTTGAGCAGCAGCTTTTCTATTTCATGCTGTGGTAAAGGCGGGCTGAAATAATATCCTTGAACTTCTCGCAGACGTTGAGCACCCAAAAATGACAGCTGTTCGTTAGTTTCCACACCCTCAACAATTAAGTTAAGCTGCATCATCTTAGCCATGTTGACAATTGTTTGGACAATAACCCGATCACGTGTGTTAGTGCAGACTTCTTGAATGAATCCTTTGTCGATCTTCAGTGTGTCGATGGCCAATTGGCGCAGATGAGTCAGGGGTGAATAACCAGTGCCAAAATCATCGATAGCGATTCTAATACCTCGAGCTCGTAAGATTTGAATCTTATTGATCACACGTTCAAAGTTTAACAGCTGGCTCTCAGTGATTTCCAGTTCTAAATAACCCGGATCTAAACCAGTCTCTTCCAGAATGCCAAGCACCTGGTCGCAGAAACCTTCCTGATCGAATTGAGCTACGGAAATGTTGACAGACAATCTGGACAGAGCGCAACCTTGGTCCAACCACAACCGGAACTGCTGACATGCAGCAGTCAGAATCCATTCGCCAAGTGGTACGATTAAGCCAGTTTTTTCTGCTAAAGGAATAAACTCGTGTGGTGAGATTAACCCCAAGTCGGGATGATTCCACCTGACTAATGCTTCAACACCGACGATGCGCCGCAGGTTTAAATCAATTTGTGGTTGATAATACAGCAAAAATTGTGATTTAGCCAAGGCGTCCTTCAGTGCTAATTCCAGTTCGATTTGGCGTAAGCTATACTGACCCATGGCTTGGGAGTAAAACTGGATAGAATTGCCTCCGTGTTTCTTCGCCTGGTACAGCGCAATATTGGCACAGCGGATGATAGTGTCAACATCTGGTTCGCAGTCGGTAAGAAGACAGATGCCTACACTAGCCGTGAGTGTGCACTTATTGTGGGGAAGTTGAATTGGTACACCAATTCTTTCCTGGATGGCTTGGGCAGATTGGATGATTTCCTCCTCTGTAGCCCGGTGAATAATGATCACAAACTCATCGCTGGCAATATGTGCGGCAAAATCATTTGCTTCAAGGTAATTCTGAATCCTTTGGGCAGTGATTTGAATTACTTGATCACCTGCATCTCGTCCATATGAATCATTTATTACATGAAAACGATCCAAATCCAGGGCACATACGGCAGTCAACTTTGGCGCTGGCCGTAGTTGGGAGATGATACTCTGAAGATGCTTGTACAATAAACTGCGGTTTGGCAGTTTGGTCAGCGGGTCATAATATTTCAGATTGTGGATGGATTGCTGAATCTTATACTCTTCGCCAACTTCCCGAATGATGCCATGAACACCTACCACCCGTTTATTAATGACAATTGGTATTATTGTCATTTCAGCATAGAGCTGTGTTCCATCTTTTTGCACCAGACAGGCATGAAAACGCTTGACCATTCCTTGTTTTACAGCAGCTAGAGCATTGAGCAGATCATCGATACTTTCACGCAGTATAAGGTCCTTCAAAGGACGGTTGAGCAGTTCATCCCGGCCATACCCGGTTAACCTGACCAGTGCTGCATTGACATCGATCAGAGTGGTATCTAGACAGCTGCAAAACATTCCATCAGGATTATTGTGGAAAAAGGAAGAGTAGCGCGGTTCATAAGTATTCATCAATGTCATTAAGTATTGATTTTCTGAACCGTGATTGAGGGACACGTACATAACCCCTTCTGTGAAAGTAAACTTTTTTTATGTTTTCAATATTTGCCGAAATTTTCCTGCTGAAAGGCGCAGATAACTGAAGAAAATCTAAAATATAATTGTTTATTCGCTCGAACTATGATAGTATATGCTATATGAATTCACTATTCAGGCCACAACCAATTTCTATTAGGTTATGCAGGAGAACATGCTCTTTGTGGCTAATAGAATAAGGTGGGAATTAGGTAACACAGGATAGTGATACATCTAACAAATTAATGGGATGTATGGTGGGCAACTACCTGTGTACTAATAATATATCTTTCAAGGAGGCATCCAGATAAAATGGCCAAGAAGACGATCGACGGAAATACCGCGGCGGCGCATATAGCCTATGCTTTAAGTGATGTCGCGGCTATTTACCCAATTACACCTTCTTCACCTATGGGCGAAGCCGCTGACGAATGGGCTGCTCATGGTTTGAAGAATATTTTTGGGCAAGAAGTCCGTGTGACTGAGATGCAGTCAGAAGGCGGTGCAGCTGGTGCTGTTCATGGCTCTTTAGCAGCAGGTGCATTAACTACTACCTTTACTGCATCACAAGGTCTTTTATTAATGATTCCTAACATGTATAAAATTGCTGGCGAGCTGTTGCCGACTGTTTTCCATGTTTCTGCCCGGACTGTCGCCACTCATGCTCTGTCCATTTTTGGTGATCATTCTGACGTCATGGCAGTGAGACAAACTGGATTTGCCATGTTAGCATCCAACTCTGTCCAAGAAGTTATGGATTTGGCTTTAGTTGCACATTTAGCGACTTTAAAGAGCAGCATTCCGTTTGTTCATTTCTTTGACGGCTTCCGCACTTCGCATGAGATTCAAAAAATTGATGTGATTGATTATGCGGATATTGCTAAACTGGTAGATTATGAAGCTATTGAACGGTTTAGAAAACGGGCATTGAACCCAGAACATCCAATTCAACGCGGCACAGCGCAGAACCCGGATATCTTTTTCCAAGGCAGAGAAGCTGCCAACCCATATTATGACCGGGTACCAGACATTGTTGCTGCAGTAATGCAACAGGTAGGACAGCTGACTGGCCGTTATTATAAACCATTTGATTATTATGGCTGCCCAGATGCTGAACAAGTTGTTGTGCTGATGGGTTCTGGTGCTGAGGCAGTGGAAGAAACTGTTGATTATCTCAATGATCACGGTTACAAAGTCGGTGTGATCAAGGTACGGTTGTACCGGCCATTCTCTGCTAAGTACTTCTTAGAAGTACTGCCTCAGAGTGTAAAGACCTTAGTTGTCTTAGATAGAACTAAGGAACCAGGTGCCGCTGGCGAACCTTTATATGAAGACGTAGTAACAGTATTAAGAGAAAATGGCATTAACATTCGTGTTCTTGGTGGACGTTATGGTCTCAGCTCCAAAGAGTTCAACCCATCTATGATCAAGGCCGTTTATGATAATGCTGCCAGCGACAATCCAAAGAACCATTTTACAATTGGTATTGTTGATGACGTATCCTTTACGTCTTTAGAAGTAAAAGAAAAGATCGATGTAGCACCGAAAGGTTTGTATCGCTGCAAATTCTTCGGACTTGGTTCTGATGGTACTGTAGGTGCTAATAAGAACTCCATTAAGATCATCGGTGACCATACCGATATGTACGCCCAAGGTTACTTTGTTTATGACTCAAAGAAGTCTGGCGGCTTGACTGTTTCGCACCTGCGTTTTGGTACCAGTCCAATCAAATCGACTTATATCATTGATCAGGCTGATTTGATTGCTTGCCATAACCATTCTTATGTAAGCCGTTATGATATCCTTGATGGAATTAAAGATGGCGGTATCTTCCTGCTCAACTCTCCATGGTCTTTAGAGGAAATGGAGAAGCACTTGCCAGCCTCTATGAAACGGATCATTGCTACTAAGAAGCTGAAGTTCTATAACATTGATGCAAACAAGATTGCAGCTGATATTGGCTTAGGCGGCAGAGTAAACACTATTTTGCAGGCAGCCTTCTTTAAGATTACCAACATCATTCCTGTTGAAGATGCTGTAGGCTATATGAAGGATGCCATTCTGAAGACTTATGGCAAGAAAGGCGATAAAGTCGTCAACATGAACTATGCTGCTGTTGACGCTGGTGTTAACCAAGTACAAGAAGTGCAATATCCAATGACTTGGGCTGATGCAGTTGATGAGGCTGCAGTTGCTGAAAACGTGCCAGAGTTTGTGGAAAAGATTTTGCGGCCGATGAATGCTCAAAAAGGTGACGAACTACCAGTAAGTGCATTCAATCCTGACGGTTCGTTCCCAACTGGCACTACCAAGTATGAAAAACGTGGTATTGCCCTGAATATACCTGTTTGGGTCAGTGAAAACTGTATCCAATGCAATCAATGCGCCTTTGTCTGCCCACACGCAGCTATCCGTCCATTCTTAGTAAAATCTGAGAATATGGCTAATGCTCCTGAAACCTTTGTAACCAAGGCTGCTGTTGGTGCTAACTACAAAGGATATGAATACCGCATTCAAGTTTCGCCACTTGATTGTACTGGCTGCGGTAACTGTGCACAAGTGTGCCCAGCAAAAGAGAAAGCATTAGTAATGAAGCCTCTTGAAGAGAATGTGGAAGTTGAGTCCAACAACTGGAACTTTGCTATTGAACTACCAGATCCAGAGGTAGAAATCAACCCAACCACAGTTAAGGATAGTCAGTTTATCCAACCGCTGTTTGAATTCTCTGGCGCATGTGCTGGCTGCGGTGAAACACCTTATGTTAAACTGATTACCCAATTGTTTGGCGATCGGATGATCATTGCCAATGCTACTGGTTGTTCTTCCATCTATGGTGGTTCTGCACCAGTTTGCCCATATACCGTTAACTCCAAAGGACATGGGCCTGCTTGGGCTAACTCACTGTTTGAAGACAATGCAGAGTTTGGTTTAGGTATCTATTTGGCATATCAGGCACGGCGGGCAAAACTAGCTGCGGTCATCGAGAAGCTGATGGAAGCTGAACTGCCAGCAGATCTCAAGGCAGGATTTGCAGCTTGGTTGGAAGATCCGCAAGATGCTAAGGTAACTAAGAAAGCAGCTGCACAAATCACTGCTGCGCTACCAGCTGCTATGGCTAATGCTGAAGGCGAGCTGGCAGAGAACTTGAAGTTTGTTGCCGACAATAGCGATATCCTTGTCAAGAAGTCCATCTGGATTGTTGGCGGTGACGGCTGGGCTTATGATATCGGCTACGGCGGCTTAGACCATGTGTTGGCTTCTGGTGAAGATGTCAACATCCTGGTATTGGACACCGAGGTTTACTCCAATACTGGTGGTCAGGCTTCGAAGTCCACACCAACTGGTGCAGTGGCTAAGTTTGCTGCTTCTGGTAAGAAGATGCGGAAGAAAGATCTCGGCCGGATGGCAATGACCTATGGTTACGTTTATGTAGCCAGCGTCAGTGTTGGTGCTAACCGTAATCAACTTCTGAAGGCTATGTTAGAAGCCGAAAGTTACAGAGGCCCATCCTTAATCATTGCTTATGCTCCATGTATCAACCATGGTATTAACATGAGCATGACAGCTGAGCAAGGCAAACGTGCAGTGGAAGCTGGATACTGGCCGCTGTATCGTTACAACCCGCTGCTTGAAGCTGAAGGCAAGAATCCATTCATCTTGGATTCTAAAGAGCCAACTGGTGACTTTAGAGCTTTCTTGATGAGTGAGAATAGATATTCTTCTTTGGCAAGACAATTCCCAGATATAGCTGAGCAGCTCCTGGCTAGAGCTGAAGAAGACGCTAAGAGACGTTATCAGCTGTACAAACGTCTTGCTGAGAACTAAGCTTAAGGTAAGTTAAACAAGAATTAATAATCCCATCAGCTGTGTTGATTATGCAGCTGATGGGATTTTTGTTCTTTATAATAAAATAGTGTATAAAGACAGAATTAACGAGGAATTTAGATATATTTAATCAAATATGTAAACAAGCTGTAAAAATTCAGGCCGTTATATTTGAAGCTTAAGAGTGACTATCATGAGTAAAAAATTAACCATCAAGAATGCGTATCTAGAAATTACTAGTAGATGCAATTTACGGTGCATACATTGTTACAATGCTTCTGGTGATATAGCCTATTGTGATATGGATTTGGCTGTTCTTGCCATGTTAACCGATTTTCTAAGAGATAAAGGACTTGAGTTACTGAGCATTAGTGGAGGCGAACCCTTACTTCACCCTCAATGCAGAACCATACTAGAGATGTGTAAAGCAAAGCAATTTCGGGTATTGTTAGCTACGAATGGGCTTCAGTTACTTTAGAATCTCGAAGCGCTCAAGTTTGTTGATATCATCCAGGTTAGTCTTGATGGAGCTACAGCGGCAGTTCATGATAGTATCCGTGGAAAAGGCAGCTTTGAACGGGTGATCGATCAGCTCAAGTATTTAAAACAGTACCAACTAAACCCAAAAGTAGTCTTAAGAGTAACTGTGAATAAGCATAATTATGATCACATTGAAGATATTGTCTTATTGGCTATCAAATTAGGTTTGGCCGGTGTAACTTTTTCTTTGATTAGACCTAGTGGTAGGGGACGCACGTATTATGCAGCACTGAAACTGTCAAGTGACGAGATAATTTGCACTAGATTACCAGTGATTACCACTACAACATGTCAGATATTCCAGTTCTAAAGACCCAAAAAGAGGTTTATGAGATGAGCTTTGATGAAACTGGGCTGCCTACTAGAGAATCAAGAACCATTGTTCCTGCTGATCCACAAGAAGTATTTGCGTTCAGAAATGTTTCGTTCGGTTATCTTGAAAATCAAGAAGTCCTTTATAACATCAGCTTTACCATCCGGAAAGGAGAGATCATTGCGTTAGTAGGGGATAATGGGGCAGGTAAATCCACTTTGGTGAAGCTCATGTTAGGCTTGTATGCCCCGAAAAAGGGGGAATGCCGTTTTGAAGGTATTCCATACAGCCAACTGACTCAGGAATATTTATATAGCAAGATTGGTGTAATCTTTCAGGATTTTACCCAGTATCACCTTACTATACGTGAAAATATCGCTTTTGGTGACATCAGGCAACTGAATAATGATCAGGCATTAATGGAAGCTGCTCACAAAGGTCAGGCAGAAAAGCTGATTAATCAGCAGGCTAAGGGACTGGATACATTTTTAGGCAGACAGTTCATTGATGAAGGGATAGAGTTGCCTGGTGGTGAATGGCAGCGAATTGGCTTGGCCAGAGCACATGTCAGTGATAAAGAAGTTTTAATCCTCGACGAACCAGCAGCAAAGTTAGATCCTGTATCGGAAATGCAGCAGTTTATGGAAATCAAGAATTCTTTGCGTGGAAGGACTGCCGTTTTAGTATCACATCGCCTTGGTTTTGCACGCTTGGCAGACCGCATCTTTGTGCTATGTGATGGCCAGTTGGTGGAAGTTGGTACTCACGAGCAGCTGATGCAGGCTAATGGTCACTATGCGCAGATGTTTAGAGCGCAGGCAGAATGGTACGATGGGAGTGTGAGTTACAGTGGCATCCAACGAGCAAACTAAGGAAATGCGCAGTTACGGGATAGTGAAGACTGTGGTGGTAAGCCTTAAGATTATGTTCAAAGCCTGTGATAGCAAGGAATTGATGATGTTTGGTGCTGGGCTATTGGCAGCAGCTGTCCCTTCGGCCATTTTATATCTGCAGAAAGAGTTTTTCGCGCGCGTAGAGCAGTATCTTGCACAGCCGTCTCAAGTGTTTATTGTGGGAATCATGCTTTTATTAGCGGGTTGGGCTCTTTTAGAGATCGTTCAATGTGTCTCTGATCTCTTTGGTGTAGCAGCTGAAAGGCGGATTGGTGCCAAGATTAATAAGTTTGTACTAAATAAGCTGCTGGCCAAAATGGCTGCCATCCGGTATGAATATATGGATACACCAGATGTTTACAATAGGCTGCAATGGGTTTCGAATGAATTACCTAATCGCATCTCGCAAGTGGTCAACGATTCTATGAGCTTCTGCTACAGAGTGGTTCAAGTATTTGCAATGTTGTCTCTGGTACTTACTCAGGATTGGCGGATTGCTTTGATTGTAATTCTTGGTGCTATTCCATATTTTCTCCTTGTTCGTATGCAGTTGAATGAGGAATATCAGCGTGCACAATCAGAAGCACCAATTCTAAGGCAGGAAGGGTATGTCTTTAGTTTGTTTATGCGTCGAGACAGTATCCGTGAAATGCGGGTAGGTCAATATGCTGACTACTTGCTGAAAAAATGGAAAGATCTCTGTGTGAAAGTTCGCAGTCACCGTTACATCCGCAAATACTTCTTTCTCAATCTACTTTCCAGTGTGATCGGTTATGTCAGTATAGGTATTGCTTTGGGCTTTGTCTGTGCTCGGATCCTTGATCCAGCTAGCGGGACTAGTGTGGATGCTTTTGTCCTTGTTTATGGTATTGCTGCCAGTTTACAGATGCGAGTCACTTCATTTTTATCAGAAGTGATGAGTATGGCGGCAACAGGCCGATACTTAAGAGACTATGATGATTTATCCGCTTATGCGGAAGAGTTACTGTTAGGCGAAAATGAGATTATACCGCAAAAGGCGGACATCATCTTCGAAAATGTGTCCTTTGCTTACCCTAATACCGATCGTTTAGTACTGCGAGATATCAATGTGAAAATTAGGCAGGGAGAAAAGATTGCTATTGTTGGCGAAAACGGTTCTGGCAAGACGACGTTTTTCCTGCTTTTAGCTGGTTTGTACCGGCCGCAAAAAGGCAAGATCTTCTTTGCCGGCAAAAATCTGGAGGACAACCTTGGTTTGATGCGCCGGGCAACCTCGTTTGTTTTCCAGGATTTTGGGCGGTATCAGCTTACTGTGGCAGATAATATTCGCATTGGTAATTTATATCGGGAGTTATCAGATGCAGATATTGAATTGGCGGCTAAGCTCAGCGGCGCTGATGAGTTCATTCAAAAGCTGGAACAGAAGTATCAAACTTTTTTAGGTAATCTGGAAGAAGGACGCACCGACCTTTCCGGTGGTCAATGGCAGAAACTGGCATTCGCCCGGGCAATAGCAAAACCTGAAGCACGGGTGATGATGCTTGATGAACAAACCGCAGCTTTAGATCCGATTTCGGAAGCCAAGTTTTATCAGGAGTTTAAGGAATTAACTGGTGATAGGATCGCGATAATGATCTCCCATCGGTTGGGTGCTACTAAACTAGCAGATCGGATATTCGTGTTTGATAAAGGCCAGATTGTTGAGGAAGGAACGCACGAGGAGCTTATGAAGAGAAGAGGTTTATACTACGAGATGTATCAGGCACAAGCACAGTGGTATATGTAGTGAATGAATTAACCTTTTTTTCATAGCATTACAGTTGTTCAAACTACAGGCGAGCAGAAAACCAATCTAAATTGGCTGGATAGATGCGTTATAATAATAGTATATCTTTTCCAGGAGGAATCAACGATGAAAATAGTGTTGCTGGAACCACTAGGGATCTCTGAAGAGAAACTAAAAACTTTAGTCCAGCCTTTCTTAACAGATGGACATAGCTTTATAGCGCTTGACCAGAATAGTAGTGAGGTTACTTTGCTCGAGAACATGCAGGATGCAGATGTCATTGTGGTGGGCAATATGCCGCTTCGGGGCGAGATGATTGCCCAGTGCCAAAAGCTGCGGTTTATTTCCATCGCTTTTACTGGATTTGATCATGTAGATATTGAGCAGTGTCGTCGGCAGGGAATAGCAGTGTCCAATGCTTCGGGCTATGCCACCACAGCGGTGGCGGAAGCTACTATTGGGCTGATGATTAGCACAATGCGTCATTTTCGGGAAACCGAAGAACGCTGTCGCAGCGGCGGTTCAAAGGGTGGTTTGGTGGGACCACTGCTGGCAGGAAAAACAGTGGGGGTGATTGGGACAGGGGCTATCGGCTCAGCTGTAATAAAGCTGCTCAATGCTTTTGGCTGCCGGGTGTTAGGATATTCGCCATCACCTAAATCACCAGAGGAAGTACGCCGCATTGGTTATGAGAAAGTATCTTTAGAGCAGTTACTTGCTGAATCGGATATCATTACTCTCCACTGCCCGCTCAATGATTCTACTCGAGGACTAATTGGTGCGAAAGAGATCGCTCAGATGAAGGATGGAGCGTATTTATTCAACCTAGCCCGTGGGCCAGTCGTGGACAGCCAAGCTCTGGCTGATGCTTTGAACAGCGGCAAGCTGGCTGGGGCTGGAGTGGATGTCTATGAGGTTGAACCACCATTACCGTTGGACCACCCGCTGCTTCATGCCAAGAACGTTGTTACCCTGCCACACATTGGCTGGTATTCCCGAGAGTCTCTAGAGCGACGGGCAGAGATTGCCTTTGCCAATATCTGTGAGTGGATGGCGGGGAAGCAGCAGAATAGGGTTGTTTAAATGACCGCCGGGCATCCTGGCGGTCATGTAGTCAGGGTTTCATCATCAATAGGAGGTGCTCTAATTGTTTATATATATCGGTTTGAAAAGAAGAAGTTATTTAAACAGAAAAGAAATATTGTTATAACAAGTTAAATTATCTGATTTCTTTTAGGAGTTTAGTTTTGTTTCTGAGAGGGACAGAAAGTGATCGTAAATTATTATTCTCCGCATTACGAAGATATCCTGTGGGCCAAAAAAGGAGATAAAAACGTTGGATTCCAGTGGCTTCCTTTGAAGCAACATCTAATCGACGTTGCCGAAACAATGAAGTTGCTCTGGGGAACACTGGTTAAGCAGTCATCAACGACGACAGATCATAAATTCTTTGAGCATACCGAGTGAAGAGACTGCCAAAAACTTAGCAGGGTTTTTAGGTGCGGTACACGATATAGGTAAAGCTACACCAGTCTTTCAGAGTAAACCAAGTTTTTATACATCAACTGATCTGGACATGCAGCTGTTAGAGCGATTGCAGGGAGCAGGTTTTGAGGGTATAATTGAGTTCCGCAGTCACTTGATGGATCCGTCTGCAACTCCACATGCCCTTGCTGGACAAGCTCTACTGGAGAGTTATGGAGTGTCTTGTGACATAAGCTCTATAGTCGGAGCGCATCATGGTTGCCCTGCTGATAACGAAGAAATATTATCTTCACAATTGAGCGCATTCACAAATAATTATTTTCAGGTGCACGATTCCCGAAGTCGAATTTACCATCGATGGCAAGAAACGCAAAAAATGATATTCGAATGGGCTCTAGCCGTAAATGGTTTTGAGTCAACCGAAGAACTACCGAGAATATCTCAACCAGGACAAGTTTTATTGAGTGGTCTTTTAGTTATGGCTGACTGGATTGCCAGTAACGAACATTTTTTTCCACTTATCCCTATTGACCAAACATTAATTACTGATGCAGAAAAGAGAGTATACAATGGCTGGCTAAGATGGTACAAGACTGCTCCCAGAATAGAAGAAGAGGCTAATGATATTATAAGCAGCTTCAAACGCCGATTCGACTTTGAACCCAATGATCTTCAGGTCAAACTGTTTGAAATCATTCAGAATATCGGACAACCGGGTATTATTATAGTAGAAGCACCAATGGGAGTTGGCAAAACTGAAGCAGCATTAATCGGATTTGAACAGCTATCTGCCAAAACCAGGGTAAGTGGCATGTTCTTCGGGTTGCCAACACAAGCAACGTCTAACGGTATGTTTGATCGCATTAAGAAATGGCTAGAAAAGCTCGATGATAACAAGAAATCATTGCAGTTGGTACACGGTAAATCAGCGTTGAATGATAGTTACACTGACTTACTCCGCTCCAATATCTATGATGAAACCAGCGGAAGTGTAGTAGCAAACGCTTGGTTTGCAGGAAGAAAGACAGCTGCATTAGACGACTTTGTGGTAGGAACAATTGACCAGTTCCTGATGACAGCACTAAAGCAAAAGTATTTAGCTCTAAGACACTTGGGTTTTAGTAGAAAGGCTATTGTAATCGATGAAGTTCATGCTTATGACGCTTATATGAGCCAATATTTGCACAAAGCTTTGCGTTGGATGGGAGCATATAAAATCCCAGTTATTCTGTTGTCTGCTACCCTTCCAGCCAAGACACGGGTAGAACTTATAAAGCAGTACATGCGTGGCTGCGGAGCAAAATGGCGTGATGTGGAGTGCCCAGATGGGTGGGAAACAGCAACCGCTTATCCATTGGTAACATGGACTGATGGAAAAACCATCAAACAATTTGCAGATTTCAAAATCACTAAGCGTACTCAAGTTACCGTAATAAAGCTTGATGAGACCGAGTTGTTGAAAACCTTATGTGAAGTGCTTAAAGATGGTGGG